>Ga0187855_10004320_pt1 | contig 10268 bp, 11 predicted proteins | sample June2016WEW_8_10_2_FD_132969 | JGI IMG/M metagenome (GOLD analysis project Ga0187855, IMG submission 132969) | Peatland microbial communities from SPRUCE experiment site at the Marcell Experimental Forest, Minnesota, USA - June2016WEW_8_10 | ecosystem: Environmental > Terrestrial > Soil >... | reverse complement strand
CTATATTGGAGATACCATGGTGGTGACATCGTCATTTACCGGAGGCGGGGCATCATTTACCTCAAGAGGCGCCAGCCCGGCGCGGGATGGCGTTGATATCGGCAGTAAACTATCGTTTGATTTTAAAAGAGATATGTCTTTAATCGCCGGGCTTGACGCGGAACTGAAAGACAATTTTTTCGGTATTTACGGTTCCGTGTCTATGCGGTATAAGTTTTAATTTTCTATCCCAGAAAACATGAAAAAGAATATTTATACAATAATTCTGATATTAGTGACATTGTCCGGTTTTGGATGTTCAACCATGTCGATATTTATGGATAATAGGTCATCAATAGCTGAGGATATTGCCGGTCAAGCAGGCTTTAGCAAAGAGTATATTAAGGCAGGCGGTTTTACACTGATGACTTATCAAAAATTTAGTAAGGCTTCGGACAAAGTCAGTATTTATATTGAGGGAGATGGCAAGGCGTGGGAAACAAAGCACGAACTTTCCGACGATCCCACGCCTTCCAATCCTATGGCGTTAAAATTGGCTGCGGTAGATACGGCAGATAACATTGCCTATATTGCAAGGCCGGGACAATATCCTGTTTCCGGCACCCCGGATTGTGACTCGAAGTATTGGTCAGAGCGAAGATTTGCGCCGGAAGTTATAGAATCCGTTAACAAAGCCGTTGATATTGTAAAACAAAAATCAGGGGCCAAATATTTAGAGTTGGTGGGCTATTCCGGCGGTGGAGCCATTGCCGTGCTGGTTGCGGCCAAGCGCCGTGATGTTACAGCGCTGCGTACAGTCGCGGGCAATTTGGATACCGCTGCCTGGTGCGCCTATCATCAGGTCAGCCCGCTCGATGGTTCGCTGAATCCTGTGGATGTCGCTGGGGAAGTGGCCCATATTCCGCAACGTCATTTTGTCGGATCGATAGATAAGGTTGTTCCTCTGGATATAGCGGAGTCTTTTGTAAAAATGGAAGGGGACAAGGATGACAAACGCATCAGTATTGTAGATGGCGTTTCGCATAATAATGGTTGGGACAAGCGTTGGCGGGAGCTTTTGTCAATGCCGCTATTATAAGGAGAGGGCTTATGAGAATTAAAATTATCGTATTTTTGATTTTAGGAATCAGTGTGGCAGGCGTTTGTTTCGCGCAATCCAGAGATCCCGGCTCTGCAGGCCAGTCTTCCTCTACAGGGGTCTGGCCTTCGGTGAGCAGTGATTCTTCCGTGGGGTATGGGTCTTCAGATCATGGCAATGTATCTTAAAAAGCGGCTTTGCCGAATTTTAGCCGGGGTCTTTTTATTAACGGTTCCGGCCTATGCGCAAGAATCTTCGGTTACGGATGATATAGTCGTGAAAGCCACAGATGCGGTTATTTTTCAAATGACCTCCAATTTGAAATTGACTCCGGACCAAACTACTGCTGTCAGGCCGGTCATCGCAGCGAATATCGTTAAAGTCAGGAACCTTCAGCGCAGTTTGGAAGACGGGACTATTGCTGGTAAGACTATGTATAGCCAAAGGAAACAGTTGATCGATGATGAGAATCAAGAATTGAGCTCAATTTTGACTTCGGATCAAATGAAGGTATGGTTGAGTATGCAAGACCAGGATCCGTCCAATAGCCACAGTAGACATAGTAGCTCAAAATAGCCCCTGGTTTTTAATAACGTATTAGCTGATTTGTGATAAAATTCCTTTAGATTTTTTTAGAAAGGAGACGTCTATTTCTCAATGAAGCACAGCCCATTGTTAGTGGCCGTATTGTTTTTAATATTCTCTCAAACGTGTTGGGGGGACGGCGCCTCTCAGGGAGGCTATTTCAATGAGTATGTCAATTCACCTGAAGGCCCTGTTGTAAGTTTAGTTAATAAAGAAATTAATCCAACTCCCGCCGCACATGACAAGTTTAAGGAACATTCAGTCAAGGAAGATTCTCAAGCGGTATTGCAAGGGATTTCTGCCAAGTGGCAAGCCTGTAGCGTCAGTAGTGATTGTACAGCTGTAGTCGCAGACTGTGCTTTGTGGGAACCTCTCAACAAAAAGTATTTAAACAGGATTGCTGAAAATTTGAATTCTTGTTCAGCGTCTATTGATCCCGGATTCCAGCCGGAAACTGTTTGCGTTCATAAGGCATGCCAACTGACTGAGAAAACCACCCATGTTTCATGGGAAGAATGGTTAAGTCAAATGCGCAAAAAAAAGGAGCAGTTCAAATGAGGAAGATTTGTTTACTCGCAACAATTGTGTTGATCAGTTCAGGGATGATTTATGCCCAACAGATCAAGTCTATTCAGTTATTAGCGCCACAAACACAAGGCGGCAAACCGCTCATGCAGGCGTTACAGGAGAGAAAAAGCACGCGCGAATTTAGCCCTAAAAAGTTACCTTTACAGGTCATTTCAGATATGCTTTGGGCCGCCTACGGCATAAACCGGCCGGATTCAGGGCATCGGACAGCCCCCAGTGCCATGAATATGCAGGAAATTAATATCTATGTTGCCCAATCGGATGGCCTATACCTGTTTGATGCTAAAGCCAATATTTTGTTACCGGTTGTAGCCAAAGATTTAAGGTCGTTAACGGGTAAACAGTCCTATGTCCAGGATGCCCCTATGGACTTTATTTATGTGGCGGATCTGTCAAAAATGAATATAGCATCCGAAACAGATGCAGATTTTTATGCCGCCGCAGACACAGGGTTCATCGGCGAGAATGTGTATCTATTTTGTGCTTCCAGCGGATTAGCAACCGTTGTGCGCGGATCGATTGATAAGCCGGCTTTGGCTCAGGCGATGCAATTAAGACCCGATCAGAAAATAATCCTGGCCCAGACAATAGGCTATCCTAAGACAGTAACGGGGCCAAATTAAACCGATGTGAGGGAGACTTTTATGTTGCAACGCGTCGCTGTTGTTACCGGAGGCAATGGAGGGTTAGGCCGGGAAATCACCCGTCAATTAGCTTTACAGGGCATTCTTGTTATTTTGGCGGCCAGAAATATCAAGAAAGGGATGGATGTGGTCAAGGCGCTTGTCCATGAAAATCTGCCTGTCCGTTTTCATCCGCTGGATGTGACCAATCCCGCGAGCATTGATGCCTTGGGTGTTTTTTTGGAGAAAGAGTTGGGCCGTTGTGACATTCTGGTCAACTGTGCGGGTATTTTTCCTGATATTATGCACGATGGCGCTCCTGATCATGATCGAGGGGATATTCATAAAGTTCTTCATGCGCCTTTAGAAAATATTCGGACAGCTATGGAAACCAACACGTATGGGCCATTGCTTCTTTCTCAACGGCTGGTGCCTTTAATGCAAAAGCATCATTACGGTCGCATTGTGAATATTTCTTCCGGACTGGGACAATTAAGTGAATTTGAAGGGACAGGGGAATTTGCAGGTTACCGGATTTCTAAGACCGCGCTTAATATGGTGACGCGAATGTTAGCTGCAGAATTAAAAGCAACAAATATTTTAGTCAACAGCGTTTGTCCGGGCTGGTGTAAGACAGATATGGGCGGCCCTTATGCTTTGCGTTCTGCTCAGGAAGGGGCTGAAGGCGTTGTGTACCTGGCAACCTTGCCGGACACAGGCCCCACAGGCTGTTTTTTTAGAGATAAAAAAATTATCCCCTGGTAAATTTTCCCCTCTATTTTGCAAAAGCCATGCTGTAAATAAGTAAACAAAGGACAATCGAAGTGATTAGACAATAGAGGGCGTCTTTTTGTTTGGCATAAAAACCAAGCGAAAAAATGACTCTCATCACAGGGGTCGCTATTAAGCATAATAAGCCTAATTGGATGATCCCGCGGCTATGCAAAGATAGGGCAGACTTTAGAATTCCATAAATGTCTTTTAAACGTTCCGGCTCTCCTGTAAACGTGGCATATCCTGGAGCAGTGGCCCCGTAGTGGCATAAATACAATATTCCCCCCGACAAAACCAGCCCGGCGGAAATCATTACCCCTATTCTCAGGACGTTGCCTAGCCATCGTTCCATTTAAAATTTCCCTTTCAATCCGTTGAAGATCATTTCCACAGCCAGAATTAAAATGACCAGGCTAAACAGGATTCTTAATGTTTGAGTTTTGGATTTCATAAGCCAGTGGGTGCCTATGGTGGCGCCTAACAAAACGCCCAACATCACGGGCATGGCTAAACCAGGGTCGATATAGCCGCGGTTTAAATAAATTCCTGCACTGGCGGCCGCGGTCACGCCAATCATAAAATTACTGGTTGTGGTGGAAACCTTAAAAGGGATTTTCATGATTCTGTCCATGGCAATGACTTTCAGTGCCCCGGAACCAATGCCTAATAAACCCGACAGTGCTCCGGCTATCAGCATAAGCAAGAACCCGCCGGGGACGTTTTGGACATGATACCAACGAAGCCCGTTGGATGTCGGGTAGGTTGAATCCATATTCAATATTTGTGCTAAACGGTCTGCTTTAGGTTCTATGACCTCTTTAGGATTTTGCCAGGCGCTGTAGGCGGATTGGAGAAGGACCAAGCCAAAGACTATGGCAATATAGCGGGGGCTAAGGATCAGGGCTAAAAATGCTCCTGACAACGCGCCCAGGGTGGTGGCAATCTCAAGGAACATGCCGACGCGCAAATTAGAGTATCCTTCTTTGATATAAGCGGCGGCGGCACTCGAAGAAGTGGCGATGACAGAGACTAAGGAGGCGCCGATAGCATAGCGGATATCCACTCCAAAGGCGAGGGTCAAGAGCGGCACGATCACAACCCCACCGCCTAATCCTGTCAGCGCTCCGATTAATCCGGCTAAGACGGAACCTAATCCGATCAAGAGGGTGGATTCAATGGTGTTCATATCGTTTTTATTATAACACCTCGAATATTCTTAGCAATTATTTGAAATTCGTTTAAAATACATCTATGAAATTATTACCGAACTGGCAAATGTATGCTCTGGGGTCTGCGTTCTTTGCGGGCCTGACCGTGCTATTCGGCAAAATAGGCGTGATGAACATCAATTCAAATCTAGCAACCTTTATTCGGACCATATGTGTTATCGCCATGACCGCAGGCATTCTGTGCTGGCGCAATGAATGGCAGATGCCTCAAACTATTGATATGAAGACGTGGGTATTTCTTTTGCTGTCCGGCATGGCTACCGGGCTCTCCTGGCTTTGTTATTACCGGGCCATTCAGCTGGGGCCTATTTCAAAAGTGGCTTCGGTCGATAAGTTAAGTGTCGCTCTCGCGATTATTTTCGGGATCATCTTTTTGGGAGAGAAGGCCAGCTGGCAGGTCCTTTTAGGAAGCGCATTGGTTGTTATCGGGGCTGTTGTTATTCTTTCGATATGAAAAATTTGAAGGCATTACTTTTTTCAGGCGCTGCCTATTTTTTTATGGTGGGATGTGCGCATTTGGTCGGGTGGAAAATTCCCGGCCTTTATTTGTATTTTAATGTGCCGTCTTTGGCTTATCAGGACAAAATTATTGCTTTATTAGCATTTGGCTGGGCAGGCTTTTTTTACGCGTCATTCTTAAATCCCACCAGGAACCTGGTAAAATCAATTTTATTCATCGGCGTCGTTGCCATCATCATATTGACTGTAATCAATCTGACTACGGATTTTAAGTCTTTGGGCACGAGTATCGACCCGCGCTGGTTTTATGGTGAAACCGCAGTTTTATTTGTCTACTGGCTGTCTTTGGTCAAAACCTATCAAAAAGTCGTGACAGGCACGACTTTTCATTGACAGGGCCCATTTTTTAGATAGACTACTTTCCAAGCGAAATTAGGTATATCAATAGGAGGCAAAGATGAAAGTTCTTTTTTTGACACCCAAATTGGGCTCATGGGCCACCCACGGCCATCATGTGGCCCCTAATCAAATGCATGCACAATGGGCGGCGTATGCCCGCCAGCAGGGGACCATTCAGCCGGAAGTTTTGGATTGTAAGGTGCTGGAGATTCCTTTTGACGAGATGCTCAACCAAGTCAAGGCGAAAAATCCCCAGGTGGTGGTTTTAGGCGATGTTTTGCATTCATACGGCGGATTTGCGGTACAGAAATATTTTGATGATACCGCTCAAGCTGTCAAAAAAATCCTTCCCAATACTAAAATTGTAGTCGGCGGGCTGTGGTATTCTTTTTTCGGCAAGGAAACATTGGAAAAGAACCCTGCTATTGATTTTGTGGTGATGGGAGAAGGCGAACTGACCTTTAATGATTTAATGGACGCGTTAAATAAAGGGAAGACAGATTTTAGCGATATCGCAGGGCTTTCATCGCGTAAAAACGGGGCGGTTGTTTTTGGGCCTATCCGTCCGCTTATTAAGGATTTAGATGTTCTTCCTTTGCCGGCATATGATCTTTTCCATATGGAGAAATATGTAGGGCACACCTATTGGAAGCCGTTTGTTGAGATTGTGACTTCCCGCGGTTGCACGCATGGCTGTACTTTTTGCTATGAGTGGAGTGAGCACGACCCCCGATCGCTTAACCACTTTAATCGCTGGCGTGCCAAATCAGCTCAAAAAGTCGTTGATGAAGTGGAATTATTGGAAAAGAAGTTTGGCACTAAAGTCATGGTGATTCAGGAAGATAATTTTAATTTAAACCCTAAGCGCGTCCGGGAGTTTTGCGAGGAGAAAATCAAGCGCGGCCTGAAGATGAAATGGGTCAGTTTAGGCTGTGCCAGCGATTGGGTGAAGCTGGAGGCGGACATTCCGCTGATGAAGAAGGCGGGCATGTTTATGGCTGTTTTTGGGATTGAAGTGGCCAGCGACGATGAATTGCGTAAATTGGAAAAAGGCATCACCGTTAATCAAATATTCAAGACCATTGAAATCCTCAGGAGCAATGATATTGCCATTGTGGGGGATATTATGATCGGTTTTGATTATGATAATGAAGAGATCATTAAGCGGCGTTTTGATTTCGCCGACCAGGTGGATCCTGATGTGATGTGGGTCGGGTATTTGACGCCGCCGCCGGGATCGCCTATTTGGGCGGATGGGATCAAACGCGGATGGATCCATCCTGAGAAGATCGATATGCTCAAGTGGGATTTTCTTCATCCGGTCATTCCCACAGACCATCTGACTATCGAAGATTTAGGACGGCTGGGGGCCTGGGGGATGAGGGAGTTTTATTCCAAGCCCGGACGGATCCAGCGCATCTTAGAGAGCAATTTTGATGAGCTGGGGAAATTATGTTTTAAGGATGTCATGGCCGGTGTGGGCAAATGGGAAGCCGGTGCCGTGAAGGGAGAGAAACACATTTAAAAGCCTTAACATGACAAGACTCCGACGGTATAAATCGTCGGAGTCTTTTTTTTGCCTCCGGGAGATGGCGCAGGCTTGACTTTATTATGTTTTAGAGGTTAAATAAATAGCGAGGTGCGAGGTATGAATTGCGATATCTCCCTTAAAAATGGGCTCAGTATTCTTCTGTGCGGCCTGCTTGTTTTTGTTAATCCTTCCGTCGTTTTCGGTCAACCTTCCCAAACCCAAGATTTAATGACAGGGTCTCTTTTAACACAAAAAAATGGCATTCTCGTTTTGCATGTGCAAGGCACCCCTTATCAGATGGGCTATCAGCAGGGTGTTCTGCTGAAAGAACATATACGGGTCATCTATAGTGAGTATCTTATTCATAAATTAAGGGTCGTTACCAAAACATGGTGGCGGTATTGGCTGGCGTATCATCTTTTTAAAAATAAAGCCAGGGTTTTGGAGCGCTACATTCCTGATGAGTATAAGCAAGAAATGCGGGGGATCGCTGACGGGTCGGGCCTCAGGTATATTGATATTTTGATGATGAACACCTGGCTGGACGTGATTTCCAATCCCAGGATATTCAGTAAAGAATTTAAAACCTGCGGGAATTTCGTGACGCTCAATGAAGGGGCGGGCTCCGGTTTGATCCATGGAAGAAATCTAAGCTGGCCGTCTGAAGGCATTCTGGAGCATCATACTGTGGCTATTTTTTATCGGCCGCAGAAAGGCAATAGTCTGGTGGGCCTGACCTGGCCCGGGGCCGCGGGATTTTTGACCGGGATGAACTCCCAGGGAGTCACTATCGGGGAGGCCTCAGTGGGGACTATAGATGCCACTCTCAAGGGCATTCCCATTTTTATTTTATTGCATAAAGCCCTTCAAGAGTCCCATACCATCTATGAAGCGATCAGTGATATCACCTCAAGCCCACGGACAACCGGTTACAACATTACTATTAGTGATGGAAAATCAAATAAGGCCTGTCTTTTGGAGTTTTCAGCCAATCATTATAGCGTGGCTTTTGCGCAAAATGGTTTTGTGACCAGTACCAATCATTATCAAGATGCGGCCATGTTTGAGACGATGAAGCCGGTTTATAAGGGGCAAAACATTAAATTGGAAGACAGCAGTTCTTACAAACGATTAATGAAAATCAGGGATTTTATTCAAAAAGATAACGGGATTGTCGATCCTGCCGGCGCCCGGGACATTTTAAGTGATGACTTAGTCTGTACCGAAGGGACGTTTTTGTCAGCGATATTTCAACCTAAAATATTAAAATTCTCAGTGGCCGTAGGGCGCGCGAACATTGTGCGCAAGAAATTTGTAGATTTTGATTTAGGCCAGGAGCTTAATGTGACCCCTGCGCTTGAAGCAGACTATCCCGACCCTTTTGCATTTTATGCGTATCAGAGATCGGCCGTCCAGGCCCTGAGAGTTTTAGAAAAAGAGACACCCGCGTATAAAAAATTCTCGATTGTTTTCGATTCGATTGTGCCTACGAGCTTTGCCGATGGGAAGGTCCATTTAATTTATTATGAACCACAAAGGGTCAGCCATTTCCCGGTGGTGATGATACTGCCGCATTACGCGGGCAGTGTGGGGGCTATTGAAGGGCAATTGGCTTTAAGTTTGGTTGAAGAAGGGATAGGGGCTGTGATTGTTAATTCATCAGCCCAGTCGTCCAAGGCGGGACATCAATGGTTGGCCCAAGAAACGCATAAGAATGATTTAAAGGATACGTACCAATTTTTTAAACAAATGGTCATAGAGTCCCGACGGACCATAGATTGGATAGAAACACAACCCGGGGTTGAGCGTGAGCATCTGGGTATTTTGGGGCTTAGTTTTGGAGCGGTGGTGGCCCCGATCGTGGTCGCTTTGGAGCCCCGTATTAAATCCGCGGTTTATCTTTTAGGGGGAGGGGATGTAGGAGAAATTATCGGGCGTTGGCAAAAGTTGCATGGAGTATCCGGACCTGCAGGGCCATTGAATCAATATTCTTTAGTGGATCCCTTGACATTCGCCTTCAAAGCCAAAGATATACCCACACTGATGTATAACTCTTATTTTGATGACATCATTTCCAGGGATTGTGTCCTAAAATTATGGCGCGCTTTACAAGAGCCGTTTATTTATTGGATTCCTGCCAGGCATTACAGCGCTATTTTATTCTTTGGTAACGCTCAATTTGCGATAGCCAAGCATTTTGACAAGACTCTCAAATATCGACGGGCACCCGGCTACATGTCGCCGTTGGATGTTTTTACGCATAAGGATTTCTTAAAAAAGCAGGATTTGCAGATTACCGGAGGAGGCCGGTATAGCACACGAGTCAAACGTATTCGTTTGGGGCTTCTCCAGGAGCATGTCTTGGGGAGTCCTTTTTTTATAGGGGCTGAGGGCACAGGCCATTTGGAAAAAGATGAAAGATATAAGTTAAAAGGAGCGGGTTTTGATGTTTACGGAGGCATGATGGTCAGTAAGAATACCAAGGTGACTCTCAAGTTTGAGAATGAAGATGTTACCATGTATAGGATTAACGACGCGATTGCGCCTGCTTTTTTCCAACAGGACGCGGGGTATCATCGTGTCAACACTGCGGATCTTCTTCTGGAGCGTTCCACATTAAATGATCCCTATTATCCCACTCAAGGCAATAACGAAAAATTGGAATGGGACAAATCCAGCACAGGACTGGGCAGCGCTTATGATTTTGACCGTCTGTGGGGGCAATGGCGGTATTACATAACTCCAGGGCAGGGAAAATTCTTTACCTACGCCTTTCGGACCAAGATGGGGTGGATTGATAATTATGGAAATTCAGACCATGTGCCTTATTTTGAACGGTTTTTCGCCGGCGGAGTGGGCTCTATTCGTGGCTACGGTAATTATGGCGTGGGCCCCAGAGACAGCAATGATCTTCCCTTAGGGGGAGATTTATTATGGGTCAGTAATGCGGAGGTCAGATTTCCTCTATATAAGAAATTAATGGGCGCTTACTTTATTGATCT
>Ga0187855_10004316_pt1 | contig 10276 bp, 6 predicted proteins | sample June2016WEW_8_10_2_FD_132969 | JGI IMG/M metagenome (GOLD analysis project Ga0187855, IMG submission 132969) | Peatland microbial communities from SPRUCE experiment site at the Marcell Experimental Forest, Minnesota, USA - June2016WEW_8_10 | ecosystem: Environmental > Terrestrial > Soil >... | reverse complement strand
GGACAAGCTCATCGAGCTGATCGCGATGTGGTACGCCGAAGCCGGGAAGTACAACGTCTTCCCGATCGACGGCAGTGCCACCGAGCGGCTGATGACCGAGCGCCCGCAGGTCGCCGAGCCGCGCGCCGAGTACATCTACCGGCCGCACACCCAGACGGTGCCGTTCTGGGTCGGCCCGCGCGTACTCAACCGTCCGCACAGCATCACCGCCGACGCGGAGATCCCGGGCAGCGGGGCCGAGGGCGTCCTGATTTGCCAGGGCAGCAACGTCGGCGGCTGGACCTTCTACGTCCAGGACAGCCGGCTGCACTACGCCCACAACTACGTCAATCGCGAGATCTACCGCGTATCAGGCCCTGACCCGCTCCCCGCCGGCCGGCATCAGCTCCGCTTCGAGTTCGAGCCCACCGGGAAGCCCGATTTCGCGCACGGCAGGGGCGCCCCCGGCCGGGCCCAGCTGTACGTCGATGGCCAGCTCATCGCCAACAGCGAGTTCCCGGTCACCACACCCATCGCCTTTAACCCCGGCGGCCTCAGCTGCGGAGCCAACCCGGGATCTGTGATCGTCCCGGACTATCAGGCCCCGTTCCCGTTCACCGGCGCCCTGCGCACCGTCACCGTCGACCTGTCCGGCGACCTCATCACCGACACCGAGAGCGAGATGCGGATGGCCATGGCCCGCCAGTAGGACCGGGAGGTCAGGCTGCCTGGTCGGCCGCGCGGCAGGAGGCGGGCGGGTGCACGGAACTTGGATGCGCGACCAGCCCCTGGGTTTGGATGCGCGACCAGCCCCTGGGTAAGGAGGCTGGCTGGCACGGGATCTGCACGCCGAGCTCCTCGAGGCTCCGGCGGATCTCATCCAGCGCCGAGCAGGCGCGGCGCTTAACGTCGCGAACTGGGATACCGAGCCGGGCAGCGGCATCGTCAGCGGACAAATGCTCGTAGAAGGTAAAGACGATCACCTGACGGTGCTCGCGCCGGAGCGAGGCCAGGGCGGCCTTCACCGCCCCGGTACCCGGTTCGCTACCGGGCGGCGAACCGCCTCCCGGCGAGCTCATTGCCGGCCGCGCCCGGCGCTGCCGGCCGCTCGGCGGCAAGGTGAGCGCCATGTACAGGGCGGTCGGCCAGGCTGGACCGGCACCCATGGCCAAGACCGTGAACAGGACCCTGGGCCGCAGCCCAGCCGCCTGCGATGCGCTGGCGATCGAGCCAGGGTGTGAGCCTTCACTTGGTTCCACGATGCGTCCTTCCCTCGGTGGCGAGCGGTGTGGCGGGCGGCCCTCGTTTTTAATGGTGAGCAGTCACTGCGACAGTTAGGTTGACAGTTAGGTTGACGGTTGGGTCCCGCGCAGGTCAGGGAGCGGCTTCCGGCGCGGCTCCCTGATCTCGGCCGATTCGGCGCCGCTGACCCCAGGCGCCTTACCCTCGCCGAGCTCGGCCTGCCGGATCCACTTGCGCAGCGTCTCGGCGCTCATCCCCTGCCGGCCCGAGATCGCTGTGATCGCTGCCCGCTGCGTCGGGTAGTCCCCGGCGTGCTCGCGGACCAGCCGGATCGCCGGGCGGGTCCGCACCTTGCCGCTTGGCGGTTACCCTCACGCACCCCCGCCGCATTGTTGTCTGACTGGCGCGCCGCGAAGGCAGTCGCGGCACGCGTGCCGGGCCCCGCATCCTGCGCACGAAACGCACGTCTCGCGGTTCGTGGCCCCGGCCTGCGCGCACGCCCGCCGATATCTGCCGTGAATACGGTAATACTGCGTTACGGCAGGGCGGTGGTACCGTGCCAACGACGGAGGCGCGGCCGGGCTCGGCAGGCTTGCCCACGGCGCCGTAATGCCAGGTGAGCCAGGCGGGAACAGGCATCCCGTCAGGCGGGGACCGAAGTCACGGCCGGCTGAAGCGACGACGAGGTCCGGCCGGCGATCGTGGCCGACGGTGGAGTTCGGCAGCGGACATGTCCAGCGCGCCAAGCCCCACCGTCCCGCTCATCGGCCGCGACAGCACCCCGCAGCCCGGGTCCAAGGTCCGCGGGGAGGTCCATCCTGCTCCCCGTAGCCCACAGTTCCCGTGCGCGCACCGTCCGCCAGCATCCGGCAACTGCCTGCCGTAATGCCGCAGGCGCTGGCATACTGCCTGGATGACAGGCCTTAGCCTCGCCTTGGCCAACCTCAAGCCGGGCACAGGCAAGACCACATCGGCGGTCTGGCTGGCACACATTTTCGTCCAGGCCGGCAACAGCGTGCTGCTGGTGGATGCGGACCCCTCGGGCAGTGCCCTGGAATGGGCCGACCTGGCGGCCATGGACCCGCGGCTTGCGCCGCCGCAGGCGGCGTTCCCGTTCCGGGTCGTCGCCCTGCCGTCTCGCGACCTGCACCGCCGCCTGCCCGAGATCGCCCAGGCCGACGACGTGGTGATCATCGACACGCCGCAGTTGGAAGACCATGCCGCCATTGCCCTGTCGGCGCTGCGGTACGCCGACGAGATCGTGATCCCGTGCGCGCCGAGCCCGATTGAGATCAACCGCACCACACCGGTGCGGGAGGAGATCACCGAAGTCGCGGCGGCCCGGGACCAGCCCGCCCGCTCGGCGGTGCTGCTGAACCGCTGCGTCGCTCGGGCGCACTCGACAGCCGACGCCCGGGAAGCGCTGGCGAGCCTGGATTATGACGTGCTGGGCACGGCGGTGCCGCGGCTGGAGGTGTACGCGCAGAGCTTCGGCAGGCCGGTTCCGGGCACCGGCCGCCAGGTATGGCGCCGCGTGGCCCACGACCTCATCGAGCGGTGCCCTCCGCCGTGCCCGGTGCGGTCAGGACCACCCGGCCACCACCTGCCAGCCCAAGCCGCACAGGATCACCCCCGGCCCCGAGTCCCGGGCATTACCGGCAGCTCACCGGGCGGACGGACCCGGCCATGATCGATGTGCCCCACCGCCGTATAACCAGCGGCTGCCGGCGGGTCGCTCGGCCAGAGATCTCGGCGGGCGCGATGCAGCCGTGACTCGGGTCCGGGCACAGGCACGAGTCGTAATCGAGGATCTTCAGGGCAAGTTCCCCGCCACGTCCCCAGTCGACAGCTGCTCAGCCCAGCCCGCGCACGGCGTCTGCATGTCAGCATGTCACGTCGGATAGGAAGATCCCCGTCGTCGTGGAGTTGCCGCGTTTCGGTGCCGTCGTCACCATCGCGGCGACGCTCTGCGCGCTGGCCTCTGACTGTGCATCCACAGGTCACGTGTGGATAACTGTCTGGCGCCGGCATGGGCTCAATCCCTTCCGGATCTTCTCCCTGCCCATCGAATCAATGGCATCTGGGCTGGTTACTGGGGCGTGGCCGCCAGGGTCTCCAGGCATGTCCCCTGGCATCGCACCGCCATCCGGGCATATTGCACAGTTCATCCACAAGCCTTATACACAGCCGCCTTACCTGGCGTTGCGGCGTGCTCGAACGGTGACGATGGCGGGTCGGAAGCCCAGCTGATGGCGTGGCGACCCCCGTAGCGCCTGCCTGCAGCGGGAACGCCCAGAAGGGGGAGCCTGAACCATGACGACCAGTATTGGCGAGAACGCCGTCCCTGCATCGGCTCCTGTCGGGCAGCCTGTGCTCAATTACCGCTGGCGCCGGAAGATCACCGCTGGCGCCGGAAGCGGACCCACCCGCCCGGAGGCAGAGCGCCCGTGACTTTGGTGAGGGAGTGGCGAACAGGAACATGAAATTTACCCGCTCGTACATAGAAACTACTATCTAATGTGCTAAAGGCGGTGCGGAGAACGGGCGGCCAAGGCATGGCTCGCCCTCCATATCGTGGCCGTCGCCGTCCTGGCCGAAGTCCTGCTGAACGAGTCCGGACTCACCCGGTGTAGCGGTATGCTCACCGAGCGACCGAGGAGCAGGAGTGCTGGCGATTTTACCCACATGTGGGAGCGGCGTCACCGCCGGGGCGGTAAGGCGCGATCTATGCCCCCCGCAGGTCGTTCGGCACCACTCGGTGCGCAGGATCCGATGCCACAGTCTCCGGGTAACCCGCTAGATGACGCCGACCGCGCCGCACCATCGTGTGGGCATGCCCGCGGCAGCGAGCGCACTGTGCGACGAGATCAACGCTGAGCCCGGTGCGTGGTTTCTGCTCGACATCATCGGTCCGGGTGGTTGCGGGAAGACGCCGCTAATCGAGGCGGCAGCGTTGCATTACAACAAGGCCGGCATGCCGGTAATCCGCGATCTCCAGGCGAGCGGGGACCTCACCGGGGCGCCTGTGCTGATCGACGATGCGCACCTGCTCGACGATGCCAGCCTTGGGCGGCTACGGCAGCTGGCGCAGTCACCCGGCCAGCGGCTGCTTGTCGCGCACCGTCGATGGCCGGCGAGCCCCGCACTGACGGCGCTCGGCGGGGTCCTTACCGCGCATCGACCCCCGATCGTGCTCGGTCACTTGGACAGATCGGCCACGGCCGCCCGGGTCTCCGAACTGATGGGTATGCCGTGCCCGCAACCGCTGGCTCGGCTACTGCACGAACAGACGGCCGGCCTGCCGGTGCTGCTTGAGCAGTTGGTGGTGGGGCTGAGGGACACCGGCCAGCTCACCCTGGAAGCCCTGCGCTATCTCGCGCCGGGCACCAGACTCGACGTTCCCGCAGGTGTCCGGGAGCAGCTGCGTTATGTCATCGAGGTATTGCCCGCCGAGGTGCGGCAGGTGCTTTTCGCCGCGACGCTTAACGCCGGCGGCGACACCGAAACGCTCAGCCACCTGCTGAAGATCGACGGACCGGCTATCGACGAGGCGCTTCAGGCAGCTCAGGCTACTGGGCTCATGACCGACGACGGCGCGGTCGTGCCACTGGTCGGGCGACTGCTGTTGCGGCTGACTCCAGCGGCCCATACGAACGGTATCTGCGAACTGCTAGCCGACCTGCAAATACGTTGCGGCGGCTCGATGCTGGCCGTCGGCCGCGCCCTGCTGCAGGCGGGCGCTCGCGGCCCCAACGTGGCCAGCACGCTGCTCGCCGCGGGCAACGAGGCGCTCGGCTCGGCACCCGAACTGGCCGACGAGCTTTTCGCCGCCGCCACCGCGGCCGGAGCGCAGGCACCGTCCCTGCTCGCCTCCCGGGCCGACGCCGCCGCACGCAACGGCCGACTTGATGACGCGTTGCGGCTCGCGGACGAGGCGCTGAGCGACGACCACGCAGCCGAGCGTGGCCGCGCGCTCAGTATCACCGCTGCCGTGCTCGCCCATCGCGGGCTGCTGTCCCGGGCTGCCGACCTTTACCGGCTGGCGGGGACCCCGGACGCGGAAGGTTATCCGGTGATCGCCGTGCCCGTCCTGGCCGGTATCGGCGCGCTGAGCGAGGTTGAGAAAGTGCTCGCCGACTGTGATCGGTGTACCGAAAGCGCACCGACCTTGCGCAGCGGCGTCGAGCTGCTGATGGCCCGCGGCGTCGAAGAGACCATAAGCGGCTCGCCCGTTGCCGCGCTTTCTCAGCTCACCCGCGCCGCGACCCTCATGGAGTCGGCGGGGAGTACGCCGCTGTTGCCCGACACTCCCGCGGCCCTGGCGGCGCTGGTGGCGCTGCATGCCGGGGAGTTCGAAGCGGCCAGTTCGGTGCTACGACGGGCGATATCGGCACGGCTGGGCGGCAGGGCGGCCGTAACGCGGCACACGTTGCTGCTCGCCTTTCTCGGCACCATGCGTGGGCACACCAGGGATGCGCACGCCCTGCTCAGCGAGGCGAGCGCGGGCCGGACAAGGCTTGAGCCCCGCGACGAGCTGTTCGCCGCCGCCGCCGCGGTGGGCCTGGCCCGGCGTGAGGGCGATCTGTCCGTGCTGCAGAGCGGCTGGGCGCGGGCACGCGAGGCTTTGCTCCGCCACCCGGTCGATCTCTATGTGCTGCTGCCACTTGGCGAGCTCGCGGTAGCTGCGGCCCGGCTAGGCGAGCAGTGGTGGATCGAGCCGCACCTGCGCCAGGCCGAGGTCGTGCTCGAGCGGCTCGCGCAGCCCGTGCTGTGGCGGGTGCCGCTGCACTGGTACGGCGTACACGCCGCGATAGCCGGTGAATGCCCGCAAGAAGCGAGGCGGCATGTGTCTGCGCTTGCTGAGGCGGCGACGGCCAGCCCATACGCGGCCGTGCTCGCTGGGGCGGCTGCGTGCTGGATGCGGGCGCTGGCTGGCACGGCGGACATCGACGCGGTGGTCGCGACCGCGCGTCAGCTGGCCGCGGCCGGTCTGGGCGCGGAGGGTGCCCGGCTGGCGGGGCAGGCGGCTATCCGCACCACCGACCGCAAGACCATGACTACCCTGCTGGAGTGCGCCCGCGCGGTGCGGCCGGACGTATCCGCGAAAGCCGCCCAGCCGGCGCCGGGGACGACACGGGAAGCGGCCACTGGCGGAGGACCACCGCCGCAGGGCGCCATTGTTCAGCTGCCCGGAGGCGAAAGCCCGAGACCTAACGGAAGCCAGCGGCCCGGCACCTTGCCTCCCGCCACGCTCAGCACCAGGGAACAGGAGATCGCACGGCGGGTACTGACCGGCCTGACGTACAAGGAGATCGGCGCGCAGCTGTTCATCTCGGCCAAGACCGTGGAGCATCATGTGGCCCGGATTCGCCGCCGGGTGGGGGCGACGAGCCGCCGCGAGCTGTTCGGGCATCTGCAGGTCATGCTCGGCCCGGACGACGGAGGAGACTGACCGGCCCCGCTGCGCTCAATCGCCAGACAGCGCGTGCACGATCCCCTCGCAGCTGCGCACGACCGTCCTGGCGGCGTCGGCGGAGGCACGGGACAGGACGGGGTTCTCGCCGAGCCTTCGCCAGCGATCCAGCGCCTCCAGCGCCACCCCGCGCAGTGACCCGGGATCGGTCTCATCCACCAGACCGAGTCGCCGTGCCGGGGTCGGCCCGCTCGCGCCGAGCAGTCGCTGCGCCTCCGCGTGGTGTGATTCGGGAAACGTAACCGCCGACGAACGGATCGCGGCCAGCAGCCGCATCTCAGCGAACTCATGGCTGCTCGCCAGGATGCGTTCGACCTCGGCGAGCAGTGGGCGCGCCTGGCGCGAGGGCTCACGCCTGAGCACGGAATCCACGGCGAGCAGCGCTGACCGCGCCTTGAGCAGCTCGCGCCGCTCCGTGAACCGGCTTGCCAATGCGGAGCCCAGGTCGTCGAGGCCGCTGCGCCGCACCAGTTCCTCGGCGAGCAGGTCCGGGCTCTTGCTGCCCTGCCGCACCAGCGTGATCGCCAGCCGCACGCCGAACAGGCCGAACCGGTCCAGCAGTGCGTGCCTGGCGTCGCACGGAAGCAGGGCATCCAGGTGCGGGGCCGCGTGAAGGAAACGGTCCGCGGACAGCAGCATGGCGTCCGTGTCATCGCGGGAGGCGCTGGCCAGCGCCGAGAAGGCCTGGAACTCATCCTGCCGCAGCGAGCGCCCGGCCTGCGCGAGCAGTCCAGCTACCGCCACGACGTCCTGGCAGAGGCCGAGCAGCCGGGGATCGGACCGGTACCTGGCGGCGACGCGGCGGGCGGACTGCAAGGCGTCCAGCCTGCCGCCGCCAATCTCGTCGGCCCGCGAGAGCACGGCGATCGCGTTGAGGCCGCTCGACCTGGCCACGCCGTACTGACTGAACGCCTCCAGGAACTCGAAGTCGGTGGCGTGCAGGTGCCGCATCAGGTAGATGATCCCGTCAGCACCGCCCGGCTGGTCCTCCGGCAGCAGAAACGCCGCCGACCGCTGCGAGCTCTCGGCCGTTATCGACGCGATCCCAGGCGTGTCGATCAGCGTGGTGGCCTGCAGTCTCCGCGACGGCCAATCGACCACGAGCCGGTCGACGTCCCTGGCCGGGGTGCCGTCCAGGTCGACGACCAGCCTTCCGTCCCGCCGGCTGGCCGGGAGCGAGCGCGGCGGTCCCAGCTTCGGGTACAGCGTCAGCTGTGGCGCGGGCGCGTACTGGTACCAGGTCACGAGCTTGGTGCACTCGGCTGTGTCCGTCGCGGCGACCATCTCGCCGATCATCGCGTTGAGCAACGTCGATTTGCCCGCCTTGACCTTGCCGGCGATGGCGACCCGAAGCGGGGCGTCGATCCGGTCCAGTTCCCCGCGCAGCCACCGCTGGGTCTCGGCCGAGCCCCGGTACGCCTCGATAGTGCGCTGGAGCAGCCGGCGTGCGGTCGACGAGAGGTTCGAGGCGTTGGTCACCGCAGCCAGGAGCCCGGCCTACTCGGCAGCAAGCGCCAGGGCCTGCCCCTCGTGTTCCAGAGCGGCGATCCGCTCGAGTTCCGCGTGCAGGTCGGCGATGCGCTGCCGCCGTTCCGCCTCACCGCCCTGCCGGGCTCGTTCCGTGGCGATCAGCGACTCCTGCGCCGACCGGACCAGCTCCTCGCTGCGGGCCATGAAGTAATCCCGCAGTTCACGTTGCATGTAGCGGAGCATATCCCGTGATTGCTTCCCCACCTGGAACGAAACGTCGTCCGCGTAACGGCGCACCGTGTTCTTGGCCTCCATCCGACGCCGGTCGAGTAGGCGCCGGCTCTCGTCGCGCACCATTTTACCGCCCATGAGCAGCCCCGCCGCGGCAGAGAACGGGTTCAGCAAGGTCAGGCCCATGAACGTGGAGTACATACCCGCCATCAAGGTGCCCATGTAACCACCGCGCATCCCGATGAACGCCTTCTGGCCGACGCCGAACTTCTCTCCGCCCGGCCGGTCCATCTCAGCGATCGTCCCCGGCACCACGGCGCTGGCCGTGCGCAGCTGGGGCAGCGACTGGGCACCGTCCTCCGCGAACAGATCGGCCACCTGCGCGGCCAGCCAGCGCGCCCGCTCGCTGGCCCACAGGAAGTTCGCCGCCGCGGCCGCGGCGGCCTGGTCCTCCACCTGCGCGGCGAACTGCTCCCAGATCTTCCCGGGGTCGGCACCGTCCAGCAACGTTTCTGCTTCCCGGACGATGACTCGCATCCGGTCCCGCAAATCGTAGTCGACGTCGGCGTTGAGGTCGGCGATCCCGTCGTTCAGCACCTGGTGCCAGCGCGCGCCGCGGTCCTTCAGGTCGTCGGCCCGTTGCCTGGCCCGCTCCAGCTCGGCGTCCAACTGGTGGGCCCGCTCCGGATTCTCGCAGGCGGCCAGCTCGGCGCGCATGCCCGCGGCCAGCTGGGCGGCGATCGTCACGACGTCGTTGGCCGCGGCCCGGTTGGCCAGCCGCTCGGACTGCCCGAGCACACGCTCGCGCAGGAAGGTGACCAGCGCCGGGAAACCCGATTCGGCGTTGAGCGCGTGGTCACGGGCCCGCGCGGCGTGCAGCCGCAGCATCGAGGAGGTGGGCAGCAGCTCCGCCTCGATGCCGGCGGTACGCAGGTGGCCGCGGTCCAGTTCGGCGATCCGCTGCCACTGCGGGTACAGGTCGATCTTGGTGAGCACGCAGCCAACGTTCGGGCAGACCAGTCCCGCCTGGCGCAGGAACTCTAGCTCGGGGCGGCTGTACTCGGCCGCCGCGTCGGACACCAGCAGGATCGCGTCCGCGCTGGGCAGCATGGCCATCAAGGCGGAGCCGTGCACGGAGCCGAGGCCGCCGACTCCTGGTGTGTCCACCAGCTCCAGGCCGTCGGCGAGGATGTGCCGGGAAATCCCGACCTCCGCGTACCTCAGGCGCGCGTGGTTGCCCGGGTTGCCGGCCTCGGAGACGTAGCTGGCGAGCTGTTCGATCGCCACCTGGGTGCGTTGTTCCCGCTCGTCGGCGTCGCCGCTGCCCCGGGCCCCGCGGACGAGGACTACCGAGGGGTCGTCCGCGTACCGGACCACGGTGGGCACCGACGTCGAGATGTCATCGTCGATCGGGCAGATCGGGGCGTCGACCAGCGCGTTCACCAGCATGCTCTTGCCCTGCTTGAACTCGCCCACCACCAGGACGCGCAGTTGCGGGTTGTGGAGGCGCTGCAGCGCCTGCCGGGCCCGGACCGCGAGGTCGGACCGCTGGTAGGCGGTAGTCGCCCGCAGCGCGAGCTCGACGGTCTGGATGGCCGGGTTGGCGACGCCACCCACGGCGAGCTGTCCGCCTTTGGATGGTGGGGGGGTGCCCACAGTGAGGCCATGCTGCTCGCTCGCGATGTCACTCGGAATTGTTGCCTCCTCATTCCTTTGGCCCACCCGGGTATCCCGGGTGGGCCAAAGAAGGGTAGCGCTGCTGCGTCAGCTGCTCAGATCGCGAGACCGAAGGCGGCGTCGTGCGCGTCCGTGTCCGCGCAGTGGTCGACGTGCTGCTCGTGCTGCTCCCAGTGGTCGTAGTGGTCGTAGTGGTCGTAGTGG
>Ga0187855_10004315_pt1 | contig 10279 bp, 10 predicted proteins | sample June2016WEW_8_10_2_FD_132969 | JGI IMG/M metagenome (GOLD analysis project Ga0187855, IMG submission 132969) | Peatland microbial communities from SPRUCE experiment site at the Marcell Experimental Forest, Minnesota, USA - June2016WEW_8_10 | ecosystem: Environmental > Terrestrial > Soil >... | reverse complement strand
GGCGCGGGCGAACAAAGCAGCGCTCATCTTGCGTTCGAGGGGCGCGCGATTGAAGCCGCCGCGAATTTCTAGACGCGCTCCGGGAAGTGTGGGGCGAAGTGCGTGCAGGTGACGCTCCAGGCGCTGCATGTCGGCGATCCGCAAAGCGCGCAGGTCGAGGACCGCGCGGGCGCGGTCGGGGATTACATTGGTGCGTGTTCCGCCTTCGATGAGTCCGGCGTTGATGGTGACGCCCCGGCGCAGATCGTTCCATTCCTGGAGGCGCGTGATCTGGCGCGCAAGTTCGTGGATCGCGTTGATGCCTTCTTGTGGAGCGAGGCCGGCGTGCGAGGCGCGCCCGTGGACGATAATCTCGGCTTCGCCTACGCCTTTGCGAGCCGTTTTCAGCAATCCTCGAGGACCGAAAGAGGGTTCCAGGACGAAGACGGCGTCACTGCGGCGCGCTTCCGTTTCGATGATCTTGCGAGAAGATTCGCTGCCGATCTCCTCATCCGAGGTCCATAGAAAGATGACGCGTTTACGCTGTGACGCGGCCATGTGCTGCAGAGCATCCAACGCGAAGAGCGCCTGGACGATGCCGGCCTTCATGTCGAAAGTTCCGGGACCGTAGGCTTTGCCGGCCGCGACGCGAAACGGCATTTTTGCGAGCGTACCCGATGCATATACGGTGTCGTAGTGCCCGAGCACGAGAAGCTGTCCGGCGGGACGCGATTTCTCGGGCCACCAGGTGATCCGCAAATGATCGCCACGATGTTTTTGCGCGAGTCGCTCGACGCGTGCACTCCGCTTGCGCCATTCCGCGGCGATGATGCGGCGGCAGCGGTCCGCGGCGGCTTTTTCGAGGCTCGACGATTCGGCGACCACGAAGGCGCGGAGTGTCGCGAGCATCTCAGGCAGGCGCGGCGCCAGCATTTTCAACAGTGTCTTGGCGAAATGCGATTCGGGCATGGCCGGGACATCCTAGCAGCGCCGACAACCGGCGGCAAACGGGCGCGTTTTGGGGACGCCGGCCCTGCTTCTGACGGTCACCTCCAAGTTCACCGAAAAGGGGTAATTCGCGCGACAACGCCCCCGGATGAATACCGCGGGCGGCGCGGTTCGCATATAATCATAAGTTTGCCGGACAATGGAGGGCGCCGCAGTGCGGGTGTGTGCGGTGCAATGGGGAGCGCCGATGATTTTCGACGTGAATGAAATTCAGAAACTACTGCCGCACCGCTATCCGTTTCTGATGATTGACGGAATCCTGGAGATGGAGCGGCTGAAGCGCATCGTGGGCGTCAAGAACGTCACCAACAACGAATACTATTTTCAGGGGCATTTCCCCGGCAAGCCGATCATGCCGGGCGTATTGATCATCGAGGCCATGGCGCAGACCGGCGGGCTGCTGCTGTTGCTGGAGATTCCTGAGCGCGAGAGCAAACTGCTCTACTTCGTGGCCGTAGATGATGCGCGCTTCCGGCGGCCGGTGGTGCCCGGCGACCAATTGAAGCTGGAGGTCAAGGTGCTTTCCTGGCGCGGGGGTGACTTCGCCAAGCTGGAGGGGCGCGCAACAGTGGATGGGCAACTGGCCGCGGAGGCCACATTGATGTGCAAGATGGTGGATCGCGAGCCAAAACCAAAGGCCGAAACCAAGACGGAAGCAAAGGTCGAAGAATCCAAAGCATGAGCGTTGCGCACATCCATCTGCAGGCATCGGTCGCGCCCAGTGCGAAGCTGGGCTCTGGCGTGCAGATCGGTCCGTACGCGGTGGTCGGCGATGGAGTGGAGTTGGGGGACGGCTGCGTGCTGCATGCACACGCGGTGGTGCAAGGTCCGTCGACGATTGGCCGGGACAATGTGTTTCATCCCTTCAGCTCGGTGGGCGGCGATCCGCAAGACCTTGGGTTTCGCGGCGAGCACACCGAACTCGTCGTCGGCGAGGGAAATACGTTTCGCGAATATGTGACGGTCAGTCGCGGCACGGCGAAGGGTGGCGGACGGACGACCATCGGCAACAGGAATATGTTTCTGGCTTCGTCACACGTTGGGCACGACTCCCACGTTGGCGACAACAACTTGTTTGTAAATGCAGCGACGCTGGCCGGGCATGTAACCGTCGAAGATTTCGCAACGATTGGATTTTCCTCGCCCGTGCACCAATTTTGCCGCGTGGGAAGCTACGCCTACGTCGGTGCCTCCACGGTGATCACTCAGGACGTGCCGCCATTTTCCCTGGTGGTGACCGAACGGGAGACCACGTGTTTCGGCATCAATAAAATAGGCCTGCAGCGCAAAGGCTTCTCCGAGGAACGCATGCAGGCGCTGCAACGCGCGTTCCGCCTGTTGTTGCGCTCCAAGCTGAATACCAATCAGGCTTTGAACGAGATGCGCGCTTCCATGGCGGATTCCGCCGACGTTGCCGAACTCGTCCGGTTTATCGAGACCGCGGAGCGGGGGATCGTCAAGTAGGCTCGGCCGAACGGCCATTCATGACCGATGCAATCACTTCTGGTTGGGGACTCATCGCCGGAAACGGACGCTTTCCGTTTCTGGTCCTGGAAGGCGCGCGCAGCCAGGGAATCGAGATGGCGGTGATCGCGTTAAAGGAAGAAGCTTCGGCGGAACTTGAGAATTCCGCAAAGCGTCTGCACTGGGTGAGCCTCGGCGAACTGAGCAAGGCCATTGACCTAATGCACAAAGAAGGCGTCACCCAAGCAGTGATGGCCGGGCAAGTGAAGCACAATAAGATTTTCAGCGCGATCCGTCCGGACTGGAAACTGGCGAAACTTTTATTCTCGTTGCCGCGAAAAAATACCGACTCGCTGATTGGTGCGGTGGCACGCGTGCTGGAAGACGAAGGCATTCGACTGGTGGACTCGACACTTTTTCTAAAACCGCTGGTGCCGGAAGCAGGCGTGTTGACGAAACGCGCGCCGGACGAGCGCGAACGAGCCGATATCGAATATGGACTCGGAGTGGCGCGGCAGATTTCGGCGATGGACATTGGCCAAACCGTGGTCGTTTCCGACCGCGCGTGCGTGGCTGTCGAGGCGATGGAAGGCACGGACGAAACGATCGCGCGGGCTGCGCGCATCACGAACGGAAAACAGCTGGTCGTGGTGAAGGTGAGCAAGCCCGGACAGGACATGCGCTTCGATGTACCCGTCATTGGCCTGCCCACCATCGAACAGATGAAGAGTGCCCGCGCCACAGCATTGGCCCTCGATGCGGGGCGCACCTTACTGTTCGACAGAGAAAAATTGTTGGCGCACGCGGATGCTGCGGGAATCGCCATTCAGGCGTTTCCGCCTGCTGCGCCTGTGGAACCGCGGGCCGCGTCCGGGGGAATGAACAACGAATGAGCACGGCGGCTGGGGAAACCAAGAAGATCCGTGTCGCCGTCGTCGGTACCGGTGAATTTGGGTGCAACCACGCTCGCGTGTACCGCGAAATCCAGGGCGCCGAACTCGTTGGCATCTATGACAAAGATTCCGGGCGCGCGGCGCAGGTCGCGGCCGAATTTCAAACGCGCTCTCTGGAGTCGCTCGAAGATTTGCGAGGCGCGGCCGATGCCGTGAGCGTTGCTGTCCCGACCGTCCAGCATGCGTCTGTGGGTTGTCGGCTGATGGAGATGGGCCTCGATGTACTCATCGAGAAGCCGATGGCCACGAATTTGGCCGAAGCCGACGAACTGCTTCACGCTGCCAAGCAATTTGGACGCATTCTGCAAGTCGGCCACGTGGAGCGCTTTAATCCCGCGGTACTTGCGGTTGAGCCTATACTGAACCATCCCCTCTTTTTCGAGGTGCACCGCCTGGGCGTCTTTACGGCGCGCAGCCTGGACGTCGACGTCATCTACGACCTGATGATCCACGACCTGGACATATTGCTGACGCTCGTCAAGGAAAACGTGACCGAAGTAAAAGCGGTAGGAATTCCGGTGCTGACCGACAAGGTCGATATCGCGCACGCGCGCCTGGAGTTTGCGGGCGGCGCGGTGGCCAACGTCACCGCCAGCCGGGTTTCCACCGAGCGTGTGCGGAAAATGCGTTTTTTTCAGCAGCACGAATATATTTCGCTGGACTACGCGCGCCGTGATGCGCTGCGGGTGGCGGTGAAGCGGCCCGGACCTCAGCCGGAATTTGCGTTTGAGAAGCTGACGGCACCGGCAGTCGAGCCGTTGCGCGCCGAACTGGAAGAGTTTGTCGCCGCAGTCCGTACCCGGCGCGAACCGCGGACCAGCGGCCGTGCCGGCCGCGCCGCGCTTGAATTGGCGGAACGTGTGATGGCAAGCATCCAGGAGCACGGTGAGCGCGTCCAATTGCTAGCCTTTGCCACCGCGCAGAAAACAAACGAATGATTCCCAGATTCCTCGTTCCTCTTGGGTCTAAGCCGCCGGCGGTGGACGCTCCGTCGTCGCGCCGCCGCCCTACCACGCTCGACGAGCGCACGCTGGTACCGGCAATGCTTCCCATCGTTCAGCTGGACGGTCACAGCACCATCCCGTCGTCGCTGCCGCTGGAGTCGATCGCCGCGCGCGTGGTGGTGCCTCGCGACGTCAAGCACGCGGAAATCGTAGTCGAAGAAACGAATCACCTGCCGCTGCAGCCGACCGACATGGACGAGCGCATCACCGTCCCGCAAGGCGCTGCGCCTCCACTAATCGTCACTCCGCTGGAGAACATTCCGTCCGACCTGGTCGAGACCGATATTTTCATGACCGGCGAGGTCAATCTCCTCAACAAGGAGCCTTCGCCAGAGCACAACAGAGCGGAGCTGATCAAATCGATCTCTTCGTTCGCCTTCCACGTGCTGTTCATCGCGCTGATTATCCTCGAACCGAAGATTTTTCCTCCTCATCAGCGAACGCGGGAAGAGGACGAACTGGCTCGGCGCCAGATGACCATCCTGCTTCCGCCCGGCGCGCTCGACGAGTTGAAAGCGGCGCCGCGCCCTAGGCCGCCTGCGGTGCATGTCGATCCCCGCGTGCTTCGCAAGGTGGCGCCGCCCACGCCACAGCCCGTCGCCCCTCCTCCTGTGCCCCAACCGGAACGCGCCAAGGAGCTGCCGTCCGCGCCCACACCGCAACCGAACGCGACGCCACCCAAATCGGATGACGCTGCGAAGGCCGACGCCCCCAAGCAGCCTCTGAAACTCGAAACGCCCCAACAGCAACCCACCGAGCACGCCCTTCTTCTGCCAAAGAGTTCGTTGGGCAGTTCGCTCCACGATTCGATCCGTGAATCTTCAAAAATGAACGCTCCGATGGCCGGGGGAGGACAGATGCCCGGTGGAAGCAGTACTCCAGTGGGTGGAGGGCACGGCGCGGGAATGGGCCCGATCGAAATGTTGACGCCCACCGAAGGCGTGGATTTCAACGACTATTTGCAGCGAGTCTATCTGACCGTGAAGCGAAATTGGTTTGCCGTGATGCCGGAATCGGTGCGTTTGGGAGATAAGGGCATCGTTTCTTTACAGTTTCGTATTACGAAAAATGGCGTGGTTCCCGATGGTGAGCCGGTTACCGTGCAGGTGTCCGGGAAAGAACCGCTAGACCGGGCTGCGATCTCTTCGATTCGCGCGTCTACTCCATTTGAACCGTTACCGCCCCAATTCAGCGGACCGTATATCGAATTGCGATTTACGTATTACTATAATTTGCAGCCTGAATACGCGCACTAAGTGAAACTCGTTCGCCAACAAGTTCTCGGCAGTCTTCTAATTGCCTTGTTTGTGTTGATTTTCATCTTTGTCCGCGCTCGCCATCTTTTGTTCCCATGACTCACGACAAATCGATCTTGCCGCTCGTCGCCATCGTAGGGCCGACGGCTTCGGGCAAATCCACGCTAGGCACGTGGCTTGCCGAGCGCGTCGGCGGCGAGGTTGTCGCTTGCGATTCGACGCAACTCTACAAGGGCTTCGACATCGGCACCGCCAAGCCTACCGTTGCCGAACGCCGGGGAATTCCGCATCACTTGATCGACGTCCTGACGCCAGAGCAAGACGCGACCGCCGGCGGATACCGGCAGATGGCCATCGCGGTCCTCGATGATCTGCGCCGCCGCGGCCGCGTCCCCGTCTTTACCGTTGGCACCGGGCTTTACTTGCGCGCCCTGTTGGAAGGATTAGCCGATGTTCCGCAAAGATCGGAAGAGTTGCGCGCGCGATTGCGCGCCGTCATCGAGAGTCATTCGCCGGGTCATTTGCATCGCATCCTGCGGCGCCTCGATGCAGAAGCCTCGCGCAAAATCGCGCCGGGCGACGAACAAAAGCTGATACGTGCCGTTGAGATCTGCCTGCTGGCGAAGCGCCCTTTGTCCGTAGTCCATCGCTCCGGCCGCGTACCGTTGGAGGGATGGCGCCCGGTGAAAATTGGCTTGATGCCACCGCGTGAGGCTCTCTACGAGCGAATTCATGCGCGCACCGACGCGATGCTCGCACATGGCTGGATTGACGAAGTGCGCGCGCTGCTCGCCGGCGGCTTGGCCGAAAACGCGAAACCTTTCGACTTTATCGGGTATCGCGAACTGCGTGCAGTTCTGCGCGGAAATATGAAGATGGAAGAAGCCCGCAACGCCATTCAACAGGTCACGCGACGCTACGCCAAGCGTCAAACGACATGGTTCCGCAAAGAGGCCGGCGTTCGCTGGTGTGAGGGTTTCGGCGACGGTCCGCAGGTGCAAGACCAGGCTCTGAAGTGGATCCAGCAAGCCCTCGATCCAAGTCGCGATGCGCAAGCTACCAGCGTATAATCCGAATCGTGGAGAAAGGCTCCTTCCGCAAACTGTTCCCACAACCACTGACGCCTCCATCGGCACCATGACGCCAATCCAATTCAAGCCATGAAGACTCAGCATCAGACCTCGTCCGCGGAACGCGCCTTACTCGTCGGCGTGACCTGGAAACGCGCCCGTCGCATTCCGGGAACGCTCGCGGGTGAGCAGGGCCGCGAATCTCTCGCCGAACTCGTCGAACTGGCGCGCAGCGCCGGCGCCGAAGTCACGGGCACGGTATACCAGGTGCGCGACGCTGCCGATCCGGCGACCCTCGTCGGGCGCGGCAAGTTGGATGAGATTCGCGCCGAAGCAACGGCTCACAAGGCGCCGCTAATCATATTCGATGGCAACTTGTCGCCGGTTCAGCAGCGCAACATCGAGGCTCTGACCGAGTGCCGCGTCATCGACCGCACGCAACTCATTCTGGACATTTTCGCGCGCCACGCGCGCAGCCGCGAAGGGCAGTTACAGGTCGAACTCGCGCAGTTGAACTACATGCTGCCGCGCCTGACCGGGCGTGGCACGTCGATGTCCAGGTTGGGCGGAAAGAGCGGCGGGGGCGGCGCGGGTGGCGCCGGCGGCGGAGCAGGGCGCATTGGCGTACGCGGTCCCGGCGAAAAAAAATTAGAAACCGACCGGCGCCGCATTCGCGACCGCGTCAGTAAGATTCAGAAGGCCATCGACAACGTCCGCAAACAGCGATCTCTTCGCCGCGAGGCCCGCAACGCTATCCCGCTCGGCACCGTGGCGCTGGTGGGGTACACCAACGCCGGCAAGTCCACGCTGTTCAATGCGCTCAGTCGCGCCGAAGTCCTGGTTTCCTCGCGCATGTTCGCGACTCTCGATCCCACGATTCGCGCCATCCGTTTGCCGTCGAACCGTCGCGTGCTGGTGTCCGACACCGTCGGATTCATCCGCGATCTTCCCAAGGGTTTGCTTACTGCCTTTCGCGCGACCCTGGAAGAAGTCCAGGAAGCCGCCGTGATTCTGCACGTCAGCGATGTCTCGAATCCGCATCACGACGAACTGGACGAAGAAGTCGACAAGATTCTCGCCGACCTCGGCGTGACCAATCGGCCGAAGCTGCGTGTCTTGAACAAGATCGACCTGCTGTCGCCGCTGCTGAGAGAAACGCTCGAATCCAGTGTCGCGAGAGCAGGTGACTCCGGGCCAGTCCTGGTCTCCGGCCTGACGGGAAAAGGCATCGACGAACTGCTGAGGCGTATTGATGCCGCCATGCCTGTCGATCCGGTGGTGACCATGTCGCTGCGGCTGCCCCTGGCCGAGGGCCGCACGCTTGCCTTGGTCCACGCCATGGGACGCGTGCTGCACTCTGTAGTCGAAGATTCCCACATGCTGATGGATGCCGAAGTGCCGGTCTCGATTGCGCGTAGCCTCCGTTTGAGCGAATATACCGCCCAGGGAACTTCTAAACTCGCGCTTACGTAACTTGGAGTGGAGACACTACGATGGCTGCCTTTCTGCTGTGGGTCATTTTATTTATCTTGTGCTGGCCGCTGGCATTGCTGGCGCTGATCGCCTATCCCTTCGTCTGGCTGATTCTGCTTCCTTTCCGCATCGTGGGCATCGCTGTCGGCGGCGTGCTTGAACTTATCAGCGCCATTTTGTTCCTGCCGGTGCGCCTGTTGCGTGGTCCTCGTGCAATTTGAGCAAGTTACGGCGATGGAAGGCCATAACTCTGCGGTAAAGTTGCGCGGAATGGAGCTTTTCGGTGCTCCGGGGGCCACAAGACTGCGGCCGCCACGCCGCCGGCTGAGTTCCCTATATTGTGGAAAACGCTGTGGAAACAAAAAAATAGCCCCTCTGGCCTTTAGCGCGCACGATTAGCTAGGTTCGCCCAAATCTCGCCTGTCCTCTTTGTAAGCCGCACATAACAAATAGCTTGTTGTGATTGACGAATCCGTTCATGCTCTGAACGGATGGCACCGCGGTTCCAAAGCTAATTCCAACATTTGCACAGGTTTGCAGCCTAGGTGTTACGAAAAAGTATTCTGCGCGCCCGGTGAAACCTTTCGGCGTGGTTAACCCGGAAGTACTTGCCCCCACGCCGCTTACCGCGCTCCGCGGGCGTTGACGCCTGCGTAACCCGGGTCTATAGTGAGGCTCGGCGGTGGTTAGTGGCCGAGAAGACTAGCTCTTCCACTGCTAAGCGCCCATGAACCTCCCCAACGGATTGACGCTGCTTCGGATTTTTTTCGTTCCCGTCCTCATTGTGATTCTGCTGACTCGTAGCCCAAACGTAGAGTTGTGGGGGTTCCCCATGCATTTCGAGTTTTGGGGTGTCTTGATTCTTCTCATGGCTGCCGCCACCGACTGGGCCGACGGTTATTTTGCGCGGCGCCGGTTGCAGGTCACCACCCTGGGGATGCTTCTGGATCCGATTGCGGACAAATTGCTGATTTCCGCCGCATTTATTTCCTTGGTGAGCATGCAGCTGGTACCTGCATGGATGGTCGTCATTATCGTCGGGCGCGAATTCACGGTCCAGGGACTGCGAAGCATCGCCTCGACCGAAGGCTTCACGATAAACGCCTCGATCCTCGGGAAGACGAAAATGGTTCTGCAGGTCTGCGCCGTCGCGGTCCTGATCGCCGGCGCAAGACATCCCTCGTTGAAGCCACTCGCTTTGCTATTGCTGTGGCTGGTGGTCGCGAGCGCCTTGGTTTCTGCTGCGCAGTATTTCCTGCGTTTCTGGGGACAGCTCGACGATCGCATCAAGCAACGCCGAAAGCTTCGCTTGCTGCAGGGCCGCGAGAAAACCGAGGATGCTGTCCCTCTCTGAAGCTGACCGCCAGAATCTGCTGCGCTTGGCGCGGCACGCTGTTGAGGAGGCTGTCTCCCGCACTCAGCTCCCAGAGAATATTCCCCACGATGGAGTTTTCGCCGAGCGGTGCGGAGTGTTTGTGACGCTACGCTCTGGACGACGCCTGCGCGGCTGCATAGGCGTCATCGATGCGGACGAACCACTGGGAGACAGCGTTGTGCGCTGCGCCGCCAGTGCCGCTTTGCAGGACCCTCGCTTCGCGCCCGTGCGGCTGGAAGATCTTGGCGCACTTCAGATTGAGATATCGCTGCTTTCGCCGCCCGCCGCGATCGATCCCACCGAAATTGAGGTCGGCCGCCACGGCCTGCTCATTGCACAGGGTACGCGCCGGGGCCTTCTGCTCCCGCAAGTTGCTGCGGAGCACGGCCTTACTCGCGAGCAATTTCTCGAAGAAGCCTGCCGGAAAGCTTTATTGCCTCGGGAAGCGTGGCGGGATGCCGAGACCCAAGTCTTTGGATTTACGTGCGAGGTCTTCATCGACGACGGTGCTTCGCCCGGCGAGTGAGCTTGGAAAAAAAAAAAGCCCGCGCGAGAAGCGCCCGCGCGGGCCTTGAAGATCTGCCGGCATTTCAAACTATTCGATTTCTGCGAAGTCTCCCGCATACATCTCTTCCATGCCATAAGTGATCAGCACCGTTGCCGCGTTCCGAGTTACGCTCAGCACGATCCCTTCGCC
>Ga0187855_10004309_pt1 | contig 10287 bp, 8 predicted proteins | sample June2016WEW_8_10_2_FD_132969 | JGI IMG/M metagenome (GOLD analysis project Ga0187855, IMG submission 132969) | Peatland microbial communities from SPRUCE experiment site at the Marcell Experimental Forest, Minnesota, USA - June2016WEW_8_10 | ecosystem: Environmental > Terrestrial > Soil >... | reverse complement strand
CGTTCCACTTCATTATCCAGCCGAGTGGCCGGCACATCCATCATCTGGTCTTCGGAATTGTTATCCTACTTCTTGTTGGTTACGGATGGCTCGCCGAGATCGGCGTCGGCGTCGACGATTCGTCGATTCTGCTCAGCCGGCTCATGTCCATCCTTTACGGTGTCGGCGCAGCGCTCACGCTGGATGAGTTCGCCCTCTGGTTGAACCTGCGGGATGTGTACTGGGCCCGCGAGGGACGAGCCAGCATTGACGCCATCATTCTGTTCGGGGCCTTTTTAGCGGTAAGCGCTTGGGGTGCTCCACTTCTACAAACACGGCAGAAGAAAAAATCTGGCTGAGTTCTCAGCTGCGCTTGGCAGCCGTGGCAGCCCTACTGGCTCTAGTTTTGGCGCGCGCCCTGCGAAACCGCATCGCGGCTCGCAGAAATGCCAGCAGGAAGCGGTGCGGCATCATCGGGCGCGACGAAAGCTGGGGCTGGAACAGGGTGGCGATGAGCGGCGATCGGGCAATTCCACGGCCAGCGTTTCCCCCAGTCGTCCGCGTGCGCTGACCCGCAGACCGGCGGCCAATCTTCAACCGCTCGTCACCCGAGCCGTTGGGGCCGCCATCCCGACGGTTCGGCAGGGCGCACGAAAGCGGCGTAACGACATAGTGCAACGATCCGGAATCGTTCTCGGCCGTGTCGGCATCGGCGATCTTCAAAACATTGCGCGCATACTCTAACCGAGTATATTGGAAGCCCCCTCAAGTTCCCACGAATGGCCAGTTTTGCGAACGCGCAAATTCGATCCCGCGCAACATTCCGTTGAAGCTCTTGAACGGACTTCCGGGGGAGGCGAAAAGCCCGTCCCGGCGTGCCTAGAGCTTCTTCGCATCCGGGCCCTCCAGGGGGGAGTCGGCAGCCAGCGTAATGCGAGCGGAACCCTCAGCTTTGTGGCCGCGTCATAGAGCGCGACATTGGTCGCAAAATGTGAATGATATGCTGGCTCGAAGTCTCCGATGATTCCGATTCGAATCGCCGACTGAAAAAATTGATCCGCACCGCACCCGCGAATCCTTCGGCGGCTCCGTTGTCGTCGCGCGGCAAGCCGGGATGGCGGTCGATTTCAATGGGTTCGGACCAGGTTTGTCGGCCGTAGGTGGAACGCGACAGAACGATCTCCGAGCCGGTCAGAGTCCATCGGGTCCAACCCACGTATAGATTCCCGGCATATCGCTCTTAGTAGTGTGTGCCACGAGATAGGGCTTGTCTCCAAAGCGAATCACCGGAACGGTGTCGTACTCGCTGACTGCCCCGTCTCTTGGTTCCCAGGTCTTGCCCCCGTCGAGCGAGCGTCGCACGAAGATACCGTTGCGCGATGCGTTGTGCGCCCATTAGTTGAACCATTCGGGCTTGTCGAAGGCGAAGTAACAGATGGCATGCCCTTTGTCGTCGTAGGCTGTGGATACATCTCCAGACGCGCGGTAGTTCTGTGGCGCCACACCTTCGGCGGCGGGCCAGGTTCGGCCTGCGTCTTGAGAATAGGAGGCATGGTCGTTCTTCCGAAGCTGGCGCCAATGATTAGGATTAACGGCAATGGAAGCCTCGGTGAAAGGACCGGGGGGTCGGAGTGAGGTCGAAGACGTCGGCGCCGGGAGCTTTGGGGAGAGTTTGGCTGTGCAGCGACGCGGAGAGTGGGATGAAGGTGGCTAAGATAGACAGCGATCCATGGCGGGTAAGTTTGGGGGAGAATGGAGTTTGCAGTGTATGGGAGATGTTTGAGAGAGTGTCTCCGATTTGATGGTTCCGGCGCACACGGCTCCTTGTGACATGTTCGAGGATATTTGGGTTTAGATTAAGGAGCGTAGGTCAAGGATAGAGGTAGGCGAAAATCAACAGCAAGATCAACGGCAATGGCATGGGTGCCCGCTCCGCACGAACCTTGCCGGAGGTTGCCCGGCGCCGGACACCCGAGGGCGGCCGCCACCACATTGACGCGCTACATGCATCCCCTTAGGCGGCTTAACATCTAATCGAGCGAGAGTGAAAGCCATGGGAAACACATTTAAGACTGCGCTTCTGTTAACTGCCCTTACGTTGCTGTTGATGTTTTTTGGCCGCTATTTCGGCGGAGAGAATGGGATGCTGCTGGCGTTGGTATTCGCCGCGGTCATGAACTTCGTCTCCTACTTCTACTCTGACAAGATTGCATTGGCCATGTACCGGGCGCAGCCAGTCACGCGCGAGCAACTACCACGGGCTTACGAGATTGTCGAGCGGTTGACCCAGAAGATTGGGCTGCCGATGCCGAAGATTTATGTGATCCCGACGGAGTCGCCGAATGCGTTTGCCACGGGCCGGAATCCGAAGCACGCGTCGGTGGCCGTCACGCATGGCATTTTGGGGTTGCTGAATGACGAAGAACTGGAAGGCGTTCTGGCGCATGAATTAGGGCATGTAGGAAATCGCGACATTCTGATCAGCTCGGTGGCGGCGACCATTGCGGGCGCGATCACCATGCTGGCCAGCATGGGCCGCTTTGCCGTGATTTTTGGAGGAATGGGCGGTGGTGACCGCGACCGGCGCGGTGGAGGACTTTCGGCGTTGTTCATGCTGATTGTGGCTCCGATTGCGGCCAGTCTGATTCAGCTGGCCGTATCGCGCTCTCGCGAATACCAGGCGGACGCTACGGGAGCGCACTACACGGGGAATCCGTATGCCCTCGCGAGTGCATTGCAGAAGTTGGATACTTACTCCCGGCGGGTGCCGATGGCGGCTTCGCCATCGACGGCACATTTGTTCATTATCCAACCGCTGCTAGGGGTAAACTTTGGGAGTTTATTTTCTACCCATCCTCCGATCGCGAAGCGGATCGAGCGGCTGACGGGAAGACCAGCGCAGTTTATGCAGTAAAACACCGCTTTTAATTTTGCTCATGGCTTCTAAATTAGCTAAGGGAGCTGGCTAAGCGCACGCAAGATCCGGCCATCATCGCGTTCTGCATTTGTGGAGCGGCAACACCGGGATCCCGCGCTCCGGATGATAAGAGGTGTTGTTCCTGGATGTTGGGCTTGAGCTAGAAGCTATCAGCCAGTAGCTACTGGCCGAAGTCCTATGACATCGGTAACTCTGCCGCTTGCCTGCCGAATAGTAGAATCCATCCAATGGCGCCTGAGACCGCTATTTCCGTATCGCATAAAGCCGCCGATTTGGAAAAATCACTGCGCCGCGTGATTCGCGGTAAAGACGACGTTGTGCGGCTGGCGCTGGTCAGCATCTTTGCACGCGGCCATCTTCTCATTGAAGGCGTTCCAGGCGTGGGCAAAACCACCCTCGGGCAGGCTCTGGCACGCGCCATCGATTGCACATTTCAGCGGGTTCAATTCACCAGCGACATGCTGCCTTCCGACGTTCTGGGGATTTCGGTCTATTCCGCGATGGAGCAGGAGTTTGAATTCAAGCGCGGACCTGTGTTTACGAACGTGCTGCTGGCGGACGAGATCAACCGAACGACTCCGAAGACGCAGTCGGCGCTGCTCGAGGCGATGAACGAAGGACAGGTTACCGTGGACGCTCATTCTTATGCGCTTCCCCAGCCATTCTTGGTGATTGCCACGCAAAATCCGGTTGAGCATCATGGCACCTATCCTCTGCCGGAATCGCAACTGGATCGATTCTTGATGCGAGTGAGAATGGGATATCCAGATGCGGCGGCCGAGCGGGTGATTTTGCGGTCGGAGGCGGGAGCGGCGCATTTGCAGGAGTTGCGGCCGGTGCTGACCGCAGCTGATATGCTCGAAATGCAGGAGGCTGTGAAACAGATTCGGGTGGATGAATCCTTGGTGACTTACGCGCTAGAAATTGTGAAGCAGACAAGGAACTCGGAATATTTGTCTTTAGGAGTTTCGCCCCGGGGGGCCCAGGCGCTTTATCGCGCGGCGCAGGCGATGGCCTTTCTTGACGGCCGCAGCTTTTGTACGCCGGGTGATCTCAAACCGCTGGCCGTTCCGGTCTTCGCCCACCGCGTGGTGGTGAACGGGCAGTACGCCTCAACCATGAAGAAGTCCGAGCAGGCTGACCAGGTGCTCAGAGAAATTGTGGAGAATGTTGCTGTGCCGGTGTAGCGTGATACTCAGTTAAACCTGCCTCACAAACGGTTTTGGGCAGGGTACGACTGCAGCTGTGCCGCTCCGGACCGGAAGAAAAGCGGGCTCTCGCCCGTGAGGGGCGTGAGGGGCCGCAGCCTAGCTCCTCGATTCGGCATGAGCATATAATTCTCCGCTATGTCCTTCCTGCGATTTCTCATGTTGCTATCGCTTGTGGTATGGATCGGCGGCCTTCTCTTTTTTGCCTTTGTCCTGGCTCCAACGGCGTTCTCGGTTTTACCAACATCCCATCTCGCCGGTAATGTGGTGGGACGCGCCTTGGGGAAGTTGCATTGGATCGCCATCATTTCTGGAATTATTTTTCTGGCCAGTTCCCTGCTCTACAGCCGCTTTACTAACGGAACTGCGCACCTGTTTGCTGCCCGTCATGTGCTGCTTTGCCTGATGCTGGTGCTTACGCTGGTCTCGCAGTTTGGTATCATTCCTCGCATGGACGCGTTGCGAGCCTCGCTGGGGGACGTCCGATCCGTGCCGACCGATAATCCAGAGCGGGTTCAGTTTGATGCGTTGCACGTATGGTCGACGCGCGTGGAAGGAGCGGTGCTGCTGCTGGGATTGGTGGTTGTGTACCTAACCGCTTCTCGCTTCTAGCTGCTGGCTCCTGGCAAAAACGTCCCACGTCCCACTCGGCAATCTTCGCTTAGATCATTTATCCTGAAAGGTTGTCCGGCGACTGCTGGAACGCCTTGTGACATCCGCCTAGATTCGAGCCAGCGTCGCATCCACAAAAAGCTAGGAGCTCGAAGCTTTCCTTATGAAAACTGGCATTATCGGTCTACCTCAAGTAGGCAAAACATCGCTATTTCGCATATTGACGAAAGCGCATCTTTCCGACCAGGCACGCGCGAATCCGCGTGAGGCTCACATTGGCGTGGCAAAAGTCCCAGACGATCGACTCGACCGCCTGGCTGCGCTTTACAACCCGAAGAAGCTCACCCACACGTCAGTTGAGTATGTAGACGTGGGTGCGATTGGGCAGGAGGCGCTGAAAGACAGTGCTTACGCAGCGCATCTGCGCAATGTGGACGCGCTGGCGCATGTGGTGCGGGTGTTTGACGATCCTTCGGTGCCGCACGCCGGAGAGATCGATCCGCTGAAAGACATCAAGAATGTGGAATTCGATCTTCTGGTAAGCGATCTCGGGCAGATCGAAAAGCGGCTGGAGCGGCTGGAAAAAGATTTAAAGAAGATGAAGACGCCGGAGCTCGAAAAAGAATTCGAATTACTGAAGCGCGCCAAGGCGCAGGTGGAATCGGATAAGCCGCTGCGTGAAATGGAAATGACTCCCGAGGACAAGAAGCGCATCAAGGGCTTCATGTTCCTGAGCGAGAAGCCGATTTTTTATGTGCTCAATATTGGCGAGTCAACGGAGTTGGGCCGGGAACTGGAAGCAGCAGTGAGCAAATATAGGCTGACGGAGATTGCCGCGCGGCCGAATGCTGCGGCCACGGCGATCTGCGGCAAGGTGGAAGCCGAACTTGCCGAGATGAGCGACGCCGATGCCGCTGAATTTCTTTCGAGTTACGGACTGACCGAGAGTGGCTTGGTGCGGTTGATTCGGACTACGTACAAGTTGCTGGGACTAATCTCATTTTTTACGGCCGGCGAAGATGAGTGCCGCGCCTGGCAGGTTCCGGCGCATTCTCGCGCACAAGAGGCCGCGGGAGCGATCCACTCCGATCTGGAAAAACATTTCATCCGCGCGGAAACCATCCGATGGGATCAGCTACTCGAAGCGGGCTCGGAAGCCAATGCCCGCGCGAAAGGCACGCTGCGACTGGAAGGCAAAGACTATATCGTGCAGGATGGGGACGTGATGCACATCAGGCATAGCGGCTGAGTGCCAAGTCACGACTCCCTGGCAGCGACTTGCGAATTTGACTCAGTGCTCGGTACTCGGTACTTTCTTACTGCATGCATCCCATCGCTACTAGCATTCTGCTCGGGCTCACCGCTGCTGCCGCCAATGTATTTGGCGGCGCGATTATTGTGCAGCGCGATTGGGAGCGGCGGTACTTGCGCTACTTTGTCGCGCTGGGCGCGGGATTCATGCTGGCTACGGCGCTAATTGAGATGGTTCCGGAAAGTTTGGAACTCCGGGGAAGAAGCGCGGCGTTTTTAATTCTTCTCGGCTACCTCATCATTCACTTCTTTGAGCACACAGTTACTCCTCACTTCCACTTCGGCGAAGAGATCCACAAAGACGAGTTTATGCATTCGCAGAAGGGATACTCGGTGCTGCTAGGGCTGGTCATCCATACATTTTTCGACGGTATTGCGATTGCATCGGGATTCCTGGTCTCGAACGCCCTCGGGTGGATTATTTTCTTCGCCATCTTCCTGCACAAAACGCCGGAAGGTTTCACCGCGAGTTCCGTGATGCTCGCCAGCGGACGAAGTCGGGGAACGGCGTGGGGCGCCTCCATCCTATTAGGCGGTGCGACGCTCGCCGGTGTTCTGACAATGGCGGTATTTCGTCACCACGTCGGGGCTGGACTGCCGCTCTCGGCCGGCGTCACCATCTATGTGGCAGCTTCCGATCTGGTTCCCGAAGTGAATATGGAACCCGGAGCGAGAATGGCTTTGCTCGTGTTCGTGGGGGCGGGAATAGTTCTGTTGCTGGACGCGTTGTTTCACGTACAGTGAGGGATTGTTATCAGCGGGCGAACAGGCAGCAAAAAGCGCGGGCGAAGCGCAACCCTGACTGGACCGCGCGTTCGCCGGCGCCCAAACGATGAATTACGCTCCAGCCATGACCGGCTCCACACCATAAATTGAGTGCCATGAAGTAGCGGCTTTGAGTTTGCCGTTGACGTTGTTGATGTTCTTCACGCCATCAGTCTCCAGCCATTTGCGGAAAGCGGCGGCGCCTTGTTTGGCGTAGATCGGGATACCGTCCTTCCAGGTGGCGCGGCCACACAGCACGCCGTTGAACTTCACTCCGGATTCCCCGGCGAGTTCGAGAGTCTCGCTGAATTCGGCGTTGCTAACTCCGGCGGAAAGATAGATGAAGGGTTTGGTGGCGACGTTCGCGGCTTTGTGGAAGAGGTCGATGGCTTCCTTCTTGGTGTAGGCTTTCTGTCCCCCGAACGACTTGGTGCCTTCGACGAACTTCATGTTCACGGGAACTTCGACCTTCAGGACATCCACGCCATATCGCTCTTTGCTGAACTCGCGCATGCTCTCGGTAACGATGTGCGGTTTTTTCTTGGCATAGTCCAATCCTTTTTCGTCGGCGCCTTCGTCATAACCGACAAACTCGAGGAAGTACGGAATATCGTTGGCGCGGCACTCGTCGCCGATGCGCTCGACCCAGGCGTGCTTTTTGTCATTCACGTCCTTGTGATCGAACGGGGTATAGTACAGCAGAATTTTTACGCAGTCCGCGCCGGCTTCTTTCAGTCGCCGCGCAGACCAATGATCCAGAAGGTCTCCCAATCGTCCGGGGCCAGTCTTATCGTAGCCAGTTTTCTCATAGGCCAGCAGGAGGCCGGCGTTCCTGGCACGTCGCTTGGAGGCAGGCAGTCCCCACTCAGGATCGAGCAAGATAGCGCTGGCGTGTGGCGTCAAGACTTCGGTGACTAATATCTTGAACTCCTCCATCATGGCGTCACTGACTTCTCCACCTTTTTCTTTGGCTAAGGACTTTTGCAGCGAACCGCGCTGATCCATGGCGGCGGCGGCGATGACTCCATGATCGTTCGAAACCTTTCTGAGACCAGCAAGTTTTCCAGGGGTAAGCTTCATCGATTCCTCCAGGACTGCACGAATGAAGACAATTGCGCGAGACAGGTAATTGTAAACCAAGCGGGAGGACAAAAGGCGTGATCGGGCAGAGTTTGACCCTAGGTTTCCCAGAACAAGACGACCAGGACCGAAAGACGCTCCGATTTGTTAGTCCACCGAATGCTTGGCAGTATACCCATCGCGCGCTACCACTTCGATTTTCTGCTCTTTGCCCTTCTGATCTTTGACCTTGAGAGGCCCGCCGTCCGGGGCCACGACCTGTACCTTCAGCTTTCGGTAAGTGCCGTCCAGCTTATCGTTGGTGGGGCGATAGGTGAGGGAGTATTGATTGCGAATGTCAGTAGAGATGTCGCGGAACAGTTCCGGCATCTCGGCCTCGAAGCGGGGGAAGTACGCGCGGCCTCCCGTCATGGCCGCGAAGTTGCGCATTTCGTTGTCGGCCTGCAAGTAATCCATGTTGCTCACGGGGATCCCCATGCCATGGGGCGCGGCACGGCCGCGGGCTTCATACATCTCACGGATGATCCATCCCACGCTGACCGGAAAAATGGTTACGTCTTTTGTGTCTTTAATCTTCTTTGTGATCTTGTCGAGCGTGAGTTTGCTGAAGGTATCCACTCCGGTGGTCACGAGAATGATGTACTTCTTGCCTTCCACTCTGTCGAGGCGGTCGAGCGTGTCGTATAAAGCATCGAACAAGTTGGTCTCGGAGAATCCTGGAATACGCAACTGGTTGAGCGCCCCGTACACGGCTTTTTTGTCCTGGGTGAAATCGACCAGGATGTGCGGCTGCATGTCATAGTACGCAACCGCGATCCAGTCGTCCTTTTGGAGCGTGCTGGCAAAGGCGTAGGAAGCCTGCAGCGCCTGGATCATAAACCCATAGTTCGTGGAGGCGTATTCGACCAACAGTACAGCGGTGATGGGCGCTTTGGATTGGGTGAAGCTGCTGATGCTCTGCGACGCTCCGTCTTCAAAGAGGCGGAAGTTGTCCTTCTTCAGGTTGGGGACGAACTGCCCGCTCTTGGTGGTGACCAGAACATCTACGTTCACCAAGGGCGCGTTCACCCGAATGGAATAATCCGGCATACCCTCGACTTTTCTTGGAGTGAGGGGTGGGGGCGGGGGCGGGGGTTCGTCGGCCTTTTTCCTGGGGATCGAGTAGGGGCCAATGTCGCCGCCGGGGCCCCCGGCTTCCGGCGGGGCGTCTTGCTTGGGCTTGCCATTGTCGTCGGTCTGCGGCGCAGACTGTGTCTGAGACTGGGATGGATCTTGGGCGGACGCGGCCTTGCCTGCGAAAACAAGGGTGGTCCAGGAGATTGCCATCACCAGCGTCCAGACCGTGAAATGCGGCGAACTGAAACGACGGCTCTTCCTCATAAAATTGGCCAACATCGGGAACCCCGGCGAGATGGAATACACTATTTGGGAGCGAAAACTCCCTGTGCTAGTATAGACGCTTGGGATTCGCGATTGGGATGTTTTGCCCGGCTCCCGTTCCTCCTCCGCTGGCAACGACTACAATCTGGCGAAGTCTAACTCTCAGTAAGCGGGACTTCTGCGGTCCTGCCGGGCGTCGTACATGAAAAAATTTGCTTCCGCATTATTCGCCGCTTGCCTGTCTTTTCCTCTGATGGTATCCGCGCAGAGGTCCGATTCCGCGCAGAATCCGCCCATCATCCCCGTCAGCCAGATTCACGCGGGCATGCACGGTGTCGCTTACACGGTATTTGAAGGCGTGAAGCCTGAGGCCATGGAAGTGGAAGTTCTGGGCGTGCTGCACAACGTCAATGGGCCCAAGGGGGACGTCATCCTGGTGCGGCTGCACGGACCAAAGGTGGAATATACGGGCGTGGTGGCGGGTATGAGTGGCAGTCCGGTGTATTTCGATGGAAAATTGGCCGGCGCCCTGGCTTTTCGCATCGGGGAATTCTCCAAAGAGCCGATTGCGGGAGTCACGCCGATCGCCGACATGCTGGAGATCAATGCGCTCGACCATTCGCCTGCAGAAGAGACTGCAGCGGTCAAACCTGCCGTGAACACCGTTGCCGGAAAGACCGGTACGCCTGGGATGGTAGCGTTACCTGGCTCGGCACAGGATGCGGGCAACGGGTTCGCGAACTATCTTCAACCGATTGAGACGCCGCTGGTTTTTAACGGATTTTCCCAACAGGCCATTCAGCTTTTCGCCGGGCAGTTTGGATCCGCGGGAATTGTGCCGGTGATGGGAGCGGGGTCGGTCAGTAACGAAAAGCAGCCTGAGCCGGTCGTAGCGGGATCAGCCATCAGCGCCGTTCTGGTGCGCGGCGACATGGACATCGAGGCCACCTGCACCGTGACCTACGTCGATCCCCAAAGGCTCTTGGCTTGCGGACATCCCCTTCTGCAATTTGG
>Ga0187855_10004305_pt1 | contig 10291 bp, 9 predicted proteins | sample June2016WEW_8_10_2_FD_132969 | JGI IMG/M metagenome (GOLD analysis project Ga0187855, IMG submission 132969) | Peatland microbial communities from SPRUCE experiment site at the Marcell Experimental Forest, Minnesota, USA - June2016WEW_8_10 | ecosystem: Environmental > Terrestrial > Soil >... | reverse complement strand
CACCCGGCTCAGACAAAAGAGGCGCGCTTCGCGCGTATCCCACATCCCCAACTGCAGGGATGTGGGGCACCCGGCTCAGACAAAAGAGGCGCGCTTCGCGCGTCGCCCACGTCCCCAACTCCAGGGACGTGGGGCACCCGCGTTCGATCAGCTTTGAGTGGCAGTTCCCTGGAGGCCGAGGGTTGCGGCGCTGGCGCGCATGGCGGCGATGCAGTTGGCGATGTGGTCGTCGAGGGGGACGTCGAGCTCGGCTGCGCCTTTGACGATGTCGTCGCGGTTGACGCCGCGGGCGAAGGCTTTGTCCTTCATTTTTTTCCGCACGCCGGCGACGTCGACATCGTGGATGGACTTTGTGGGCTTGACCAGCGAGCAGGCGGTGAGGAATCCGGCGAGCTCGTCGCAGGCGAAGAGAGCCTTGGCGAGCTGCGTGGCGCGGGGGACGCCGGAGTAATCGGCGTGGCCGAGAATGGCGGTGCGAACTTCTTCGGGCCAGCCCTGCTCGGTGAGGATGGCGATGCCGACGAAGGGATGTTCTTCGCGCGAGGGATGCTTCTCGTAGTCGAAATCGTGGAGGAGCGCGGTGGCGGACCAGGTTTCAAGAAGGGCGTCGCGCTCATCGCCGACGAGGCCGGCCGCATCGGCATGGCGCTCGGCGTAAGAGCGGACACAGCTCTCAACAGCGAGCGCGTGTTTGAGCAGGCTGGGCGACTGGGTGTGCTGGTTGAGCAGCGACCAGGCGCGTTCGCGGGAGAAAAGAGCAGCGGACATAGGGCAATTCCTCTTCGGTTTTTCCAGGCAATTCCGGGATTATTTGAGGACGACTCACAGTTTTCACTTGACAAGGAGGATAACCTCCCGGCAATGTAAGTCAAAGGTTTGATATCGGATTGGCAGCAGTCGCCACCGGTTCAGCCCGGATCGCTTGCTCTGGCGTTCCGTACAACCTATGGCAACTACGTTAGCAACTGTTGAGGCCCGCGAGGTACTTCGCTGCGACTCATGTGGGTTGGTGCAGTTTCGCACGTCTAATTCCCTGTGCAGGCGTTGCCGCAAACCCCTGGAGGTCGACGAGCCGGAAGCGCTGTCTCCGCAACTGGTGACGACGAATGCCGAGGGAGTTGAGGAAGCGGAAGGCATCAACGTGGCGCGCGCCGTTCGGGAAGTGCGCCATGACCGTTGCCTGAGCCAGCGACAGCTTGCGGGGCGGATGCAGGTGCCGCGCACCTACATATCGAAGATTGAGAATGGCAAGGCGGTGCCGACGCTTTCGTCGCTGCAGCGGCTGGCAACGGCGCTGGAAGTGGGCATTTGCGATCTGCTGCGGGATGGACACAGCCGGCGGGCGCGGGAAACGGCGGCGGTGCTGGCGGATCCGTTTCTGGCGGAGATCGCTCCTCTGGTGCTGCAGATGGACGCGTTTCAGCGCGCGATGTTCCTGAACCAGGTGCGGGAGACGGCGATGGGCCGGCGGCGGTCGGCGTAGCGCCGGCTGCGCGAATTACCTTCCTTCAGGGTGAGCGGCAGACTCGGTTCCGAGGCTGCCGTTGGTCTGTATAATTCGCCAGAGAGGGAACTGCTCCAAGCTCCGCGGCCGTGGCGCTGTGTGGTACAGCGGCACAGTGTGGTAAGGACCCGCCGGGCGCAGTCCTGCCAACACCGTTTTGGCAGGGAGCTACGCGAAAGGAACCGTTGTCACTCAATTCCAGCCGAGTTCATGAACTGCCCGCCGAGGAGGCAGCGGCGTACCGCCGTCTCGATGCGGAGCGGCTGCCGCAACACGTGGCGATCATCATGGACGGGAACGGGCGCTGGGCGGGCAAGCGGAGCCTGAAGCGATTCTTCGGACACCAGCAGGGAGCCGAGGCGGTGCAGTACGTGGTGGAAACCGCGTCGCGCATTGGGCTGCCGTGGCTGACGCTGTACGCGTTTTCGCTGGAGAACAATCTGAAGCGGCCGAAGGCGGAAGTGAATTTTCTGATGCGGCTGCTGAAGAGCTATCTGACCAACAATGTGAAGCGCATGAATGACAACAACGTGCGCATCCGCTACGTTGGGCGGACGGAAGAATTGCCGGACGAAGTGCGGGAGCGGATGCAGTGGGCGGCGGATGCGACCAAGCACAACACCGGGACTACGCTGACGCTGGCGCTGAATTATGGAGGGCGGTCGGAGCTGGTGGACGCTTTCCGGGGCCTGGTGGCGGAGGTGCAGCGGGACGGGTTGCGGCCGGACCAGGTGAGCGAAGTGGATATTCACCGGCATTTGTACACCGCGCAAATGCCGGATCCGGATTTGCTGATTCGGACGTCGGGCGAGATGCGGGTGTCGAATTTTCTGCTGTGGCAGATCGCGTACACGGAGATTTTTGTTACGGACCGGCTGTGGCCGGATTTCCGCGGGATTCATATGCTGGAGGCGATCGAGGACTACCAGCGCCGGGAGCGGCGGTATGGCGGGCTGAACGACGGGACGGAGTCGGATGATGTGGAGAGCCTGCCGGTGAAGATGTCGGTGGTCGGCTGAAGAGCAGGGTACAGGGCACAGGGTGCAGGGTACAGACGAAAGAGGCGCATCGCAGAGGATGCGCCTTTTTCATTTGCCGGGAAGAACGCGAGGGCTATTCGGTTGGGGCTCCGGCGGGGGCGATCCAGGCTTTTTGCGGGGCGGTGACTTTGACGTCGGGGGCGGTGACTTTCACTTTGAGGCTCTCGACTTCCGCTTTGCCGCGCAGGGGAGCGGAGAAGCCGAGTTCGTACTGGTTGTTGAGGCGGCGGCTGAAATCGTCGAAATACGGCTGCAGAGAGACGGGATTGCCGGTGCCGATCCAATACGAGTTGCCTCCGGTGGCGTCGGCGAGTTCGAGCAGGTGGTTTTGGCCCGCGCTGTTCTCGTAGAGACTGCGATCGACACGGCCGGCGTTGCGCCAGTAGATGGAATAGACGACCAGATTGGCGCGAACGGAATCCTGAATGGCAGCGCGCACATAGGGGTCGTCGGAATCGTCCTGCAGGTAGTAGTAGTCGACACCGTCAGTGATCATGATGACGTCGCGGCGCGCAGCACGGTCATTGGAGGGCCACTGTTTTGCCAGGTCGGAGAGGCAGAAGTAAGGGCTGGCGCTCTGGCCGGAGGCACCCAACGGCAAATGAAGTTCCTCGAGCGCCGTGGCATGATTCGCGGTAAGCGGGCCGGAGAACACCGCGCGGCCGTTCTGCATGTAGGCGAGAGAAATTTTGACGTTGGGCGGGAGGCTCTGGACGAACTGCTTAATGTCATCGAACTCGCGGCCGAGGCTGGCGCGCGCTCCGTCGTCGATGAGCAGCACCAGTTCGACGCTGGCCTGCGGGCCGCGGAAGGGCTGCCAGCCGGTGATCGGGCGCTGCTTGCCGTTCACCTCGACCTGAATGCTCTGCTCGGAGACATTCGTGGCAGGCGCGTCGGATTTTTTGGGCATGACCGTGACGACGGCCTGTCCCTGGCCCTGATTCTCGTTCTGCGAAAAGGCGAAGGCTGCGGTGGCGAGAAGTGCTGCTGCGAGAACGGCGAGGGATCGAATGGTTCTGCTCATAGTTCCTCTTTCGGCGGCGAACGGTCCTATGGATCGGGCGCGGCTCCTCAAGAGGAGCCGGCCAGAGGCGAAGCATTCACCCTTTCGTTAGATGGAACTCGAGCGCGATTCGTCTCAAACTGCGTTTACGGGCGATGGAAAGGGACGCAGGTGCGGCCGAAGCAGAGGCGATATCGGCCGGGCGCGTCGCCGTCGAGGATCTGCAATGGCATGGGACGCTGCATTTGATCGTCGTGATGGTCGGGAGCCTGGAGAAGATCGTGATTGCCGATGTCCATGACATTGAAGTGATCGCCGACAAAGCCAACGCCGTAGGCGCCTGGGACGAGAGGATGGCCGCCGATTTCAAGCGGGACCTCGGTGAGGAAATAGCCCTGGTATTTTTCCTGGATGGCGGTGGAGTAGCCGGAGGTGTCGACCAGAACGGCGAGCACGAAGTGGTCGTCGGAGAAGTGGATGCCAGCGGAATTGCGGAGCTGCGTATTGGCGGATTTACCGGCGTAGAAAACCGCGTCGGGCAGCAGCTTTGAGGCTTCGGGGGCGTGAAGGATGGTGCCGGGCGCCTGCGCCGATGCGGCGAGGGGCAGAGAGATGAGGGCGGCGATTAGAAAATGGACAGGGCGGAAGATGCGGAGAGCGTTCATGGTGTGGATCTCCTCGGTTGCGGGGTGAGTATACCGCCGGAGGGATTGGCCGGAGAGGTCAATTCTGCACAGTCCTGAGTGTGGGGGCGTGGTAACTGCGGCGGTTCCCCCGTTGTCGCGGCGACGCAGAAAGTTTGGGAATCGCCAACGAGAATTTAGTATCGATGGATGCGCAATGGGCGGGACGAATCTGTGAAGCGCTGGCGAGCGGTGCGGCGCGCCATGGCGGAGCAGGAGGTTGAAGCGCTGCTGGTGACGAACCTGCCGGATGTGCGCTGGCTGTGCGGATTTACGGGGTCGAATGCGGCGCTGGCGGTGACGGCCACGAAAGCTGCGTTGTTCACCGATGGCCGATACACGACGCAGGCGCGGGAGGAAACGCGCCGCGCCAGGGTGGCGATCGCGAAGAAGTCGGCGCTGAGAGAATGCGCTGCGCTGCTGGGGGAATCGGCGAAGCAGGCGTGGTTCGATCCGGAGCACACGACGGTCGCCGAGCTTAGGCTGATGCGGTCGGGATTGAACGCGAAGAGGAGCCGGGGATTTTTTGTTGCGTTGAAGAAGCCGCTGGTTTCGGCTCTGCGCATGGTGAAGGATGAGGGCGAGCTGGTGATGATGGCCCGGGCGGCGGATCTTGGGTGTTCGCTCTTTGAGGCGATGCTGCCGCGCATCGAGAGTGGCATGACGGAAGTCGCGCTGGCGGCAAAGCTGGAGTTTGAGGCGCGAAGGCGGGGCGCGGAGGGGATGTCGTTTGAGACGATCGTCGCATCGGGAGCACGGTCGGCGCTGCCGCACGGACGCGCGACCGGGGCGAAGCTGCCGCGCAAGGGATTCGTAACGTTAGACTTCGGTGTTATCCTCAATGGTTATTGCTCCGATATGACGCGCACTGTGCACGTGGGCGGCGCGAGTGTTGGGGAGCGTGCCGCGTATGAGGCGGTGCTGGAGGCCCAGGAGGCCGCGGTGGCCGCGGTGAAGCCAGGGGCAACCTGCGGCGCAGTGGACGAGGCGGCACGGGGGGTTCTGAAGAAGGCAGGGTTGGGAAAGTACTTCACACACTCGACAGGCCACGGCGTGGGGCTGGAGATTCATGAGCAGCCGCGGGTGGCCGCAGGGCAGGAAATGCCGCTGAGTGCGGGAATGGTGATCACCATCGAGCCGGGAGTTTATCTGCCGGGGAAGTTCGGGATACGGATAGAGGATATGGTCGCGGTGACGAAGAGCGGGCATCGGGTTCTGACGCCCGTCACCAAGGGCTGGATCGAGCTGTAGTGTGAAAGGCCGCGCGAGAACAACGATGAAATCGGAAGACATGAAAGAGCTGAAGGAACTGATCGAGTTCCTGAAGGAAAACAAGATTGGCGAATTCGATCTTGAGCGCGGCGAGCTGAAGATTCGCATCAAGTTTGCGCAGGAAGGCGGCGATCTGGCAGGGCTGGCGCGAATGATGGGATCGCAGGCGCAAGCGGCCGCGGGGGCGGCACCGGCGCCGGGAGTGGTTGCCGCGGCCCATGCGGCGGCAACGACGCATCCAGCCGAGGCACCTGGGAGCGCGACGGACGAGGAGGCTTCGCTGCATGTGGTGAAGTCGCCAATCGTGGGAACGTTCTATGAATCGCCGTCGCCGGGTTCGGTGGCGTTCGTGAAGATCGGCGATCAGGTGGAGATCGGCCAGGTGCTGTGCATTGTGGAAGCGATGAAGCTGATGAACGAGATTGAGAGCGACGGCGCCGGCGAGATTGTGAAGCGGTTCGTGCAGAATGGCCAGCCGGTGGAGTACGGCCAGGCACTGTTTGCGGTGCGTCCCCGATAACTATGCGTAAAGTACTGATCGCCAATCGCGGCGAAATCGCGCTGCGTGTCATTTGCGCATGCAAGGAAATGGGTCTGCGCACGGTGGCCATCTACAGTGACGCGGACCGGCACTCGCTGCACGCGCGCTTCGCGGACGAAGCGATTTGCATCGGACCCCCGCGTTCGGCGGAAAGCTACCTGAACGTGCCGGCGGTGATCAGCGCGGCGGAGATCGCGGACGTGGATGCGATTCATCCGGGCTACGGGCTGCTGAGCGAGAACGCCAATTTCGCCGAGGTGTGCCGGGCGTCGAACATCAAGTTCATCGGGCCGCCGCCGGAGGTAACGCGGCTGATGGGCGAGAAGGAAAAAGCTCGCCAGGCGATGAAGCGGGCGAAGGTGCCGATATTGCCGGGGTCGGAGGGCACGATCCAGAGCGAAGGCGAGGGCCTCGAGTGGGCGCGGACGGTTGGGTATCCGGTGATCCTGAAGGCATCGGCGGGCGGCGGCGGGCGCGGGATGCGGGTGGTGCGTACGCCGGAGGAGTTGCCAGGACTTTTCCAGGCGGCGCAGAGCGAGGCGACGAATGCGTTCGGCAACGGGGACCTGTACATGGAGAAGTTCATCGAGCGGCCGCGGCACATCGAGTTTCAGATTCTGGCCGATGAGCATGGCACGGCGATGTCGCTGGGCGAGCGCGAGTGCTCGATTCAGCGGCGGCATCAAAAGCTGATCGAAGAAGCGCCGTCGCTGCGGGTGACGCCGAAGATGCGCGAGGAGATCGCGAAGACGCTGAAGCGGTGCATGGAAGGGGTTGGATACCAGAACGCGGGGACGATCGAGTTTCTGATGGACGAGGACGGGAAGCTGTACTTCATCGAGATGAACACGCGGATCCAGGTGGAGCATCCGGTGACGGAGATGATCACGGGCATCGATCTGGTGAAGGCGCAGCTCAGAATCGCGATGGGGGAGAAGCTGTCGGCCATCGTGCACGAGCCGGTGCCGATGCGCGGCCACGCGATCGAGTGCCGCGTGAATGCGGAGCATCCGGAGAAATTCACGCCGTCGGCGGGGAAGATTACGGCGTTCAACGTGCCGGGGTTCAATGGGATTCGCGTCGACACGGCTCAGTATTCCGAGGGGGTGGTGCCTCCGTATTACGATTCGCTGATTGCCAAGGTGATCGCGCATGGTGTGGATCGCGAAGAGGCGATGGCGCGGATGCAGCGCGCGCTGGAGATGTTCATCGTGGAGGGGATTCACACCTCGATTCCGCTGCATCAGCGGATTTTCCAGGATGAGGAATTCCGCCGCGGCGAGTTCGACACGAAGTTCATGGAGCGGTTCTTCGAGCGCGAGAAACAGCGGAAAGAATTGGAGCTGGTGGGAAGCCAGGCGGGAGCCTAAGGCATCTCTGACTAACCCCAAAGAGCATCCCTCAGGGGCTAAAGCCCAATGATTTTGGCGAGTTTGCGGCACGGCTGAAGCCGTGCCCCTTCAAATCAGAAGCTCAATCAGTCAATCGATCAATCGATCAACATTCTCCAACTTAATCAATCAATATTTTCCTAGACGTCGCAGAGGGTGACGGCCTGGCGCAGGCTGGTGAGCGGATCGCCGGTGGGCAGGAATTCATGGGCGACGTATCCGGCAAAGCCTGCGTCGGCGATGGCTTTCACGACCGCGGCGTACTGGATTTCCTGGGTCGCGTCGATTTCGTGACGGCCGGGAACGCCTCCGGTATGGAAGTGGCCGAGGACGCCGATGTTCTGGCGGATGGTGTCGATGAGGTCCCCCTCCATAATTTGCATGTGGTAGATGTCGTAGAGCAGCTTGACGCGGGGCGAGTTGACTTCGTGCATGACGCGCGCGCCCCACACGGTGTGGTCGGCCATGTAGTCGGGGTGGTTGACCTTGCTGTTGAGGAGCTCGAGACAGATGGTGACGCCGTTGTCCTCGGCGATGGGCTTGAGGCGGTTGAGGCCGATGATGGTATTGCGCGCGCCGTCGTCGTCGGACATGCCGCGGCGATTTCCTGAAAAAGTGATGACGTTGGGGACTCCTGCTTTGGCGGCGATGGGAATGTTTTTGCGGAATGCGGCTTCGATGGCGGCGTGGTTTTCGATGCGGTTGAGGGCGTCGGAGATGGTGCCTCCGCCGGCGTAGCCCATGGTGCAGATGAGGCCGTAGCGGCGAGGGATTTCGTACTCGTCGACTTCGAGCAGGTCGACGCCCTTGAGGCCGAGCTGGACAGCCCACTGGCAGAGCTGGTCGACCGAGACGTCCTTGTAGCACCAGCGGCAAACGGACTGATGTATGCGTCCTTTGCCAGTGGCTTGCGGCATGAGGGAAGAATACGCCGGTAGCGCCGAGGTGAGAGAAACGGCGGCGCTTGATTGGAGGAATGCGCGGCGGGAAGGCACGGAGACAGGTTACAGGGTACAGGGTACAGGTTACAGGGCTGGTGGCTGGTGGCTGGTAGCTGGTAGCCGGTGTGTGTGTGATTCGGGAGGAAGTTCATCTCAGGTGGCCTGCGGCGTAATTTTGCGGTGCCCGTGTCCTGTAGAATTTTTCGCAATGTCTGCGATGTCGAAAAAACTGCTGGGAGATTGCTCATGATGCGTGGTGGCTGTGTTTCTGTAGTCGCTCTCGCCCTGACTGCGACTGTTTTTGCGCAAAGCTCGCCGGGGCCGCAGCCGGTACCGATGCCGCCGCCGATCGCCGCGCCGGTGGACACGCCTTATCCGGGAACGATTGCGCTGACTGTGAACCTGACGAACACGTTGGATCGGGTGGTGACGGTGCACGAGACGATTCCGGTGAAGGCCGGCGAGCTGGTGCTGCTGTATCCGCAGTGGATTCCGGGAAACCACTCACCGACGGGGCCGATCGACAAGGTGGCGGGACTGTTTGTGAAGGCGGATGGGAAGACGATCCCGTGGGTGCGCGATCAGATCAATGTCTATGCGTTTCACGTTCAGGTGCCGAAGGGGGTGACCTCGCTCGACGTGGACTTCAATTATCTTTCGGCGGTGCGGCAGCAGGACGGGCGGGTTGAGATTTCATCGCAGCTGGCGGATCTGGCGTGGAACACGGTGGTGCTGTATCCGGCGGGACATTTTTCGCGGGACATCCATTTCCAGCCGAACATCGTGCTGCCCAGCGGATGGAAGTATGCGACGGCGCTGACGACCGACTCGCAGGATGGCGATACGGTTCACTTCAAAGAAACGACGCTGAACACGCTGGTGGATTCGCCGCTGTATGGGGGTGCGAATTTTAAGCGCATCGATCTCTCTACCGGACCGGACAATCCGGTGTTCCTGGACGTGTTTGCCGATGAGCCGAAGGATCTGGAGATCACGCCGGAGGAATTGCAGGCGCACAAGAATCTGCCGATCCAGGCGCAGAAGCTGTTCGCCTCGCACCACTACGATCACTACGACTTCCTGTTTTCGCTCAGCGACGTGATTGGCGGGAACGGGCTGGAGCATCACCAGTCGAGCGAGGATGGGACGCGGGCGAACTACTTTACGGACTGGGCCGCGGGTGTGCGCGGGCGCGATCTGCTGGGGCACGAGTACACGCATTCTTGGAACGGGAAATTCCGCAGGCCCGCGGGTTTGTGGACGCCGAATTTCAACGTGCCGATGCGCGACGACCTGCTGTGGGTGTATGAAGGGCAGACGCAGTATTGGGGTGTGGTGCTGACGGCGCGGTCGGGGCTGATTACCGCGGAACAGGCGCGCGATGAGATGGCGGGCGTGGCGGCCGGATTCGAAGCGAGCAAGGGGCGCGAGTGGCGGCCGCTGGTGGACACGACGAATCAGCCGACGGTGTCGCAGCGGAGGCCGGTCAGCTGGATGAGCTGGCAGCGGCCGGAGGACTACTACACGGAAGGGCTGCTGGTGTGGCTGGATGCGGATACGAAGATTCGCGAGCTGAGCGATGGGAAGAAGTCGCTGGACGATTTTGCGAAGTTGTTCTTCGGCGTGAACAACGGCAGCTTTGTCACGGATACGTATACGTTGGAGGACCTGGTGGCGGCGCTGAATCAGGTGCAGCCATACGACTGGGCGACGTTTCTGCACGAACGGGTGTACGAGCTGCATCCCGAGGTGCCGGAGAATGGCTTCGCGCAGGGCGGGTACAAGCTGGTCTACAACGACACGCCTTTTCCCGGGGAAAGACGCGGGGCGGCGGAGAATCCGCGCTTTGGGACGAGCTTTGCGGATTCGCTGGGGTTCAGCGTGATGGGCGAAGGGATGCTGGGCAACGTGGGGTG
>Ga0187855_10004302_pt1 | contig 10296 bp, 8 predicted proteins | sample June2016WEW_8_10_2_FD_132969 | JGI IMG/M metagenome (GOLD analysis project Ga0187855, IMG submission 132969) | Peatland microbial communities from SPRUCE experiment site at the Marcell Experimental Forest, Minnesota, USA - June2016WEW_8_10 | ecosystem: Environmental > Terrestrial > Soil >... | reverse complement strand
CAAAGATGAGTGTGGAATTTAACGTCAGCAGCGAGTAGGAGCATGAACAATCTGATCACTGTCCACTGTTCGTTGCATTGAGGCTTGGCAAGCATGTCCGTAATTCTCGAGTCTTTGCCTATCGGCCAGAAGGTCGGCATCGCCTTCTCCGGCGGGCTCGACACCTCCGCCGCCCTGTACTGGATGAGGCAAAAGGGCGCGATCCCTTACGCCTATACAGCCAACCTCGGACAGCCCGACGAAACCGATTACGACGCCATTCCGCGCGCAGCCCTCGAGTACGGCGCCGAAGTGGCTCGCCTCATCGATTGCCGTGGCCCGCTCGTTCGCGAAGGACTCGCCGCGCTACAGGCTGGCGCCTTTCACATCACCACCGCCGGTGTCCCCTATTTCAACACCACCCCCATCGGCCGCGCAGTCACGGGCACCATGCTGGTCGCCGCCATGAAGGAAGACGACGTCCACATCTGGGGCGACGGCTCTACCTTCAAAGGCAACGACATCGAGCGCTTCTATCGTTACGGCCTGCTCGTCAATCCCAACCTCCAGGTTTACAAGCCATGGCTTGACGCAGCTTTCATCGACGAACTAGGCGGCCGCGCCGAGATGTCGGCCTTCATGCAGCGCTCCGGCTTCGCCTATAAGATGTCCGCGGAAAAGGCCTACTCCACTGACTCCAACATTCTTGGCGCAACCCATGAAGCCAAGGATCTCGAGCATCTCTCTTCGTCCGTCAAAATCGTCGTTCCCATCATGGACACGGCTTTCTGGCGCGACGATGTCGAGATTCGCCGCGAAGAGGTCGCTATTCGCTTCGAAGAGGGCTTCCCGGTCGCGCTCAACGGCCGGCAATTCGACTCGCCCGTCGCACTGCTCCTCGAGGCCAACCGCATCGGCGGCCGCCACGGTCTCGGCATGTCCGATCAAATTGAGAACCGCATTATTGAAGCGAAATCCCGCGGCATCTACGAGGCTCCCGGCCTCGCCCTGCTCTTTATCGCGTACGAGCGCCTCATCACCGGCATCCACAATGAGGACACCATTGAGCAGTACCGCGACGGCGGCCGCAAGCTCGGCCGGCTGCTTTATCAGGGCCGTTGGTTCGACTCTCAGGCGATCATGCTCCGCGAATCCGCCCAGCGCTGGGTCGCCAAACCCATCACCGGCGAGGTCACGCTCGAGTTGCGCCGTGGTAACGACTACTCCATCCTCAACACCGAGTCGCCCAACCTCACCTTTCACCCCGAGCGTCTCAGCATGGAGAAGACTGAATCCACTTTCTCCCCGCGCGATCGCATCGGGCAGCTGACCATGCGCAACCTCGACATTACCGACACCCGGGAGAAGCTCGTCACATACGCCAAAGCCGGCCTCCTCACGCTCAGCAAAGGCAGCGAAATGCCGCAGCTCTCGAGCGTCACGGAGAAGGAATAGGATGAGGTACGCTTAAAGAAATGCCGAATGAACAACAGTCCGGAAAGATGTGGTCGGGCCGGTTTCGCGAGCCGCTTGACGCGGAATTTGAAGCCTGGCAACGCTCCATCGTCTTTGACTGGCGGCTTCTCGACCAGGAAGTCGCCGCCAGCAAGGCGCACGCGTCCGCTCTCTGCGCGGCCGGAATCTTGTCCCAGGCTGAAACAACGGAGTTGCGCGCGGCGCTCGATGCGATTGCCGCGGAATTCAGTTCGGACGAAGGCAAGAAGCGGGTGCGCCATCATGCGACCGCCGAAGATATTCATCACTTTGTCGAGCTCAAGCTCGTGGGACGGATCGGAGATCTCGGACTTAAGCTGCACACAGGCCGCAGCCGCAACGAGCAGATCGCCACGGACCTGCGCCTGTATGTGCGCGCTCAAATCGAGCGCGTCGTCGACGGCCTCGCCGCCTGGGCGAGCGCGCTGGTCGAGCAGGGGCGTGCGGCCGGCGGCGCAGCCATGCCCAGTTACACGCATCTGCAGCGGGCGGAGCCTGTTCTCGTCGCGCATTGGTTGCTGGCCTATGTCGAGATGGCGCTGCGCGATGCCGATCGACTTCTCGACTGCGCGGCGCGGCTCAACTTCTGTCCGCTTGGGTCGGGAGCGGTGGCCGGCGCGACGCTTCCACTCGATCGGTCGATTGCGGCGCGTGAGCTTGGATTCAAAGCGCCGACCGCCAATTCGATTGACGCAACGAGCGATCGCGACTTTATTCTCGAGTACCTCAACGCGCTTACGTTTGTTGGCCTGCACCTGAGCCGGTTTGCGGAGGAAATCACGCTCTTTGCCACAGCCGAGTTTGGCTTCGTCACGCTGCCCGAGGCTTTTTCCACGGGATCGAGCGCAATGCCGCAGAAGAAAAATCCGGATCTGACCGAGCTGATCCGCGCCAAAGTTGGGCGCATTCACGGCGCGGCGAACGCGGTGGCGATGCAGCTCAAAGGGCTGCCATTGGCCTACAATAAAGACATGCAGGAGACTCAGGAGCCGGCCTTTTCCGTTGGCTTCGTGCCGCAAATGCTGAATCTCGTTGCGCGGTTCACGGCCGCACTGGAATTCAATCGCGAGCGCATGAACCAGGTGGCGCGGTTGGGCTATATGAATGCGATGGCCGCGGCCACATACCTGGTTCACAAGGGCGTTCCATTCCGCACAGCCCACGAGAAGGTCGGCCGGGCCGTTCGCTTTGCCATCGCGAAGGGCGTCGAACTCGACGGCCTTACAATCGGCGAGCTGCGTGAGTTTGGCGAAGAATTCAGTGACGATTTCTTCGCCGCGATCAAGCTTGACGCCACGCTGGATTGCCATGACGTGATCGGGGGGACCGCGCACGAGCGCGTGCGTAAGGCACTCAATCGCGCGGAAGAGTGGATCGCGGCGTTCGCCAATCATAATGTCGCGGAGGCAATTCATGCAGGTCCGTAAAGCGCTTCTGCACGATGCCTCCAACATCTACGATCTTGTGAACTCGCTTTCCGGAGACGGAACGCTGCTCAAGCGCCCCTTCGCCGAAATCTGCGAGAATATCCGTGACTTCACAGTCGCCGAGTCCGATGGCGGCGTGTTTCTCGGATGCGGGGCATTGCACCTTTACGGCCCGCATCTTTGCGAAGTGCGCTCCATCGTGGTCAAGCCTGAAGGCAAGGGCCAGGGCGCCGGCGGCAACATTCTGAAAGCGCTGATCGAAGAGGCCGAGTCGCACGGCGTCCAGTCAGTGTGTCTGTTCACGCGCATTCCCGATTTCTTCTTCAAGTATGGCTTCCGCACCGTCGAAGACAAATCGGAGTTGCCCGACAAGATCTTCAAGGATTGCCAGATGTGCCCACGCCTCCACCGCTGCGACGAAGTCGCCATGGTGCGCGGGCGCATTCCGCGCATGTCGATCCTTGGGCCCCGCGACGAGGCGCAGGAGCTGGTGCGGCTATCCGGCTGATTCGCTTCTGAGAATCGCCGCCGCTACCACAACTTGCCCGTAGCTCAACCCTCCATCGCCCGGGCTTACCTGCATGTGCTGAAAAACCTCGAATCCCTTCGCCTCAAGCCCTGTGCGCAACAATCGCGCCAGCCGCCGGTTGTGCATGCAGCCGCCGGAGAGCGCCACCTGGCGAATCCCCGTGGCGTCTTTGGCCAACACTGCTGCGCTTACGAAGGCTCGAGCGACGCCGGCGTGAAAGCGCGCGGCAATGCGCGGCTTGGCGACGCCCGAGCGCAGATCCTGCAACAACTCGCGCCACAACGGAATAGCGGAGATGCGCACGGCTTCGTGAGCGTTCCAATCGCTACCGAGCAGCTCAAGCCCGTAGCCGGAATCGAATCCATCCGGCTCGCCCTCGGCAAGGCCTTCCAACTCAATCGCCGCTTGTGCTTCGTAATCGACGACGCCTCGACTTAAGACGACGGCAGCCACTGCGTCGAAGAGGCGGCCACAGCTCGAAGTCAGCGGTGTGTTCAATCCGCGCTCAATCATCCGCCGTATCACGCGCGCGTCCTTTTCCTCGGCGCCAAAAATCTCGATCAGTTCCGGAGATTCAACATCAAGGCCCGCAGCATGGAGATGCCCGAGCGCCATGCGCCAGGGCTCGCGAATGGCCGCTTCTCCACCGGGCATGGGCACATAGTCGAGATGCGCGAACCGGTCGAACCCATCAAATCGCGCAATCAGCACTTCCCCGCCCCAGATGCGGCCATCGCTCCCGTATCCGGTGCCGTCGAGAGAGAGTCCGATCACCGGGCCCTCGATTGCGTGCTCGGCCATGCAGGCGGCGATGTGCGCGTGGTGATGCTGCACGGCGATGAGGCGCTGTCCATGTTTCCCGGCCCACTCCTTTGCCCATGACGTCGACAAATAGCCCGGGTGCAGATCGCGGACAACGGTCTCCGGCTCAATCTCGAATGTGTGCATCAGGTGGGCGAGCGATTCGCGGAAGAAATCCAGGCCGGTTAGGTTTTCCAGGTCGCCGAGGTGCTGGCTTTGATAGACGAATCTGCCGCGTGCGAGAGCAAAGACGTTTTTAAGATGGCCGCCCACGGCAAGCAGCGGAGGAGACCCGTCTTTCCCAAAACTGCCCGGCAGCGGCACAGCCAGCGGAACGAAGCCGCGTGCGCGGCGAATCAACTGCGGCGCGCCGTCGACGAGCGACATCACCGAGTCGTCGCACCGCTGCAGAATCTCGCGGTCGTGCAAGAGAAAGGCGTCCGCAATCTGGCCGAGCCGCGCAAGAGCCTCATCGTTGTCGATCGCGATCGGCTCTTCGCTGAGGTTGGCGCTGGTCATCACCAGCGCACGCACGCGCGAATCGGCAAACAGTAGATGTTGTAGCGGCGCGTACGGCAGAAACACGCCCAGCCACGGAATTCCCGGCGCGACCGACGGCGCAATGCCGCAGTCCGCCCGCTTGCGAGCGATAACGATGGGGCGCGCGACGGTCAGGAGCAGAGTTTCTTCTTGGGGCGTAAGCGCGCAGATGCTCCGTGCCGCATCCAGATCGCGAACCATAACGGCAAGCGGCTTGCCGTAGCGATGCTTGCGTTCGCGCAGGCGCATGACGGCGGTTTCGTTGGTGGCGTCGACGGCGAGATGGAATCCGCCGATGCCCTTGATGGCCATCACATCGCCGGCCACGAGGCGGTCAATCGTCTCGCTCACGGGATCGTCTGAATGAATCTCCGCGCCGTCGGGAGCAACCAGCCAGACGCGCGGGCCGCAGACGCGGCAGGCGTTGGGCTGCGCGTGAAAGCGGCGGTTGATCGGATCGTCATACTCCGCCTGGCAAGCGGGGCACATTTTGAACTTCGCCATCGAGGTCTGCGGGCGGTCGTAAGGAATGCGCCGCGTAATGGTGAAGCGAGGGCCGCAGTTGGTGCAATTCAGAAACGGATAGCGATAGCGGCGATCGTTCGGATCGAGCAGTTCGCGAAGGCAGTCGTTGCACGTCGCCGCATCGGCGGGAATCCCCGTCGAAACCGCGCCGCCCGCCTCGCTGGCGACAATTCGGAAGCCAGTCTCGCCCGCGGGCCGCGCTGCGCTCACAAACACCGAGTCAATCCGCGACAGCGGAGGCGCCTCCGCTTCAAGGCGCCGTCGAAAAGCCTCCACCCGGTCCGCCGGTCCCTCAATCTCGATCGTCACGCCGCCAGTGTCGTTGCCGATGAAGCCGGCGAGGCCCTCCTCCGTCGCCAGCCTGTAGATGAAGGGCCGAAACCCTACACCCTGCACAACACCGCGCACGGTGATCGCCTCGCGCCGCACCAGCCCTTCGGGCCGTCCTGGTTTTGGATCGGGTTCCTGCGTCAACTCACTGCCTCGCTCAGGCATCAGCATAGCGCAGCAGGTTGCAATCGCTCCCCATTGGGTGCGCCTCGCGGTTCTCAGCCATTCGGCCATGCCGGCCCGGATCGCGGCAGAGGACAGATAATGAGAAAAGCGGATGGGTTTAATGGGTCTTCGGCGGTTGAGAACGGCGCGCATGATCGCGAGTGTCTGCATCCTGGCGTTGCTTCTCGCACCAGGGTTGGCACAGGAACGCGATCCTGCGGCAGTGATTCGCAGTGTCGATGCAGCGGTGGCCGCCCGCTTCGAGAATGTTCTCGGATTCACCGACATGGAGCACTACGCAGTTTACAGGGGCGACGATCAAGTGCATCCTGCAGCAGAAATGACGGTGCGCGACACCTACAGAAAGGGTGTCGGCAAAACCTACACGGTTCTCTCGCAAAGCGGATCGTCGATTCTTCTGCACTTCGGGTTGAAGCCGCTTCTGGATAACGAGCAAATCATCAATCAGCCCGGAAATGTCGAGAAATCCTGGTTCAATTCAGCAAACTACGAGATGACTCTAAAGGCCGGCAACGCGCAGAAGCTGAATGGGCGCGACTGCTCTGCCCTGGACATCAAGCCTAAACAAGAGGCTCCGAATCTGATCATTGGAACCATGTGGGTGGACGCGCAGGATGGAACTCTGGTTCAGATTGATGGAGTTGCTTCAAAGAACCCATCGTTGCTTTCAGGAACGACGCACATGATGCGGCAATACACAAACATCGACGGATATTCGATGGCGATCCATGCTCGCGCCGAGTCGGACAGCGCGCTTCTTGGCCGTACTGTCGTGACGATCAACTACAGCAATTACAATCTGCAACTCAAAATCGGTAAGTAAATCGCTTATCGCGTATGCAAATCCGCGGGCATAATGCCCTCGGCGAGCCCCCTCACGCTAAGGGATCGATGAGGACGTCGAATTGCGTGATGCGTCGCACAGTTTTCCGGCAGTTCTTCGCTTCATCTGTGCGCCGAGACACGCGCCGCTGCTGACCAGGCCACAGCCCCAATCCTTTCAATCTGGAACGGCTGAAATCGATGCCAACAAATGGGATAGGCACACACGCCGGTGATTGCGGTCACCGAGGCCGGCGGCCCTGCACACGTACAACAATGGTAGTATCAGGCGCAGACGGCGATCGCGCGCTTCTCCACAGCCGATCGATGTCTCCGGATGCGCCCACCAGGGAGGAAATGTGCCCGCAATCGCGCCCCCGCCACTACCGAGCGAAGACAAACGATGGAAGATCGTGAACGGCACGATGCGCAAGAACGGCTTTGCCCGTCACGCCCTCATCGAGACGCTCCACACCGTGCAGTCGTCGTTTGGATATCTCGATGACGATTCGATTCGCTTTGTCGCGCTTTCGCTGCACGTGCCGCTGAGCCAGGCGTATGGAGTGGCGACGTTTTATCACTATTTCACGCTGAAGCCGCCGGGCAAGCATACGGTCACCGTTTGCGCCGGAACCGCCTGCTACATCAAGGGCGCGGACAAGCTGATCGCGGCAGCGGAAAAACGGCTTTGCATCAAACAAGGCCAAACCACGCCGGACGGAAATGTCAGCCTGATGGTGGCCCGCTGCGTGGGCGCCTGCAGCCGTGCGCCTGTGGCCTTGTGCGACGGTGAAGTTGTCGGTGAAGTGACGCCAAAGCAGATCCTCGAGCAGCTCGAAAGGTGGACAGCGGAATGACAATCGAAGAGCTCGAACAGATCGCTAAGAACGTCAAGCAGGAAAACGAAAAGTACGACTACGAGATCAACGTGTGCATGGACCTTGCCTGCGCCAGCCAGGGCGCCGACAAGCTGAAAGACGCGCTGGTCAAGGCCGCCGAGGCGGGTGCAAAGAAGGTCCTCGTGCGCCGCACCGGTTGCATGGGACCGTGCTCGCACGGGCCGTTGGTGCGGGTCGACCCCGAGGAAAGACTCTACCGTCGGGTAAATGCGAGCCATGCCGAGGCGATTGTGAAGAGCCTGGGCGGTGCGCCCGTTCCCGATTTGCAATGCAATCTGGACGAGCACTTCGACAAGCAGGTGCGCGTCGTGCTGGAGAATGCCGGGTACATTGACCCGGAAAGAATTGACGACTATATCGCGCGCGACGGCTACAAAGCGCTGCTCACCGTGCTGACGGAGATGACGCCCAGCGGGGTAATCCACCGCATCACGGAGAGCGGGCTGCGCGGGCGCGGCGGAGGCGGATATCCCACAGGGCTGAAGTGGGGCACCGTCGCCAAGGCGGCAGACGGCGTCAAGTATGTAGTCTGCAATGGCGACGAGGGCGATCCCGGCGCGTTCATGGATCGCAGCGTAATGGAAGGCGATCCGCATCGCGTGATCGAGGGCATGGCGATCGCGGCATACGCCGTTGGAGCAAACAAGGGCTTCATCTATGTTCGCGCCGAGTATCCGGTGGCCGTCTCCCGCCTCACGACAGCGCTGCGCGAGGCGCGGCGTCACGGGCTGCTGGGCAACAACATCTGCAATACGCCCTTCAATTTCGATGTGGAGATCCGTCTGGGCGCGGGAGCGTTCGTCTGCGGCGAGGAGACTGCGCTAATTGCATCGATTGAAGGCAGGCGCGGCACGCCGAAGCCGCGGCCGCCGTATCCGGCATCGTCCGGGCTTTGGGGCAAGCCGACTCTGATCAACAACGTTGAAACTTACGCCAACATTGCGCCCATCGTGCGCAACGGCGGCAAATGGTTTTTCAACATGGGCTCGGAGCGCAGCAAAGGAACAAAGGTCTTCGCGCTCACGGGAAAGATCGCCAACACCGGCCTCGTGGAAGTGCCGATGGGCATCAAGCTGCGCGAGATTATCGAGGAGATCGGCGGCGGCGTGCCGGATGGTCACACTTTCAAAGCCGTGCAGACGGGCGGTCCATCGGGGGGCTGCATCCCGGCGGACATGCTGGACGTCGGCGTCAGCTACGACGCTCTGCTGAAGATGGGCTCGATCATGGGCTCGGGCGGCATGATCGTCATGGACGACACCTCGTGCATGGTGAACGTGGCCCGCTTCTTTATTGAATTCTGCATGACCGAGTCATGCGGCAAGTGCATTCCCTGCCGCGCCGGCACGGCGCAGATGTTCACGCTGCTCACGCGCATCTGCGATGGCGTCGGAACCATGGATGACCTGGCTCTGCTTGAGGATCTTTGCTCGACGGTGAAGGAGACGAGCCTCTGCGGCCTCGGCCAGACGGCGCCCAATCCCGTGCTGAGCACGCTCAAGTACTTCCGCAATGAATACATCGAGCACATTGTGCACAAGCGCTGTCCGGCTGGCGTCTGCGCGATGGAAGCGATCAAGTCTGAAATCCATAGCGAGGTGGTGGCATGAGCGTAGAAACAGATGTAAAAACTCTTGTCATCGACGAACAGGAGGTCAGCGCCCGCGCTGGACAGACAATCCTTGAAGTCGCGCGCGAGAACGACATCAGGATCCCCACCCTCTGCCATCTTGAAGGCTTGAGCGATGTGGGCGCGTGCAGGCTGTGCCTGGTGGAAATCAACGGCTCGAACAAGTTGCTTCCGGCCTGCGTGGCCACCGTTCAGGAAGGCATGGAAGTCTCGACCAACTCCGAGCGCCTGCAAAAGCATCGCCGTACGATTCTCGAGCTGCTCTTCGCCGAGCGCAACCATATTTGCTCGGTCTGCGTCTCCAATGGCCACTGCGAGCTGCAGACACTTGGCCAGGAGCAGGGCCTCACCCACATCCGGCTGCCCTATCGCAACCCCGAGCTCAATGTCGACGCCTCGCACGAGCGCTTCACCTTGGACCACAACCGCTGCATTCTTTGCACGCGTTGCGTGCGCGTCTGCTCCGAAGTCGAAGGCGCGCACATATGGGACGTAATGGGCCGCGGCATCAACTCGCTGATCATCTCTGACCTGCATCAGGATTGGGGAAGCTCGGCCTGCACCCGCTGCGGCAAGTGCGTCCAGGTGTGCCCCACGGGAGCTCTCTTCGACAAAAGCAAGATCGGCTCCGATCATCCCAAATATCCCGAATTCCTGCCCTACCTGAACCTGATGAGGGAAGCGCAATGAGCAAATTGAAACTTGCCACGGTCTGGCTCGACGGATGTTCCGGCTGCCACATGTCGTTTCTCGACATGGACGAGCGGCTTCTGGAACTGGCGGAAGTAGTGGATGTGGTGTACAGCCCCATCGTCGACGCCAAGGAGTTCCCTGACGAAGTGGATATCGCGCTGGTCGAGGGGGCCGTCAGCTCGGTCGACGACGAGAAGAAGATCAAGAAAGTCCGCGACCACTCAAAAATGCTGGTGGCCATGGGCGACTGCGCGATCACCGGCAACGTGCCCTCGATGCGCAACCCCATCGGGCCGGAGGCGATTCTGGACCGCGCCTACATCCAGAACGTCAGCGCCCAGGCGCAGATTCCCTGCGTTGTCGTTCCCAAGCTGCTCAAGATCGTGCGCCCCATTCACGAGTTTGTGAAGGTCGACGTCTTTTTGCCCGGCTGTCCGCCTT
>Ga0187855_10004300_pt1 | contig 10298 bp, 10 predicted proteins | sample June2016WEW_8_10_2_FD_132969 | JGI IMG/M metagenome (GOLD analysis project Ga0187855, IMG submission 132969) | Peatland microbial communities from SPRUCE experiment site at the Marcell Experimental Forest, Minnesota, USA - June2016WEW_8_10 | ecosystem: Environmental > Terrestrial > Soil >... | reverse complement strand
CGCTTGGGCTCCGGGCTCACCGCCAACCGGATAAACCTACCCTACGCCTCGGAACTCTATCTTGCCTTCAACAGGTCTTCTTTGTTCGCCTCGACCAGCACTTTGCTATAGACCCTCGCTCACCCTCCTTCCTAATCTTTCGATCAGGAAAGTGACTCCGCTCGAGCCCCGGACGCCGCACCAACCGGAAAAACTTAAGAAGCTGTCAAAGAACAATCTTGTTGTACTCCTTCTATTTTTTCCGTCAACGAAAAATACGCGTTTGTAAGTACACGTATTTTCAATCGAGTGCACGCCGTTCACAGCCACATGACCGAAAATGGTGCAGTCGGCTGAATGACTTCTCCGGAAACCCGCGCCCCACGCGGCTTTCCCGTGCATTCATCGGCGGCAATCGATATTCAAACCCAAAGCCGCAACCGCCGCTGGCCTGTGAATATCACGCACTCTCCGCGCCTGGCACGGAGTTTCGAAATTGCGCGGGGGAAAGCAAGTAGCGCGCAAAAGAAAGGAATTCAATGAAATACTGGCCGAATGAGCGCGAACCGGTTAGAGTGTATCTCAACCCCTAGAAATTTCACCCAGCCTTAACCCACCCCTGGGGCGTGTGGATTGAAGCCAGTCGGGTAGGCTCGGAAGGATTTTCTCATGACATTGTTGCGTTCTACGCTATGGCTTCTGCTGGCGTTGGTTGTCGTCGGAGCCGCTACTCAGCAACGGGCACTCGCCCAAGAACCAGGCACCACCCGAACTGGAACCTTTGTCTGGGACGGCGAAAGCTGGGAGCCGGTTGAGCCTCCTGCCCCCCCGCCTGCGGTCGTGAGTATCACGATTGAGCCGCCGGCACTGCCAGTCTATGAGCAGCCCCCCTGCCCCGCGCCCAATCTGATGTGGACGCCCGGCCGCTGGTCCTACGATCCGGTCGACGGCTATTTCTGGGTTCCCGGCGCCTGGGTGCCGGCGCCTTACGTCGGTGCGCTCTGGACCCCCGGCTACTGGGGCTGGGCCAACGGCGGGTATGGCTTCCATGAGGGCTATTGGGGACCGCATATCGGCTTCTACGGCGGCGTGAGCTACGGCGGCGGCTATATGGGCATCGGCTTTGCCGGCGGCACGTGGAATGGCGGTGTGTTCGCCTACAACACCGCCGTGATCCACGTGAACGCCAGCGTGGTTACCAACGTCTACGTCAACACGACCATCGTCCAACAGACCACCATCGTTAACACCACCAATGTCTCCTTCTCCGGCGGGCCAAACGGAATACAGCACCAGCCTACAGCCGATGAGCAGATCGCCGAGCACGATCAGCACGTCGCGCCAACCGCGTTCCAGCAGCAGCATGTCGCTGCGGCCAAGGCCGACCCGAGCAACCTGGTCAAGAACAACGGCGGACACCCCAAGAACCTGGCCGTCGCCAAGCCGCTGGCCGCGGAGAAGCACGCCGCGCCAGCTGGCTTCAAGCCTCCACCGCCGAAGCCGGTCTCTGAGCTGGCAAAGGCTCAGGCGCCGCCGTCCACGGTAGCCGCGGCTAAGGAGGCGACGACGAAGAACGCAGCGATCAAACCTGCTCCGCCTAAGACCGAGGCCAATTCAGGGGCAAAACCTGAGCCGAAACCAGCGGCCAAGGCTGAGTCAAAACCAGCTGCCGAGCCCGAGTCGAAGCCCGCAGCGAAGCCTGAGACAAAGCCCGCTGCTAAGGCCGAGTCAAAACCAGCAGCCAAGCCCGAGTCAAAACCAGCAGCCAAGCCCGAGTCAAAACCCGCGGCCAAGCCCGAGTCAAAACCAGCAGCCAAACCTGAATCAAAACCCGCACCCAAGCCCGAGTCGAAGCCTGCGGCCAAGCCCGAGTCGAAGCCCGCGGCCAAGCCAGCGCCGAAACCTGCGGCCAAGCCCGCCAAGCCTGCCGCGAAAAAGCCTGAGGACGATAAGAAATAAGCCGTTAGACTCTCGATCCCAACGCAATGAGGCCCACGGTCAGCCGTGGGCCTCGTTGCGTTCAGGGACCAGTTCGCCGGTGAGTGTTGCCAGACGCGATAGCGCTCATCGATCGGCCATAACAGCCGATTTCGCTTGACCATAAGCATTCAATTATATAAGTTATGTCTTATGTCAAGCGGCTTCAGCCTGAATACTTCCTTCGCCGCCCTCGCCGATCCCACCCGGCGCGCCATCCTGTCGCGTCTCGCTCGCGGAGAAGCCACGGTCATGGAACTGGCGAAGCCGTTCGAGATGACGCAACCCGCCATCTCTCAACATCTGAAGGTGCTCGAAGAAGCGGGCCTCATTGTCCAGCGAGTCGACGGCGCCAAGCGCCCACGCCGATTGGCAACGGCCGGCATTGACGCGATGGACCAGTGGCTGGCCATGCTCCGCAAAGCCTTGGAGAAAAACTACGACCGGCTGGATGAGGTTCTGGCCGCCATGGAACCAAATATAAGGAGGAAGAAACAATGACCACTATGACTATGACTATGACTAAACGAAGATGACGCTGAAAACCGAAGGCGATACCCACATCGTGGTGACCCGGCACTTCGCTGCGCCGCCGGAGGCGGTCTACCGCGCGCACACCGATCCTAAAATAATTCAGCAATGGCTTCTCGGTCCCGAGGGCTGGACCATGCCCGTCTGCATCAACGAAGCCCGGCCCGGCGGCAAATTCCGCTATGAATGGACCAACGCCAAAGGCGCCGGATTCCACATCACCGGTGAATTTGTAGAACTGCAGCCGCCTCGCAGAATCGTCCACATCGAGCGCATGCACCTGCCCGATCCCACCCCCGACAACCACGTTGAAACCCGCTTCGACCCCGACGGCACCGGCACGCTGATGACAATCCGCATGACGCTACCCGACGCAAAAACTCGCGCCGCCATGCTCGCCACCGGCATGGAACACGGCATGGAAGCCAGCTACGTCCGATTGGAAAGCATGATCTAAGTTTTGCTTTAGGTTTTGACTGCTGAGGAATTTCACCGGAGCGAACTGCGCGCGCTCGACCCGCGCAGGTTACGCTCCGGTGGATTTTTTCGCTGCCGCTCGGGTCTTTGTCTTTGCGCCATGGCCTTTTCTCCCCGAGTCGCCCGCGATATCGGCTATGGTCGTGTGTTCCAAAATCTGCGCCGCTGCGTCCCGTACCGCCAGAAACACGTCATACAGCGCCCGGTGATCGGCGTCTTTCGCGATCAGACTGCGCAACTGCTCGGCATCTCCCATCGGCGCCAGCGGACCATCAATCAACCGGATAACATCGCTCAACGGAATCTCTGCCGGATCGCGCCTCAACTGGTAGCCGCCGCGAGCCCCGCGCACGCTGTCCACAATGCGAGCATTCTTCAACTCCAGCAGAATTAGCTCCAGGAACTTCTCCGGCAGATCGCTCTCGGCGGCGATTTCCCGTATCTTGATCGCGCCCTGATCGTGCCGCCGGGCCAGCGTCATCATCGCCTGCAGCGCGTAGAGCCCCTTCTGCGAAATCTTCAAATCAGCCGTCCTCCCCGTGCCGCCCCTGATTGTGCCCCATTTCCAGCCCCTTGCCTAGCGACTTTGCAGCCGCTCTCCCTCGGCGCCGGAGGAAGTCCCTCTCCGATTTTCCATCATCCTCGATTTTGGGCGAGGCCTAAGTTTCAGGAGTTCGGGCGATATTCGTTTCAGGATTGGGGTGGGTCAAGCTTCACGATTTTGGGTGGCGCAGCGCTTTCAGCGCTGCGATCAGCCGCCCTAAGATGAGCGGGGCTTTAGCCCCTTTTTGAGATCCTCCATCAATGAGACGATTATTGGACCGTTGGATAGTCGAAATACTGATGCGAGGCGGGAGTCAGCCCCTCCATCAGAGCAAGCGCCTCCTGCCAGCCATCGCGCGATAGCTTCCATGAGATCACTCTACCGTGTTGATCGTTGGTCAGGTCGACGTGCTTACTCTGATTCACTGGGACCACATCAAACAGCAGATTGGAGACTTCGGGCATGAGAGCAAAAAAACCTGCGCGCTCCCGGCAATCAACCATAACTGCATCCCCGTTGCTCAACTGTTCTACAAGCTCGTGGAAGCTTGCGAACTCCGCTGCGGAGTCGATCAGCAGCCACACTGTTGGCCCATCTTGGGTCTCGCCGTAACCGATGACGATCATCAGGTCGTAGCTACGTCAAGCACACTGTGGCTTTCAACCGGGACGCCGCCCAGGCAACGTTCATACGCTTCGTACATCCCCTCAAAAATGCGGTCCCACGAAGTTTCCATGGCCTGCCTGCGCGCCGCCACTCGCATGGTCGAGAGCAATTCGGGCTGCGACATCAGCGCCGCCGTGTAGGCGACAAACTCATCAAAATCGCGCGCGACATAACCGGAGTTCCCGTGGCGCACCGTAAACTGCGGACCGCCGCGATCCGTCACCACCGCCGGCACTCCCGAAGCAAACGCCTCCAGCACCACCAGCCCAAACGTATCGGTCTCCGACGGAAAGGCGAGCATATCGAAGTTCGCGAATGTGCGGGCCAGCTCAGCTCCGGTCAGCACGCCCGTGAACTCCGCCTGCCGCATATTCCGCCGCAGCCATTCCTGATCCGCGCCTTCCCCGACGATCACAAAATGAAAATCTCGATATCCCCGTTCCAGCAAAGCCTGCTCCAGCCGCGCCAGCGTGCGCACGCTCTTTTCCGGCGTAAGCCGCCCCACATAACCGATCTGGAATGGTCCCGCTTTCCGGTCGCGATTTTCCGGGCTGAAAACCGTCGTGTCTACGGCATGCGACATCAGGTAGCAAGGCTTGCCCGTCGCCGTCTCCAGCACGCGAATCATCTCCGCGTTGGGCGCAAACAGCAGCCGCGGAATTTTATAAAACCGCGCCGTCGCCCGAAAACTCAACCGTTCCGTCATCTCCGCCACTCTTCCAGCCAACGCTTCGGGAAGAAACGACACCGCCGCCGCCATGCGCCGCCGCGCGAACTGGTGGACATTGGTTTGCCACGATGCCGCCAGCGGAATCTTCATCTTGTAGGCAACGTACGCCCCCAGCGTGCCCACATCGCTCGGTCCCGTGATTTGCACCACGTCGGGGCGAAATTCCCGCAACATCGGTTCCAGTTTTCGATAATGTCGCAGGAAGAGCAGATCGTAATCGTGCGCCCGATCGAGCGGAAACTTTACTGGACCGCGCTCGAACTGCACTCGCGTGACCGGCCCTGAGGTCACAACCTCATGCTGCGGGCCCGCATGCACCATCAGGAACGGTCTCTGCTGGCGGAGGGCGAAGGCTTCGAAGTGCCGGCTGGTCTGGGCCACACCGTCTATTTCATGATAGACGCAGGGAAAATACGCGACTCGCGCACTTTCTTTCTTCACGACAGCGCCTCAGACGAAACCACTTCTTCTGCCGAAATGATTTCTGGAGCAAGCTCGCGCGGCTGGTCCGAAACCTCTGTCCGGAAAAGGCGCTGCATCCCGCGTTGCACGGTCGCGTTTTCCAGCAACCGGATGCCGGACAAAATCTGCTCCAGAAACGCGGGCGGAGCCTTCCACAGCGAAGAAACCGGGCGGTCTGGGCCGCCGGTCCCATCCGGATGAAAAATGCGCTCATCCCACCGCCGCGACCCGGCCGGATTTTCCGGGTAGTTGCGAATCACATCGAGAAGCGTCCGCGTGGTGCGGATCGTGACCGGTTCGGTATATTGCGGCATCAGGAGCACATGGCTGCGCTGGTCCAGCCGAACTTCGGAGACAAACTCGCAAAACGTTTCGGCGCGAGTTAAGTTCAGCGCTCCGCTGGCCGCGCACCCGTGCCGGTCGCCGCCTGAAACCAGCGGGCGGCGCCACTGCTCAGCCAGTTCCGCCACTCGATTGTTTTCCTTGGTACTGCGTGTGGCGTTGATTTCAAATGCATGCAGAAAATGCGCCGCGCGGCTCAAGAATCGATCGAGAACCTGGCCGTCGCGATGCACTCCCACGCAAGTCTGCGTCCACAGCGGATGATTGAAGACCACCAGGACGCCGGGCAACTCATCCAGCATGGCCAGCAACTCACACACACGCTGGTCGCTCGGGTTCTGGGTATACTCGGCCAGCTCGTCCATAATGGCCTGCGCCTGCCCGCTCGGCAGATTATGCACGCCAAGATGAAAAATCGTTCCCTGGAACGGAACGCTCCACTCCAGGGAGATCGGCGTCTTCGCCGTTTCCCGCTCCGAGCGCAGCATCAGCGGCGCCTCAATGTTGTCGTGATCAGTGAGCGAAACCAGGCTCTTCAACCCGAGCGTGTTCTCGATCTGATTTCTTTCCGTCTCATAAGCTAGTTTCGGGCTCAGCGGCGGAGTCCAGTACGCTCGCGAGAAATCCACCTGGAACCTGGCTTTCTTGCACTGCTTTTCCAGGGCTTCATGCAGCATTGGACCCTTGCGGGCCAGCTCCGGTATGAAACGAAGGCTTTCTTTGGAGCGGTTGGTGTGACCGTGTAGCGAAACCGCGGCCCGTGTATCCCGGCCAAGGTCCGGTCCATGCCAGAAGCAAGAGAGTTTTGTTTCGGCCATTCGCAATTGTTTGGAGTACGGGAACGTCAATTCTAATCTAGGACAGCTTACTTAGCGATCTTTCTTTGCAGGTACCTGTCCCAACAAGGGAACCCGGATGATTGCATTCCCACTCGCTCAAGATTAATCGACGCACAATATGTTTTAGCATCAGGCCAGCCCCCGCACCGTTACCATCGTCACTGTCCCTGCCGGCGCTCTGTGCTATACTGTCGTTGACGCTTTTTCCACGGTTTGCTCGTGACGCGGTGGTCCTCGTTGGATGTTCCTCGTTGGATCAGATTCATCTCCGCCTTTCCTGCCCGCCGTTTAGTTCCAGCGCCAAATCCAAAATTGAATGCGAGCGGCATGAACGCTTCCCGTGTATTCGTGTATAGACGTGTAAATCACGTCGATATGAGCACCAGGCCCCTCCAGAAAGAAATAACCTAGAATGACCACATTTACAGAACTGCCCTTGTCTGCGCCCTTGCAGCAAAAGTTAGCGGCAGCTCAATTCATCACCTTAACGCCGATCCAGGAGCGCGCCATCCAGCCCGCTCTCGAAGGCAAAGATGTCATCGGCACCGCCCAGACCGGAACCGGCAAAACTCTCGCCTTCCTCATCCCGGTCATCGAAATGCTTCGTAACGAACCCGCGGCCCAGGCCCGCGCTCTGGTGCTTTTGCCCACGCGCGAGCTGGCCATGCAGGTTCACGAGGTGTATGAGGGCCTGCGCTCCCGGAATATGCCCCAGGCCTCGCTCGTAATCGGCGGCGTGTCTGAGAAAGCTCAAATTCAGGGCCTGCGCGGCTCATCTCTCATCATCGCAACTCCCGGGCGCCTGCAGGATCTTACCGACCGCCGCTTCGCCGACCTGCGTCACATCAAGCTGCTCGTGCTCGACGAAGCCGACCGCATGCTCGACATGGGATTCCTTCCGGCCATCCGCCGCATTCTGGCGCTGTTGCCGAAGACCCGCCAGACCCTGTGTTTCTCGGCCACGCTCGAAGCATCCGTCGCCGGACTCGTGCATGAATACATGCGCGATCCCGTCCGCGTCGCTCTGGGCTCGGTCCTGAAGCCCGCCGAAAGCGTGGAACTCAAAGCCTACGAAGTCCGTCCCGGCGAAAAGCTCGACGTTCTCCGCCAGCTCCTCTACAACGAAAAAGGTCAGACCCTAATCTTCACCCGCACCAAGCGCGGCGCTCAACGCCTCGCCCAGGAACTGGCTCGCGATGGCTTCACCGCCACCATGATTCACGGCGATCGCTCGCAGTCGCAGCGCAACGGCGCTCTCAGCGGGTTTCAGGAAGGCCGCTTCCAGGTGCTGGTCGCGACCGACATCGCCTCTCGCGGCCTGCATTGTGACGACGTCGCCCACGTGATCAACTATGACTTGCCCAAGATGGCGGAAGACTTCATTCACCGCGTCGGCCGCACCGGACGCGCCGGATTAACCGGCCGCGCTACTACCTTGGCCGCTGGAGTCGAAATCGTCGAACTTCGCAACATCGAGCGCACGCTGAAATTACGCATCGAACGCATGCAAATGGACCCCGGGGGCGCAACCCAGCCCCGCCGCTCCGTCCAAAATACCCTGGCCTCTCGCACCCTGACAGCCCTACCCGGCGAGGTCTTCGTCTAAGAGCCAACAGAAAACCGCGAAGTTAGAGGCAAAACGGATGCCCCATTTCTCGCGTACTTTGCGGGAAGGGGCTTTCCCCTCTTTAAGAAGTGTCGCTAATCGTCTCATCCGTTGTCGATCAGCTTCGGCTCGTTCCCCAGGCCTCGAATCGCGACCATGGTCAATATTCCCGAGTACGGGGACCTCAAGACTCCGGATGGCTTCAAGAACCTGCTATGGGGATGTTTCAACAGTTAAGTTCTACAGTTACGTTATTCTGTGGGTCCGTAAACCATATCGATCACAGCACGCAGCCGGTGCTGACCCGAGTCGGGGAGTGCGGCGAAGCGGAATGGCTGTTCGGTCCAGGAAACAGGGCGCAGCATCTCTGCCGTCGCGGTCACCGGCCCCTTGGGAGTAACAAATATCACCTTGACCATTGCCCCTGGCGGAAGGAGCGAGGCCAGTCCAACCAGGCCGCCGGTCAGGGAAACGCACTGCAACTTCCCGGGGATGCGGTGGCCGTCCTGGTGGCGAAGGACAATGGGGATGGAATTGGCCAACTGCAGCCGCTGAGAGCGCTTTCCTGGCTTGGCTTGGACGATTTGAGTCACTGGCATCCAGTATGCTCTGGGTTCCTGATACTTGGGAGATCACGGAGGGGCTGGTACTGTTTCCACTCCCGCCTCAGCGCCAGGCCGATTTCAGCGGTTGAGGCGACGCGGACTGCCCCGCTCTTAGCGCTGCCGATCCCATTGAATCAGTGAGGGTCATGGGGATGTTTCGCTAATTGAGGGCAAAGAGGCTAGGCCCACTGACGCTTCGCTGTCGCAGTGAGTGAGTGAAATCGCGATGTCACGCCAATCATTCCGAGGACGCAACTCGGTTTGATTTGTGGGCGGCCATCGCCTCATTCCTTTCCGCTCTAGTCTCCGGCATTAGGGTGCATAACGCGTAAAGACCAGGTCGGTCGCTTTGGTCTTCTCGTGGCAGGGGAAGCAGCTTTTCATAAACGCCGCGTCGCCGGCCTTGCCGTCCGCGAAGTGACCGAATCCCCAGCCGCCGGTTGCGGCGTACTTTTTGGAGTCCTTCACCATAAACTGAATGTTCGTAGGGGCCCCGGGAACGAAAGATTGGACCTGGCCAAAGATCTTATTGTTTTCATCTGACGGGACGTTACGGTAATGCAAAGCGGCAAGGATCGTGCCATCTGGGTACGGAAGCTTGCCCTCCCGGAAAGCCTTGAACGCTACGTCGTTGCCCAGGAGGGCGCCTAAACTGTTGAGGTTTCCGGCTTCATGGGCCGAGGAAATCCACTTCCAGTCGCGGTAGCCCTGAGGGATCTCGGTAACGTAGGGCGCGGAGGGTTCTGCGTCCGCGTGTACCCGTGCAGCGGCAACGAGCGTGACAAGGCCGGCCATTGCCGCAACTCCAACCAAGAACAATGTGAAGTGTTTCATAAGGGTTCCTCCATTGAATTCGATGCCGCAAAAATCATGAGGGGGCTCACGCTTTACAGCTACCTCAAACGGGACAGTATTCGCCCTGCATTCTTCTACAGGCCGTTGCGCGGAAAGCTGGGCATCTGACTCATCGCACCGCATCAGATGATCGTCCAGGCTCGAGTTTTAGTGTCCGGATTTGCCATAGCGGTGTCCTGAAATGGACAGCCAGGACTAACTAATCGCGCATTAAGTCGTTTACAATGTGTCGCTTAGTTTTGGCAGGCGTGATGCTGCTAGCTCGGCTGGGAGGGGTAAGAACATGCCATTCGTTCGCGATCTGAGAGTTGCCGCTCACTCGTTAATTCGGACTCCAGGGCTGGCGATTGCAGTGGTTCTCACGCTGGCGCTCGGCATTGGCGCGAACGCTGCCATTTTCACTCTCGTGCGCGGAGTGCTGCTCAAGCCACTGGTCAATCGCGGCGAGGACCGGCTGATCTATATCCGGCAGAGCGCCCCCGGCATCCGCGACGAAAACTCTACCTTTTCGGTACCCGAGATCCAGGACTTGCGCGCAAGCGTGAAAACCCTGAGCGCGTTTGGCGACTTCTCCGCCATGGACTTCACCATGATCGGTCTCGGCGAGCCTCGTTCAATTCAAGGTGGCGTCGTCAGCGGCACGTATTTCGACGTGATGGGCCTTCGTCCCGTGCTCGGTCGCCTG
>Ga0187855_10004298_pt1 | contig 10299 bp, 6 predicted proteins | sample June2016WEW_8_10_2_FD_132969 | JGI IMG/M metagenome (GOLD analysis project Ga0187855, IMG submission 132969) | Peatland microbial communities from SPRUCE experiment site at the Marcell Experimental Forest, Minnesota, USA - June2016WEW_8_10 | ecosystem: Environmental > Terrestrial > Soil >... | reverse complement strand
GGCGGCTGGTGGGTGATTCAACGTTTGCGTGCCACCGCGCTTGCTGAAGCGCCTGAACCGGTCCGTGAGAGCTTTGGACGCATCTGCGCAGCAATGAGGCTTAGCAGGCCTGTCCTTCTGCGGGTGTCCAGTGCGATTAATGGTCCCATTACAGTGGGTGCGATCCGCAGCATGGTGTTGTTGCCGCTTTCCGCGATGACCCTGCTCGGTCCAGATGAGCTTGAAATGGTATTGGCACATGAATTGGCCCACGTGCGCCGCGCCGACTTCCTTTGCAACCTCGTGCAGACCTTGGTTGAAACGCTGTTCTTCTTCCATCCAGCCGTTTGGTGGATGGGCAATCGCATCCGCCACGAGCGCGAACTTTGCTGTGACGACCTCGCGCTGAAGATCTGCCCAAATCCTGTGACTTACGCTACCGCACTTTTCCGGCTTGAGGAGCACCGCGCTCGCCAATGGAGGCTTGCCATGGCACTCGATGGACATCAAACTTCGCAGACTTTACGCCTCAGAATCGCGCGCATTCTTGGGGAACCCGTTTCGCGCATCGGTGGGCGGCCCATCCAGCCGTTCTCGTTGGTTGTCGCCTGCATCGCGCTCGCTCTCTCACTCTTTGCCGCGCGCCCGGTAGTGGCGAGTCTGAGCCCTCTGCATTCGGCTGCGCCAACGCATCTTGCGACGATGAATGCAAACGCTGTGCCGCAAGGGAAAGGTCTCAAGCCCGTTCTAAGCGCAACCTCAAAGCGTCTCGCGCCTGCTGGTCTGGTTTTGCAAGCTGCCGCATCCGGTCCGCAAGAGAAGCAGTCCGATTCGTCCCAGCCCAAGGGGAGCTACATCGACCGCATGAAAGCTGCCGGTTACGACGTCGATCTCGACAAGTTGATTGCGATGAAAGTGCAGGATGTCACGCCAGAGTATGCGCAGGCAATGGCGCAGGCAGGCTTTGGCAAACCCTCGGCCGACGAATTGATCGCATGCAAGATCCAGGGAGTTACACCCGAATATGTTTCCGAGCTCAAGCAAAAGGGCTTTCAAATCGAGAGTTTTCAAGATGCAATCACGTTTCGCATCTTCGCAATCACGCCGGAGTTTGCAGCGGGAATGAAGAGCGCGGGATTCCCTGATCTTACTTCGAAGCAGCTAGTCTCGCTTCGCGTTCAGGGCGTCACGCCCGAGTACGCGCAGCAAATCGCTCAGGCATACCCAGGCGCAACGGTGGATGACGTCATCAAGACTCGCATCTTCCGCATCGATGCCGCGTTTATCGAGTCGGCAAAGAAGCACGGATTCACCCATCTATCGCTCGAAAAGCTGGTACAGTTGCGGATCACCGGTCTCCTCGATGACGAATCCGCAAAGTAATAGCCCGCTCAAAATTCCACTTTCCCATCCCGCGAAGCAACGGCTTGCCCTGTCAAGTCGCACGCTCTTGGTGACGACGGCAGATCTAGGCCTCTTTGCAGGCGCTGGCAACAGGAGATTCGAATGAACACCCATCGACTTCATGTTCCCCTAGTCCTCATGGCCTCGGCCATTACCGCGCTCCAATCCGCGGCGCTCGAGCCTTATCGCGCGGCGTGCTCCATCAGCGCGAGCGAGCAGGCAGGCAAATTCCGCCTGCACATCGATAGCAGGGATTGCGGCGACGAGCATTGGCATTGCGAATCCAACTACAGCGAAGAGTCCATCGACAGGTTCAAGGGCATCACTCCCGCGGATCTTGGACGGGAGGGCGCCCAGTTGACCGCCACGCTAACAGCGGAAGCAGGCACATTCACGTGCTCAGGCACGGTGCTCAGTGGTTCGCTCATGGGCGATTCTCTCTTTGTGCCAGACGCAGCCTTTGCCGCGCGCATGGAGCAGATGGGGTTCTCAGGCCTCGAATCGGAGAAGCTGCAAACTTATGCGCTGGTCAATGTTGAGAGTCAGTGGGCGCATTCGCTGCAGGAGATCGGCATCCAGGGAATCACGGTCGATAGCCTGATTCCGCTTCGCATCTTCAAGGTTGATCCTGCGTATGTCCACAGCATCACGGCGCTGGGCTACGATCTTCCCTCGGCTGACCAGTTGATCGCGATGCGGGTACAGGGCGTCGATGCCGCAGAGGTGCGCGAGATACGTTCGCTGGGATACCAGCCAACTTTTGATGAGCTGGTTCAGATTCGCATCTTCAAAATTACCCCGGAGTTTATCCGGCGCATGGAAGCCCGCGGTCTGAAGGATCTCACCATCGCGAAGCTGGTGCAGATTCGGATATTCAAGCTCGATGAATGAGACCGACGCCGCTGGGATCTTGCGCAGGTCGGATAACAACTGGATTCATGAGAGGGGATGGATCGACCGTCAGCAAACGGACACGGGACGCGACTCGCTAAGCGGCTGGCCGTATCTGAGTTCAGAGAGTATTTCTTGCACCGCCACCTCCGCGGCTCCCTGGACTACCGGGGAGAGACTCATCGAAATGGGTTGCTGCGGATCGATGGCGATGGCGTAGAGAACTACGTCGCGGCTACCGCCTTGCATGTAGAAGGCATCGAGCAGGTCCTTGACACCGATGTCATGAGCCGTGAGCGTAGGCGGATAGTCGCGCGAGAACTTTGGCGTGGTGCGTGTGACTGTTCCCGGCGGGTTGCCGTCGGCTGCAGCGTCAATGAGCACGATGCGGCTGGCTTGCTGGAGGGGCTCGAGCAGAATGAATCCGCCGGTGCCGCCATCGAGACATTCCACATTGACCGGCAGGGTGTGCTGCTCCAAAACCCGCACCACATGCACGCCAACGCCTTCATCGCCCATGAGGATGTTGCCCAGGCCGAGCACCAGCGTTTTTTCGGGGCTACTTGTCACGCTTCTCCCGCTCGAACTTCCATCCGCCGATGATCGAGGATACGGTGCCGCGCCCCTCGATGTAGTCGTGATAGAAGGCTAGATAAACGTGTACGACGACAAACGTGACAAAGAACCACAGGAACAAATGGTGCCAGAAACGCACCCCAAATTCGCCACCCAGCAGCGGTACTATCCAGACAAACATCCGCGGGAGCCATGAATTGCTCATGCTGGAATAAAGGGCAAATCCGGTAATGGTTTGGGCTACGAACGCGAGGAAAGTGAAGAAGTAGATGAGTCCGGCAAGCGCGTTGTGCCCTGTGGAAATAGGGCCGTGCAGTTTCGTTTCCAGCACATCGGCCTTGATGACGTCGACGATCTCCTGCCGCTGAGTTGGCTTGAGCGGAAAGAAGGCGGCCCAGCTGGAATATTTGTTGCCGACGAAGCCCCAGTAAAGCCGCGCCAGAAAGTTAAACACGTAGACGAATGCGGCAGCGAAGTGGATGAAGCGCACCCAACCGAACCAATACTGTTGATAGGCTTCGGCGGCGTAGAACAGACGGACGGGAGCGCCGATCAAATAGCCGGTGACGCAAAGAAGCACCAGCGCAACAGCGTTGATCCAGTGATAGACACGTACAGGCAGTTCCCACACGTAGACGCGCCGATATTCGACGGACTGCTCTGGAGCTGCCGGTAAATTACTACTTGCGCCAATTACGGGAGCACTCATCGGTGTCACTCGAAGGAAACCCGGTTGAGGTGCCGGCCCTGCGGATCGTACAGATGTACGGCGCAGGCCAGGCACGGGTCAAAGGAATGGATGGTGCGAATAATCTCGACGGGCTGTTCTAGGTTGGCCACCGGCGTGCCGATCAACGCCTGTTCAAACGACGAACGCTGTTGTTTGGCATCGCGCGGAGAACCGTTCCAGGTGGTCGGCACAACCAGTTGGTAATTATCGATGGCGCCGTTCTTGATCTTGATCCAATGCGCCAGCGCGCCGCGAGGAGCTTCGGTCAAACCAACACCCTCGGCATCCGCAGGCCAGCTCTTCGGTTCCCAGAACTCGCCATTGAATGTGGAGACCTCGTTGATCTTCACCCGCTCCATCAACTGGCCGTAGAACTCCTTCAGCCAAATCATCGCCAGCGCTGCATCCAGGCCTCGGGCGGCAGTGCGACCCAACGTGGAGAACAGTGCAGCCACAGGTACGTTGAGTTTGCCCAGCGTGTCCTTCACCAAGTCCTGTACGTCGGTGCGGCCGGAGGCATAGGCAACGATCAGGCGCGAAAGCGGCCCAACTTCCATCGGCTGTTCTTTCCAGCGCGGAGTCTTCAGGAACGAATATTTCTGGAATCCCTCCAGGGTCTCAAAGGGCGGCTTCGGTCCGGAGTAGTTCAGTTTGGTCTCGCCGGCCCACGGATGGATCCCGACGTTGTCTCCGCCTTCGTAGCTGTACCAGGAGCTTGAAATGTACTCCTTAATCTCCTGGGAGTCGCGCGCGTTGACCGGATGCACATGGCTGAGATCGCGATTGAGCACCACGCCCCGCGGATATTTGAACGTCTCCGGCTTGCTGTAACCCTGCGTGGGGAACTCGCCATAGCTAAGGTAGTTGGTTAGTCCACCGCCCCACTTGGCCCAATCCTTATAGAAGGATGCTACGGCGAGCAGATCGGGGATGTAGACCTCGTTAACGAACTCATCGGCCTGGCTGATGAGGCGAGCGACGAGATTGAGCCGCTCGGAGTTGATGGCGGCTACTTCATTCATATTGATGGAGCAGGGAACGCCACCAACGAGATAATTCGGATGCGGATTTTTGCCGCCGAACACCGCGTGGATCTTGACGATCTCCTTTTGCCATTGAAGAGCGTCGAGGTAGTGGGCCACCGCAATGAGGTTGACCTCCGGCGGCAGCTTGTAGGCCGGATGGCCCCAATAGCCGTTGGCAAAGATACCGAGGCCGCTGGCGGCGAAGGCCTTGATCTTGCCCTGCACGTCGGAAAAATAGGCCGGGGTGTTCTTATCCCACTTAGAAAACGATCCGGCCAGTTCCGCGGCTTTCTTCGGATCGGCCTTCAGCGCGTTGACGATATCGACCCAGTCAAGTGCGTGCAGGTGATAGAAGTGGATCACGTGGTCTTGCACGTACTGTGTAGCCATCATGATGTTGCGGATGAGCTCTGCGGTGGGGGGCACCGTAATTCCCAGTGCGCTTTCTACGGCGCGCACGCTGGTGAGAGCATGCACCGTGGTACACACGCCGCACACGCGTTCGGTAATGGCCCATGCGTCGCGCGGATCGCGGCCGATGAGGATCTTTTCCAGGCCGCGGACCATAGTGCCTGCGCTGAATGCGTCGGTGATGACGCCATTTTCAACAACCGCCTCGATGCGCAGATGGCCTTCAATGCGGGTTACGGGATCTACGATAACTCGTGTCATAGGCCCTTATGGCTCCTTCTGGTCTTCAGCGTGCACTTCCGCGATCACGCTTCGCTTGCGGACGTTGGTCACTACGGCGTGCGCGGCAACACCGACCAACGTGGTAAGTCCTACTGCCGCACCAATCGTGTCTGCCGTGCTCTCAATGCCGAACCCGGGGAAGGATGGCAGGTGTTGGTAGAACGGACCGTTGTCCCAGAATCCCGCCTCGCTGCAACCAAGGCAGCCGTGTCCCGACTGGATCGGATAGCTTGTTCCTTCGTTCCACTTGGTGACGGAGCAGGCGTTGTAGGTGACCGGGCCGCGGCAGCCCATTTTGTAAAGGCAATACCCTTTGCGCGCGTTCTCGTCGTCAAAGGACTCGACGAACAAGCCGGCATCGTAGTTGGGCCGGCGATAACAAGTGTCGTGGACGCGGCGACCGTAAAACTCCTTGGGACGGCCGAGGCTGTCGAGCGCAGGAATCTGCCCCAGCACCAGGAGGTGGGTGACAACACCCATCATTACGTCGGCGATCGGTGGGCAGCCTGGCACATTGATGACTGGCTTATCCACCAGCTTGTGAATTGGCGTGGCACCGGTGGGATTCGGCTTGGCAGCCTGGACGCATCCGTTGGAGGCGCAACTACCCCACGCCACTACGGCGGCTGCATCCTTGGCCACCGTCTGCAGAATTGACTCCGCAGTCTTGCCGCCGATCATGCAGTAAACACCGTCCGCTTCCAAAGGCACCGCGCCCTCGACGAGGACGATGTACTTGCCCTTGTTCTTTGCGATTGTGTCGGAAAGACACTTTTCTGCCTGAAATCCGGAGGCCGCCATCAGGGTTTCGGAGTAATTCAACGACAGCACGTCAAGCAGTGCATCGACCACGATGGGATGCGATGCGCGGATGAACGACTCGCTGCAGCAGGTGCACTCCTGAAAGTGCAGCCATACCACGGCCGGCTTCTCTTTTTTCTCGAAAGCCGTGGCTACCTGGGCCGCGCCTGTCCTGCCCAGTCCTGCTACGGTTGCGGCTGCTGCGCAGAATTGCAAGAAGTCTCTGCGGCTATAGCCCTTCTGCTGCATCGATTGCCAAATAGATTGACCCATGCCTACCTCGCTCGCTGAGAAGGCACCGGAGTCACAAAGATATCAAGCAAGAGAAATTGATCAGGCCCGAGCGTGACTCATCGGTGGATGAGAGGCACAGTACGAATATTGAAGGACGATAGGCTGTGAGCTGCATCACACAGCATCCATAGGCTGTGCTTTTTGGAAGGTTCAACAGAGAGCCATTCACCCAGTGCGTCGGAACCGGCCGAGCCAACAACGCACCTTCCGCGGCGCTCTTGAGACGAAGCAGAGAGCGTGACCAAGGACGCGCTTCTCTGGCTTGCTTTACCTCTCAACCCGGCGCAAAACAACCGAGATTCCCTGAGGAATGTGACGGGGCATATTGAACGATGGATCGGAACCGTCCGGCGGAGGCCCGATCGCGGGACGCGGTCCAGATGGTTCGGCAGGAGGAGTCATGCGGAAGGGGATTTGGATCTTTCGCTCAAGTTCGAGCCGATCTCCATTGATCTTCCCCGTATAGGTGCTATTCCCGCTCTTGAAGGAAATATCGTCGCCGTTCACTTTGCCTTCTGTGATCGGAATCGGAGCATCGCTGCCGCCAAAGAATCCGCCGCCGCTGCCTTCGACACTTCCACTCAGAGTGCTGCCGTCCTGGCGCAGAGTGAAGACGGTGACGCCGTTGCCCACAAGAAACGACATCAGTCCTGTTGTTTCACCACCGGGCACAGGCCTCCACAGACCCGTGATGCCGGAACCTTTCGGCACCTCGCGCTCCCAGACCGGCACCTGCGCGCGGAGAGCCACGCTTTTTGCCGGAAGCGTAACGCTGGCCGAAGCGAGCCCCGGCGATGTGGCTTCGACGGTGATGTCTCCCGCGGTCTTGGAAGCCTGGGCAATCGCCATGCAGTAACCCGCAAATGCTTTGCGCGCGTTGCCCTTGTCGGGCTCCTGATCGGTCGGATCGCCATTCCCGACACCAATCAACTTTCCGGCCCCGGAGACTTTAAAGGTCACCACATTGTCCGTGATCGGAATGACGCGGCCCTGCGCATCCTCGACGGCGACGGCGAACATCGCTACGTCTTCGCCATCGGCGGAGACCTGCTGCCGGTCCGGAGTCATCACCAGTTTTGCCGCGGGCCCCGTGGTTTCCCGCTTCGTCGTCATCACCACTTTGTCCGCTTTGTAGCCGCGCGCCTCGAGAGTGCCGGCAGCGTATTTCACAGTCCATGCAACGTGCGAATCCTTCTTCACATCTTTCGTGCCCAGACTCTGGCCGTTGAAAACCAGTTCCACCTTGTCGAGATTCGAGTAAACCCAGACCGCAATCTCCTTGCCTTCCATCCCAGGCCAGTTCCAATGCGGAAACAGGTGCAGCACCGGCTGGACGGTCCACCAGGATTGGTAGTAGTAGAACGAGTCCTTGGGAAACCCGCAGGTATCGATGATTCCGTACTGCGAGCTGATGTTCGGCCACTCGTTGGGCGAGGGTTCCCCGCGATAATCGAAGCCCGTCCACACAAATCCGCCGAGCAGCCATGGCTTCGCGTCACAGAAACTCCACCAGCCTTCCGCTGATGCACGGCCTGTCGTGGTGTAGGGATCGTAGGAGCCGACGTAGCCCTTGTCGTGGTCAGTAATGTAGATGCCGCGCGTTCCCACGGCGCTCACGGTTTCTGTGCCCATGACGGGCTTTTCGGGATGAGCCTTGTGGTAGGCCTCGGCGCCGGGATCCATGTAGTTATAGCCGATCACATCGCAGACGGCCAGGCCGCCGGTACCGATAGCTCCAGTAGGCGCGATGGAGACCGGGCGCGAGCCATCATGCTTGGTTGCGACTTCCTTCATCGCCGTGAGAATGAGTACTCCCTTCTCTCCGTTCGCCTGGCCTTCTTCGTTCCCCATGGACCACATGAAAACACTGGGGTGATTGCGGTCTCGGCGCACAAGATTCTCGAACTGGCCTAGCCCTTCAGGGTTGGAAGACATCATGCGCGTCTCATCGAACACCAGCATGCCCAGCTCATCGCACGCATTCAGCAGTTCGGGAGTGGGCGGGTTATGCGAAGTGCGCAGCGAATTGCAGCCCATCTCCTGCAGCTTGCGGATGCGGTAATACTGGACTGCATCAGGTAGCGCCGCACCCAGACCAGCGTGGTCCTGGTGATTGCATGTGCCTTTCAACTTGACCGGCTCGCCGTTGAGGAACAATCCCTTCTCTGCATCGAACTTCAGATCGCGAATGCCGAAAGGCGTCTCGTAGCGATCGACGATCTCGTCGTTCGCTCGCACTTCCGTCACCAGTTTGTAGAGGTTGCGTTTCTCGAGCGACCAGAGCACCGGATTTCTGACCACAATCTCCTGCTCGTAGGTTTGCCCGTCGCCTTCGGCAATCGGCAGAGCCGGCGAAACAGATTTTCCTGCCGCATTGCCGGCGGGGTCGAGAACGGTTGAGACCACGCGCGCATTTTTAGTCTCCTTGCCATGGTTGTTCAACTCTGTGCGGATGGAGAGCGTCGCCTTACCGGCGTCGACCTTTGTTGCGACGAAGGTTCCCCATTGCTTCACGTGGACAGCGTCCGTCTTCACCAGCCACACATGCCGGTAGATTCCTGCGCCCTCGTAGAACCACCCATCGCTCGAAGTCGCATCGACCCGCACCAGCAGCACGTTTCTTCCGCCCGGATTGGCGAAGTCGGTCACATCGAAACTGAAAGGATCGTATCCGCCGCTGTGGCGGCCCACGTAAAAGCCATTGAAGACGACCATCGATTCGCGATACGAGCCATCGAACTCGATGTTGATGCGTTTGCCTGCGTCGGTTGCCGGGAGATCAAGCACGCGGCGATACCATCCAACACTGGTTTCGGGATAGTTGCGTCCGAGCGGGTAATATCCCTTGCTGGCAAGCGCGGGGTCCTTCTTGAAAGGCAGCTCGATGGCCCAGTCGTGGGGCAGGTCGACAACTTGCCAGTCGCCATCATCGAACGCCGTTGAGCCGGCAGGAAGAAAGTTTCCTGTCTTCTGGAAATTGCCGGTCCGCCCGCTCCCGAAGCCGAAATCCTTGGTGGGATCGTCGGCGTTGCCGAAGTGGAAGCGCCAGCCGAAATCGAGCAGGAGGCGTTCGCGGCCAGCGCTCGGTGTTGGCGTCTGGCTTGGCGCGCCCTCAGCCTGCGGGTCGGGATTCAGTCCGGCAACTTCCATTGCCGCGGCCATCGGGCTCAAATCGTGAGCCGCTACGGCAATGGCGGGTGCCAGCAGGCTTGATTTCAAAACGTCGCGTCGTGAAAAGCTTTTCATTTTCAGCTCCTGTACAGGAAATTGCGAGCAGTAAATCCTAGGCACACACGCAGGGTTTCCCCCGGATTTCAAGGACTCGCCAGTATACGCTCGTACCTCAGGTGCGCAGGGAGTCCTCATCAAGCCCGAAGAGTCATGGTCGGAAGCTCGGACCTGGATTCGCTCTGACAATCGATCCGATCGGGTGACTCTCTACAATATTTGCGGCCCCCGCTCGTCTAGCTAAATAGACGGTTGAGCCATGAGCGTGACTTCGATGATCGAGCAAGACCGGGATATCGCCGATGTCATCGCGGAACAACAATCCCGGTTGCGCAATTTCATCCGCAAACGGGTACCGAACAATGCCGACGTGGAAGACCTCTTGCAGGAAGTCTTTTTCGAGCTGGTCAAAGCACACCGCCTGCTGCTGCCAATTGATTATGTGACCGGCTGGCTTTTCCAGGTTGCGCGCAATCGCATCACTGACCTTTTCCGCAAGAAACGTCCAGAAACGTTCGCCGATACGGCGATCGGCGACGAAGGCGGGGAACTGCTGCAGATAGAAGATTTGTTGCCATCCCCTGATGCCGGGCCAGAAGCGCTTTACGTCCGCCAAGCGCTTCTCGAGGCAGTGGAATTTGCGCTCGCCGAGTTGCCCGCAGAGCAGCGCGAAGTCTT
>Ga0187855_10004297_pt1 | contig 10303 bp, 7 predicted proteins | sample June2016WEW_8_10_2_FD_132969 | JGI IMG/M metagenome (GOLD analysis project Ga0187855, IMG submission 132969) | Peatland microbial communities from SPRUCE experiment site at the Marcell Experimental Forest, Minnesota, USA - June2016WEW_8_10 | ecosystem: Environmental > Terrestrial > Soil >... | reverse complement strand
GTGCGGACGCTGCAGCGGCACTTCGAGCGGCTGGAGCTCCGGGCCCGGCCGGACGGGCTGCCGCCAGCGGCGTTCGGCCGGTTCGAGTGCGCGGCGCCGAACGAGATGTGGACCGGCGACGCCCTGCACGGCCCGCGCATCGCTGGCCGGAAGGCGTACCTGTTCTGCTTCATCGACGACCACTCGAGAGCGGTGATGGCCGCCCGCTGGGGCTATTTCGAGGACACCGTCCGGCTGGCGGCCGCGCTGCGGCCGGCGCTGGCCGCCCGCGGCGTTCCTGCCCGGATATACACGGATAACGGCTCTGCCTTTGTCGACGCGGCGGTGAACCGGGCGGCGGCGAGGCTGGGAATCAAGATCACGCACAGCGCGCCCGGCCGCCCGGAAGGCAGAGGGAAGATCGAGCGCTTCTTCCGGACCGTCCGGGAGGAGTTCCTGGTCGAGATCGGCGACGGCTCCGGGGTGGCGAGCCTGGCGGAGCTCAACCGGCTGTTCACCGCCTGGTGCGAGCGCGTCTACCACGCCCGGCCGCACTCGGAGACCGGGCAGCCGCCGATGGAACGCTGGCTGGCCGGGGCGCCGTTCCCGGTCCCGGATCCCGCGCAGCTGCGGGAGGCGTTCTTGTGGTCCGAGCACCGGATCGTCCGCAAGGACGCCACGCTCAGCCTGTTCGGTGTCTTCTACCAGGTCAGCGACCTGTCCCTGGCCGGCCGGAAGGCCGAGTGCGTCTTCGACCCGTTCGACATGTCGGTCCTGGAGGTCCGCTGGAACGGGCGGCCGCACGGCACCGCGGTGCCGCAGGAGGCCGGCCGTCACTCCCACCCGAAGGCGAGGCCCGAGCAGCCGGGCGTCCCGCCGGCGCCGACCGGGATCGACTACCTCGGCCTCATCCGGGCCGAGCACGAGGAAGCCGCCCGCCGGGACCGGATCCGCTATGGCGCCCTCGCCGCCGGCGAAGACGGCCAGGACCAGGACACGGCGGAGGGCGGCCGGTGACCGCCGTCCCGGCCGCGCAGGTCAGCGCCGTGCTCGCCTGGGCCGCCCGCCTGTCAGCCGATCCCGCGGCAGGCGCCGCCGAGACCGCCGCCTACCTCACCGCCAAGGCCGCCGTCCTGGAGCGCATCGCCGCCGAGCGCGAGGCAGGCGGCTGGAGCCCCGAAGACGCCGAAGCCGCCCGCGACGCTGCCGCCCGGGCCCGCGAGGCGGCCGACACCGCCGCGCTGGCCGCCGCGGCCGGCATCACCACCCTGGAGGACTGATGATCGACCTGCGTAACCACTACGGGTTCACCCGGACCCCGTTCGGCAAGGACCTCGCCCCGTCCATGCTGCACCGCTACCCCGCCCACTCCGAGGCGGTCGCCCGGATCACCTGGTGCGCCCGCGAGCGGGCGCTCGGGGTCATCACGGGCGAAGTCGGCTCCGGGAAGACGGCCGCCGCCCGCGCTGCCGTCACCGCGCTCGACCAGACCCGCCACACCCTCATCTACCTGCCCGACCCGACGACGGGCACGAGAGGGATCCACCACCACATCGTGACGGCACTCGGCGGACGGCCTGCCTACGGATCGGCCGTGCTCGCCGCCCAGGCCGCCGCCCTCATCGCCGCCGAGCACGGCGAGCGCGGGAGGCTTCCCCTGCTGGTCGTCGACGAGGCGCACCTGCTGGGCCATGCCCAGCTGGAGGCGATCAGGCTCCTGACGAACGCGGAGATGGACGCTGCCAGCCCGCTCGCCTGCCTGCTCATCGGCCAGCCCACGCTCAGGAGAATGCTGCGCCTGGGCGTGCTGGCAGCCCTCGACCAGCGGATCGGACTGAGGTATGCGATGCTCGCCATGACGCCCGCGCAGACATCGGACTACATCACCCACCACCTGAAACTCGCCGGGCGGTCCGACACCCTGTTCAGCGACGACGCCATGGCCCTCGTCCACGACGCCGCCCGGGGCCTGCCGCGGGCCGTGAACAACATCGCCACCCAGGCACTCGTCGCCGCGATGGCCGACCGCAAGAACATCATCGACGAGCAGTCCGCCCGCACCGCAGTCAGCGAGATCACGTCAGACTGACCACCACCGCGCCACCCCGCACACCAAGGCCCCGCCGGCTGACGCCGTCGGGGCCTTATTCACACCCGCACATGCTCACCACGAATGACGCCCACATCCTCATCCTGAATGACCGTGCACACCCGGGAGTTCCGCCGGAGCCTGAGCACGGGCATGTACTTCTATCAGCTGCTCCACACGATGAAGGTGTTCCCGGCCCAGGCGCCGCCCACAGTGCGCATGTTCACCACACAGGGCCAGCTGAGCGCCGAACAGCTCATCGCCCGGTACGACCTGGCCTGCCATCCGATCCGCGATCTGCTCGTGGACTACCTGCGTGAGCAGCAGCTCGTGGTCGACCACGCGACCCTGCGGGCAATGGCGAACACCTTGGGCAATCTGTTCTGGCGAGACCTGGAACGTCACCACCCGGGCATTGCATCCCTGCACCTGACGGCGGAGATGGCCTCGGGCTGGAAGCAGCGGATCCTGACCAGGACGAGGCGATCCACGACCCCGGACGGGGACGTCATCCAGGTGCAGGTTCCCCGGGCTGCCGCTGGTGCCTTGTTCACCGTCCGCGCCTTCTATCTATCTCGACATCATCCAGTGGGCCATCGACGACCCGTCCCGGTGGGCTGGCTGGGCAGCCCCGTGCCCGATCCGGGAAAGCGAAATACCCCATGCCAGGGAGCTCTCCCGCCGCAAGGCCCGTATGGACCAGCGGACCCGGGAACGCCTGCCCGTATTGCCCGTACTGATCTGCGCCGTCAACGACGAACGCCGGGCCGCCGCCGCCCGCCTGGCAGCCGCCCAGGCCGCTGCGCCCGGCGAGACCTTCGCTGCCGCCGGGCAGACCCTCCGCCGCTCAGTCATGTCCAGCGGGAGCGTCCGGATCTGGGCCGACGACCCCGGCTCCGGTCAGCGGCGTGACCTGACCCTGGAAGAGCACCGCGGGTTCTGGGCATGGGCCGTCGTGGAGGTCCTGCGTCACACCGGCATCCGGATCGAGGAACTCTCCGAGCTGTCCCACCACAGCCTGATCCAGTACCGGCTGCCCGGCACCGGCGAGCTCATCCCGCTGCTGCAGATCGCCCCGTCCAAGACCGACACCGAACGGCTGCTGGTGGTCGGCCCGGAACTGGCCGATGTGCTGAGCGCGATCATCTGCCGCATCCGCACCAGTGACGGAGCCGTCCCCCTGGTCGTTTCCCGAGACGACAACGAACACCTGTGGAATCCGCCCATGCCGCTTCTCTTCCAGCGGCACCTGCGCGCCGAAGACCGGCCGATCACCGCTCAGGCCGTCCGGCAGCTCCTCGACCTGACCGTTCTCCGGACAGGCCTCACCGGCATCACGGGCCAGCCCCTCAGGTTCGCCCCGCACGACTTCCGCCGGCTGTTCATCACCGACGCCAAAATAGGCAGAATTGCATCTGATGCAACATTCCCCGGAAGGCGTGATCGCGAAGCCGTAGGGGCTTGAGCTTCCGGCCTGGCCTGCCTGGGCGGCGTGGCAGGCACGCGACACGCTGGCGCTGCAGGTGTTCCCGGCGGCCGGTTGCAGCAGATGCCAGGATGTTGCCCCGGATTCTGTTGCGCTGGGTAACCAGGTGATGCATCTGGTGTGACTGCTGGGGGGCTGGGTGGGGGATCGACGGGGCGGGCTGGCGCTCGTCACGGCAGACGGGGATGCCCCGTTCTCGCCGGGGCCGGCGTTGTTCGAGGAGATGCTGGCCGGGTGGCGGCGCCAGCAGCAGGCCAGGCGTCTGAGCGGGCCGCTGGTCGAGGGACGGGTCCGGCTGATCCGCCGGTTCCGGGAGTTCACCGGGGCCTGGCCGTGGCAGTGGACGCCGGCCCAGGTCGAGGAGTGGATCGCCGCCGGCGGGTGGGCGCATTCGACAATCCGCTCATATGAAGGGGCACTGGCGGCGTTCCTGGATTATGCGTGCGATCCGCGGTACGGCTGGGCGGCCGAGTCCGAGCAGCGGGTCGGTGCCCGCCCGGTCCAGGTGTGCCATGAGGGCAACACCGCGGTGCACGCGGCCGAGTACGAGGGCCGCCCGGAGCGGCGGCCGCTGACCCGGGGCGAGCTCCAGGCGTTCCTCGACGCCGCCGATGATCATGTTGAGCGCGCGTCGTCGTCGCGGCGGAAGGGATGGCTGGCCGCGTTCCGGGACGCGACGCTGTTCAAGGTGGTTTACGGGTGGGGGCTGCGGCGCCGGGAGGCCGTGATGCTGGACGTGCCCGACTTCGCGCCGAACCCGGCTGCGCCGGAACTCGGCGGGCTGGGGACGTGTCATGTCCGGTATGGCAAGGCGATGCGGGGCAGCCCACCGCGGCGGCGTGCGGTCGCGACCGTGATGCCGTGGACCGCCGAAGCGCTCGCGCAGTACACCGACGAGGTCAGGCCCTGCTTCAGGGCCGCCGGGCACCCGGCGCTGTGGCTGACCGAGCGGGGCGGGCGGATCTCGCTGCGGCAGGTTGATGACCGGTTCGCGGCCTGGCGGCAGGCGGCCGGCCTGCCCGCCGAGCTGTCGGTGCACTGCCTGCGTCACTCGTATATCTCGCACCTGATCGAGGACGGAGCGGACCCGCTGTTCGTGCAGCAGCAGGCCGGGCATTCCTGGGCCTCGACGACGGCCGTCTACACGACCGTGGGCCAGGACGCGCGGAACCGGATGCTGCGGTCCGCGCTGGGCCGCGCGTTCAGGGAAGGACAGCAACAGTGAGCAGCAAGACCGTCTCCTACCGGTGGCACCTGCGGCGGCTGATGGCCGAGGCGGGGATGTTCGCCACGACCGACATGGTCCCGCCGCTGGCCAACCGCGGGATCACGCTGTCGCGCGAGCAGGTCTACCGGCTGGTCACGGGCGTGCCGGAGCGGCTGAGCCTGCCCGTCCTCGCGGCGCTGTGCGACATCCTGGACTGCGGTCCCGGCGACCTGATCGAGCCGGTGCGCAAGCCGGCCCGCAAGCCGGAGCTGGACGCGGAGCCTGCGCAGCGGCCCAGGCCGGTGCGCGCGCGGGTCATCCCCGGGCCCGGCGCACGGTGACGGCCCGCTGCCCGGCCGGCCACGAGCTGCCCGGTGGCCGCCGGCAGGCGGCGGCATGCCCGAAATGCCGGCGGGACGCGCTGATCAGGCACGTCATCTCGGTGGACGGGACACTGCCCGCCAGCGCGGCCGCTGCCGCAGTGGACGCGGCCGCTGCCACCCCGGCCGCGCTGCGGGAGGTGGCCGCGGCGCTGGCCGCCGGCCCTGACATGCTCCGGCGCGGGGCGCCCCCCATGGCCGGCAGGCTGGCCGCCGAGCTTATCGCCCGCGGCTCGGTCTCCCTCACGATGCCCGCCTGCGCGCGCTGCGGCCGGGACGGGCGACCGCTCTACCGGACGGCGGGCGGGGGCATGTGCAAGCCGTGCGCCGCCCGCGTGCGCGCCGCCGCCTGCGCTCATTGCGGCGAGATCAAGGCAATCGCCGGCCGTGACGCCTCCGGGCAGTGCATCTGCGAGCGGTGCCGACGCCGCGACCGCGGGCACCGCCAGTGCGGGCGATGCGGGCGGGAAGCCCCGATCGCGGTGCGGGCACGCGACGGCGCGCCGGACATCTGCGTCAACTGCTACCGGATGCCCCGCGCCGTCTGCAACGGCTGCGGCAAGTACCGGCCCTGCAACTTCGCCGGCAGTTCCCGTCCGGTCTGCCCGTCGTGCTCGCCGAAGGCGACCGCCCGGTGCGCCCGCTGCGGGCAGGACCGGCCCCCGCAGGCACGATGGCCGGAAGGCCCGGTCTGCGACCCCTGCTACACAGCCGCGCTCCGCCACCGGGCCCGGTGCGCGGGCTGCGGCCAGGACCGGCGCCTGGTCTTCCCGCCGGGACCAGAGGCCGTCACCTGCGCGGACTGCGCCGGCCTGCCCGCCATGTCCGCCTGCACCGGCTGCGGCATCGAGGACAAGCTCTACGAAAAGGGACTGTGCGCCCGGTGCAGCCTGCGGCAGCACGCCGCGGGGCTCCTGTCGGGCGGGACCGGGGACGTCCCCGCGCCGATGAGCGCCGTGCTCGAGGCGATCTGCGCGGCCCGCAACCCGCACACCGCGCTGAACTGGCTGCGCAGCGGGGCCAGCGCCGTCATCCTCGCCGACATCGCGGCCGGCCGGACCGCCGCCACCCACCAGGCACTCGACGCGCACCCGCGGCCCCGCGCCGCCGGGTTTCTCCGGCAGATGCTCACCGCCGGCGGCGTCCTCCCTCCCCGCGACGAGGAACTCACCCGCGCCGAGCAATGGCTCGCCGGCCTGCTGGAATCCCTGGCCGTCCCGGAACACCGGCGTCTCATCCGCGCGTTCGCCACCTGGCAGGTCATGCGCCGGCTCCGGCAGAACTCCCAGGCCAGGCCGCGTCGCCGGACGCGCACCGCCAGCGCACGGAACTCGATCAGCGCAGCCGCCCGGCTCCTGGCCTGGCTCGGCGGACGCGGGACAACGCTGCGGCAATGCCGCCAGGCCGACATCGACGAATGGCTCACCACCGCCGGCGCAGGCGACGGCACCCGCGACTTCCTGGCCTGGGCCGCCCGCCACGGCCACTGCCGGCCCTTCGCCTTCCCGGCCCGGCAGCGGCCCACCGGAACCGCGATCAGCGACACCCAGCGCTGGGAACAGGCCACCCGGCTGCTCCGCGATGACACCATCGAGCCGGCCGACCGGGCCGCCGGCTGCCTGGTCCTGCTCTACGGCCAGAACGTCACCCGCATCGCCGCGCTCACCGTCAGCCAGGTCACCTGCCACGGCGACGACGTGCACATCCGGCTCGGCAAGCACGACATCCCCGTCCCGCCCGCCCTCGGCACGATCCTGCTCACCCTCATCACCGACGGGAAGCCCTACACCGGCACCGGCTCGCCCGCGCCGGGCAAGTGGCTGTTTCCCGGGCTGCTGCCCGGCCAGCCGATCACGCCCGCACGCCTGTCCGCACGGCTCAACGCCATCGGCATCCCGGTCAGGGCCGCACGCCGGGCCGCCCTCACCGATCTCGCAGCCCAGGTCCCCGCCGCCGTGCTCGCCGACGCTCTCGGCATCCACCCCACCACGGCAGCCAACTGGACACACGACGCCGGAGCCGACTGGAACCGCTACGCAGCCGAGCTAGCCAGGACCCGAAATCACAAGCGAGGGGAATAGCAGCCCCGGACGCTCGCCCGGACAGGGCATTCAGCACGCTAGTAACAATGCTCTCTACCAGTTTCGCCTCAGGCGGCTCCGAAGGCGACCTCATGCGGCTCAACGGCTGGAAGACCCGGGCCATGGTCGACCGCTACGCCGAGGACCTGGCCGACCAGCGCGCCCTGGAGGCCAAGCGCCAGAAAGGCGATCTCTTCTGATGCGGCCAGCAAGCGAGCCGGTCATGCTGGGCACCGCCCCGTACCCCACAACCGGTACTGACCAGGGCCGGCCAAGCGACGCAGTGGCCGACCATAGCGGGAAGCGGCCCCGTCTAGCCAGCGATCCGGGCGGGTCTGCTCGGTCCGCGGACCGACACGGACCACCTCCAGACAACGGATCACCGCCCGAGACGAACGGGGTCCGGTCCGCCACCCTCTCCGGGCGTCAGAGGCCGGGCCCGGTCATGGCCCCTCCTGGTCCTGGCCACCCCGGCTGCGGTGGCCGTGTGGTCCGGATGGGTCGGGATCGGGCAGATGACCGGGTTCGGCGAGATCCGCCCACTGGGACCAGCTTGGTGCCGACTCGCTTGATGCTCTCTACACGGCGCTGAAGAAGTGCTCACGGCTTTACGGCAGGCTCCCGAAGGTTGAGCACCATACCCAAGGTCGGCACGCCTGCGACCAGCGGTGCGGGCCGCTCCGGGACCATCGCACCACCCGGCCACACACCTGCGACAGCCGGTGCCGCCTGCACGTCCGCAAGCCGATGAGACCGGCGACGATCCTGCGGATCCACTCGATCATCTCCGCCGCCCTGGACCTCGCGGTCCGGTATGAGTGGACCGACCGCAACGTCGCCAAGAACGCCCGGCCACCGCACCCGCGCAAGCGCGAACCAGACCCGCCAAGCCCGGAACAGGCCGCGCGGTTGCGCAACCTCGTCTGGGCCGAAGACGAGGAGTTCGGCCTCTACCTGTGGACCGCGTTCACGACCGGAGCGCGGCGCGGTGAGGTAAGCGCGCTGCGCGAGAACCGGTTTGCTTCACCCACCAGCAGGTCCGAGTCTCTGCCAACTACATCGTCAAGCAAGGGAACCGCATCGAGAAACAGGATCACACGGCGGCCCGTCGGAAACAGGCTTCGTAGATACACTGCGTGGTCAATGATCTCCGCGTCATTCACAGGCTGATCCTCACCTGAGACCGCGGGTCCAGGCGAGCCCATCACAAGTCAGCTGCTTCCAGGGGGCAGCTTTCGATGAAGCCCGTTGAGGCTGAGCACGCGCCTGTCGACGATGGGGGCGGTGACCACCAGCCGCAGCCATCACCCTCCGAGGGTGACCGGAGACCGTCGCCTCTCCACCGGGTGACCTTAGCCACTTTCTGCGTGGGTTCCGTCCCCGGTTGGCTCATGGTGGATTTGCCTCGGCTCAGCGAGGAAACTGCGAGGGATGTCGTGGCCAAGGGCGCAATGGCTGAACGCGCCGCTTCACAGAGCCCGCGGTTCGCGCTGACGAAGTTCCGGCCGACGACGCTGCCCACCACGCTGGTGACAAGATCTGAACTGCATGACCTGCTGACGGCGGGGGCTGGCAAGCGCCTCACCGTGGTCGTGGGGTCGGCTGGCGCGGGCAAGAGCGTGCTGCTGTCGAGCTGGGCGACGGCAAGATCACCCAGCGTTACTTCCTGGCTGTCATGCGATGAGGCTGACACTGACCCGGTCCGCTTCTGGACCGGCTTCATCGAGGCCACCCAGATGGTGGCGCCGGGGTTCGGTGCCGATGCCGCCGACCTGCTGGCGATGGACGGAGAAATGTCGGCCGATGCCACCGCGTCCATCGCCAACGATGCCGCGAAACTGCCCGCCGGGTTGGCGATCATTGTGGACGACTTCCATTACGCGGCGCCCAGAGTCGCCAAGGACATGACTGACCTGGTCGAGCGCTGGCCGGCCGAGACCGCCCAACTGGTGCTGGCCAGCCGTTTCGACCCTCCGCTGCGGCTGCACCGGCTGCGGCTGGCCGGTGGTTTGCGCGAGCTTGGCGACCGTGACCTATATTTCTCGCTGGCCGAAAGCCGCGAACTGCTGGCGAACTTCGGTGTGGAGGTCCCCGCCACTGACCTGGCACTGCTTCATGAGGGAAGCGAGGGGTGGGCCGCGGCCCTGCAGATGGCGGCGCTGTCGCTTCGCGGCACGGGGGACCCAGCGCGGGTAGCGCGGGCACTTGACGTCCGCAGCCACGAAATCGCTGAGTACTTCGTCAATGAGGTCCTCGAGCAGCAGCCCCCCGAGGTTGCCCAGTTCCTGCTCGAGACCTCCGTCCTCGGCGAGCTGACCGCGGATGCGTGCACAGCCATCACCCGGCGGCAGGACGCGCCGGCGCTGCTGCACAGCATCGACGCGGCCAACCTGTTTATAGTGGCACTGGATGACGAGCGGACAAGCTTCCGGTACCACCACCTCGTGCAGCAGGTGCTGCATGCTGAGCTGCGCGCCAGGGACCGGGGCCGGGAGCTTGCGCTCCAGTTGCGGGCGGCCGAATGGTTCGAGTCAGCCGGTGACACACGGCGGGCAGCCCGCCACTTCCTCGCGGCGCGGCAGGTCGACCGGGCCCTAGCCGTCATGCAAGACGGAGTCGTGACCGACTACCTGCACAACCCGGTCTTGCCGGCACCGCTGGATCTCAGCATGGTCGCCTCCTCACTCCTTGCTGATGCGCCTGACCGGCTGCTCGCCCTGGCCGCCGACCTCCTGGTGTCGGGTGACGCGGCCCACGGCGGCGAATATCTTGACCTGCTTGAGCGAGCCCGGCCGTCGATCCCGCCCGAGTCGAGGCTGGCGGCCCGGCTCGCGGCGATGCGTTCATTGCACTGCGCGCTGACCGGCAAAGCGGAGGAGGCCCTGGCTGAAGGCCTCGCCGCGCGGGCCATCCAGGAGCGGGCCCTGCTCAGGGACGACTGGAACGCCGCCGTCCCTTTGGTTCTTATTCGTGCCTATACGTGGCTGGAAGACTTCCAGGCAGCTGAGCGCGAGGTGGCTGCGGCCCTTGCGATACCCACGCTCACCGAACCGGCGAAGCTGGTGCTGGTGTACGGAGCCC
>Ga0187855_10004294_pt1 | contig 10305 bp, 9 predicted proteins | sample June2016WEW_8_10_2_FD_132969 | JGI IMG/M metagenome (GOLD analysis project Ga0187855, IMG submission 132969) | Peatland microbial communities from SPRUCE experiment site at the Marcell Experimental Forest, Minnesota, USA - June2016WEW_8_10 | ecosystem: Environmental > Terrestrial > Soil >... | reverse complement strand
GTCGCGGTCTACACCGGCGCGATACTGGTATTCAATACCAAGCCGTCATGACCAGTCGTGTCGATGAGATCGACCTCTCACTTTCGTTGGACAAGGCCAAGTCCGCTGATCGCGTCGCGGCGGCCCAGCATCGCCTGACCCAACTTCGCCTCTTCACCGCCGGACTACTCCAACCCGACGTCGTGGCGCCCGGCCTGGTCGTGCTCTTCGAGGGTTTCGACGCCGCCGGCAAAGGCGGCGCGATCCGGCGCCTGACCGCCAGCATCGACCCGCGTCACGTGCGCGTCGTACCCATCGGGCCGCCGACGCCCGATGAGCTACGCCACGTCTTCCTGTGGCGATTCCAGCCCACCATTCCGGGATCCGGGGGCATGACCGTCTACGACCGTTCCTGGTACGGGCGGCTCCTCGTCGAGCGTGTGGAGGGGCTGATCGACAAGGCGACCGCGAAGCGTTCCGGTCAAGAGATCGTGCAGTTCGAGCAGTTGCTGACCGACAACAACACCACGCTGGTGAAGTTCTGGCTGCACATCTCGGACGAGGAGCAACTGAAGCGTTTCAAGGACCGCGAGAGTGATCCCTTGAAGCAGTGGAAGCTCACCCCCGACGACTGGCGTAACCGCGAGAAGCGCGCGGCGTACTTAGACGCGCTCGAGGACATGGTCGAGATGACCGATAAGACCCACGCCCACTGGGACCTGATCCCGGCCGACAGCAAGCACTACGCGCGCGTCGCCATCCTCGAGACGTTGATCGAGCGCTGGATCCACGACCTCGAACGACGAGGACTCAAGGTGCCCAAGCCGCGCGCCGGCGACTACCTGGGCTAGACGGCGACCGCGCTGTCTATCTGAAACACTGACTGGATGGACTCTCGCTACGGAATCACGATCCCCTTTGACGGCGTCTCGCTACGCGACCACGAGGAGTGGTACCACCGCATCGCTGACCTCGGCTACACCAGTCTCTGGTCGGCCGAGGTCGACGGGGCCGACGGCTTCACGCCGCTCACGTTGGCCGCGGTGTGGGAACCGCGCCTCAGCCTCGGCGTGGCGATCACCCCGGTCTTCACGCGCAGCCCGGGACTGATGGCGATGAGTATCGCCGCGATGGCCGAGGTCGCTGAGGGCCGCTTCATCATGGGACTCGGCGCGTCGAGCGAACCGGTCGTCCAACGCTGGAACGGCGTGAAGTACGAGAAGCCCTACGCGCGCACGCGAGACGTCCTGCGCTTCGTGAAGCGCGCCCTCGACGGCGAGAAGATCGACGACGCCTTCGAGACCTTCGAGGTCCACGGCTTCAAGCTCGCTCGCCCGGTCCTCGTACGACCGCCGATCCTGCTCGGTGCGTTGCGGCCGGGCATGCTGCGCCTCGCCGGACGAGAGGCCGACGGTGCGATCCTCAACTGGCTGGGCGCGAACGACGTCGCGCAGTGTTGCGCCGAAGTCGGCGAGGGCAAGACCATCGCGGCCCGGCTCTTCGTCGTTCCGACGGCCGACGCCGACCTCGCGCGCATGATCGGCCGACGCATGATCTCGTCGTACCTGACGGTGAACGCCTACGCCGAGTTCCACCGCTGGCTCGGGCGCGGCGACGCGTTGCAGCCGATGTGGGACGCCTGGGCCGCGGGCGATCGCAAGTTGGCCAACGAAGTGATTCCCGACGCGGTCGTCGACGAACTGATCATCCACGGCCCCTACGAGGCCTGTCGCGAGCACGTCCTGCGCTACATCGAGGCCGGCGTCCAGATCCCGACGCTGGCGATCGTCCCCTTCGGTGTGGACCTCAAAGAGGCCGTCGAGGGACTGGCGCCGCGCTAGACCTTCTCGGACTCTAGGAACTCGAGCATGCCCGCGAACTTCTTGCGGGCCGCCTCGGTCCGGTCGGGGATGAACTCACTCGGGACTTCGTGGGGCATGTAGTTCTTCAGCGCGTGCCGCGCGACGGTCTGGCGATGGACCTCGTCGGGGCCGTCGTAGATCCGCGCGGCGCGCGCCCAACGGTACATCTGCTCGAGCGGTAGGTCGGTCGAGTACCCGAGGGCGCCGTGCGTCTGGAGGGCGCGGTCGATGACGTTGTGTAGCACCGTGGCCCCGTAGTACTTGATCATCGCGATCTCGTCACGCGACGCCGACGCGCCGACCCGGTCCATCTTCCAGGCGGCGTGCAGCGTCATCAGGCGCGCCGCGTGCATCTCGGCACGGGAGTCGGCGATCCAGTTCTGCACGGTCTGCTTCTCCGAGAGCAGCGAACCGTGGGTGAAGCGACTGACCGCGCGCTCGCACATCATGTCGAAGGCGCGCTGGGACTGTCCCAGCCAGCGCATGCAGTGATGGATGCGACCGGGACCGAGGCGCGCCTGGGCGAGCAGGAATCCCGAACCCTCCGGACCGATGAGGTTCTCGGCCGGGATCCGCACGTCGACGTAGCGGATCTCCGCGTGGTTCCCGAAGCGGCCGTAGTGGTTCTCGGGGTCGTCCATCGAACCGACATCGCGGACGATGTTCACGCCGGGCGTGCCGGCGGGCACCACGAACATCGACGATCCCTGGTACGGATGGATGTCGGGATTCGTGACCGCCATCACCACGAGGATGTCGGCGACCGAGCCGTTCGTCGTGTACCACTTGTGTCCGTTGATCACCCACTCGTCGCCGTCCTTGACCGCGCGCGTCTTGAGCAGGCGCGGGTCGCTGCCGGCGGTCTCGGGTTCGGTCATCGAGAAGCCCGAACGAATCGTGCCGTCCAACAGCGGCTGGAGCCAACGTTCGCGCACGTACTCCTGGGCCCCCTCGGTCATCTCCATGCCGGCCGCCAAGAGTTCGGCGTTGCCGCTGTCGGGCGCGTTGTTGCCGAACACGACCGGACCATACGGCGTCTGGCCGAGGATCTCGTGCATCAGTCCGAGGCGGACCTGACCGAATCCCGTGCCGCCCAACTCAGCCGGCAGGTGGGCGGCCCACAGTCCGCGCTCGCGGACCTGGTCCTGCAGGGGCTTGATGAAGGTCAGGGCTTGGTCGTGACTGAGGTCCAGTGTCTCGATCGGCATGATCTCTTCGTGCACGAAGCCGCGCATCCAGACCAGTTGCTCTTCAAACTCCGGTTCGGTCTCAAAGTCCCACGCCATAGCCCCACCTTCTTTCTCATCAACCATACGTCGCGCGAAATGTGGTCGGCGAAGGCTGCGGCGGCCTTCCGTACACTGTGTTCGGACAGATCGGAGCACCGTGGCCAAGAAGAAGCAGACCCCGAAGCCAGTCAAGGCACTACGCATCGGCGTGGTCGACACGATGTTCGCGCGCTTCGACATGGGCTCCTCGGCCCGCGCCGAACTGGAGAGCTGCTCGGGCTTCGGCGAGTCCTTCACCGTGGTCTCTCGCACCGTGCCCGGGTTCAAGGACCTCGCCGTCGCGGCCATGAACCTCATCGAGCAGGAGGACTGCGCCATCGTCGTCGCGCTCGGCATGCCCGGCTCGGCACCGATCGACAAGCAGTGCGCCCACGAGGCGTCCCAGGGCATCATGCTGGCCCAGCTGATGACCGCGACGCCCATCCTCGAGGTCTTCGTACACGAAGACGAGTCGGACGACCCGGAGGTGATGGCCAAGGTCTTCGACGACCGCTCGCGCAAACATGCCCGCAACGCGTACTGGATGCTCTTCGATCCGGACCAACTGCGTCGTCGTGCGGGCCAGGGAGTTCGTCAGGGCTTCGAGGACGCCGGACCGCTCGCGCAGTCCTAAGTAGTCGAGAACCTCAGCGCTTGGTTACACTCCACTTACCTCGCCGTAATACTTAGGAGGACATCATGCCCGAAGCTGTCATCGTCGCCACCGGACGAACCCCGATCGGACGCGCCTTCAAGGGCTCACTCGTCGATATGCGACCGGATGACCTCACGGCGCTCGTCGTTCGAGAGGTACTGGCCAAGTTGCCCGAACTGGACCCGCAGAGCGTCGAGGACCTCATCGTCGGTTGCGGTCAGCCGGCCGGCGAATCGGGATTCAACGTGGCGCGCGTGGCGGCGCTCCTCGCGGGTCTCCCCAACGTTCCGGGCGTGACTGTCAATCGCTACTGCTCGTCGAGTCTGCAGACGATCCGCATGGCGGCCCACGCGATTCGCGCCGGTGAAGGTGACGTCTTCGTCGCGGCCGGCGTCGAGACCGTGTCACGCTTCGCGAACGGCGCGTCGGACATCGGCAAGGCGGTCAACGAACTGTTCTCAGAGGCCATGGAGCGAACGGCCAAGCGCTCCGAGCGCGCCGCAGAACCGTGGTCGCCCCAGCCGGGCCTGCCCGACATCTACATCGCCATGGGCCAGACGGCGGAGAACGTCGCGGAGTACGAGAAGGTGAGCCGCCTCGAGATGGACGAGTTCGCCGTGCGCAGTCAAGAACTCGCCGTGGCCCACCAAGAGAATGGCTTCTTCGAGCGCGAGATCATTCCGGTCACCCTGCCCGACGGGACGGTAGTCACTCGCGACGACGGCCCGCGCGCGGGCACCACGCTCGAGCGTCTCGCGACGCTGCAGCCGGTCTTCCGTGAGGGCGGTTCGATCACCGCCGGCAACGCCTGTCCCTTGAACGACGGCGCCGCCGCGGTCGTGGTGATGAGCGACACGCGCGCAAAGGAGCTCGGTATCAAGCCCCTCGCGCGCATCGTGGCCAGTGGCGTCAGCGGACTCAACCCCGAGATCATGGGCCTCGGTCCCATCGACGCCTGTCGCCAGGCCCTGAAGCGCGCCGACATGACCATCGACGACATCGACCTGGTCGAGATCAACGAGGCCTTCGCCGCTCAGGTCATCCCGAGCGCCGAGCACCTCGGCATCACCCTTGACAAGCTCAACATCCGCGGAGGCGCCATCGCGCTCGGCCACCCCTTCGGCATGACCGGCGCTCGCATCATGACGACGCTGTTGAACTCACTCGAGGACTCCGGCGCGCGCTTCGGACTGGAGACGATGTGCGTCGGAGGTGGTCAGGGAATGGCGATGATCGTCGAGCGACTGGACTGACGCGTGTCAGTGGCCACGCGAGCCAACGCGTAGCAAGGTGCGATTGACGTGATCGTCCTCTACATCGCGTTGTTCCTCGTCGGCTGCGTGGCGCTCGGGAAGTTGATCAATCGAAGGTCCGATCACGCCCAGTCGATGAAGAACGAACTGGACGGCGGCACTCGCCGTCGTCTGGAACCTACGTCGACCATCGCCGACACGGAAGAGAACCCGCGCAATCTGGACGACGGTACGAGCTTCGGTTACAAGGAGTTCGACTGACGTCGTCGTCGCGACTCCGCGACGACCTACACGTTCAAGTCGGCCCGCTTCAACCGAAGTACTACGCCAGAACTCGGGGCCGCCAGCCGATCAGTGGAACGCGCCACGACAGTGGCAGAATCGACCGATGAAAGTTGAGCAGATCGAATCGGTCGACGAGTTCATCGCGGCGACGACCGGCTTTCGCGCGGCCGACCCACTGCGAACGAACGTGATCGGGAGCGTGTCGTTCGCCGTCGCCGAGGGCGACCGAACCTACGACGACTACCACTGGTGGATCGTGCGTAACGGCGACGGTGGCGTCGTCGGTATCGCGATGCGCACGAATCCCTTCAACCTGTACCTCTCGTCGATGCCGCCGGAGGCATCGCGTGTCCTCGGGCGAACCGTGGGGCACCTCGACGACGCTCTCCCGGGCCTCACCGGACCACGAGGCCTCGTCGACGCCTTCCGGGAGGGATACGCCGCGTCGAAGAGTCCCGGTTCGACGCGCGTCCTCGTCGAACAGCGTCGCGACCTGCTCTACGAGCTGGAGGAGCTCGTCGAACCGGATGTCGAAGGCTACGGGCGTCCGGCGCGACGAGAAGAGACGGGAGAACTGGCGCGAATGCTCGTGCAGTTCAGCGATGAGGCTGCGGTGCAGGCGCTGTCGCTCGCCGAGGCCCACGACGCCACCGAGAGGAAGCTCAGGGACGGATCACTCTTCTGCTGGGACCTCGAGGGAGCGATCGTCGCCATGGCCGGTCACGCACCCATCGTGACGACCGGATTGGTGGTGCTCGGTCGCGTCGGTCCCGTCTACACGCCGCCGTCGTACCGACGGCGCGGCTACGGGAGCGCCGTGACGGCGTACGTGACCCGTCATTTGATGGAGCAGGGTGCGCGCGTCATGCTCTTCACCGACGCCTCGAATCCGACGAGCAACGCCATCTATCAAGAGATCGGCTACCGGTTGGTCGACGAACTCGTGGAGATGCGGTTCGTTGAGAGGTGAGCCCTTACTGGCCGGTCTTGATGACGCTCGGGTCGCTCGTCCAGGCGTCGTGCTCGGCGTCGGTGACCGGCCTGGCCTCGTCGGGCAACAGGACGGCGATGGTGTCGCGAACCTCGTAGACGATTCGCTTGCGCGGGTTGTAGAGGACGTTGTCACTGGGCACGTAGAGCAACTCGCCGTGATCGACCGGGTCCTCCAACAGGGCCAGCAAGAAACTGTCGAGCGCCATCTACTTCCCTTCCCTTCGTCCCAAGAAACCGTAGTCGCGCCGGCGGGTCACGCCGCGACGACGTCCTCACGCCGCGCTCGGCGCGTGGCGACGCGGCGCCGGATGTAGAAGTAGAGCACCACGAGGCCGCCCAACGCGGTGAGACCAGAGATGTAGTTGCTCACCGTGAGCAGTGGCGTGCTGCCGTAGACCAGGGAGACGTCATTGGCGGTCGGGATGACGACCATCAGGTTCGGACTCACGCGGTAGGGGCCAGTGGCGCCCGTCGCGTGCCAGCGCGGGAAGTACGAGATCTTGACCAAGACCGGGACGCCGATCCGACTCACGTGGAACGAGATCGACTGCAGTCCGACCTTGAGCGCGGTCACCGTGGTCTTGGGCAGCGTCGTGTGCGTGTCCATCGTCGTCACGCTGTTGGCCTTGGGCCAGTTCGACGGTCCCGTCGTCGCCGCGACGGTCCCCCACAGCCTCGGATTGAGCCACCAGGTCGTGTTGGCGTCGAGCCACCCAACGCGGCTCGTCGTGTTGGCCACGATGTTCGGCAGGCTGGTCAGCGGCTGGACCAGCGGACTCGAGGCGATCTTGTAGATGAACCACTTGTAACCCGGCGAGGGCCACGCCTTCGTCGTGGCGATCAGCGTCAGTTCGGGGTCCAGGCTCGCCTGCTTGACGATCGACGGCGAGAACGCCATGAAGTACCTCACGCCGAGCATCTGGAGGTGTTCGACGCCGAAGGGGACGTCGACGCCGCCGTAGGGTAGGCCGACCATGGGGTCGCTCGGGGCGACGCTCAGCTCCGCCTGGTCGAGGAAGTGATACGGCGTCGTGGCCGAGGACTCGAAGTAGAGACCTTCCATCGAGTCGATGCAGTTGTTCGTCCAGTACGGCAGGAGCATCAACGCCTCCGGTGTGCCGAAGCGGTTCTGATTCGCGCTGTACTCCCACATCGCGCGACCACAGCCGTACTGTCGGCCGACCTTGGCCATCGTCTGCATCAGGTCGTTGTACTCCGGCCAGGCGGGCTTGGCCTGATAGCCCGAGTAGTTCCACTGCGCCCACGAGGTCACCTGGTTACCGGTCGTGTTGAGGCTCAGGGCCGACGCGACCGGCGGAATGAGACCGGGCACGGTCGTGAGCAGACCGAGTACGAGTATCACGATCGTCGCGCGAAGGCCGCGCCGACTCGATCGCGCCTCCTCGTCTTCGACGTCGTCGTTCTCATCTTGGAACGACGACGCGACGAAGACCTCGTCGGGGGCGGCGTGACGAGCCGCTTCGACCGGAACCGGCGTGGGCACTGGCGTGGCGTCGCCGACCGGCTCGTGCGAGAAGCTGAACTTGCTCTCGCCGATCTGGACGACGAAGCGACCGAGCCGGTTCTTGGAGCGCTGCGCCCAGCGCATGAGGATGTAGCCGAAGAGCCAGCCGGCGCTGAGGTGGATCGTGATGAACCAGAACGGCACGAGGCGCTCGTTCCAGATCACGTTCTGCGGGTCGAAGACGAACGCGCCGATCGAGAGCACGGTCAACGTCGTGAGGATCATGCCGAGGCGATCGCGCACCCAAAAGGCCACGATCAGGGCGATGATCGCCAGGATGATGACCCAGCGGTCGCCCGCCGCGCCACCACCCGAAGTGAACCAGCCCAGCGTCGTGAAGATCGCGTGCAGGGTGCTGACCGAGTCGTTGGTGTATCCCATCGAGTTCGTGTACTTCTGGGTCGTGACGAAAGACGTCAACCACCACGCCGAGAGTCCGACCGAGATGAGTCCCGCCACGATCGCGAAACGCAGCGGTCGCGAGTAGTCGCCCGTGACCTCGTCGTCGTTCGGGTCGCCGATGCCGCGACGTTGCAGCAGTTCGAAGATCACGATGACGATGACCGCCTCGATCGTCCAGAACCACGGCAGGATGTGCGCCGCCAGCGTCGCGCTCAGAGAGATCGCGGCGAGCCAGTAGCCCTTGCCGGTGCGGACGCCACGCGCGAAGAGCCCAATCGTCAAGAGGGCGAGCGCCAGGGAGAGCGCGAACGCGTACTCCCCCGCCATGGAGGAGAAGAGGTTCCCGCCGTCGATCGTGAACGAGGCGTCGAAGAGGAACGGCAGGGTCGCCACCGCCAGCGCCGCCGGGATCGGGCGCGGCGCCTTGAAGAGTCGGCCCATCATGTAGGCGGTGATGGGCATCAGCACTGAGCCAAGGATCGTCGCGAGCTTGAAGGCCACCGCGAAGCCGATGATGTAGCTCCCGAACCACGCCAGGATGTCCGGCAGGACGAAGTAGTAGGTGTAGGCCGGCATGCCGGCGAACCAGCCGGGGTACCACGGCGTCAGGTTGAAGGGATTGCCCACCGATTTCAGGTAGGCCGGTACCGCCAGGTGCGAACCGGTGTCCCCACCGGTGAGCAGGGTGTTGGAGAAGATCAGTGACGGGTGCAACTCGAAGAGCGTGACGAAGATGACCGCGAAGATGACCAGCGCGTCGAGGCGGTTCCCGGGTGTGTTGTGTCGATCGAGCCAGTCGCGCACTAGTGCACCGATCGTTGGTGGATCAGCGCGACGACGGCGACGCCGTTAAAGGACATGTGGGTCACGACGCTCGGCACGAGACGCCGCGTGCGCCACACGAGTGTCGCCAGCACGAGGCCGAGGAGGAACAGACCGGCGAACTGCAGCGGTTCGCCGTGCGCCAGACCAAAGAGCGCCGCGCTGAGTACGACACCGAACACGACGCTGGCGCGAGAACCGCCCCGCGGCCCCCCTTCACTCAACGCTCGAAAGAGCACGCCACGGAAGAGCCACTCCTCCATTATGGGCGCCAGGAACGTCGTCATAACTATCAGCAGGACGAAACTCGCGCCGATCACCGACCCGAACAGGTGGTTCACCGGGCCGTTCAGGTGACGTAGGTGAAAAGGGAGGTAGACCAGGTCGACCACGAACTGACAGGCCACGCCGAGTGCGACGTAGTAGACGTCGCTCGGACGCACCCGCCACTGGTGCGGCAGAGCGCGCAGATGGCCATTCGTGTAGGCGTAATAGATCGCGCCCCCGAAGCCGACCCAGAGTCCGAGCAGTCCGAGGGCGTTCGCCCACCAGGGTGGCGACGAGGCGTTCGAGAGGCCGCTCAGACCTCCCGGATAGTGCGCGAGGGACGCACCCACGAGTTCGAAAATCGCGCCGAGGATCTGTCCGGCGAGGAATCCCACGAAGCACGCCATCACGATTGCTAGTGCTCGCGGTCGCTCGACTGTTTCGGCGTCGATCAATGAATCCACAAACAATTACCCTAACAAGGTCGTAGTTTTCCACAGGTGCAAGTCGGAGTGTGGGGGTTGACCTCTAGTCTGGTCTGGTGAGTCTCACACCTGACGAGCCGTCGGGCTACAAGAAATACATGCCCGGCGGCGACAAACCTATGGCGCCTGACGCCCGCCGGCGACTCTTGACGATCGGCGCCATCGTCTTCGTCATCGGCATCTTCATCATCCCCTCGCTCTTCAAGACCACGGACGTCAAGACCCTCTCGTACTCCACCTTGTTGCGCGACGCCAGTCATCACCAGGTCAAGACCGCCAATATCAACACCGGAACCGGCGTGATCACCGGAACACTGAGTGACGGTCTCAAGTACTCGACGAACGGCCCCTCCACCGTCATCGGCAGCGACATCACGAAACTCCGCACCACCGACGGCGTTACCGTCAAGTTCTCGAGCCCCTCCAGCCTCCTGGGCGCCCTGTTGCCGTACCTCGTGTTCATCTTGTTGTTCGTCGCCTTCATGATCTTCATCTCGCGACAGGCGAAG
>Ga0187855_10004290_pt1 | contig 10314 bp, 9 predicted proteins | sample June2016WEW_8_10_2_FD_132969 | JGI IMG/M metagenome (GOLD analysis project Ga0187855, IMG submission 132969) | Peatland microbial communities from SPRUCE experiment site at the Marcell Experimental Forest, Minnesota, USA - June2016WEW_8_10 | ecosystem: Environmental > Terrestrial > Soil >... | reverse complement strand
GCATGGAAGGAGCTGTGAACTTAGAACCTCGGACTTAGAACTTTTTCCGTCTTACTCATATCTGAGCGCTTCGATGGGGTCGAGGGAGGCGGCTTTCCATGCGGGGTAAATGCCGAAGAGCAGTCCGATGGCGCAGGAGACAGCGAAGGCGATGATGACCCAGGTTGCGGAAAGGTCCGCATGCAGAAAAGACACGGCAAAGTGCAGGATGAGGGTGAAGAGAGAACCGGCGAGGATGCCGAGCAGGCCGCCGACGGCGCAGAGTGTGACCGCTTCGAGCGTGAATTGAAGAAGGATGTTGTGCCGGGTGGCGCCGATGGCTTTGCGGATGCCGATTTCGCGGGTACGCTCTGTGACGGAGACGAGCATGATGTTCATGACGCCAACGCCGCCGACCATGAGGCCGACGGATGAGACGGCAACCATGAAGAGGAAGAGGCCGCCCGTGAGCTGGTTCCACAGACGAGTGAGTGTGTCGGGACCGAAGACGGCGAAGTTGTCGTCCTGCTGAATGCGGACGCCGCGGCGAACACGGAGAAGCTCGCGAATCTCTTCGGTCACCAGTTCCTTATTCGCTGGATCGTCATATTTGACGGTGATCCAGAAGTCTTTGATCTCCGGGTGGATTTTGTGGAAGGCACCCAGCGGGAAATATGCTGAGTTATCTTGCGTGTTGCGTCCGGTTCCGAAAGGTTGTGGCTGCTTATCGAGGACGCCGATGACGGTAAAGACATCGCCTCCGCTTTCGATGTCCTTTCCGATGGGTGAACCATCGGGGAAAAGATCTTCCGCGGCGTCGTGGCCCAGAACAACTACGCTGGCGTTGCGCTGTTCTTCTATCTCAGTCCACATGCGGCCTTCGATGAGTTCGATGTCATTGGTCTTTTTTACCTCGGACGTGTCGCCATAAATGATGGTGTTCTGGACCTTGTGGGTGCCGGCTTTAAGAGAGACGTTGCCGATGCCCATTTGGAAATTCTGATAGGTGACGGCGGGATCAACCGCAACGACATGCGGGAGGGCACGCATGGCTACGCCGTCGTCATAGGAGAGCTGCTTGCGGTTGAGCTCCTCGGTGGTGAGGCGATGCCCCCAGGGGTCGAAGCGAAAGACCCAGAGATCATTGGTGCCAAGGGTTTTGACGAACTGATCGATATTGCTGTTGAGCCCGTTGATGGCCGATGAAATCAGTATGACGGTGGCGATGCCGATGGAGATGCCGAGGACGGTCAGGCCGGAGCGCAGCTTGTTCTTGCGCAGGGTTTCGAGCGCCATGTGGACGGATTCGTTCGAGTCTCGCAATCGCATGGATTGTCGCTCCGCAACGGTTTTAAGTTCAGAGTTAGTAGTTCTTAGTCCCGAGTTCTAGTTCCTGAGTTTTGAGGGCTTGATGGAATCCAACACTTCAAAGAGCATCTTTCTTGCTTCCTCCGATTTGGCTTCTGCTTCGCAAATTCTTTCCGGTCGTCTGAAGTTGAGAGCAAGTGCAATTTCAAGTTGAGTTTGAACCTCGCAATTCGAGCCGCGCTATGCCGATGAATTGTCTGATTTCACCTGTACTGACGGAACCTACTTTCTGCTGCAAATCCCACAAAGCTTTGAATCGCGAACTTATAACTACGAACTGCCTTTCTACAGCTCCGCCCGAAGGGCCGCGATTGGATCAAGTTGAGAGGCTTTGTGGGCCGGGTAGACGCCGAAGAACAGACCGACGGCGGTGGCGACGAACAAGCCCACCAGGATGGACCAGATTGCCACTTCTGAGGGAAAGGCGATGAGCACGGTGATGACTTTGGCCACACCGATACCCGCGATTACGCCGATGACTCCGCCCGCGAGGGACATGGTCGCGGACTCGATGAGGAACTGGAGCAGGATGTCTTTGCGGCGTGCTCCGAGTGCCTTTCGAACACCGATCTCGCGTGTGCGCTCGGTCACCGACACGAGCATGATGTTCATGATGACGATGCCGCCGATGACCAACGAGATTCCGGCGATGGCCACGACGACGGCGCCGAAGTTATCGAGAATCTTGCCGAGCATGTCGCCGAAGGTTGCGCTTGAATCGATGGAGAAGCTATCCGGTACGCCGGGCGCGAGGTGGCGACGTATTCGCATGATGGTGCGCAACTCGCCGGAGACGATATCCATAGCATCGGGGCCGCTTCCGGCATCGACGTAAATGTCCATGGTGGCGTGCGAGCCGTGGGACTGGAGAAACGCGGTGAGCGGGATGCCCACCCAGTTGTCCATGCTGGACCCCATCATTTTGCCCTGGCTTTCGGCAACGCCAATCACCGTGTAGGGAGCGCCGTCGACGCGAAGCTCCTTGCCGAGCGGATCGCCGGGGCCGAGGACGTTGTCAACGACGTCGGCGCCTACGATGGCGACGTGGGCACTGTGCTGGTCCTCGAGCTCGGTGAAGGAGCGGCCAATTTCAATGTTGAGATTGGACAGAGCGGGCATGGTCCAGGTAATGCCGCGGATGTTGGTGTCAGTGGAGGACCTGGTCTGGTAGACGATTCTGCCGACGGTAGCGCGGTCTGCGCCCACGGACAGGCATGACTTGCATTCAGAAAGAATGGCCCGATAGTCGTCGTACGTAACGTCTTTCCGCTTCTGGAATTCCAGATACTCATCGATGGTCATGAAGGTCTGCGGCATCTTCCGGATGGTGATCACGCTGGCGCCGTAGGTGTTAATTTTTGCAGTTACGAATTGCTTGGCGCCGTTGGTCAGAGTGACCACGGTAATGACGGAGGCGACGCCGATGACGACGCCGAGCAACGTGAGGATGCTGCGCATCTTGTTGGCCCAGAGAGATTGCAGCGCGAGCTTGATGGCTTCAATCAGTTCCATGAGTCAGCTTTCCCCCGCGATACAAAGAACGCTTGAGCGGCCTGCAACGGAGAAATTGTGCCTCGGGAAATTGGAGCAGTTCTTCTAAAAAACGAAGCGCCGGAGCGGATTCCCCGGTTCGTTTTCCGGAGGCCTAGGGCAGACCGGAAACTTCCGGTTCGCAACGTTTCATGACCCTGAGCAATCGGGCCGTGGGATTGACCTATGGTCATTGTTCGATTTCCGGTTCATCTATTCATACCGCAAAGCTTCGATCCGGTCCAGATTTGCGGTATTCCATGCGGGATCAATGCCGAATCTGCGGAGCGTAAAGCATCTGGCGGCCTCGCCTTGTCGATCGACGGTATTTCTTTCGTCGCCGCCTCGATCTTGTTTCTTGCCATCGCGCTGCTCGCGGACTACCTACCGTCCAGGCGAGCGCTGCACGTCGATCCCATGGTTGCGCTCAGGTGCGAATAGCCAGCTCAGTGCTTTTCAAACGGCCAACTGTCGCATTGCTATTGCATTGCCGAAGTCTGAAAACTTCATCTCCCAAACAGGTCAAATCGCTCATCAAGAATGGCCTTTATGCTTGATGCCGGCTTGAGTAGTGAAAACGGGCTTCTTGTCACTTGGACGAAAAGGCGCCTGTCCGTCCATTTAATTCCGGGCCATGCTCAGCTCGGAAGTTAGTTTCTCGTAGCCGGCTTGCCAGTCCGGCAATTCACTTCGGCCACCTCACCCCAAGAGAAGTAGAAGGCCTTCGGCGGGCCGAAGTGTCGACGACTCGGTCACTGTCTGTCCCTTGCGATCCATGTGAGTTGCTGCGAGGACGACGGCCCGTGGGGTTGGGATGGTGAGTTGTTCGTGCGTCATATTCTGGACGACCTCAAGCTCTTCGGTTCCGCTGATGCGAAAACGCAATACATTGTGCTCAGCATGAATGTCATGCGGCGTGCCGCTGATGAGAGAAGGATGTGCCTTTCGCAGAGCGATGAGTTGGGCATACAGCTTCAAAATTGATGTGCTGTCTTCCTGTTCGGCGGCGACGTTGACATAGGTGTGGTCATCGCCAACGGGCAGCCATGGGACGCCGGTCGTGAAGCCAGCAACCGGGCTTTGATCCCAGCACATCGGTGTACGTTCCGGATCGCGGCCCTGACCGATGCCTGGCTCATTTTTTTCGGCCGGGTCTTGCACCTGTTCGGGAGCGATCGGGACGTTGGTCATCCCGATCTCTTCGCCGTAGTACATCGTGAGCGTTCCGGGCAAAGTCAACAACAGCATGGCAGCCACGCGCGCCTGATGTTGGCCGATTCTCGAGGCGATACGCGGCTGATCGTGGTTGCCGAGAACCCAGTTCGGCCACGCTCCCTTCGGTAAAGCGCGGTTGTATTCGCTGATCACCTCCGCGATCGCGGTAGCGCTCCACGGACATTGCAGCAGATGAAAGTTGAACGGAAGGTTGGCGCCTTTCAGATCCTGGCCATAATAGGTCATGAGTTGCGGAACGGGAAGGTAGATTTCGCCGATCAAGACGCGATCAGAGAACTCGTTGACAACGCTGCGCATTTGCAGTACGAGCGCATGCACTTCGGGCCGGTCGGAGTTATAGACGGGAAGGAAGCGATGATTGGAAGGCGAGCCAGGCCGGAAGCCGGGATTCGGCGGATTGTCGCGAAATTCATCGTCCTTGATCAACAACCACATGACGTCGACCCGAAAGCCGTCGACACCCTTTTGAAGCCAAAAGCGGAGGACTTGGAACATGGCCCGTGCCACGGCGGGATTTCTCCAGTTAAGGTCCGGCTGCTGTTTCAGAAACGAGTGGCAATAGTACTGCCCTGTTCCTTCGTCGAATTCCCATGCCGAACCGCCGAAGTTGCTGGTCCAGTTGTTGGGCTGATCGCGCCAGATGTACCAGTCGCGTTTCGCGCTGGCGCGGGACGAACGGCTTTCCAGGAACCACGGATGCTGGTCCGAGGTGTGATTCGGAACAAAATCGAGAATGAGGCGGAGTCCTCTCTGATGGACTTGCGTGAGCAGGGTATCGAAGTCGGCCAAGGTGCCGAAGATGGGGTCGATCCCGCAATAGTCGGAGATGTCGTATCCGAAGTCGGCCATGGGCGATGGGTAAACGGGAGAAATCCATAGCGCGTCCACACCGAGCGCGACCAGGTAATCGAGGCGCTCAAGGATGCCGCGTAGATCGCCGATCCCGTCTCCGTTGCTGTCTTGAAACGACCTTGGGTAGACCTCATAGATCACTGCTCGCTTCCACCACTGCAAATCTTGCATCAGACTCATCAGCCCCTGCGATTGAAATCGCGATTGGGAAAGACCAGTGAATGATCAACGATCTCTGGTACAAAAATGCGGTTGTCTACTGCCTTTCCGTCGCCACCTATATGGATGCAAACGGCGATGGGGTCGGCGACTTCAAGGGCCTGGTACGGCGACTTGATTATCTCCAGGGCATGGGGATTACCGCAGTATGGCTGATGCCATTCCAGCCTTCGCCCTGCCGCGACGATGGGTACGATATTGCGGATTATTACAATGTCGACCCGCGGTATGGAACCCTGGGGGATTTTGTCGAGTTCACGCATGGGTGCAAGCAGCGCGGCATTCGCGTTCTGATTGATCTAGTTGTGAATCATACGTCGAACGAACATCCGTGGTTTCGTGCAGCTTGCCGGGATAGCAAGTCGAGTTATAGGGACTGGTACGTGTGGTCGGCGAAGAAGCCTAAGGGCGCCAACGTGGGGATGGTGTTTCCCGGCGTGCAGAAATCGACGTGGACGTGGGCGAAGAATGCGCGCGCCTATTATTTTCACCGCTTCTACGACTTTCAGCCGGATCTGAACACCGCGCATCCCGAGGTGCAGGCGGAAATTCTGAAGATCATGGGATTCTGGCTGCAGCTGGGAGTGGATGGCTTTCGGATGGATGCAGTTCCGTTTGTGATCGCGAAGAAGGGGGCGGACCAAGTCAGGTCGGTTGAGCACTATGACATGTTGCGCTCGTTCTCGGAGTTTCTGACCTGGAGAAAGAACGAAGCGATCATTCTGGGCGAAGCGAACATCGTGCCGAAGAACGATCTGGAGTATTTTGGCGCGTTCGGCGAGCGGTTGCAGATGATGTTTAACTTCGATGTGAATCAGCATCTCTTTTATGCGATGGCGAGCGGCGACACGCGGCCGCTGATCAAAGCGCTCGAGAACACCAAGCCTCGCCCGGCGACGGCGCAATGGGGACAATTTCTGCGGAATCATGACGAACTGGATCTCGGACGGCTGACCCAGAGTCAACGCCAAGCGGTGTTTGCGGAGTTCGGTCCAGAGAAGTCGATGCAGTTGTATGGGCGCGGAATCAGGCGGCGACTCGCACCCATGCTTCATGGAGATCGGCGGCGACTGGAACTTGCCTACAGTCTGATAATGACGTTGCCGGGGACTCCGGTTCTCCGTTATGGAGATGAGATCGGAATGGGAGACGATCTGCGATTACCGGAACGCAATTGCGCACGCACCCCGATGCAGTGGTCGACGGAGCCGAACGGTGGCTTTACGACGCACGCGAAGCCTATTACGCCGGTGAATACGGACAGCGCGTACGGATTTCGACAAGTCAATGTCGCCGCTCAGCGAAGGGATCCTAACTCTTTTCTGAACTGGATGGAGCGGACTATTCGCATGCGGAAAGAAGTTCCAGAGGTAGGATGGGGAGACTTTTCGTTCGTGCCGCTTCGGACTCCAGGCGTGCTTGCCATGGAGTACGACTGGCGAAACAATTCGGTCTTCTTCCTTCATAATCTAACGCCCGAGCCACAAGAGATCCGTTTCCGGCTCACCACGAAATGCAGCGGCGAGCGAGATAGGCTGATTAATCTGCTCAGCGACGAGCACAGCCAAGCGGACGAAGGTGGACAGCACTGCATCGTGCTTGAACCCTTCGGATATCGTTGGTTCCGGGTTGGCGGGCTGGACTATCTCTTGCGCCGTTCGGAAGTGTAGAGAGAACCCCGCCCGTTGTCATGCCGGATCGCGATTTAATGGAGATTCTTGCCAACAAGTTTCCGATTGTCATTCAGGCAAATAGTCATATGATCGATATTCGGATCAAACGGGCTTACGAAGAGCCGGACAGGGAGGACGGAACTCGGATCCTCGTGGATCGGCTTTGGCCGCGGGGCCTGACGAAGGAGAAGGCGAGGGTCGATCTTTGGCTAAAGGACGTGGCGCCAAGCACGGAACTTCGAAAGTGATATTGCCGAATACACTGACCCTGATCACAATCCGATGATTCCCCACGTCATTGTTCTGGAGCCGGGCCTCGTCGTATTCAAGATCTACAACGGCTATTGGTTTTTCGGCCGTCCCACTCTGGAGGATCTCCGCCAGGATCTTCGTGCGGTCACGCAAAAGTGCCGGCCTGATTGGGACCTCACGACGCCGGAAGTGAAGGCAGCATGGAAGGAGGGCCGCAAGGAACTCTTCTATCCCTATGGCAAAACCTATGCGCAAACATGGGGAGAGCAAGATTGAAGTCGGATTTCGGTGGCTAATTTGGAGGAATCTGTGACCGCACCTCGAGTAATAATTGTTGGGGGAGGGTTCGGCGGTCTTTACGCCGCGCGTGAACTCAGCGGCGCAGCGGTCCAGGTGACGCTGATCGACAAGCGCAACTATCACCTTTTTCGTCCCATGCTGTATCAGGTCGCGACCGGATTGCTTTCTCCGGACGAAATTGCGACGCCCCTGCGCTGCATCCTCGGCCGTCAGCGCAACGTGGATGTGCTGATGGAGGAAGTCATCGGCATCGACTCAACTAATCATCTGGTTCGCCTGAAGGATCGCGCCGTGCCGTACGACTTTCTGATTCTGGCGACGGGAATCCATTACAACTACTTTGGGCATGACGATTGGCGCGCGATCGCAACACCGCTGGAGTCCCTGGAAGGGGCAGACATCATTCGCACCCGAGTGCTGGCGGCGCTGGAGCGGGCTGAGAGCGTAGCTGCCTCTGGTGAGGCGGACGCTGAGGAACTGTGGCGGCTACTGACTTTTGTTCTGATCGGAGGTGGAACCGTGGGTGTGGAGATGGCCGGAACGCTGGCCGAGATGTTTCATATAGCGCTTAAGCGGGACTTCCGCCACATCGATTTGCGGACAGCACGGATCCTCTTGTACGAAGCTGGTCCGCGCGTACTTCCGACGTATCCCGAGAATCTCTCTCAGCAGGCGCGGCGGCATCTGGAAGGCCTGGGCGTCGAGGTGCATGTGAATACCCGTGTCACCGCAGTCGATGCGAACGGAATCGTCGCTGGTGGGCAGACGGTTTCCGCAGCAACGGTGGTCTGGGGGGCCGGCGTGGTGGCATCTCCCGCCGCCAAGTGGCTGGGCGTGGCCGGCGATGCCTCTGGAAAAATCGTTGTCGGGCCGGATTTTTCCGTGCCGGGATATCCGGAGATTTTCGCCATTGGCGACACTGCGCACGTCGTCGCGCCTTCTCGCAATCTGATCGGAATTCAATCACGCGAACCAATGGTACTGCCCGGTGTTGCGCAGCCAGCAATTCAGGAAGGGAAGTACGTCTCGCGACTTATTCTCAGACGGGTGAAGAATCGTCCGGCGCCTCCGCCATTCTGGTATTGGGACAAGGGAGATCTTGCTATTGCCGGTCGGACTTACGCAGTGGCGGATCTGCGTTTCGTGCGCTTCTCGGGATTCCCGGCGTGGTTCATCTGGGCGTCGGTCCACATCTATTTTCTGATTGGATTTGCCAATCGCGTATTTGTGCTGCTGCAATGGGCATACGCTTTTGTTACGAAGCGGCGGCGCGGGCGGGTTCTAGGCCAATGAAAATGCAATGGATCAGAATCTTCTTGAATCGAGATTGACGCAATGGACATATCCGGGGAGCTAAACGAGATCATTCTTCCTCAGAATGTGGTCGCTCCGCTTACACGCGCGGCAGTTTTTCTGGTTCTCTGCATTAGCCCGGACCCGGAAGCCAAGGAGCTTCTGCGTTCGTTCTGCGCAGACCTTTCCGGGCTCATCCGCGCCGTCGAGTTTCGGGACATTGAGGCTGGTCTTACCTGTGTCGTTGGATTCGGCTCCGATTCGTGGGACAAACTTTTTGGATCGCAACGGCCTGCGGAACTTCACCCGTTTCGCGAGATTCGGTCAGGCAACCGCCATGCCGTCTCTACCCCAGGCGACATCCTGTTCCACATTCGAGCCAAACGCATGGACCTTTGTTTTGAATTGGCGACCCAGATCATGGACAGCATCGGCGATGCAGTTTCGATTGCCGACGAGGTTCACGGTTTTCGGTATTTCGACGACCGCGATGTTATCGGTTTCGTCGATGGCACGGAAAACCCGCGAGGAGAAGCCGCTCGTGAGGCTGTAATGATTGGTGTCGAAGACCCAGCCTTTGCAGGGGGTAGCTATGTCATCGTGCAAAAGTACCTTCACAACATGAAGGCATGGAACGGTCTTTCCATCGAGGCGCAGGAGCACATTATTGGCCGCAGGAAACTCTCAGACATCGAACTGAGCGATGCCGAAAAACCCGCGTCGGCACATAACGCGCTTACAGTTATCGAGGAGAATGGAAAAGAACTCAAAATTCTGAGAGACAACATGCCTTTCGGCCGGCCAGGCCATGACGAGTTCGGGACATACTTCATCGGTTATAGTCGCACTCCGCGGATCACGGAGACAATGCTCCAGAATATGTTCGTCGGCCGTCCTCCGGGCAACTATGACCGTCTGCTGGATTTCAGCCGCGCAGTTACGGGCAGTCTGTTCTTTGTGCCGTCAGCAACGTTTCTGGACAACGTTAGCGGAAAAGCACCAGGCTCAACGGAAACCGTCGGGTTGCAGACATCTGACCTACCATCGGCCCCGTCCGCCGACGATGGATCACTCAGAATAGGATCGCTTAAAGGAGAGAAGGATGAATAACCTCCATCGGGAGTTGGCACCAGTTTCCGACGCCGCATGGTCGGAGATCGAGGAAGAGACGACGAGGACGCTGAAGAGGTATCTGGCCGGACGACGGGTTGTGGACGTTCCCCCACCAGGAGGAATTGCTTTGCCTGGAGTTGCGACCGGCCACCTCCGCTCGATTGCCCCTCCCGCGGAGGACATCGTTGCGAGCCAGCGAGAAGTCAAGCCGCTCGTCGAGCTGCGAGTGCCTTTTGAACTGTCCCGGCAGGCAATCGATGACGTTGAGCGTGGATCGGAGGACTCCGACTGGCAGTCTGCTAAGGACGCCGCGAAGAAACTTGCCTTTGCCGAAGACCGGGCCATCTTCAACGGATACGCCGAAGCGGATATCCAGGGCATTCGAGCGGGCACCAGCAACCCAATCGTCACGCTCCCTGTGGATGTGCGTGATTATCCCGATGCGGTTGCCCAGGCATTAAGCCAATTACGCCTAGTGGGTGTAAATGGGCCCTACTCG
>Ga0187855_10004284_pt1 | contig 10321 bp, 5 predicted proteins | sample June2016WEW_8_10_2_FD_132969 | JGI IMG/M metagenome (GOLD analysis project Ga0187855, IMG submission 132969) | Peatland microbial communities from SPRUCE experiment site at the Marcell Experimental Forest, Minnesota, USA - June2016WEW_8_10 | ecosystem: Environmental > Terrestrial > Soil >... | reverse complement strand
CGCGCGCTGCAACAGCTCGTTAAGCGCCTTCCGGCTGGCCGCCTTGATTAGCAACTGATACCGGTATTCGTTCTTCAACCGGTTCACCGGAGCTTCCGCCGGCCCCAGAATCTTGATCTTCTCCGGCGCAGGCGTCAGACAGTGCCCCAGTTCGGTGCTCATGCGCAGGGCCTGTTCCTGCCGCTCGCTGCGCACCAGAATATTAGCCATGGCGCTGAATGGCGGGTAATGCATCATGCGGCGGAACTGTAATTCCTTCTCATAGAAAGTCTGGTAATCCTGCGCGGCGGCCATGCGTACCGCATAGTGGTCGGGGTTGATGGTCTGTATCAGAACGATGCCGGGGAGGCTGCCGCGCCCGGCGCGTCCGGCGACCTGCGTGAGGAGTTGGAAGGTGCGCTCAGCGGCGCGGAAATCCGGCAGCCCGAGGCCCACGTCGGCGGAGACCACTCCGACCAGCGTAACGTTCGGAATGTCGTGGCCCTTGGCAATCATCTGCGTGCCGACCAGTATGTCGTAGGAGCGCTCGCGGAAGCCTTGCAGGATAGCTTCATACTGGCGCTTGGCGGTGGCCGTATCGCGGTCCAGGCGCGCGATGCGGGCAGTGGGAAACTCGCGATGCAGCTCTTCTTCGACCTTCTCCGAGCCGACGCCCAGAAAGTAGATGTGCTCGCTTTGGCACTTGGGGCAGTGAGTGGGCACGCGCTCGGCGTAGCTGCAATAGTGGCACAGCAGGCGGCGATCGCGGCGGTGAAAGGTCAGGGTGACGGAACAGTTGGCGCACTGCACGCGTTCGCCGCAGGAGCGGCAAGCCACGAAACTGGAAAAGCCGCGGCGGTTGAGCAGGATGATGCTCTGCTCGCCGTTCTCCACACGGTGTGCGACGGCCTCCAGCAAGCGGCGCGAGAAGGTGGCCTGCTTGCGCGTCTCCAGAAACTCGGTGCGCATGTCGATCAGCTCGACTTGCGGCATGGGCCGCTCCTCGATGCGGCCGGGCAACTCTAGCAGCGTGTACTTCCCGCGCTCCGCGTTATAGCGGCTCTCCAGGCAGGGCGTAGCGGAGCCCAGCACCACGCAGGCGCCGGCGGCTTGCGCGCGCACGATGGCCACGTCGCGGCCGTTGTACCGCGGCGTCTCCTCCTGCTTGTAGCTTTGGTCGTGCTCCTCATCCACCACGATCAGTCCGAGGTTGCGCATGGGCGCGAAGACTCCGGAGCGCGTGCCGACCACCACGGACGCCGCGCCGGACCGTATGCGTCGCCATTGATCCGAGCGCTCGGAGTCGCTGAAGGCGCTGTGCAGAATCGCTACGTGGTCGCCGAAGCGGCTGAAGAACTGGCCGGCGACGGCGGGAGTCAGGGCGATCTCGGGAACCAGCAGCAGAGCGCTGCGGCCCTCAGCCAGCGTCGCGTCGATGGCATTCAGGTAGACCTCGGTCTTGCCCGAGCCGGTCACGCCGTGCAGCAGAAACGTGTGGAATTTACGGGCCGCGATGGCCGCGCGGATCTGCTCGAAAGCGGCGGCCTGCGCCGGATTGAGCACGTGCGGCGCGCGCACCGCCGCGGCTGCGATAAGCGCCACGGGCTCCGCGCGCAGCGTCACCAGCTTCTTGCGCGCGAGCGCGCGGGCGGCCGGGCTGGCGTCGCGCACCATGGATTCGAGATCCTTCAGGTTGTGCGATCCGGGATGCAGCTCGAGGAAGGCCAGCAGCTCGCGCTCGGGTTTGGGGAGTTTGCCGGCCGGCGCGGCGCCGGTGGCTTCCAGTCGGAGGCGCTCGGAAGGCGCGCGCAGCGGATCGCGCTCCGATTGCACCTGCTCGGCGATGACGAAGTGTTTGCGCTCGAGCGCGCGCAAAGCATTCGCGGCCAGGGGCAGCTTGCGCTCGATATAGGACGCGGAGAGCGGCCGTCGATCGAGCATGCGCAGGATCTGGACGACAGGGTCTTCCGGCGATGAGTCGAACAGAAGCTGGCGCGCGGCGTCGCGGCCGGCGTCGGTCAGCGAATAGACTTTCCCGCGTCGTATGTCGGAAGCCAGCGGCAGCATGCCGCGCAACACTTCGCCCAGCGGAGCGCAGTAGTAGCCGGAGATCCATTTGCCGAGGGCGATTAGCTCGGCGTCGAGCACCGGTTCGGGATCGATGAGGCGCAGCCCTTCGCGCGTGGCCACCTCGGGCGGCTCGTCGTGGCAGCGCAGCACCACGCCCGTCAGGCGGCGGCTGCCGAACGGCACGAGCAAGCGGCAACCTGGCTTGACGCGATGACGCAACGTCTCCGGCAGCGCGTAGGTGAATGGCTGGTCGAGCGGGACCGGCAGGCTGACGTCGCAGTAGAGATAGGAACCCTCAGGCATCTATGCTGACTACAGGATAAAACGGCGCGCGGCGCGCTTTTGCCGGCCGGCCCTTGCGGCGATGCCCGCCGCTGCTGTATCGTCGTTTCGTGACCATTACCCGACGCACCATTCTCGCCGCGCTGCCGGCCGCCGCTGCCGTATACGCCCAACGCGCTCGCAACTGGAAGCCCAGGCTGGGCGTCCTGATGGAGTATTCCGATTCGAACCTGGAGTTCGTAAAGGCGGAAGGCTTCACCAGCATGCAGCTCCGCCTCGATCCCGACAAACTGGACGATGCCGCTATCGCCGCCCTTAAAGACAAGATCCAGCGGTCCGGCATCTACGTCTCGTCGCTGGCCGTGGATGGGAATCATATCGACCCCGACCCCGCCAAGCGCGCGGAGCAGAACCAGTACGCGGCGAAGTGTATCGAGCTGTGCGGCAAGCTCGGAATACCGAATATTGGAGGGCAATCCGGCACGATCAAGGGAATGCCACTCAGCGGGCAGGTGGACGAGATCGTGCGCGTCTACCACGAGAAGTATTTCCCGCTCTGCGAAAAGTACAAGGTCCGCGTTCTGTGGGAGCCATACGCCGGTGGACCCAACATCGCCACTGGACCCGTGGGTTGGGAGGCGCTGTTCAAAGCATTCGACAACAGCCCGCACGTGGGGCTGCAGTTCGATCCCTCACACCTGGTGTGGCAGTTCATGGACCCGGTGCAGGCGGCGCGCGAATTCGCGGACAAGATCTACGACGTGCATCTGAAGGATACCGAGATTCTATGGCACGTGGTGCGCCGCGCCGGCATACAGCCGGTCAACCATGCGCGCTGGTGGCGCTTCCGCGTGCCCGGTTATGGGTCGATGGATTGGAAGGGATTCTTCTCGGTGCTGGCGGAAGCCGGCTACACCGGGGCGATGAATATCGAAAACGAAGACGAGTTTTACTATCCGGCTTACAACAAGGAAAACTTCACGGAGCAGTACAAGCGCGGCTTCCGCGTGGCGCACGAATTCTTGAAGACGCTTGTGCCGCCGGTCACCGCGTAGGCGAGGCGCACCTTTCAGCGTGCTCCGCCGAACTTCGGTTCGCCGGTTGGCAGGCGAGAGCGCCTGCCTCGCCACACGCCAGCAAATGTAGAATCTCCAGCGGCGAACTTCGGTTCAGCGCGGCATGCCGAAGCGCAGGCTTAGGCGGCCCGAATACACTGAACGAACCCGCCAACATCTGCGGGCCGGAATGAGCTGCTGCGCCCGGCTGCTCCACAACCCGGTGATCGCGTTGGTGTAGTACATGGGAGAACCAGAGTCAACGCGAATAGGATTGAAGTAAATCGAATGGCTCAGTGGCCGTCCCTCCGCGAGGCCCCGCTCGATCGGCGGCGCGTGTGTCGCGGAACTTCGACACACGGCCGCAAATTGCGACATTTGTGTGTTGCGCCACACTCCTTTCTGTAACCCGCAACCGGCACTTTCTATTGAGACTCCCATCTGTTTCCGGTGGCGATTCGTTGGGAATCGCAGTGGCCTTCTCTTGGTTGTGCGTAGACGGCCGGTATCGCATTAACGGATCTTCTGTGGACAGGCAAGCCCGATATCAAGGTATCATTAGGCATTCGGAAGTCAGGTAATTTTCGGCCGCGACGGTGTTCGCGTTGAACCTGGGGGTGACTTTTTTGCGCCCGCCGGCTCACCCGATACAACCGGACCGCTGAGGACGTATGATCGCGTTCGATACAGCGCACAAAGCTGTCCACTATCCGCCCGACCGCCGATTTCGCATCTGGATTCGGCCGTCAGTCCCTATCGGAGCCGCTAGCGCGATCCTAGTGCTGGTGGCAGCGGCCTGGAGCGAGGTCGCCGTGATCGGCATGCCCAGCATTCCCCCTGTTCCCCAGATTTATCCGAACAACTTTGCCGGGCCGCATGGATTTCCCCTTTGGGTTCGATACTGTCATTTCTTGAATTTCTTTTTCGTAATGCTTTTGATCCGCAGCGGCCTTTCGATCTTGATGGATCATCCCCGGCTGTACTTTAACGACCACTGCACGCCCGGAAGCGAATGGGTCCGGTTCACGCCGCTCGAAGTTCCTCGCGATCGAATCTGGACTGCAAAAGACGATGCCCGGTATATTTCTCCTCTGGCCGGCACTCCCGGATACCGGCACACCATCGGAATCGCGCGGATCTGGCATTTCATCACGGTCCATGGATTCATCGTCACGGGCGTTTTCTTCATCGCCATGCTTTTCGCCACCGAGCAATGGAGGCGTCTGGTGCCGACGTCACCGCTGGTGCTCCTACAGGCCTGGAACACCTTTGTGCACTACGCGACGTTCCACATGCCACCGGAACCAAACGGGTTTTACGGCTACAATGCCTTGCAGCAGATTGCCTATTTTGTAGTCGTCTTCGTCTTTGGCGTGCTGGCCATTCTGACCGGCATCGCGATGTCGCCCGCGGTAGTGAACCGATTTCAGTGGTACGCGAAGATTTTCGGGGGCAGGCAGGCAGCGCGCTCGATTCACTTCCTTACCATGCTTGGCTTCCTCGCGTTCCTGGTGGTGCATGTGACTTTGATTGCGATGACCGGCTTTGCACGGAACATGAATCACATTGTAATGGGCACCGACGATCAAAGCCGTCCGGGTATGCTGCTGGGCTTGGCAGGCATCGGCCTGGCGATCCTCTCGTGGGTCGTGGCCCACTACCTTTCCTGGCTCCGCCCGCGCGCATTGCAACACGCGCTCAAGTCCGTGACCTATCCCATGCAGATCCTTACGCTCAATCGTTTGGCTCCTCAAACGAAGTATGTCGAAAAAGAAATTTCGCCCTACTTCTGGCCAAATGGAAAGATGCCGGTCCGGGACGACTGGAGGCGCCTGGCGGAAGGCGGATTCGAGCGCTTCCGGCTCAAAGTGGAGGGCCTAGTTGAGCGGCCGGCTGAGCTTTCCATTGCCGATCTGGAGAAACTCGGAGAGGTCGAGCACATCACCATGCATCATTGCATCCAGGGATGGAGCGGTATCGCTAAGTGGGGTGGCATACCCATGAAGGCGCTCATCGACCTCGTGCGTCCAAAGCCGGAGGCCGCCGCGGTCGCCTTCTTCTCTTTCGGCGAGGCTCTGTACGGAGGCCCCTATTACGACACGCAAAGCATGGAAAATGTTCTAAAGCCACAGTGCCTGCTAGCATCGCGGATGAATGGGCAACGGCTTCCGCAGGTATACGGCGCGCCGCTGCGGCTGCGCGTCGAGAACCAGCTTGGCTACAAGATGGTCAAGTGGATCGAGCGCATCGAGTTCATCGAGTCGGAGAAGCTGCTTGGAAAAGGAGAAGGCGGCAAGAACGAGGACGACGAATACTTCGACCTGCTGCCCAATATCTGATGGGGAATCTCGATTCGTTTCCCGCTCCGGGCGCCGGCCGGGAGCAAGCGGGGGCCGATCACATTCGCCGTTTGCTCGAACGGCTTCGGCTCACTTGGTTGCTGCAGCGCTTCCCGCCACGGCTTGTACGGGCGCTCTACGTCTTTGTGAATAGCTTTCTTACGATTGGCGCGCTTGCACTATTGGCGCTGGTGAGTCGCAATCCTTTCGTATTTCCGTCGCTCGGACCCACGGCATATCTACTATTCTTCTCTCCGCTTTCAAAAGCCTCCAGCCCGCGAAACACTATTTTCGGTCACGCCATCGGGCTCATCTGCGGTTATGGGGCTTTCGTTGTCACGGGCGCTGGAGCCCTGCCATTCGGAGTGCACCCCGGCCTCTTCTGGCCGCGAATCCTGGCGGCGGCTCTCTCACTGGCGGCCACGGGCGCTTGCATGGTTCTGTTCGAAGCCGGCCATCCACCAGCCGGAGCCACAACACTGATCGTTTCTCTCGGGATCATTTGGCGGCCGCGCGAACTCGTCATCATCGAGGTGGCGGTGCTGCTGCTGGTAGCCCAGGCAATGGCGATCAATCGACTTGCCGGATTGTCCTACCCCTTGTGGAATGTTCGCACTGACGGCGAGACACAAGGGATCGCGTTGCGCTGACAGACGGAAATTATCGTCCTATTTCGGCAAGTAAATCTTAACCACCCCCTCCTCGCTGGACACCCGGATCTCTCCCGCTGCCTGCCGCACAATCTCGTCGAGACGCGGCAGATAGGTGGCTGGATTGCGCCTGGCATCCCGCTGAGTTACGGTCAGCATGGCATAACCATCGTCGGGACCCTCGCTCGGGATGGCGGTGGTCTCGACGGAAAAGCTCCCCCCAGTTGCGGAGTCGTGGGCTGCGAGCGCGAGATTCATCAACAGCAACTCGATTTGACCTAGCTCAGCCTTCACCTTGCCCGTGCTCGTACCCAGCGCCGTCCGCAATTCGATTTCGCCGCCGAGGGCGCAACGCAACAGATCCTCCAGACCGGCCACCAGTTCGTTGAGATCCAGAACCCCGGCCGGCGCGGGTGGGTGCTGTGCGAAAACAAGCAGACGGTGGGATAGTTGCGCGGCGCGCTCCCGCCCCCGGCTGGTCTTCAGGAGGCTGGTGAATTTCTGGGCAACGCCCTCGGTCAAACGGCCCAGGATCTCCAGGCGGCTCGTCGACACGTGGTCCGGCGCACCCCAATTCTCATCGGCGGAACGCTGGTTCGCGGCGCGAAACAACAGGCATACTCCAACGGCCTCGGTGTCGCCGTTGCGCACCGGCGCAGCGCTACCCTGAATTGGCGTGCTGGTTCCATGCTTGCCGCGCAGCAGAGTGTTATCGCCCAACCCGACGCTCAGGCCTTCGCGAAGCACCCTTCCGATGGGAGAAGGCTGCAGCGCTAAGGTGACGGCATCGAGATTGACGAAGATCTCGCCGAGGGGTTTGCCGAGAGCCTCCTCCTGGGTCCAGCCTGTCAGGTCTTCGGCCACGCGATTCATCACCGTGATCCGGCCGCCGGCTTGCGTCACGATCACGCCTTCATCGATGCTGCCGATGGCAGCCGTAAGGCGCTCACCGCCTTCAATCAATTGTCTTTCGCGGCCGTGACGGTCGAAGGCGAGTTCGATGGCGGTGCGCAAAGTGCGATCGTCGAACGGTTTCAAGACATAGCCGGAGGGCGCAGTCTTCTTGGCACGTTCCAGGATTTCCGCATCGGCGTGGGCCGTAAGGTACACAACGGGAATCTTGAGCTGGTCGTATAGCGCGCCGGCCACATCGATGCCATCCAAGATGCCTTTCAACTTGATGTCCATGAGGACCAGGTCCGGGGAGGCGTTCACCGCCAGCCGAAGCGCTTCCGCGCCCGTGGCGGCGGATCCCACCACGTCGTATCCCAATCCTTTGACGCACTCTTCGATATCGGCCGCAACGACTTTTTCATCCTCAACCAACAGGATCCGAGATTTGTTCATCTGATTTAGTCTCCTTTGATTTTTTCACTTGAAACAGGAGCCGGCACAGCGTACCGGCCTGGCTCGACCGCTCCACGGCGGCGTCGATTTGCTCGGCCAGAAGATCCACGAGCCGCAGTCCCAGAGACCGCGTGCCAGCGAAAGCCGCGCCTTCGGAAAACCCTCGGCCGTCGTCGCATACAGTGAGCTCGATCCGGCCGCCGGTCTGCGCGCGAAGGATCAGCCATACGCGGCCTTTTTGGCCTGCGGGGAAGGCATGCCGGAGGGCGTTGGAGAGCAGTTCGTGCATGATCAGACCGCAGGGGATGGCGGTGTCGAAGGGTACGGGGATGTCCTCGACCTCCATGCGGAGCTCGATTTGCGCCGAATTGACGCCATAAGAGCAGAACATGCTGGCGGCCAGGTTCCGGCTGTACTCGCCCAAGTTGATGTTGGAAAGATCCTTGGCCCTGTGCAGTTGATCGTGCAACATGGCCATCGCCATCACGCGCTCGCGGCAGTCTCGCAAGACCTGCGACAGCTTCTCATCGTGGGAGCGGCCGGCCTCCAACCGGAGCATGCTACAAATCACTTGCAAATTGTTCTTGACCCGGTGATGGACTTCGCGTAAGAGCACTTCCTTCTCCCGCAGGGCGCGGCCGATTTTGTCCTCGGCTTGGCGGCGTTCGGTGACGTCGCGGAAGTACACCGACAGACCCTCCACCGAGGGGTAGGCGTGGACCTCGAGCCAGCGATTAAAAGGGGGATAAAACTTCTCCAGATGAGCCGGTGCGCCGGTATCGATCACCTGGCCGAACAGACGATGAAACGGCCCGTCAGCGGCTTCGGGAAACACTTCCCAGAGATTGCCGCCGAGGAGATCCTGGCGAGGGCGCATCCACAAGCGCTCAGACTGCGGGTTGACGCGGATCAAATGCCAGGCGCGGTCCACGGCGAAGAAGCCATCCGTAATGCTTTCGAGCACGCTTTCGAGACGGGCGTTGGACTGGCGCAGGGCTTGCTCGTCGAGCTTTTGTCTGGTTCGGTCGCGCGCCACGGCATACGCCACGCCTTCGGCAAGGGATGGAGCGATGCTCCAGGCCAGCCACTTGTAGGCGCCGTCCTCGCAGCAGAGGCGATTTTCGAAGTAAACGATCGGATTACCGCAGGCCAGTTCCCGAATCCGCGCAGCCGTCGCTTCCCGGTCAGCGACGTGTACAAAATCCAGAATTCCACTCGATAGAAGGTCTGCTTCCGGGTGGCCCAGCGTCTTCGTGAGGGCTGGATTCACGCGCCGGAAGCGGCCGTCCAGTGTGACGACGCACAACATATCGAGAGAGAGGGCGAAGAAGCGGTCCCGCTCCTCTTCGCGTTGGCGCAGGTTGGCGCATAAGTTTTCGAGGGTCCGCTCCAGGCCTCCGAGTTCATCCCGGCCGTGGGAGTGCGGGGGCAGCGGAAGCCTTTGCGCCAAGCGTGCGGCGTTGCGCTCGACACGTTCGACTGTGCGGGCCACGCCGGAGGTAAATAGTAGAATTGCGAAGACTCCGCCGCCAAGCCCCAGCAGCGCGGCGCCGGCTATGGCCACCGACTCTTGCGCGCGTAGGCGCATGACGTGGGCAGTTCGTATCGCGAGCAGCGTTTCCTGTCCGGTACGCATGGCACCCAGCTCCCGACGGAGGGCATCTGTAATAGCGGCAGCGCCAGCAGGGCTCGACAGCTCAGCCCGCATTGATTCTTGCCGGTAGAGCCGGCGGATCCGGTGGAGACGCGCCAACTGGTCTGGCTCGTCGCGGAGGAGCGTTTCGAGGCTGGAAAAATCCGCGTCCATGGTTTTAGTGGCGGCTTCCAGGCGGGCAAACTGCTGGGCGCCTCCCGTGAGCGCGTACTCGTGAAGGGCAGACTCCCAATCGAGTAGGTGGACGAGCGCATTCCGTGTACTGTTGGCGGCTGCGGCCGTGCGATCAACCGAGACGACCGCCTCACGATCCGCGCGCTGGAAGATCTGGCAGGAAAGTGCCGCCGCCAGGAGCGCTACGAGCGGGATCGCCGCCACTAGCAAGCCCTTCGTGCGAAGTGGGGCGTCTGCCCAGAGGCTGTTGAGCCTGAGCGAGGTTGCGGCGAAGATTGACTGCGGGGCCATGTCTGGTCTCGAAGTCATTGTAGGCGCACGGCTGTGCGCTTCCGCGGTGATAAAAGCGCGCTTTAGTTGCAGAATCAGTGGCTTACAGGTCAGGGAAGGCTTGTGATCGGGAAAAGGCGGCAGTGTGGTGCCCAGCGGCCGGCGTGGCGCACGCTCAAGCGGCGCTCAAGCGTGCCGCTGCGAACTTCAGTTCGCCGTACACGATTACCGAACAATCACGCCGCAACAACACACTAGCCCCGGCGCTGTGGGACGGGCTCACTCGGCTGCGCACTCACTAATCAGCCTGCGGTACACTTCCCGAGCCTGATCGTAAGCCTTGCGCGCCGCACCGAGTTCGGCCACCGATATCCGGGGCGCCTTCTGCGTCCAGCATTGGCTGACCGCCGCCAGGCACCATTCCGCGCTGCGCCGCGATGCCCGCACGGGCTTCTCTCCCACCAGCACGAAGATCGGGTTTGTGTGCGAGGACGGCAGTAT
>Ga0187855_10004281_pt1 | contig 10326 bp, 11 predicted proteins | sample June2016WEW_8_10_2_FD_132969 | JGI IMG/M metagenome (GOLD analysis project Ga0187855, IMG submission 132969) | Peatland microbial communities from SPRUCE experiment site at the Marcell Experimental Forest, Minnesota, USA - June2016WEW_8_10 | ecosystem: Environmental > Terrestrial > Soil >... | reverse complement strand
GATCCGCTGACCTTCGCGGGCGTCGCCGTCCTGCTCATCGGAGTTGCTCTGCTTGCTTGCTACATCCCGGCGCGGCGCGCGATCCGAGTGGATCCGCTGGTCGCGCTGAGACACGAATAGTCCAGCGGGCCTTTGATGAGCTCGCGAGTATTTGCGGATGACGGCATTCTGCGCCGGGGGTAATCAGACTGATCGTTTACACCGGGAAGATATAGCGTCAGTGGGGCGAAGATTGCGTGTAATAGCCCTGACGAGTGCGAGCCGTTAGTTTGTGGTCGGCGAGGCGGATTTCGATGTGGTGATATGCGTTGCGCTGGTCGGCCAGGGGTGGATCGAAGGAGAGCTCGTAGTAAGCCTGGGTATCGGCCAGACATTTTTGCAGCAGGGCGGTCACGTCGTTGTTGGTGGTGAGAGCAAGACCACCGCTTTGCGTGGCGATTACCTGGAGCGCCAGGTCGCCGGGTAGAACCTGCTTGGGCTCGCTAACCCCTTTGAGAAACTCCATGTAATAGAAGGCGTGCAGGCCGGTGTCGGCGGTGCCAAGGGGATCGACGCTGTAGAGGGTGGCGCGGGCCTGCAGCATCAGATTTGAGAGACTGACGATACTCGCGAAGATCTGCTGCTGTTGCTTCGGGTCGATTTGTATGCGGGGGCCGGAGAGGAGAGGCCAACCGGGAGAAACCCAGAAGATAACCTTGCGGCCGGGACGCTGGGCCTCGCGCGCCAGAATCGAACTCAGCGCGCTGAGGGAAAGCTGATAACGCTCGGCCGCGCCGTAGAAACCGGCGGAGCGGCGGATGGTGCGGAGGGCAACGGTGTGCTGGTCGAGTGAAGCGGCAAGCTCGTTACCATCGTTGGAGAAGCCATCTTGCATCTCGGTGCCTGTATCCGTGACGAAGGCCAGGGCGACGGGGTGAGCGAGGTGGCCGCCATCGATACGCAGGAATTTGTCGATCTGATCGCGTGCGAAGCTTATGTTTTGGAAGCCAGTGTTGACCGCGTCGATGACCAGGATGACGTCCACGGGATCGCGGCCGCCTAAGGCCTGGAAAGAGGCGATGGGCTGCGGGGCTTTGTTGTCGAGGAGAGTGAAGTCCTGCTGCGTAAGACCAGTTACCGGGGGCCCGGACTTTGCAGTGACGACGACGTCCAGGTAGATGCGGCCGCTGCCCGGTGGGACGACGGGAGCTGCTTGCTGCGCTTGTTGAGCAGCAAGGGGATAAGCGTATAGAAAAGGCAGGAGGAGTAAGAGTCGGGCGCGTGGGTTGACGAACATGGCTTCCCTTCGTCCGAGCAAAGGCCGAGGGTTCCGGTTGGGGCTCGGAAAGGTGCGTGGTGCTAGTGAGATAGACGCGGTCGGAGGCGGAGAGAGGTACCGCGTGCACGTTCGAGAATCCCCGGACGCTTCGGGCGTGTTACTGGGTCTTCTGATCGGTGGCGGCTTCCTGAGACTCGTCTTCGGTCTTTTGCCAGGTGGAATTGGGGTCGTATTCCTTCAACGTTCTGGCGGCGACTTCGGTCTTTTTGCCGAGGTCCTTCTGGTACACCACGCCGTCCTCGCCGACGATGAAGGTCATCACGCCCGACGATCTGTATTCGGCTGGAAAGGCCACTAAAGCAAAACCGGAGGTCATTTTACCGTCTACCACGTAATTCTTTTCCCCGCCTGGGGCATGTTTCCCCTGACGCGTCAGGACGCGGAAATAATAGCCGCGATACGGTGTGTGACTGCCCTCCTCGCTTTTGGAGGCGTAACCTTCGACAACGGCCTGCGCCACGAGGGGTCCGATAGGACTCTGGGGTTCGCTGTCAGCGGCTTTCCAATAGAGGCCATTGTGTTGTCCTTCATCGCTGAAGACTTTCTGGGCGTACACGTCGTGCTGCGAGGAGTGGTATTCCTTTTCGGCGGCGACGAGTTCCTGACAAACGCGAATGGCCGACATTTCATTTCGGCCGACTCGCCGGAACAGGATTTCTTTCTTGCCCGCCTCGGTGTCGAAATACCAGGACTTGCCATTGTTGACGAGCGGGATCGGAGTGGGCCAGTTATCCGCGCCGACATACAACGTGGTGGTGCCATCTGGCTCTTTCACGAGACGGTGCATTTCCTGATATCTCTGGGCGAAATTAGCGCGGTTCTGGGCGTCCTCGGCGTCGTCTCCGGACGAGACGATTTGCTTTCCCTCGGGTCCGAGGATTTCGAGCATCGCTTTTTCGTCGTTACTCTGCGCGGCCGTGGCCAGCGCCTGGCTGGCCTCTTCCGCGGACGAGAATGTTTTCTGGCCCGCTTGCTGCGCGGTGGAACGGGCGGGAATGCAGCCCATTAGAAGGATGGCGACCGCGACTAATTTAGGAAGATTGGCCCAATTCAATTTGCCGAAGCTCAAATTCGTCCGCTGCATGTGGCTTTCTCCATTTTCTAAATTTCGCGATGAACCCGGGAAAAACGACTCTTTGATCGCTTGATGCCCGCCCCGATTATCTAATGCCGGCCGCCCCCACCGCCGCCGCGAGGTGCTCCGCCGCCACCACCACGCTCGCCTCCGCCGAAGCTGCTGGCTCCGCGCGACGAATAGCTCTTGGTCTGTCCGCCACGGTCGTAGCCGCTGAAGGCGCCGGAACGAGTACCGGCCTGGCCGCGGGGCTGCGCGTATCCGCGAGCAGCGCGATCGTCGCCATTGAAGGCACGAGTCGTTCCGCCGGGACGGTTGTACACACCGCCGCGTCCACCGATGTTCCCCCTGTCTGGAGGCCGGTTCCCCGCGCCGGGCCGGCCGCGGAAGTCGCCGCGCGCGCCTCCCCTGTAGTAATTGCTCCGGTTATAGAATGTGTTGCTGCGGGAGTAATACCGATTGTTGTTATAAACGGCGTACCGATTGTGCCAGTCGAACCCCCAACGCCCCCAGCCCCATCCATACCCGCCGTAGAAACCGATTCCGAAGCCGATGCCAAATGACAGGTACGGGCCGCCATACCAGATACCCGGATAAGGATACCAACCGGGCCACGGACCTATGGGACCTCCGTAAACCACCCACGGATTGTAGGCAGGAACGTAAACGATCTGAGGGTCGGCAGGCTGGATGATGACGGTCGAGCCTTGCGTGGTTACGGTTTGCTGCGGGGTGCTCTTAAGATTGCCGGACTGTTGGGCGCGCTGGCGCATCACCTGGACGGCGTCCGTTACATCCTGTTGCTGGTTGTAATAAGCATCGCCGAGAGAAGACGTCCAGGACAAATTTTTGTCCATATTTCCCAGGACGGACGGAAAGGCGGTGAGCGCCTTGACGCTGGGATCCCAGGGTTGCTGGTCCACAGCTTGAGCCAAAGCGTCACCCTTTAAATCGGGGTGCGCTTGCACCCATCGGTCGGCTTCGACGACTTGCTCCGGAAAGGTGGAGGCTGCGAGGATCTGCGCCACGAGAGAATCCGGATAGAGCGCGATCGGCGCTACCAACTGTTGGATCTGTTCGGGAGTCTGTGTCGTGTACGGCGGGGCGGCTTGGCCTTCTTGGGGCGGCGCCTGCTGGGTAGCCTGCGCCGGGGCGTCTTGATACGCGGGCAGGTTCTGAGGCCAAGTTGCGAACATGATTGCCACCGACAACAGGCCAACCAACATCGGCTTGCCCAACCGAGGCCTTGCGAACCCTGCGGCATGTCCGAAAATGTTCATGGTGTTGAATCTCCTCTGCAGCTTCATTGCTCGAGGCCTCCAAATATAAAGGACCGCGCCTTGTATACTCCCTATTCTCGCTCTTTTGCAGATTTTTAGCATAGGGTATCCCGTGTAGAAGCGAGCCCGAGGCGAATCGGCTAAAACCAGGGATAGAAGACAACTGTTTCGCGCGAACCCGGCATCCGCATTGGGATAACGAGTGACAAGACCAATGATATGACGGTTCGGTTTGGAATTATGGTACAAACCGCGTCCCGGAGGATTGGCGAACAGCGATGTCCACATTTTGGCGAAACACAGTGCGCTTGTCGATCTTGTTCGCTTTCGTGGCCTTTATCTGTCGAACGCTCGTGGCGACACAGAGTCAGGACGAGAACGTCGTTCGCGTGGACGTGAACCTGGTGATGCTGGACGCCACGGTGAAGAGCAAGGCTGGCAAAATCATGGGCGATTTGAAAAAGGAAGACTTCGAGCTGCGCGAGGACGGTGTCGCCCAAAAGCTAGAAGTGTTTAGCCGTGACGAATTGCCCCTCAATGTCGCGCTGGTGCTGGATCTGAGCGATTCGATTGGACCTTTTCTGGGGCCATTGCGTGACGCCGCCGCCACAGCACTTGCGGCGCTTAAGCCTGAAGATGAGGTAGCGCTGTTTACCTTTTCCACAGAAGCCGAATTACGCGTGCCGTTCACGAACGACAAGACGCAGATCGCTCAACAGATCAATGGATTCCACGTAGGCGGGGCCACGAATATCAATGATGGAATTTTTGTGGCTGCGAAGTATCTGCTCGGCGCGCCGCCGAAGGGCCGACGAGTGATTATTCTGATCAGCGATGACGTGGGCACGGACGCGGGCGGACAGGGGACGCGCGACATCATCACGGAATCGATTGCCGCGGATGCCGCTCTATATAATCTCAAGATACCTGGATACAACCCGCCGGCAACTCTGTTTGCGGCGAGCATGATTCCCGGGCTAGTGAATATCCACCGAGTGATGGACCAGACGGGAGGGGAAATATTCGACGTGCAGGATGTGGCACATCTGGATGCCGAATTTCGCGCGCTGATCGAGCGGATTAAGACGCGCTATACGCTGGGGTTCTACACGAAGGCAACCGCCGCCGAGGGCAAGCCGCATAAACTGGATTTGCGTCTGGCGTCTTCGTTTGGGAAAAAGGGACGCGATTACGTGATCTTGTCCAAGAGCGGGTATTACGTTCATTAAAGAGTGCGAAACAAAACGCGCAGAAACCTGAAAGCAGGAGGAATCATGAGTGACGGAGGCGGACGGTCGGCGGGAGTGGGATTGTGGGGATTTGGAAGCATGATCGCGATCACGCTATCGTGGAGCGTCAACCATTCCATTTTGTGGATGATCGTACACGGGATTTTTAGCTGGTTTTACGTGATCTACTATGCGGTGGAGAAGTAAGCGACGTTGGTGTTCGAAGCGTCGGTGAGATTCGGCAACTCGGGCGGTCCGGGATATAATTCTCGGAACTACTTTCAGGTCAGGGGTTCTCGTACATCATGATTCGAAAGTTGGACGGTCTGACTATCCTTCTGCTGGCGACGATCTTTGCTACCTTCCTTTTGTTTTCGTGCGCCGCAAAAGAAGCGCCGCGGGAGATTACCGTAAAGGTTCCAGCAGACTATGCGGGTGAGCTGAACCTCGATCCATGCTCTTCGCGCGCCTCAACAGAGGTGTCGGTGGACTCCAAGGGATCCGCGCCGACGTCGGTGTGTCCAAAGACGGACGAAACGGTTTCGCTCACGATTATCCGGGGAGGCACGGACATCCGGATTCCGCCCGATCAAGTCACGATCGAGCGGGCTGGGGACGGCTTGCCCGTGGCCATCAAAGCGCACGTTCCGCCGCGCTAACTCTACCTTCACCTACTCGCCATCTAGTCGCAAGCCCATTCGTGGCTCGTTGAAACGCCGGATACTCACTTTTTGAATTGTGGAGCTGTCTGGGATCCGGACTGTGAAGTGGGTGTGCGCTGCTTTCGGCCGCTCAGGCGAGGCGGGCGCGGACGCGATCGCTGAGGGCTTTACCATCCACGGTCTTACCTTCAAGAGCGGCTTTGGCGGCTTTGACAACCGCGCCCATTTGCTTGATGGAGGTGGCAGAGATTTCGGCGATGGCTTTGGCGATGGCGGCGTCCATTTCGGCTTCGCTGGCGCCGGCGGGGAGGTACGTTTCGATGATGGCGAGTTCCTTGGTTTCCTTGTCGGCGAGGTCCTGGCGATTGCCCTTGGTGAACTGGTCGATGGATTCCTTGCGTTGCTTGACGAGGGTTTGCAGGAGCTGGATGGATTCGGTGTCATCGAGGGCGCGGATTTTTTCGGTTTCCTTGTATTGGATGGCGGACTTGATGCCGCGGAGGACGCTGAGGCGGAGTTCGTCTTTAGCGCGCATGGCGTCGGTTAGATCTTTTTGGATTTTCTCGGAGAGAGTCATCTGATCCTCGTCGAATTGAATATAACAGAGCGGCAAGAAAAAGAATTAACACAGAGGGCAAAGTGTGCGGAGCACAGAGATCACAGAGAGAATGAGGAGAGAATTTGACTTGGGGCTGAGGGGTCGCTACCGTTGATGTTTTAGTTTTGGCGGATTTTTCGTCGCTGTGGCGACGGACTACAAATTTAGTATGGACGAGGGCCGATGAAAGTTATTGTGGCGGACAAGATCAGTGAGCGGGGAGTGGCGCTGTTGAAGGAACAGGCCGGATGGAACGTGGTATTGACCACGAAGGAGACGCTGAACGCGGAGATCGCGGATGCGGAGGCGCTGATCGTTCGCAGCGCGACGAAAGTTACGCCGGAATTGATGGAGAAGGCGCCGCGCCTGCGGGTGGTGGGGCGCGCGGGCGTCGGCGTGGACAATATCGACCTGGATGAGGCGACGCGGCGCGGCGTGCTGGTGATGAGCACGCCGGGCGGGAACGCAGTGAGCGTGGCGGAACATACATTTGCGCTGATGCTGGCGCTGGCGCGTCAGGTGTCGCGGCTGGACAAGTCGATGCATGAAGGAAAATGGGAGAAAGGCAGTGCGGCGGGGACGGAAGTGCGCGGGAAGACGCTGGGGTTGATCGGACTTGGGCGAATTGGCAGTGAAGTGGCAGTGAGGGCGGAAGCGTTTGATATGCGGGTGCTTGGCTACGACCCGTATATCAGTGAAGCGGCGGCGCGAGAGCTGCAGGTGGAGTTGGTGCCGCTGGAGAAGCTGCTGGCAGAAAGTGATTTTGTTTCGCTGCATACGGCGGTTAGCCCTGCGACGCAGAATTTGATCAATGCGACGACACTGGCGCAGATGAAAAAAGGCGCGCGGCTGATCAATGCGGCGCGCGGGGAGTTGATTGACGAGGGTGCGCTGGTAGAGGCGTTGAAAAGCGGAAAACTGGCAGGAGCGGCGCTGGACGTGTTTGTTGAGGAGCCGACCAAAAATACGGCGTTGGTGGGACTGCCGAACGTGCTTGCCACGCCGCACATCGCGGGGTCGACTACGGAGGCCCAAGAAGAAGTGGGGACGCAGGTTGCGGTGCAAGTGCGAGATTATCTGGCGGATGGCGTGATCCGCAACGCCGTGAATTTGCCGGCGTTGTCGCCGGATCAGTACCGGCGTGGACGGCCCTATGTTGCTCTAGCGGAGCGGCTGGGATCGATGGTGGCGCAGGCGGCAGCGTCGAGGCCAGCGCGGATTCGGATCCGGTACGCGGGCGAAGTCGCCGAGGTAGGGACGAATTTGCTGCGCAGCGCGGTGCTGGCGGGACTCCTGAACGCGGTTCTCGATGAGAAGGTAAATGTGGTGAACGCGCCACAGGTGGCGGCCGCTCGCGGGCTTACGGTCCACGAAGAGACGCGGCGCCGGGAGCACGGGTTCCCCAACACGCTGGAAGTGTCGGCCCTGCCGGACAAGGGCGGCTCAGGGACGGAGTTCACCGTCGAAGGAACGGTGTTGCACGATGGAACGCCGCGAGTGTTGCAGATTGGCGGAATCCCGGTGGAAGCGCAGTTGGAAGGGACGATACTGTATCTGCGCAACCGGGACGAGCCCGGAGTGATCGGACAAGTGGGCTCGACGCTGGGCAAGCAGGGCGTAAACATCGCGACATTTGCGCTTGGCAGGCGCGATGCTTCGCGTGGAGCAGAGGCGGTGTCGTTGGTGCGGCTGGATGGCGAGGTTTCGGCGTCTATTTTAGGACCGATTCGCGAGATTGCGGCGATCACGGAGGCGAAACTTCTTCATTTGGGGTTACGATCAAAAGAGAGCCACGAGAATGTGGCGGATTAGACATATGACTCGAACTGCGCTGACGCTGGAGCCGCGCTAGCTAGAAGGATGCACGGAGGCGCGCTCCCACGCAGCCGATGCGAACGTGAAAAGCAAAGCGCCGCGGTGAAAGCCGCGGCGCTGGAAGACACTCAAATCACAACCTGATTTTGACTAGATTGCGTGGATGGCTTCTTCGACGTGGTGGTGCGCCTTGTCGATATGTTCCAGGGCGCGGTGTTGCAGCCCCTGAGCGAAGCCGTTGTCTTCATCTTCGGCCACGTCATGGTGGGCCTTGTCGAGCAATTCCAGGGCACGGTGGAGACGGCCGCCCCAATCCATATGGGCATCGACCGGTGGATGATCGTTCAGGTCCTTGTGGTCGTCGATCGACGCTCTTTTGATCTCTGCGATGGCAGCGTCAATTTCTTCGATGGCCTTGATTTCCTGCTCCTTGCGTTCCCCGCCGCCGGGGCGTTCCAAATGAGCTCTGGCGTGACGCAGATCGGTTAATGCGTGCAAATATGCCGGATGATCGCGCCCGGGTTCCGGAGCTGCCGAGACGTACGCGGGAACGAAAAGCAGTACGGCCAGCATGGCAAATGCACATTTAGTGAGATTCTTCATCGTTCGTATCTCTCCTGTTGATTTTGAATATTTAGATGCAGCCTGGTGTTGGCTCAACCGTAGCGTGTGTCGAGCAGCGCGGGCAAGAACGGAGGGCTTGCGAGGCGCCGGTTAGTAAATGACCCCTTCGGACAGGGGGTGTATGAACTGGGACTGGGGTAACGACCCGGTATGCACTGTGCAAGCGCAAGGCAAAGAACGGAAACTTGGATTTGACGAAACGAAATCGTGGCGGGAGCGGGTGGAGGAGTTTGGGAGTTATTTTTGCGGCAAGCTGGTAGACTGCGGCGCTTGAGGGCGGTTAGGTCGCGCTAAAGCGCGCCCCTACATCCGCCGGTACATTAGTCGGGGATCGGGACAGGACTGGGAGGAAGATGCCAATGCGGGAAAGACGAGCGTCGCGGGCGTTTCGTGTGGGGATTGCGGGGCCGGTGGGATCGGGGAAAACGGCGCTGGTGGACCGGCTGAGCCGGAGGTTGTGGCCGAAGTACAACCTGGCGGTGGTGACCAACGATATTTATACGAAGGAAGATGCGGAGTTTCTGCTGCGGCAAGGTGTGCTACCGGCGGAGCGAGTGCGGGGCGTGGAAACGGGGGCGTGCCCGCATGCGGCGATTCGCGAGGATGCTTCGATGAATCTGCAGGCGATCGCGGAGTTGGAAGACGCGCTGCCGGGCCTGGAGCTGATTTTTGTGGAAAGTGGCGGGGACAATTTGTCGGCGGCGTTCAGTCCGGAACTAGTGGATGTGTGGATTTATGTGATCGACGTTGCGGAAGGCGACAAGATTCCACGAAAGGGCGGGCCGGGGATCACGCGGTCGGATTTGCTGGTGATCAACAAGATCGATCTGGCGCCGTATGTCGGGGCTTCGCTGGAAGTGATGGAGCGGGATTCGCGGAAGATGCGCGGGGAACGCGTATTTCTATTTACAAATTTGCGGGAGGATGTCGGGTTGGATCGGGTGATTGCGTGGCTGGAGGAAAAACTGCGGATGCCGGAGGAGGGGCGGCGGGGGTTGATCGATGCGCACGCGCCTTATGTGGCGACGCCGCATACGCATGGGCCGGGCGGGCACTCGCATGGACATGGCGAACACGGGCATAGCGAACATGGACACGATGCCCGGCCGATCTAAAGATCGGCCAGTACAAGGGTGTGGTGATGGATTCTGAGCTGGCGGAGTTGCGACTTTTGCATTTGGCGGACAGTGCTTTGCCGATTGGTGGATTGGCGCATTCGTTTGGGTTGGAATCACTGGTAGCGGCGGAGTTGCTCGGCGTGCGGGAGTTGCCGGAGTTCTTGCGGAGTTTTTTGGAGGAGGCGGGATTTTTGGAGGCAGTGTTTTGCAGAGCGGCGTTTCGGCTGGGGGGCAGGTGGCTAACGGTGGAAGGGCTGAGTGTCGATCGTGAGATGTACCGGCGAGATTGGTTGGCAGTCAATGAGCGACTGAGTGCGATGAAGCTCGCGAGAGAGAGCCGGGTCGGAAGCGGGTCGCTGGGACGGAATTTCTTGACGGCGGTTTGTGGGCTTGGGGATTTTGCGGTGGTGAGAGAGGCTTTACGGGCTTCGAAGGAAACGCAGGGATTGATCCATCACAGCTTGGCGTTTGGATTCGGCGGCGCGGTTTTGGAATTCGAGGAGGACCGCACGGTTTTGGCGTTTTTGCACGCGTGCGCGGCGAGCTTGGTTTCGGCGTGCCAGCGATTGTTGCCTTTGGGGCAGAATGCGGCGACGCGAATTTTGTG
>Ga0187855_10004276_pt1 | contig 10331 bp, 9 predicted proteins | sample June2016WEW_8_10_2_FD_132969 | JGI IMG/M metagenome (GOLD analysis project Ga0187855, IMG submission 132969) | Peatland microbial communities from SPRUCE experiment site at the Marcell Experimental Forest, Minnesota, USA - June2016WEW_8_10 | ecosystem: Environmental > Terrestrial > Soil >... | reverse complement strand
CGCTCAGCGCCAACGCCCCACCACTGCGGCCACGCCGCCGGCCCCGAGCGCCGGGGAGCGTGTCACAGCTCGTCCAACTCAGGCCCCCGCTATCTCCTCTCCCCACCCCTTGCGGACCCTCTGGGACTTTGTTATAGTAGCTATCAATTCGTAAGCTCATATGGAGCGTATACCAATGCCTACAAGCTCAGATAACGGAAAGTCCCAAGCCTCCACTCCCCGCACAGACGCCGGGTCCCAGACGGAGCCGCGCAAGCTGCTGCGGCTGATCCCGCTCGACGACACCGTCGTGTTCCCCAACATGGGGATCACGCTCACCGTGGACGTCGGCGACGACGAGCGCGTCGTGCTCGTCCCCCGCCACGAGAACGAGTTCCTCGAGGTCGGCACCGTCGCCGAGGTCGAGGACCACATCCGCCTGCCCGGCGGCGGGCGCGCAGTGGCGCTCTCCGGCCAGCACCGCGCTTCGATCGGCGCCGCCCAGACCGGCCCCGATGGCGACCTGCGCGTGGAGGTGCAGGAGGCCCCCGACGGGGTGCCCACAGACGGGCGCACCCGCAACCTGGAGCGTGAGTACCGCGCGATCGTCGAGGAGATCCTCGAGCTGCGCGGCGACGACGGGCGGATCGCGGCCTTCCTGCGCGCGATCGTCGAGCCCGGTCCGCTGGCCGACTCGGCCGGCTACTCCCCCAATCTGTCGTACGCGCAGAAGGTCGAGCTGCTGCGCACGCTCGACGTTGGCGACCGGCTGGAGCTGGCTGTAAGGCTGCAGCGCGAGAGCCTGGCCGAGCTGCAGGTGCGCAAGCGCATCCGCGAGGACGTGCAGGACGGCGCCGAGAAGCAGCAGCGCGACTACTTCCTGCGCAAGCAGATGGAGTCGATCCGCAAGGAGCTGGGCGAGGACGAGGGCTCGATCGTCGACGAGTACCGCACCAAGATCGAGGCCGCCCAGATGCCCGAGGAAGTCGAGAAGCAGGCCCAGAAGGAGCTCGGTCGGTTGGAGCGTATGGGCGAGCAGACCGGCGAGTCCAGCATGATCCGCACCTACCTCGACTGGCTGATCGCGCTGCCGTGGGCCAAGCGCTCAGAGGAGCACCTCGACCCGACCGCGGCGCGCGCGGTGCTGGACGCCGACCACGCCGGCCTGGAGGACGTCAAGGACCGCATCGTCGAGTACCTCGCCGTGCGCAAGCTGCGCCAGGACCGCGGCATCGAGGCCGACCCGAAGTCCGGGGCGATCCTCACGCTGATCGGCCCCCCCGGCACCGGCAAGACCTCGATCGGCGAGTCGATCGCCCGTGCGCTCGGCCGCGAGTTTGTGCGCATGTCGCTCGGCGGCGTGCGCGACGAGGCCGAGATCCGCGGCCACCGGCGCACCTACATCGGCGCTCTTCCGGGCCGCCTGGTGAGGGCGCTGCGCGACGCCGGCACGATGAACCCGGTGATATTGCTCGACGAGGTCGACAAGGTCGGCGCCGACTGGCGCGGTGACCCCTCGGCGGCGCTGCTGGAGGTGCTCGACCCTGCTCAGAACCACTCCTTCCGCGACCACTACCTGGACGTGGAGCTGGATCTCAGCCAGGTGATGTTCATCGCCACCGCCAACGTCGCCGACACGATCCCCGGCCCGCTGCTCGACCGCATGGAGGTGATCCGCTTCGACGGCTACACCTCCGAGGAGAAGCTCGCCATCGCCAAGGGCTACCTGTGGCCGCGCCAGCGCGACCGCAACGGCCTGCGCGAGGGTGAGGTGGAGATCAGCGACGAGCTGCTGCGCACGATCATCGCCGAGTACACCCGCGAGGCGGGCGTGCGCTCGCTGGAGCGTGAGCTGGGCACGTTGCTGCGCAAGACCGCGACGAAAATCGCCTCGTCGCTGCCCGCTGAGGACCGCGCGGAGGCACCCACGGTGGAGGAGGCCGGCGAGCCGGCGGCTGGCGACGCGGTCGCCGAGGACGGGGAGCAGCCGGCCGTGGCCTCGACGGCGGAGTCGGCCCCGGAGCAGGCAACCGCGGTCACTCCGGTGGAGATCGACCTGGAGACCGTGCGCGAGGCGCTGGGCCGCCAGAAGTTCTTCCAGGAGTCGGCGTCGCGCACCGCCACTCCCGGTGTCGCCACCGGCCTGGCCGTGACCGGCACCGGCGGGGACGTGCTGTTCGTGGAGGCCACGGCGATGAAGAGCAGCGGCTCTGGCGGCGGCGGTGGGCTGGTGCTCACCGGCCAGCTGGGCGACGTGATGAAGGAGTCGGCGCGGATCGCCCTCTCCTACGTGCGCGGCCACGCCGAGGAGATCGGCATCGACGAGGCCAGCGCGTTCGAGGGCCAGGAGTTCCACGTGCACGTGCCCGCCGGGGCGATCCCCAAGGACGGCCCCTCAGCGGGCGTGACGATGGTGACCGCTTTGGCCTCGCTGCTCAGCGGCCGCCCGGTGAAGCACACGGTGGGGATGACCGGCGAGGTCACCCTGCAGGGCCGCGTGCTGCCGATCGGCGGGCTCAAGCAGAAGGTGCTGGCGGCCCACGCGGCCGGTCTCACCGACGTGATCCTGCCGGAGCGCAACCGCGGCGACCTGGACGACATCCCCAAGGAGGTGCGCGAGCAGATGAGCTTCCACCCGGTGATGACCGTCCAGGAGGTGCTCGACCGGGCGCTGGAGCCCGCGCGCGATGTCGCCCACCAGCTCCCGTAGATGTCAGCCCGTTCCCGTGGAGGTCCGCCGCACGGCGGACCTCCTGGAGCGGCGCTGGCAGCTGTCGATCATCTACGCGGCGCTGACCGGCGCGCTGCGCTTCAGCGAGTTCGCCGAGGCCGTCGGCGGAATCTCACCGCGGATGCTCTCCGAGCGGCTGCGCGACCTGGAGGCCGCGGGATTGGTGGAGCGCACCGTGATCCCCTCCAGCCCCCCCACCGTCGAGTACCGCCTCACCGCGCGCGGCCGGCGGTTGGCGCCGGTGGTCGAAGCGATGCGGGCTTACGCCGAGGGGTAGGCGCTCACCGCCGCCGGAGGCCCCGCCACCGGCAGGGTGCGATCGCCCTACGCCCCCAACTCCGCCAGCCGCCGCGCGAGGAAGCGCCGCTCGGGCTCGGCGTGGGCCAACTCCAACGCACGCTCGTACGCGGCGCGAGCCTCGATGGGGCGACCCAAGCGGCGTAGGAGGTCGGCCCGTACAGCGTGCAGGTAGCGGTAGTCGTCGATGCCGTCGAGCCCTTCCAGCACCCGTAGCCCGGCCTCGGGACCGCTGGCTTCGGCGAGCGCGACGGCGCGGTTGAGCTCGACCACCGGCGAGCCGGTCAGCCGGGCGAGTTCGCCGTAGAGCGCGGCGATCTGCTGCCAGTCGCGGGGATCTTCGGTGTGCAGGTAGGCGATCGCGGCCTGCAGGGTGTAGACACCACCCGCCCCCACCACCCGACCGCCGACCGAAGCCGGGGGACGCTCGCTTGCGACGAGCATCCCCGTTTCGGCCAGCGCCCGCGCGTGCTCGAAGGCGACGCGGCCGGCCTCGATCTGCTCGCGGTTCCACAGCGCGCGGTCCTGGTCCTCCAGCAGCACCAGCTCGCCGTCGCGCATGCGGGCGGCGCGGCGCGAGTCGTGCAGCAGCATCAGCGCCAGCAGACCCCACACCTCGGGCTCGTCGGGCATCAGCTCCGTCAGCGCCCCACCGAGGCGCAGCGCCTCGGTCGAGAGCTCCACGCGCGAGGGCGGCGCCGAGTAGCCCTCGTTGAAAATCAGGTAAACAACCGCCAGCACCGCCGCGAGCCGCTCGGGCAGCAGGCGGTCGGGCGGGATCCGGAAAGGGATCGCCGCGGCTCTGATCTTGCGCTTGGCGCGCACCAACCGCTGCGCCATCGTCGCCTCGGGCACGAGGAAGGCGCGCGCGATCTCATCCGTGGTGAGACCCCCGAGCGCACGCAGCGTCAGCGCCACCTGCGCGTCGCCTGCCAGCGCCGGGTGGCAGCAGGTGAAGATCAGCTCCAACCGTTCGTCGGGAAACACGGTCTCCTCCTCGAGGTCGGGCTCCTGCACGATCGCCTCTCCTCGCTCCAACAGCTTCGACTTGGCGGCCAGTGTGCGGTCGCGGCGGATGCGGTCGATTGCGCGATTGCGCGCGGTGGTGGTCAACCATGCGCCGGGACGCTCCGGCAGACCGTCGCGCGGCCAGCGCTCCGCCGCCGCCGCAAACGCCTCCTGCGCCGCTTCCTCGGCGAGGTCGAAGTCGCCGAGGAATCCGATCAGCGCGGCGAGGACCCTGCCCCACTCCTCGTGGAACACCCGCTCGATCTTGGCCTGCGCGACGGACACTCGCCCATTCTGGCGATCTGCCGATCGATCTCCCCCCGGCAGTGGCTCGTGGACCTTCAGACCGCCCGGGTTCACAGGGATCGAGACGTCCTCCTTCGACACGCTGCACAGGGAGCCTCGCGGTAGGGTTAGGCTGATGATCCGCTGGCACATTGAAGCGAGGCATGGCCGACAAGCCATTGCTTGGACGGTGGCGCTCCTGCTCCTGTGGATTTTCTTCGCTCCGGGGGACGCCCACGCGCAGGCGGCTGCTTCGGCGAGTTCCCCAGCGGGGGCGTCTACCAGTCCCGCCTCGTTGCCTCCCGCCCTGCAGGCGCTCGAGCAGAAGATGGAGCAGCTACAGATCAACTCGGAGCGTTACTCGCGAGCCATCCACAGCAGCGAGACGATCACGACCGAGCGGCGGGGCAGGCACGGCAAACGCATCAAACGACGCAAGCATGTGCCTGTGAGCGTGACCGAGTTCGGAGAAGCAAGCATCTCCCCGAATGAGGGGCAGGTCTTCGCCGGCCACACCCGCCGGCCGAGCTTGCTGGCGATCGGCTCCTCTCTCTACAGCTACTCTGCGAAAGTGGCACGGATGGACGGCGGACGTCCTTGGATCCGGTTCGATAGCCCAGGTGCGGTGAGCATCGCCGCAGTCTTCCCATATCACGGGGAATCCAAAGAAGTGAGCCTGGGGGGAAGCGGCAGCTACGCGGGCCTGATCAACCTGCTCGCCACGGCGGTCGGCCAGGTGGACGCCGTGGGGCCGGTCACAGTCGACGGGCAGCAGACCACGGAGTTCACGGCCACGGTCGAACCGCTCGGCCTGATCAAAGGCCTCTCAAAGAAGAACCTCGCACTCATTCGCGAGCATTTCCCGCCCGAGCAGCTGGAGGTGTTCATCACCGAAGCCGGGGTGCCGCTGCGCGTAAGCTCATCGATGCGGCTGGGCTCCTCGACATTCTCTGAGACGACCGACATCCTCGCTGTCAATGTTCCGGTCAAAGTCACACGGCCACCGGCTCGGCGCACCATCAGCCTCGCCAAGTACATCGAGCTGATCAGCCGTAAGCACAATGGCGGGGGCGCCGTGGCGATCGAGACGAACGGCTAGCCGTATGAAGGGGCTCTCGCTGTGGTCTGAGTCCTCGTTTCTGTCGGTGGGGTCCAGCGGCTCGTTCCTGTCGATTGGCTCGGTGGGCTCGGCGCTCTCGATCGGGTCGGTCGGATCCTTCGCCTCGGCATTCTCGATCGGCTCCGCCGGCTCACTCGGGTCTGTGCTCTCGGCGGGGTCGAGAGCCTCGATGCTCTCGTGGAGAGCCAGTGGGGCGCTCCTCGGCGAGCCAGAACGCGGGCGGACGAGCACGCTCTTGAGGGGCGCACTGCTCGTCATCACCACTGGTTGCATCCTCCGACAGGCCCTGCCCCGGCGGGTCTGAGCCGGAGCTGCTGCAGCGCGAGCGGGCGACGATGCTGGTGTAGAGTCTTCGGTGAGTGGCCGACGCACCCAAACCCATCACCGGCCGCTGCCTGTGCGGTGGCGTGACCTACAGCGTCGACGCCGAGCCGGTGTGGCAGGGAGCCTGCTACTGCGCGAACTGCCAGCGCCAGACGGCCACGGCGTTCTCGGTGGTAGTGGGGGTGCCGAGCGACGCGTTCACGGTTGAGGGCAACACCCTCGCCTCGTTCAAGACCGCCAGCGAGGGCTACCAGAGCACCACCGAGCGGCGGTTCTGCTCGGGCTGCGGATCGCCGATATTCAGCACGATCGAGTCGATGCCGGGAGTTGTCTTCCTGAAGGCGGGGACGTTCGACGACGCATCGTGGATCGTGCCGACGGTCGAGATCTGGACGAGCTCGGCGCAGCCCTGGGCACCGCACTTCGAGAACGCGGTGCGATTCGCGCGTATTCCCAGTTGAGCCCCGCCTCGGGGCTCAGAGTCTCCGGCCAGAGGGAAATTGATCGCGACTGGGGAATTTCGGATCACGACTGGGGAACTTCGATGATCGCTTACCGCTTCGCGCCGCTCACGCCGGTGTGGCCCCGGTGCGACGTTGCCGGTCGAGGCCGTCGAGGATGAGGTCGAGCCCCCAGGCGAACTCGGCTGCGCTGTCGTAGCCGGACTCGGGGAGCTTCGCGGCGATCTCGACGAGGTAGGGGTAGCTCTCGAGCGCGTCGATCGTCTCCGCCCTCCGCTGCGCGGCTTCTCCGGCACTGTGCTGGGTCTCGAACCCTAGATCTCTTTCCTGCATGGCGAAGCCGTAGATGTAGGCGTCCTGGACCGAATAGGCGTGGATCGCCAGCTTGAATGAGAAGCCCGCCTCCCTCAGGCAGCCCATCACCGCGTTGTGGTTGCGTAGGTTGGCCGGCCCCGGATGCCGCGACTCCATCATCCCGATCGCCCAGCTGTGGCGCTGCAGTGCCTCGCGCGTCGAGATCGCCCGGTGCCGCATGGCCGACCTCCAGTCGAGCCCCTCAGATGGGAGCTCGATCTCGCCGAAGACGATGTCGACCATGCCATCGAGGAGCTCCTCCCTGTTGGCGACGTGCTTGTAGAGCGCCATCGGCACTACACCGAGATCCTGCGCGAGCCCGCGCATGCTGAATGCCTCGAGCCCGGCCCCATCGGCGAGGGCGACGGCGGCCCGCAGCACACGCGCGCTGTTCAGCGGTGTCCGGGTGGCGACCTTCTGTTTTATGGGAGGGAGCTTCTTTTTTTCCATTGGCCTTGACAAGTGTACAGCGTACACCTATAGTCCCCCTCACGAGTGTACGCCGTACACCTCATCGAAAGGCCTCCCATGAACCCCGACGCCCCGTATCCCGTTCAGTACTCGGTCGACTACCCGGACCGGCCGCTCAACCGCCTGAGCACTTTCTTTCGCCTGTTCATGGTCATCCCGATCGCGATCGTGCTCGCCCTCATCGAGGGCAGCGTCTCCGCCTACGGCGGAAGGGCAGGCGGGACCGCCAGCACCGTTGGCCTGGTCGTGCTGCCCACGCTGCTGCTGATCCTGTTCCGGCAGAAGTACCCGCGGTGGTGGTTTGACTGGAACCTCGAGCTGCTGCGATTCTCCGCCCGGGTCGGCGTCTACCTGGCGCTGATGGATGACCGCTACCCCTCCACTGACGAGCACCAGGCGGTGCACCTCGAGCTTCCCTATCCGGATGCGCGCAACGACCTCAACCGCTGGCTGCCGCTGGTGAAGTGGCTGCTGGCCATCCCGCACTACATCGTGCTGTTCTTCCTCTACATCGCCGCATTCTTCGTCGTGATCGCCGCCTGGTTGGCGATCCTACTCACCGGTCGCTTCCCCCGCGGGCTGTTCGACTTCCTCGTCGGCGTCGGGCGCTGGACCAACCGGGTGATCGCGTACGCCCATGTGCTGGTAACCGATCGCTACCCACCCTTCCGCCTCGCCCCGTAGGGTCGTGGGGTGTGTGGGGCGTGACGGTCTCGTTGAGTCTGTTTGAGGCCACTCGCGGGGCCGCCCAGCTCAGACAGTGGTCGCGTCAGGCGCGCTAATCGGCTTTCCGGTGTCGCACCACAGACAAGACGACCGTTATGAGGCCCACCGCGAGCAGCCCTCGTCCGAGCGTCGAGTCGAGGGATACCCACGCGCTGCCGACCATCACGCCCGTCAACGTGAATGCCAAGGCCCAGATCAGACAGCCGAGCGTCGTGAGCGCGACGAACGGGATCAGAGGGACGTGTCGCGCTCCCGCCGGCAGCGACACAAACGTGCGCGCGAGTGGCAGCAGCCGGGCGATGAAAACGGCTCGGATGCCATGCCGCTCGAGCAGTCCCTCCCACCTGCCCAGCGCGGCCCGTGCGATCGGGATGCGCTGGGGCAGCTGGCTGGCGCCCAGGCCATATGCGAGAAGCGAGCCGACGAGATTGCCGGCGGTGGCGGCGAGCACCACGATCGGGAAGCTCATCCAGCCTTGATTTACGGCGAAGCCAGAGAAGAGGAGCGTCACCTCGCTTGGCACGGGGATGCACGCGCTCTCCGGCACCATCAGCAAGAACACGCCGAGTGCCCCATAGCTCTCAATCACGCCAGTCATGGACGGCGAGGCTCGGGTTGTGGTGGCGTGGGCGGGCGCGGTGGATCCCGCGCACCCGGCAATGCGTGGCGCGGTGGTGGCGGGGCGCCGGGCACTTGCGGCCGCGGGCGGCGAGATCATCGCCAATCTGTCGTTCGGCTTCTGGCGGTATCTGTCCTCCAAGGCTCACGAGAAGAGCCTTTGGATGCCATATCTTCACGCTGCATTCTCGCCGAAGACCAACCGCGGCGACGTCGATGCTCGGGTCGGGCGCCTTCACGGTCTGCGCAACCGCGTGGCACATCACGAGCCGCTTTTGAGCACCAACATTCTCACTGGACTCGACGATCTCCTATGGGTTGCCACACGGCTTGATCCATCCATCGCGCAATACATTTCGGCGAGCAGCGACGTTCGCACCTCGACGGCAACCGTCCCTGAGCAAGCGCGACCCGAAACAACCAAGCACCGGTCTCCCAGGGCTTGTCTCAAGACGGACCGCAGACTCACCAGAATAGGTGTACGGCCCGCAGCGAACGTCGTACTGTACGGAGACATTTTCAATCCCCTTGTCTTGTAGGCCACAATGCCGTTGAGTTAGGCGATATGAGCCCTCAACTCCTGCTCCCTCGGCTCCCACAAGCGGCAGCCGCCGACCACGACGATCGGTTGCTCCCGTTCGTCCGAAGGGAGTGCTCCGGCGCTAGCGTTTCGGGCTGCTGCATCGCCGTAAAGGAGGAGTTTGGGGTGTCCGGGCCGCGCGTTGTGGTCGTACGTGCTTCCAGTGATGGAACTAGGGTATTTTTTCTTGGCTGAATTGAAGGATCATGCTCTCGGCGCAGAGCCAGGAGAAGAACATACTCATCAACACGGACTATCTGGTTGTAGGGGCAGGCGCAAGCGGCCTTGCCTTCGCTGATGCGCTGGTGGCTGAGGCCGACGTGGAGGTGACGGTGATCGACCGTCGAGGGGCCCCGGGAGGTCACTGGGTGGATGCGTATCCGTTCGTTCGCCTGCACACCCCCTCCGCTTACTACGGCGTGAGTTCGCTGGCGCTTGGCGAGGATCGCATCGACCAGGCCGGCGAGAACGCCGGGTACTACGAGCGGGCGACTGGTGGCGAGGTCCGCGAGCATTTCGCCGAGGCGGCCAGGCGGCTGACGGAGACAGGCCGGGTTCGCGTGCTCACCCGCCACGAGCATCTGGGCGCCGGGAGCGAAGGCGAGCAGGTCAGGGACCTGAGCACGGGAGAGCTTCACGATGTCGCTATACGTCGCAGGGTCGTCGATGCTCGATACCTGGAGGGGTCGATCCCGGCGACCCACGCCGCCCCGTTTCAGGTGGCGCCGGGCGTTCGGCTCATCCCCATCAACGACCTGCCGGCGGCGGCGCGGGAGGGCTGCTCCTACGCGGTCCTCGGCTCCGGCAAGACGGCTGTGGACGCTTGCATATGGCTTCTGGACAACGACGTGCGGCCGGATCGGATTCGTTGGATCCGGCCCCGCGACGCGTGGTTCTATGACCGCCGTCACTTTCAGCCGCTGGGGCAGGTCGGCGCGATCATGGAGGGGAACGCCCTCGACGCCGAGGCCGGCGCCCAGGCGGAGAACGTCGAGGACCTCTTTGAGCGGCTCGAGGCCTCGGAGCGAGTGGCGCGTATCGACCCGACGTGGCCGGCGAGGATGTACCGCGGCACGATGCTCAGCGCCCGCGAGCTGGCGTCCCTGCGCCAGATCACAGACGTCGTCAGGCTCGGCCGGGTGCGGCGGATCGAGGCCGATCGGATCGTGCTCGAGCGCGGAGAGACCAAGACCGGCCCCGATATCCTGCACGTGGACTGCACCGCGCTCGGCCTGAGCGACGTTCCCGCCACGTCGATCTTCCAGCCTGGTCGGATCGTGCTCCAGCAGGTGCGCCACCTCTCGCCGTGCTTCAACGCGGCCCTCGTTGCCTTCGTGGAGGCCCACCGGGACGACGACGTGGACAAGAACCGTCTCT
>Ga0187855_10004270_pt1 | contig 10337 bp, 8 predicted proteins | sample June2016WEW_8_10_2_FD_132969 | JGI IMG/M metagenome (GOLD analysis project Ga0187855, IMG submission 132969) | Peatland microbial communities from SPRUCE experiment site at the Marcell Experimental Forest, Minnesota, USA - June2016WEW_8_10 | ecosystem: Environmental > Terrestrial > Soil >... | reverse complement strand
CATGGTGCGTTGCGCGAGTGAAAGCTCGCCGGCGCGGTCGGGCGCGGATATGGTGATTTTCAACATGAACCGGTCCTTCTGCGCTTCGGGCAGCGGATAGGTGCCTTCGTATTCGATGGGGTTCTGGGTGGCGAATACCGTGAAGGCGGGCGAGAGCGGATACGTTTCGCGGTCGATGGTCACGGTGCGCTCCTGCATGGCTTCCAGCAGCGCCGATTGTGTCTTGGGAGTCGCGCGGTTGATTTCGTCGGCCAGCACCAAGTTGGCGAAGATCGGCCCGGGCTGAAATCGCAGAAACTTGGCGCCCCGGTCGCTGGTTTCGATGATCATGCTGCCCACGATATCGGCGGGCATCAGATCCGGCGTGAACTGTATGCGCGAGTACTTCAATTGCAGCGCGCGCGCCAGAGTGCGCAGCAGGGTGGTCTTTCCCAGGCCCGGCACGCCTTCCAGCAACACGTGCCCCGACGCCAGCAGACAGATGAGTACGCCTTCTACGACGTCGTCCTGGCCGACAATTACTTTGGCGATTTCCTGCCGAACCCCGGCCAGACGGTCTATCGCCACTTGAAGCGACGCTTGAGATCCCACTTTATTATTGTAGAGCAAGGGTGGATTATTGTAGAGCAAGGGTGGGACAGACGCTTTCGTCTGTCAACCGGCAGCCGAGCGGTGGGACAGACGCTTTCGTCTGTCAACCTGCGCGTGACAACTGTAGGAAATCCGCAGTGGGACAGACGCTTTCGTCTGTCAACCGTTCGCGCCGTCAGGCCTCGGAAAGGCTGCCCGCGCGCTTGCCCATCTTGTAGGCGATATAACTCAGAATCCCGACCCTCTCCTCCAGCGCGCGGCGCGCGTGCCGAGTCGAGGCGATCCGTGCGATGCGATACCAAATGCACAATATGCGGTAATCCAGCCTCAGGAGAAAATGCTCAAGCGGCCGAAGGCCCAAGCCCGCGGCGTGATCCAGCAGATAACACAACATCCGGTAGTCTTTGTCCAGTGCGCGGTGCAACGGATCCAGCGGGAACTCCCCTTGCGCGCGGCGCAATGCCTCGCGCGTTTCCAACAGGCTCACCGGGCTGATCACACCCGGGTGCCCCTCGACTTGGTCCTCGCTCAGTAGCAAAAGAACCGTGTATCGAAACCAGTAGACGAACAACACGAGCGCAAACACGATGATGAGGATCGTCTCAACCATAAATGCCGAGCCTGACCGGTACCATTAGCTCCAGAACACTCACTAAAGATAACATCGACTGGCAACAGGTGCAACTATTTTTCTGCATGTTTCTAGTACGTCTGTTACTAGACAATTACAGAAGCCCGAACGGTATCCGCGGGATCGTCGCTAAGCGCCCTTAAGTAATTGAATCTTAAAGCTTAAGACTCTTGAGGTAATCGCGGAACGGGCCGCCAAGGTCGTGCCGGCGCAGCGCCAGCTCAACGGTTGCCTTAAGGAATCCGAGCTTGTCGCCGGCATCGTAGCGGGTGCCTTCGAAGCGATAAGCATAGATCGGGCGGCTCCGCAGCATGTGCCGCAGCGCGTCCGTCAATTGGATCTCCGACCCGGAGCCCGGTTCGATCGCCTGCAGCGACTGAAAAATCTCGGGAATGAGGACATAGCGGCCGATAATGGCGAGATTCGAAGGAGCTTCGGAAGCCTTGGGTTTCTCCACCAGGTCGCGTATGCGGTAGACCCGATCCCGGCAGCCATTGTGGGCGATCGGCTCCGCATCCACGACGCCATACGCGGAGATGCTCTCCGGCGGCACTTCCATCACCGCCACTACCGGCGAGCAGAAGAACTCGTAAACATCCAGCAGTTGGCGTAGGCAGGGCGTTTCGGCATCGATCACGTCGTCGGCCAGCACCACCGCGAAAGGCTCCTCGCCCACCAGCTCCATCACGCGCAGCACCGCGTGGCCCAGCCCCAGGGCTTCCTTCTGACGCACGTACGAAACGTTGATCATGTCCGAGACGTTGCGCACGATCGCCAGCAGATCCTTCTTGCCGCGGGTTTCGAGCAGGTTCTCCAGCTCGAAGCTCACGTCGAAATGATCTTCGATCGCGCTCTTGCCCCGCCCGGTCACGATGATGATGTTCTGAATGCCGGAGTGCATGGCTTCTTCAACGCCATACTGGATGATGGGCTTGTCGACCAGCGGCAGCATCTCTTTCGGCTGGGCCTTGGTGGCGGGCAGGAAGCGGGTGCCGAGGCCCGCCGCGGGAAACACAGCTTTACGAACCTTGGAGGCCATCACTTACAGTGTGGTGTCTGAGGGGCGAAGTTCGCAACTGGAAAAAGGATAGGGTTGACAGACGCAAGTGTGCTGCTGAAGACTTTGCAGGCAAGTGGGGCAGGCGCTTTCGCCTGCCAACCGCCCTTCCTATCGCCCTGCCCCGCATTGCTACCATAGTAATCTGCGGATCGGGATACACACATCCATCGCCGAGTCGCTCGAGAAGGCCGCTCTGAAGGCCTCCGAACTGGGCGCGAACACGTTTCAGATCTTTTCCACGAGCCCGCGGATGTGGCGCGCGTCGTCACTTGGCCGGGATGAAATCCGATTGTTGCAACGTGCCCGCGAGCGGTTCGATTTGTATCCGCTGGCGATTCACGCGAACTACCTGGTGAACATGGCGTCGCTGGACCCGATAATCCGCGCCATGTCGATTGCTTCCTTCCGGGGCGAGCTTGAGCGGGCCGCCGCCATTGGCGCCGAGTACCTGGTGGTGCACCCCGGCAGTTACAAAGGTCAATCGCCCGAAGAAGGCATCGCGGGATTCGTGCTCGCCCTGCGCGATGCGGCCGAAGGCGCCGGCGCAACCGGCGTGACGGTGTTGCTGGAGAACACAGTGGGATCTGGAGCACAACTCGGAGGCCGGTTCGAAGAATTGCGCGCCATCCGCGACTACGCGGCGCAGTTGACCGCCGTACCGGTGGGTTATTGTCTGGATACGTGCCATCTGCTGGCCGCAGGATACGATATCGCCACGGAAGCTGGATTACGCGCCACGCTCGCCGAAGCGGACCGCATCTTGGGAATCGACAACATAAAGCTGATCCATGCCAACGACTCCAAAAAGCCGCTCGGTTCGCATGTCGACCGGCATGCGAATATTGGTGAAGGACACATCGGCAAAGCCGGATTCCGCCGCATCCTGGCGCACCCGATGCTGCGGCAGAAACCGTTCGTCCTGGAAACTCCGGCCGAGCACGAAGGCGACGACCGCCGCAACCTGCAAAACTTAAAGAAGCTATGCCCGAAGAGCCGTACGACCACAACCAGATCGAGCTGAAATGGCACGCGCGGTGGCAGAACGCCACGGCGCTCAGTCCCTTCTTATATCCAGTTGGATATAATGAGCTATGCGGCCCGTGCGCTTCCTTGGCAATTCGCTGAAATTCTTGCGAGACTTCCCCGACGACGCGCGGCATGACGCGGGTTATCAACTCGATAAAGTCCAGCGAGGCGACCAGCCCGACGATTTTCAAGCCGATGCCCGCCATCGGCAAGGGTGTCGAAGAGATTCGCGTTTCAGGCCCGAGCGGCGCCTACCGTGTAATCTACGTAGCGAGGCGCGTGGAGGCAGTCTACGTCTGCACGCCTTCCACAAGAAAACACAGGCAACGCCGAAGAAGGATCTTGAAATCGCGAAAAAACGATTTGGGCAACTGTTGGGAGGCAGGATATGAGCAAACCGGAGAGCTACGCGAGTGTTTGGGACGCGATCGCGGATACCCCCGAACAGGCCGCAAACCTGAGAGCGCGTGCCGAACTGATGCAGAAGATTGCGGCACGCCTGAAAAAGCACGAGTGGACACAGGCCGAAGCGGCCAGCCGCTGCGGCGTGACGCAGCCCAGGATCAACGATCTGCTCCGCGGCCGGGTCTCCCGCTTCTCGCTCGACGCGCTGGTCAACATCGCGACGGCGCTTGGCTGCCGCGTGCGCTTCGATCTCGAAGCCGCCTGAGCCGGGCTCCAACGCGCAGCAGAAGCTGATCCATGCCAACGACGTCAAGAAGCCGCTCGCGTCGCAATGAACCGGCATGCGAATATTGGTGAAGGACACATCGGCAAAGCGGGATTCCGCCGCATCCTGGCGCACCCGATGCTGCGGCATAAACCGTTCGTCCTGGAAACTCCGGTGGAGCACGAAGGCGACGACCGCCGCAACCTGCAAAACTTAAAGAAGCTATGCCCGAAAAGCCGTACGACCACAACCAGATCGAGCTGAAATGGCACGAGCGGTGGCAGAACGCCACCTTCTACAAAGCCGAGGAGAATTCCGCGCGGCCGAAGTTCTATGTGCTCGAAATGCTGCCGTATCCCAGCGGCACCCTGCACATCGGCCACATTCGCAACTACGCCATCGGCGACGCGCTGGCGCGCTACAAGTGGATGCGCGGCTTCAACGTGCTGCACCCCATGGGTTGGGACGCCTTCGGTCTGCCCGCGGAGAACGCCGCCATCGCCAATCAGCGCCACCCGCGCGAATGGACCCTCCAAAACATCACCGCCATGAAGAAGACCCACCGGCGCTTCGCCTTCAGTTACGACTGGGATCGCGAAGTCTCCACCTGCGAGCCGGAATACTATCGCTGGAACCAGTGGTTCTTTCTGAAGATGCTCGACCGCGGCTTGGCGTATCGCAAGGAAGCGCTGGTCAACTGGTGCCCGAAGTGCTGCACCGTGCTGGCCAATGAGCAGGTGGTGGACGGTTGCTGCTGGCGCCACGAAGACACACCCGTCGAGCAGCGCGCGCTGGAGCAGTGGTTCCTGCGCATCACCAATTACGCCGACGAGCTGTTGCGCGACATCCAGAAACTCGAAGGCGGCTGGCCCGAGCGCGTTCTCACCATGCAGCGCAATTGGATCGGCCGCTCGGAAGGCGCCGAAGTGGATTTTCACCTCGAAGGCGCCGGCGAGCCCATCCGCGTTTTCACCACGCGCGTGGATACCATTTACGGCGCGACCTGCGTGATCCTGGCGCCGGAGCATCCGCTGGTAGCGAAGTTGCTCGATCGCCACCAGCAGGCGCGTGCCAAGTCGATGGTCGATGCGCGCGCCGCCCAGGGTCCCGGCGATGTTATCAAGGAAGGCTTCTTCACCGGACATTACGCCGTGAATCCGTACAGCAGCGAAAAGACGCCGGTGTGGATCGGCAACTTCGTATTGATGGGCTACGGCACCGGCGCAATTATGGCGGTGCCGGCGCATGACGAACGCGATTTCGAATTCTGCACGAAGTACCAGATTCCCGTTCGCCCCGTGATCCGGCCGTCCGACGGCCCGTTACCCGATGTAGTGAAGTCGGCCTTCACAGACGATGGCGTGGTCGAAAATTCGCTCCAGTGGTCCGGCCTGTCCAGCGCGGAAGCCCGCCGCCGCATGACCGCTAAAGCCGAGGCGGAAGGCTTCGGCAAAGCCGCAATCACATTTCGCATCAAGGATTGGGGCATCTCGCGGCAGCGTTACTGGGGCACGCCGATTCCAGTGATCCATTGCCCGAGCTGCGGCGTCGTCGCGGTGCCGGAGAAAGATCTGCCTGTGGTGCTGCCTCTGAACGTGCAGTTCACCGGCAAGGGCCGCTCGCCGCTCGAAGAGGTTCCCGAGTTCGTCAACGTACCTTGTCCGAAATGCGGCGAGCCGGCCCGTCGCGAAACGGACACCATGGACACATTCGTGGATTCGTCCTGGTATTTCTACCGCTACTGCGACGCGCATAACGATCGTCAGCCGTTCGATCCGGCCAAGGTCGCCTACTGGTTCGAGATCGATCAGTATATAGGCGGGGTGGAGCACGCCATCCTGCACCTGATCTACTCGCGCTTCTTCACCAAAATGATGCGCGATATCGGGCTGGTCTCGAACGGCGAGCCCGTCAAGCGCCTCTTCACGCAGGGCATGGTGATCGCCGAAGGCGCCAAAATGTCGAAGTCCAAGGGCAACGTCGTGGGCGCCGACTCGCTGGCCGACCGTCACGGCGCCGATACCGCCCGCCTGTTCGTGCTGTTCGCGGCGCCGCCCGAAAAAGAAGTGGACTGGCGCACGGAAGGCGCGGAAGGTATCTACCGCTTCCTGGGCCGCGTATACCGCTTCGCCACGCGCAACAAAGAGCGCGCCCTGGCCGGCGGCGATGGCGGCGAGCCAGACGCAAATCGCAAGATCATCCGCAAGCTGCACCAGACCATTCGGAAAATCACTGAGGATTTCGAATCGCGGTGGCATTTCAATACTTCCATCTCGGCGATCATGGAGCTGGTGAACGACCTGTATGCCGAAGAAGCGCGCCTGGGGAACGCCACGATTGCGGAAGTACTGCAAAAGCTAACGCTGCTGTTAGGTCCATTCGCGCCCTACCTGGCCCAGGAGATCTGGGACGAGATGGGCGGCGACGGTCCCGTTTTCCGCCAGCCGTGGCCGCCCTACAACCCCGAGCTGGCCAAGGAGGATCTGGCCGAGATCCCCGTGCAAGTGAACGGCAAACTCCGCAGCCGCCTTTATCTGCCCTTCGGAACGCCAGAAGACGTGGTCAAATCCCACGCGCTGGACGATCCCAAAGTCCGGGCGTTCATCGAGGGCAAGCAGATAGTGAAAGTGATCGTGGTGCCGGAGAAGCTTGTGAATATCGTCGTACGAGGCTAAAAGTACCTGACTCTAGCGCGAGCGGACCGGGGCGGTCCGTCACCAACGTCGGAAACCTTCAGCCGCTGCGTGGCGCAGGCACTCTGCCGGCCCGTGGCGCAGGCACTCCTGCCTGCCGCGCCGGCACTCTTGCCGGCGCAGGCGAGCTTTGCTCGCCTCAAACCACCAGCCACCAGCCACTAACCACCAACCACGAGGCGAGCTTCGCTCGCCCACGGCGCGCGACGCGCGCCTTCCCCCTACTCCTGCCGCAGCGCCACCACCGGATCGATACGCGTCGACTTACGCGCCGGCACATAGCACGCCACCAACGCAAGTCCCGCCAGCAGCAGCGGAGCACCCACCAGCAGAACCGGATCGGCGCCCTGCACACTGGCCACCGAAAAAAACATTCCCGACATCGCCCGTATTCCGGCCCAAGCGAAAGCCAGCCCGATAATAGTGCCCACCGTCACGAGCGTGGCGCCCTCCTTCATCACCAGCACCAGCACGTCGCGCTTCTGCGCGCCGAGCGCTAAACGAATGCCGATCTCATGCCCGCGCTGTGTCACCGAGTAAGCCGTGACGCCTACCAATCCCACCGCGGCCAGGATCAACCCAAACACGCCGATCAGGCCGTAGGTCCACGAAGCCGCCTTGAGCGTGGACATGAACTGTGCAATCTGTTCGATCATGCTGCGCGCATTGAACGGTGTAATGCCGGAGTCCATGGCGGATATTTCGCGCCGCACCGCGCTGATCGCATCCACGCCGGCCGCCCCCCGCACCATCAGCGTCACGCCCCGCAAAGAGGGTTGCGCGTAATCCGCCGGGTGTAGCGGGAAGTAAACCACTGGATGCTTCTTGCTTGCCACCACGTCTTCCGTCACGTCCCCAACCAACCCTACGACTTCGTACAGCTTCCGTCCCTTTCCAATTGCCCCTGCGCGAAAGTCGATGGTGCCCGGCCACGCTCCAAACCCGCCGGACACCTCATCGTTGCCTGCGTCGATGCGCCGTCCCAAGGCGTCTCCACCCTGCCAGTACGCGCGCACCAGCTCCTGGCTGACGATGACCGCGGTCGCGCCGTCCGTCTCGTCCTCTTTACGGAAGCCCCGGCCGGCAAGTATCCGGATGCCCGCAGTCTCGAAATAGTCCCGGCCCACCATGTGCTTGCGCGCCCAGTGCATCTCCTGCGAGCCGCTGCCAGCCGTCCCCGGGGTCGAAAACGTCACACCCGCGCTGCCGTCCAGCGCCACCGGCACCGTATCGGTAAGGCACGCCGCGGTCACCGAAGGCAAACTCTTCACACGGTCCAGCAGCTTCTGCAAAAACGCCGCCGCGCGCTCCGTGGAATAACCGTCGCGCACAGGATCCACGGAGATCAGGAAAAGGTTCCGCGGGTTGAACCCTTCCTGTATTCCAAGCGTGCTCTGAATGCCGAGCCCCATATATCCAGTAAGCAGCAGCAGAGTCAGCGACGCAGCCATTTGGCAGAGCACCAGCGCGTTGCGCAGGCTCAGACGCCGGTATTTGCGGAACTGTATATTGCCGCCTTCCTTCAGCGCGGGGGTAATGTCCGCACGCGTGGCCTGCAATGCGGGAGCCAGTCCGAATGCCAGCCCGGTCAGTGCGGTCACCACCAGCGTGAATAGCAGCGCCCGCCAGTCGGGGTTCAAGTCGAGGCTGACCGGAATCGGAAATGGCATGCGCAACTGTGACATCAAATGCATCAGCCACACGCACAGCACGAAGCCCGGCACGGCGGCGCCCGCGGCCACCAGCAGGCTTTCGGTCAGCAACTGGCGTATCAACCGTGCGCGGCTGGCTCCCAGCGCCAGGCGAACCGCGATCTCCGTGCGCCGGTCCGCCGCTCGCGCCAGCATCATGTTCGCGACATTGAAACAGGCGATCAGCAACGTCAGCCCGCCCATCACCATCAAGAACTCTCTGAAGAACGGCATATCCTGCTTGCGTACCGGCAGAACTTTGCCTCCGCTGAGCAGCAGCACCCGGCGGCCTTTGCGATCCTTATCCGCCTCACCATAAGATTCCGCCAATTGCTGCGCCACCGCATCCAGCTCCGCCTCCGCGGCGGTTTCCGTGACGCCCGGCCGCAAACGCCCGACGACTTGGAACATAGTCAGGTCGCGGCGTTCCAGCGCGTTGTCCGCCAGTTCCGGCGCCAGCCGCGCGTCCACCGAAAGGGGCAGCCAAAGATCCGCAACGAAGAGCGAAGGCGACGCGCCCAAAAACTCCTTCGGACCGACGCCGATTACCGTGCACGCGTACCCATTGACGCGCAGCGATTTTCCGATAATCGATGGATCGCCGCCCAGGTGTTCCTGCCAGAACCGGTAGCTGATCGCGACCGCCGGCGCCAGGCCCGGCTTGTCGGCGGCCGGATCGAAAAAGCGCCCCAACTGCGGACGCACGCCCAGCGTCGAGAAGTACGAAGGGGTGACCAAGTGTCCCCACGTGCGCTCTGTGCGCCCGCCGGACGAAACCCCGAACGGCACCGGCGCCACGTAAGCGAAGGTCGCGGAGAACAAATCGCCCAGCCCCCGGTAGCGCTTATATTGCGGATACGATGCCGGCGTCTGCAGCGCCACCAGCTCGCCTGGATTTCGAACTCCCGGCAGATCGCGCAAAAGCCCGTTCATCTCGCTGTAGGCGCAGGTGGCGATGCAGATCCCCATGCTGAGCGAAACCAGCGCGACCGCCGTGAATCCCGGAGAGCCGGCCAGCATGCGCAGCCCGTAACGTATATCCTGCCGCAGCTCGGCTAATTGTTTCATGGCAACTATATATCAATATATAGCGGCTGGGGCAGGCGCTTCCGCCTGCCAACGGCGAACTTCAGTTCGCCGTCCCCCCGGAGCACGAACCTCCGGAATGCAAGCCATTTCGCTGAAATTGCGATCGTCTCTTGGCCCACCTCGATCGCGAAGCCAAGGCGAGAAGGGTAACGAAATCCTCGCCGGAGCCCGCAACCTGGCCAGTAGCATGCGCGGACTCCCCGAGGATCTCGCCGTGAATCCGGAATACATGGAAGCGTTCGGCCACTGAAGAAGGGCCCTGCCTGGTCGATACCGGTCCCCTGGTCGGCTTCCTCGCATCGTTCGTGAGACATCCTGCGTGGACCGTCGCGCAATGGAACGGTTGCGCCCGCCACTCCTGACCTGCGAGCCGGTCCTTACCGCAGCGGCATTCTATCGTCAGGCCCGGCCCCTTCCGCTTCTCCTCGATACTTCAGTGCTGCGACAATGGGCAGCATGGCTTTGATCGTTTTCTTCCGGGGTATCAACGTTGGAGGACACAGGGCTTTTCGTCCGAGCGTCCTCGCCAAAGAACTGGGCAACTACGATGCCGTGAACGTGGGCGCCGCAGGCACGCTGGTCGTTCGCAAACCTGGCTCGCGCGCAAAGTTCCTTGCCGCATTGCGCCGGAAGCTGCCGTTTGAAGCCACCATCGCTTTCTGCGACGGCAGCGATCTGATTCGGCTGGAGATGGACAATCCGTTTGGAACTGAGCCGCCGCCGGCGGATGTTGTTCAGTTTGTGAGCATCCTGTCGGAGGCTGGACGCCCCAGAGTTTCTCTTCCGATTGCTCTTCCCGAAGGTGGGGAGTGGCTGGTGCGAATCATTGGCTCGAAGAATCGTCTCGTGTATGGGGTGTACCGCCGCCACATGAAAACGATTGGCT
>Ga0187855_10004265_pt1 | contig 10345 bp, 11 predicted proteins | sample June2016WEW_8_10_2_FD_132969 | JGI IMG/M metagenome (GOLD analysis project Ga0187855, IMG submission 132969) | Peatland microbial communities from SPRUCE experiment site at the Marcell Experimental Forest, Minnesota, USA - June2016WEW_8_10 | ecosystem: Environmental > Terrestrial > Soil >... | reverse complement strand
CAGCAGGAACGCCGCCGCGACCAGGACGAACCCGACCGAAGGATCGCCCGCCGGGAAGGAGCAATTGCTGCGGCATTGGCCGCTCGGCTCCCACGCCCTGACGAAATGCGCGTTGCCGCCGAATTCCGTTATCTGGGCCGGGCGCGGGCGGCCCCAATGATCCTTGAGCAGGGTGTTGACCGTGAGGCCCGGTCCCAGCGCCAGCGCCAGCAGCAGGAAAATTCCCGCCCGCCGCTTGTCCTTCACGAAAATCAACGCCGCCGATCCCGCCGCCAGCAACGCGACGAAATAGGGCAGGGCAGCGCGGATCGCGGCGAAAACCGGCCATGTCGCCAGATAAAACCCCGCGCCCGGCCGGTAGAACAGCCCGCTCGCCCAGAGATCGATACCGGGGAACAGCACCAGCGCGCCCATCGCCACGACGAAAGCGGCAACGAACCAGGCGATACGCTTCGCCATCGCTATTTCCGGCCCGGCTTGAGCGCGCCCGCGCGTTCGGCGTAACGCCGGCGGATCTCGTCCGCCGCGCGCGCCGTGTCGTCGGGCGGCGTGTATTGCCAGCGCTCGACCGCGCCGCGGAACGGGCGGGTGGCGCCGGCGTCGCGCAGCGCCTGGTGAAAGCGCGCGAACTTGGCCGAGCCGCCTTCGAGTTCGAACACGTGCACCGGCTTGCCGGTGAAGGCCGCTTCGCTCACCATCGACACCGAATCCGAGGTGACGATGATGACGTCGGCCAGCGCCAGCAATCCGAAATACGGGTTCTCGCCCTGGCCGTCCCAGATATAGGCGCCCAAGGGCTCGAGCCGGTCGCGCAGCAGCTTGGTCGCGTCCTCGCCGGTGCGCCGCGACACCGTGATGGCGAGGCCGAAGCCGCGCTGCGCCAGCCCGGCGAGCTGGCCCGCCAGCACATCGAGCCGCCCCTTGGTCAGGCGGTAGACGCGGTTGCTGCCGCCGATCAGCACCGCCGCCAGCGGCCGCGGCAATTTCTCGAATTGGGGGGCGAAGCGCCGCGCGCCCTCGGCCAGCTTTTCCGGCGTGACGCGATGCACCGCGCCCAAGGTCCGGAACACGTTGGCGCCCTTCACCGGATCGTGGCTCGGCGCCACCACCAGATCGGCACGGCCCCGGGCGAAGCGCGGGTCCTGGATTTGCACCCAGAAGACGCGGCCGCCGCTGGCGCGCTTGGCGGCCAGCGCCGGCGCCACCGTCATGTTGCCGCAGGAGATCAGAACGTCGGGCCAGGGCGATTCAAAACTGTCGCCCGCGGGATCGAGCGCCGAGAACGGGTTGAGCCAGAACTGCGAACTCAAATACCGCCAGGGCGCGCGGATCTTGAGCACCTTCTCGACAAAAGGCCAGCCCAGCGCCTCGGCCAGGCCCAGCACCTGGCTGGCCATGCCGATCTTGCCGTCATAAACCGCCCACACCGTGGGCTGCTTCGGAGGCGCCTCGTCCGCCATTTTACCTCGGTGTCCCTCGTCCCGCCTCGACCGAACCTCGATTTACCTCGACGCCGCCTCGATATTGCCTCGGCTTCACCTCGATTTTGCCTCGGCCCCGGCTTGCAATATTATTACCGTATACTACGATAAGCGGCAGACGGGCGCAGTAAAACGGCACGGAAGTTGCCGGACGCGCCGGGTCGCAAGACATAACATTTCCGGCAGAGGAAACGGGAGAGCTCGGGATGCGGCGCATCAAGCTCGACAAGGTGGACCGGCGGATTCTGAAGGACCTTCAGCAGGACGGCCGCATGACCAATGTCGAGCTGGCGAAACGCGCCGGCATCTCGGCGCCCCCTTGTTTGCGGCGCGTGCGCGCGCTGGAAGAGGCCGGGTTCATCCGGGGCTATCACGCCGAGGTCAATGCCGAGGCGCTGGGCTTCGGCATCACCGTCTTCGCGCAGGTGGGCTTGAAGAGCCAGGCGGAGGACGATCTCAAGGCGTTCGAGGCGCTGGTCTCGGAATGGGACGAGGTGCGCGAGGTGCACATGCTCGCCGGCGAAACCGATTTCCTGTTGAAGATCGTGGCCGCGGACTGGGACGCCTATCAGAAATTCCTCACCAGCCGGTTGACCCCCGCGCCCAACGTGGCGCATGTCAAATCCTCGCTCGCCATCCGCACCGCCAAATACCAGCCGGGCGTGCCGATCGCGCTCGACGACAAAAACTAACCAAACAGGCCGCTCGCGGCGTTCCCGCGCGCCGTCGCGATCAACCCGGCGCTGCCGGCGTCTTGCTTAGAACCGGCGCGGGCGGCGCGGATGAAGGCGCGGGTTTGGCCGCTTCCGGGGCGGCTTCGGCCCCTGCTTGCGCCGCGATGAACCCGGTATAACGGCGCAGCATCCAGATGATCTGTTCCAGCAGGCCGGTGACGGTAAAGAGATGCTCCTGGTCCCGGGTGCTTAACCTTTGGCCGGCGACCAAAACCCGCCGCCGCAGCGCGTCGATCAACCCGTCCCGATCCGCGGTCAGCTTGCGCAGCACGGCGAGATCGTCCGCGTCGCGGGTTCGCGCCGCCTCCTCGGCGGTCTGGAGCAGCGCGCCCAATCCTTGCGTGATGTTCTCGGCCAGCGAGCGCATGCCCTCGGCCTCGAAGGGCTGAACCAGCGCCGCGCCCAGCGCGTGGAGCGATTCATGGATGGACAGCAGCAGCGCGTTGAAGGCCTTGCGATCGTCGGCGCGTTCGAGCACGTCGCGGTTGGCGCCGGTGTCGGTCAGGTCGTTCAGGAAGAGACCGATGGTTCTGCCGAGCGATGATGCGACGGTGAAGGCGGATTCGCGCCCGAGTTTCCGCTCGGCCTCGTCCAAATGGTCGTTGATGCCGAGATAGATCGGCATCAGCCCGGCGAGACGGGATTGCTCGCGATCCACCAGGGCCAGCGCGCTGTCCGGCTCGCTCAGCGCGTCGGCGTAGATGTAACGCGGCGCGGACAGGTTTTCCTCCACCGAGGGCGGCGAAAGCCTTTCCAGGAGCGGCAGCAGCGGACGCGCGAACAGCATCTGTGCTACGACCGCGGCGATCTGGCAGGCGAGATAGATGATCGCCACCTGGTGCGCCGGATCGGCGGCCAGCTCGCGCGTCGCGTTCATCAAGAACTTCGAGCCGAAGTGGCTTTCGGCCAGGAACAGCGGCAGCAGCAGCCCGACGCCCAGGATCTTGAACAGCGCCTGGAGCAGCGCCAGCTGGCGCGGCTTGCCCGAAACCCGGAAGCCGATGAAATAGGTCGCGACCCCCGATCCGATGCTTGCTCCGAGCACGAAGAACGAGGATTGCTCGAGACTGAGCAATCCGGCCGAAGCCATCGCCACCACGATGACCGAAACCGTGGCCGAGGATTGGGCGATGGCGGCGAACACGGTGCCGATGAGCAGCGCCAGCAGGGGCGATTGCGCCGCGACCGTGAACAGCCAGCGCGCCATTTCCTGCGCGGCCGGGTCGTGGGTTCCGTTGCGCATGAGTTCGAGGCCGAGAAACAGCGTGCCGAGCGCGAAGGACGACGACACCAGCGGCCGCCAGCGCGCGGAACGGTCGAGATTGAGGTAGAAGCAAAGCCCGACCAGGCTGATGAGCGCGAACACGAACAGGTGGATGTCGACCGCCGCGACCATGACCAGCGCCGCGGTGCCGACATTCGACCAGGCCAGAATCGGCGTCGATTCGCCGACGGTGATGAGATCGGCCTTGGTCAGGCTGATCAGGATCACGGTCACCGCGTTGGTGCTTTGCGTCAACGCGCCCGACAGGAGGCCGATCAACGCCGCCAGCGCGGGGTTGCCGGTGGACCGCGCGATCCATTGGCGCAGACGCTTCCCCGCCAGCTGCCCCATATTGGCGCCGAGGCCCTTGACGCCGATGAAGAACAGGCCGAGTCCGGCGAAAAACGAGACCAGGAAGTCGAACGTCATGTGCGCGGCACCTCGTCCCACCGAGCTTCAGCACGCTCGCGCGCTGTTCGCATTTTGCCTCTCCCATACGAGCGCGGCCTAGGCGCGACGCTCTAGGAGTTAACAAATCAGAGTGACATTATTGTGACGCAGCCGCCGCAGTTGCCCCCCGCGCGGCATCGGACGTAGGCTGGCCGCCGAACACCCTGACGAGGAACCCCGTGTCACCCGAAGCACCCGAGAGTGCGGCCGGACGGATCAAGGCGTCGCGGCACGAGCGCATCCTGGTGGTCGACGACATCGACGACAACCGGCAGTTGCTGGTGCGCCGTCTCGAACGCGAGGGCTTCCATGACGTCGCGCTCGCCGCCGACGGCGAGGAAGCGTTGAGCCTGTTGCAGGCGCAGCCCTTCGATCTGGTGCTGCTCGACATCATGATGCCCAAGCTCGACGGATACGGGGTGCTGGAGCGCCTCAAGGCCGAGGGGCGGCTGCACGAGCTGCCGGTGATCGTCATCTCGGCGCACAGCGAGATCGACAGCGTGGTGCGCTGCATCCAGTTGGGCGCGCTCGATTACCTGCCCAAGCCCTTCAACGCCACGCTGCTGCGCGCGCGGGTCAGCGCCAGCCTGGAGCAGAAACGGCTGCGCGACCAGGTGCGCGCCCATCTCACCCGGCTCGAGGCCGAACTCGACGCCGCCCGCGCGCTGCAAATGGGCATGGTGCCGCGCGATTTCCCCGCGCCGTCGGCGGAATTCCCGCTCGAGATCTTCGCCATGATGGAGCCGGCGCGCGAGGTCGGCGGCGATCTTTACGATTTTTTCCCCGCTCCGGACGGCCGTTTCGCCTTCCTGATCGGCGACGTCTCGGGCAAGGGCGTGGCGGCGGCCATGTTCATGGCCCGCACCAAGAACCTGTTCCGCCTGGCGAGCAACATGGCGTCGGGCGGCGTCTCGCCCGCCGAGATCATTTCCCGGGTCAACCGGGAGCTGTGCGAAGGCAACGACGCCATGATGTTCGTCACGCTCTATTTCGGCATGCTCGATCTCAAGACCGGCGAGCTCGCCTTCTGCAACGCCGGCCATGACCCGCCCTACCGGTTGGGCAACGGCGCCGCCGCCTTGGCCGAAGGCGCGCAGGGCATGGCGCTGGGCATCGATTCCGCCTGGCGCTATGAAACCGGCCAACTCCGCCTCGCGCGCGGCGAAGCACTTTATCTCTACACCGACGGCATCACCGAGGCCGCCGACATGATGGATGCGCTGTTCACTAAGCAACGGCTCGAGGACGTCCTCAAGCGCGAAACCGCGTCGCCGCCCGGCAAGCTGATCGGCGCCGTGGCCGAGGCGGTCAAGGGTTTCGCCGGCGCGGCGCCTCAATCCGACGACATCACCGCCCTGGCCATCAGGCTGCTGGCGAAGTAATTCCTAGCCCGCGGCCTTGGGCAGGCGCTTCTTCAGCGTCACGTGGTTGCGGCCGCCTTCGCGCCGGTATTGCATGTCGTCCATCACGGTCTTGACCAGATAGACGCCCAAACCCCCGACCAGCCGGTCCTCGATCGAGGCGTCGAGATCGGGCGCGGGCGTCCGGGTCGGATCGAACGGCCGCGCGTTGTCGACCACCTCGACCACGGCCTCGCCCGCCTCGATCCGGAGGCGCACCTCGATTTCGTGGCCGGGCCCCGGGTCGAAACCGTGGGAAATGGTGTTGGTCAGCAGCTCTTCGAGCGCCAGATTGATATTGTAGCCCAAGGCGGGCGGGATGCCGGCATCGGCGCAGAACGCCTCGACGAGACCGGCGATCCGCGGCAACTCGGACAGCTTGTCGGCAACGGCAAGGATCAGTCGGTCGTCGCTCACGTCGTTCCGTCTGCGGGGGGTCGGGCGAAACTCCGTTCGAATGGTCGCATAGCATGATTTCCCGGCAGGGTCGAGCGCGGACGGAATGATGCGGAATTGTGACAGCCGCCCGGCCCCGCTTGCATGGCACCGGCGAGACGGTTACGAATTGTTGCGGATGGGCAACCATCCCAATAGGCCAATAGGCCGATAGGGGAACGAATAACGATGCCGTCGGTTTCCGCGAACCGCCTGTTCTGGCAATCCGCTGTGCTCGCCTTTGCCGTCATCGGCGTGGCGGGCAGCGCGGTCATGCTGTCGATCGGCGGCTTGGGACTGCTCCGGGAATCGGTGGTTCCGGCCGTGGTGGCCACATTCATCGCCGCGGCGGTGATAGGTTTGCTGGCCCGCCGGGTCACCGCCGCCCTGGGCCGGACGCACGACGCCATGGAGGCCGAATACGAGCGCAAGCTGGCGCAGAAGACCGAGGAACTGTCGCAACGCGAGATCGAGCTGCGCTCGACGCTCGAGAACATGGAACAGGGCGTCGCCTTGTACGCCTCCGATTACAAGCTGCTGACGTGGAACCAGCGCTTCCGCGAGTTCCTCAATATGCCGGAGGAATTCTTCTCGCGCGAACGCAGCTTCATCGATTATCTCCGTTACGTCGGCCAACGCGGCGAATTCGGCGACCAGGACATCGAGGCGGTCGTCAAGCAGCGGGTCGAGCAGTTGAAGCGCAAACACTCCTTCGAGCGCACGCGCCCGGACGGCACGGTGCTCGAGGTCTACCGCGCTCCGACGCCGGATGGCGGCTTCATCGCGATCTATACCGACATCACCGAGCACAAGAACGCCGAGGCCGAGTTGACCCGCGCCCGCGAGGCGGCGGAAACCGCCAACCGCGTCAAGTCGGAATTCCTCGCCAATATGAGCCACGAGCTGCGCACGCCCTTGAACGCCGTCATCGGCTACAGCCAGATGCTCCAGGAGGAGGCGAAGGACACCGGCCAGGAGGATTTCCTCCCCGACCTGGCCAAGATCGAGAATGCCGGCAAGCACCTGCTCGGCCTCATCAACGACGTGCTCGATCTGTCCAAGATCGAAGCCGGCCGCATGACCATGTATTTCGAGGACGTCAATATCGCCGGCATGATCGCCGAGGTGCGCGGCATCATCGAGCCGCTGGCGGCGAAGAACGGCAATCGTTTCGTGGTCGACTGCCCGGCGAGCATCGGCGCCATGCACACCGACGTCACCAAGCTCAAGCAGAACCTGCTCAACCTCCTCAGCAACGCCAGCAAATTCACCACCAAGGGCACGATCGAACTCGCCGTTTCGCGCGGCGGGTCGGGGGCGGCCGAAACGGTCAGTTTCCGCGTCACCGACACCGGCATCGGCATGACCCCGGAACAGCTGGGCAAGCTGTTCCAAGCCTTCGGCCAGGCCGATTCCTCGACCTCGCGCAAATTCGGCGGCACCGGGCTGGGTCTCGCCATCACCAAGCATTTCGCGCGCATGCTGGGCGGCGACGTCGAGGTCACCAGCGAGGCGGGCAAGGGCTCGGTCTTCACCCTGACCCTGCCGGCCCGGGCGGCCGAGGCGGCGCCGGCGGCTACGCCCGAGGCCAAGCCCGCGGTTTCGGGCGACGCGGAAGGCGCGCAGACCATCCTGGTGGTGGACGACGACGAAGCGGTGCACGATCTGGTCGGTTCGATGCTGGGACGCGAGGGCTATCGCGTGCTGCACGCGCGCAGCGGCGACGAGGCGCTCGCCATCACGCGCCGGGAGCGGCCCGACGCCATCACCCTCGACGTCATGATGCCGCAGATGGACGGCTGGTCGGTGTTGACGAGCCTCAAGGCCGATCCGGCGTTGAGTCACATTCCCGTCATCATGCTGACCATGCTGCACGAACAGGCCATCGCGCTTTCGCTCGGCGCCTCGGGCTACATCACCAAGCCGGTCGACTGGAACCAGCTGAGCGCCATGCTGAAACGGCACAGCCGCCACGGCGCCGACATCCGCGTCCTGGTCGTCGACGACGATCCGGAGATGCGCCGCATGACCCGCCGCATGCTGGAGCGCATGGGGCTGGAAATCGGCGAGGCCGCCGACGGCCAGCAGGCGCTGGCCTGGCTCGAATCGAATCCGGCGCCCTCGATCATTCTGCTCGACCTGATGATGCCGGTGATGGACGGGTTCGAGTTCCTCGACCGTATCCGCAACAGCGAGCAATGGAGCGCCCTGCCGGTGTTGGTGGTGACCGCCAAGGCGCTCGACGCCAAGGAAATCGAATACCTGCATTCCTCGACGCAGCGGGTCATCGAGAAGGGCGCCACCACCGGAACCGATCTGCGCGCCGCCATCCGCGAGGTGCTGAAGAGCGGCGCGGCGGCGGCCAAGGCGGCGGTCTGAAGCGGCGGCAACGGGAAACTGGCGGATCATGGCGAAGATATTGCTGGTCGAGGACAACGAGATGAATCGCGACATGCTGTCGCGGCGCCTCGAACGCAAGGGCTTCCAGGTCCTGATCGCGGTCGACGGCCAGCAGGGCCTCGATCTGGCGAACAGCGGCGCGCCCGACCTCATCCTCATGGACATGAATCTCCCGGTGGTGGACGGCTGGGAAGCGACGCGCCGGGTCAAGGCGAATGACGGGACCAAGGCGATACCCGTGATCGCGTTGACCGCCGACGCCATGACCGGCGACCGCGACAAGGCGTTGGCCGCCGGCTGCGACGATTACGACACCAAGCCGGTTGATTTTCCCCGTCTTCTTGGCAAGATCGAAACCCTGTTGCGGCAGGCCGGCAAACTTTGAGCCGAAAGCGGCGCCGGTTGAAACGAAACTGACTTAAACCCGGGCGAGGCGATGACCATGGAAATGACGACCGAGGAGCTCGACAAGGGCGTCACCAAGATCACTCTGAACGGGCGGCTGGACGTGGCGGCGGCCGGGCAGATCGAATTGCGCTTCAACACCATCGCCGGCGCCCGGCGCGCGGTGATCGTCGATCTGTCGAAGGTGACGTTCCTCGCCTCGATGGGCATGCGGATGCTGCTGATCGGCGCCAAGACCATGGCCAGCAAGGGCGGCAAGATGGCGCTGCTCGCGCCGGCCGCCGAGGTCGCGGCGGTGCTCAAGACCGCGCGGATCGACAGCTTGATCCCGATCTACGACCAGCCCGAGGCCGCGCTGGCCGGGGTCGCCGCTTGAGCGCCGAGCCCCGCATCGTCAAGCCCAAGGGCCGGCTCGACGCCGCCACCGGGCCGGCCTTGGAGGCCGAACTGGCGGCGGCCACCGGCGGCGGCGGCGCGCGCCTCCTGCTCGACTTCTCGGAACTGGTCTATATCAGCAGCGCGGGCCTGCGCGTCGTCCTGCTCGCGGCCAAGAAGGTGAAGGCGTCGAACGGGCGCCTCGCCTTGTGCTCGCTCAATCCGCAGATCGCCGAGGTGTTCAAGATCAGCGGTTTCGACGTCATCATCGACATCCACCCTTCGCCCGACAGCGCCCTGGCGCGGCTCAAGGCGCCCTGACCGCGCTTCCCGTAAACCCGGAAAATCTCCCCTTCTGCGGCGCGGCACCACACCCCCATCCGGCCCTGCGGGCTGCTATGATCGGGGCATCTTCTGGGACAACCGGGCTTGGGAGGCTTCCGTTATGACACGCATCCTCGCGGTTTTGCTGCTGGCATTTTTGGGCGCTTCGCCCGCCTGGGCGCAATCCTCCGGCATATCCGTGCAGCAACCTTGGGCGCGGGCGACGCCGGGCGGCACCACCAACGGCGCGGTCTACATGACCATCGTCAACAGCGGCGCGTCCGGCGACCAGCTGGTGGCGGCCTCGACCCCGGTCGCGGGTTCGGCCCAGCTCCACGAGATGTCGATGACCAACGGCGTGATGCAGATGCGGCCCATTCCGGCGCTCGACGTGGCGCCGGGGGCGACGGTCGCGCTCGCGCCCGGCGGCTATCACATCATGCTGCTCGGCCTGAAACACCCGCTCAAGGACGGCGACAGCTTCCCCATGACCCTGACCTTCGCCAAATCGGGCAAGGAGGATGTCGTGGTTTCGGTCGCCAAGGTGGGCGCGACGCAACCCGATTCCATGGGCGCCATGCCCGGCATGAACGGCGGCGGCACCATGAATTCCATGCCCGGCATGAACATGAAATAGGGCGGGCAGGGCGGGCGCCGGAAGCGGCCCGCCGTCATCGGCTCGCGTTCAGCCGCTCGGCATGCGCGCCTCGAGATCGGCGGCCACCTCGTCGCAAGCCTTGGCCAGTTCGAAATATTCCCGGCGCAATTCGGGGTATTGCGCTTCCTGCGCCAGTTCCCGGTAGCGCGCCGCTTGGTCCCACCAATAATCCGTTTCGCTCACGATGACCCCTCCCGCATAAAAGGGTTGTCGGCAGGCGCATCGGCAAAAAACGCCCGGCCTCTTTCGGCCGGGCGTTTTCGCCGTGACGTGAAGTCTAGGCTTGGGCTAGGACCGGCTTATCGCCAGACCGGCTGGCCGAGATCGACCACGGTCGGGCTGGTGACGGCGCCGCCGGTGGCGCCCGCGGCCGCGCCCACCCAGGCGCCGAAGGCCGCGCCCGCCGGGCCGGCGGCAAT
>Ga0187855_10004262_pt1 | contig 10347 bp, 11 predicted proteins | sample June2016WEW_8_10_2_FD_132969 | JGI IMG/M metagenome (GOLD analysis project Ga0187855, IMG submission 132969) | Peatland microbial communities from SPRUCE experiment site at the Marcell Experimental Forest, Minnesota, USA - June2016WEW_8_10 | ecosystem: Environmental > Terrestrial > Soil >... | reverse complement strand
GGTGCGATAGCAGCCGTGCCCGCCGCCTTTGACCACTTGGTGATAATCGCCCTGCTCCGGTGCGATGTTTCCCAGCCCCGGGCCGCCGCGCATGATGTCCGCGATGACGCAGGGAAGTTCCGAGCCAGCGATATAGCTAATGCCCTCCTGCATGAGGCTCATGCCTGGGCCGCTGGAACCGGACATGGCGCGCTGGCCGGTGGCCGCGGCCCCATACAGCATGTTGACGGCGGCCACTTCGCTCTCGGCCTGCAGGAACACGCCGCCGGCCTGCGGCATGTAGAGCGCGGCCGCTTCCGTAATCTCGCTCGCCGGCGTGATGGGATAGCCGTAAAAGGCGCGGCAGCCGGCCAGGATGGCGCCCTTCACGATGGCTTCGTTGCCCTTGGTGATTTCTTTCGACAATGTCAGCATGGCTTTGCCCTCCTCACGCCGCGGCGCGCAGCACCATGATGGCGCCCGGCTCCGGACACACGAAGAAACAGATGCCGCAACCGGTGCAGCCGGCGCCCAGGTAGGTAGCCGGGTGATAACCTTCGCGGTTCAGGTCGTCCGCCAGCAGCAGGACCTTGGGCGGGCAGGCTTCCACGCACAACCCGCAACCTTTGCACTCCTCTGAGTTCAGCTCGACCATACCGCGGTCGGGCTTGCCGGTCTTTGTCATGCCACCTCCAGGACAGGCTGAAGGCCTGCCCCACCTTGTACATAATGAGCGCGTGCAGCGAATTCGTACAGCTCGCCGCGAAACTTCGGATCGGCGACGGCGATCAGCGCCTCGGCGCGTTGACGCAGGTTCTTTCCCCACAAATAAGCGACACCGTGTTCGGTGACCACGTAGTGCACATCCGCGCGGCTGGTGACCACCCCGGCGCCCGGATCGAGCACCGGCACGATGCGCGAAACCGTGCCGTTTTTGGCGGTGGACGGCAGCGCGATAATCGGCTTGCCGCCCTTGGAGCGCGCCGCCCCACGGATGAAATCCAGTTGCCCGCCGAAACCGCTATAGGGCATCGTCCCGATCGAATCGGCGCACACCTGGCCGGTGAGATCCACCTGGATCGCCGAATTGATCGCGACCATATTGTCGTTCTGCGCAATCACGTAAGGATCGTTGGTGTATTGCGTGGGATGAAATTCGAATGCCGGGTTGTTGTCGATGAACTCGATGATCCGGCGGGTCCCCAGCGCGAACCCCGCCACCACTTTGCCGCGATGCAGCGTCTTGCGCTCGCCGTTGATTACGCCGGCCTCGATCAGCGGCACCACGCCATCCGGGCACATCTCGCTGTGTATGCCGAGGTCCCGCCGGTCGTGGAGCGATTCCAGAATGGCGTTGGGAATCCCGCCGATGCCAAGCTGTAATGTAGCGCCGTCCGGGATCAGGCCAGCCACCCGGCGTGCAATGCGCCGCTGCACATCGTCGGTAGGCGCGGCCGGAAACTCCAGCAGCGGGTGCGAAGTTTCCACAAGCGCGGAAACCTTGCTCACGTGCAGGAACGTGTCTCCCAGCGTGCGCGGCATTTCCGTATTAATTTCGGCGATCACGTGGCGCGCGCACCGTGCCGCCGACAGCGTGCAATCGATGCTGGTGCCCAGGCTCAGATAGCCGTGTTCATCGGGCGGGGTGGTCTGGATGAAGGCCACATCCAGCGGCATCTCGCCGGACCAGAACAGCTTCTCGATCTCGCTCAGGTTGATGGGGGTGTAATCCGCGCGTCCGGCGGCCACCGCCTCGCGCACGTTGCCTCCGAGGAAGAGCCCGCTGTGGCGGAAGGTCCCCTCGTATTCCGGCCGCGTGTAGTCGGCGCTGCCCAGAGTGAGCATGTGCACGATCTCGACGTCGTGCAACTCCGGCGCGCGCCGCAGCAGAGCGTCGATCAGCAGTTGGGGAGTCCCGCAGCCCTCTTGCACCCAGATGCGATGCCCGGACCGCACCGCCTCGACCGCCCGCTCGGCCGTCGTAACCTTCTGCTGGAACTGGTTGGACCACTTCATATCACCATCCCCCACCTCCAGGTGGGTCTACTTGGATTATACTCCGGATCAAAGGATCTGTAAATGCTAAATACTGGGCGGTTGACAGGCCACGGGCCGATCCCCGGATGAAGCCGGGCCGGCGTAGTATACTGGGCATCCAACCTCATATGCCAGAACCCTTCGACATGCGTCTGATCCAGCGCGGCGCCCGCTTGCGGCGATCGCCGTTTTTCGAAGCCACGCAGCGCTACGGCTGCCGCGCTTACACCGTTTACAACCACATGTTCCTGCCGAGCTACTACGACGACCCGGTCAACGAATACTGGCACCTGCTGAACGAGGTGACGCTGTGGGACGTATCCGTCGAGCGGCAGACGGAAATCACCGGCCCGGATGCGTTCCGTTTCACCAGCCTGCTGACGCCGCGCGATCTCAGCAAGTGCCAGGTGGGACAAGGCAAATACGTCCTGATCACCACCGAGGACGGGGGCATCGTCAACGATCCGGTGCTGCTGCGCCTGGGCGAGCAGCATTTCTGGCTGGCCGGCGCGGACAGCGACCTGGTGCTATATGCCAAGGGCCTGGCCGTCAATTCGGGCCTGCGGGTAAAGGTCGGCGAGCCGGATGTTTCCCCCGTGCAGATACAGGGACCCAAGTCGAAACAGGTGGTGCAGGCGCTGTTCGGCGATCGCGTTCTGGAACTGCGCTACTACTATTTTCTCGAGACCGATCTGGACGGCATTCCGGTGGTGGTTACGCGCACGGGATGGACGAGCGAAGTGGGCTACGAGGTGTATCTGCGCGACGGGAGCCGCGGCGTGGAATTGTGGGAGCGCATCATGGAGGCGGGGCGCCCGTACAATATACGGCCTACCGGGCCGAGCGATATACGCCGCATCGAAGGCGGCATTCTGAACTATGGCGTGGACATGCGGCTGGAGAACAACCCCTACGAGGTCGGGCTGGACCGCCTGGTGGATCTCGACAAAGAAGCCGATTTCCTGGGCAGAGACTCGCTGAAGCGGGTGCGCGCAGAGGGAGTGCGGCAGCGCCTGGCAGGTGTGGAGATTGAGGGCGCGCCGATCGAGTTCAACACGACTCGCTGGCCGGTGCGCAAGGACGCTGCGGCGGTTGGCGCGGTGACCTCGGCGATCTATTCGCCGCGCCTGGAAAAAAACATCGGCTATGCGATGCTGCCAGTGGCGCACGCGGCCCTGGGCACGCAACTTACTGTCGAGACGCCGCGGGGAGATGCACGTGCGGTGGTCGTGCCCATGCCATTCGTGGACCCGGCGAAGAAGATTCCAAAATCGTAAGGGCAGGACACGCCGCGAGTGGAAGCCGCCGCGCGCCAAATGCTAAAATACGGTTACCGTTGGGAGGTCGTCTAACGGTAAGACTGCAGACTCTGGATCTGCGTATCGGGGTTCGAATCCCTGCCTCCCAGCCACATATCAAAGTTCCTGTCGTCCGCATCTAAGTGGCCGTTGTTTGTGCGACTTGCGCGGCTCGACATGTGCTTGCGAAGACGGCCCGCACGGAGGACATCCGCAAGGTCTTGGCTCGTGTTCGCCATCCACCGATTGGCGGGCGGCAACCGAATGGCCGGCGATCTGGAGAAGTACGACGGTCCGAATGCCGTCACCTATCCCAGCCGCCTCTAACTCTCGAAGAAATGCGCCATGATGCCCGGGTAGCTATTCTCCAGTTTGTGCTTCTCTCTTGGGAATGCAGACCGTCGTCCGGCAGGCCTAAGCCATCAGCAAGCCTGCGCGATGTTCTGAGGGTTGCTTTAAAGTCGCGTAGAAGTCCCAGAATCTTTGGTGGAAGCGGTTTGGAGTCGCACTCGGACAAGCAGGTCATTGAGCAGGTTGCGGCAGGTTGGTTTTTCCGGCAACTTGGATTCAGATGCCGCCTCTTCCAACTTCAAGATCAGGCGTGCGTATTCACCATCGTGAAAACCCCGCTCATGGGCGCCGAGCGAGCCCGCCTCCGATCCCCGTACCTTTCTTTCGACCAATTCCTGGATATAGGGCAAGCGGAACTCTTCGTTAAGCGTGACCAGATTGGCTTCCACCTTCCCGGTACGCATAAGGTAAATGCCAGTCAGAATCACGCGGTAAACGTACAACAGCGGTTTCACGCGCGGAGGATTCTCTTTTTGGAACAAGTCCCACTGCGTAGCCGCAAACCCCAGATAGTGGTGACTGTGATGATGGGTTACGCAACCCCCAGCGATCGACTTCAGTTCCTGATGTTCAGCAGAGGTTCGCACCACCAATGGCGAATAGAGTTGTTCCAGTACGTAACCGTTCCTCTTGAGGAGCATGGTGAAGAACTTGAGGACATCATGCGTCACCAGATCGACCTCGATTCCGCTGCGCAAGCCCGAAAACTCGATGGTCTCCTGCTTTGGCAGCAGGCCCACCGCCTCCCTCGCTGGCAGGACGTGAATACCCCGCAGATCGTAGTCCGAGTCTGGAGACGGAAACCCATACAAATGCGCCCCGCTGATGGTGGCGAAGAGCAATGGGTATGGATGGCGGTCCGCCTCGGCTCGCAACAGTTCGAAGTCGATCACTTCGCGTACTCCGGCGAAGCAGCGATGCGGCGCGCCCGGATCAAAAAGTCATTGGCGCGTTGATGGTCCGGGTGCTCTGGCAGCGATGTGGATTTGAGGGCCTCGTCGAGTTCTTTATGGAGCGCGAGGCGCCAGCGCTCCACGTCTTCCCACGAGACCGCGCCGCGGCGAATATCCAGCAGCCGGTCCCGGTATCCGTCAACTCGCAGCGGAACGAAGCCTTGCTGCAGTGCCACGACACCGGACAGCAACAGGCGAATCAGGTGCATCACGTGTTTCCAGCGTATCTCGCCATGATTTCGAAGATCTTGCTCAAGCTTCTTGAATTGCGAAAGCACGTATGCGTTGTACGTGCGGTGGATGTATCGCGAGAGGAAGATCTGCCGCATATCCAACAATTCCCGGGCCAGTGGAGTACACTCTTCGATGAGCGGCGAATACAGACACTCCAGCACGTTCGGGTTCGCCTTCAGGGCCAGCCGAATGAACTTTTCGATTTCCCAGTAGACTTCCTCGTTGCCGGTTTCCAACTGCTCGGGAACTCCGGCTAACGACCATTCCTGGTCGGCAGGTGGCAGGTAGAATCCGCGGCGGTCTACATCGGAACCTTCTCGGCTCAGCCCATAGGCCGTCGATCCGACCACGCAACGGTAGATCACGAACCCCATCAGATCGGCCGGCTCGGGGCCACCTGGCACTAGAGCCTGTGCGTGCCTGAAGATCGCGAGCTCGGCCCGGCGAAAGCTCTCCTCGCGACCGTCGGCGAACCGGACGCGATAGCTATGCTCTGGAGCGCTGGGTACGTGAGCGACAATACCGACACGTCCACCTGGCGTCGTCAGGACTTTGGTCCCTTCCGGAATGACAAGGTGGACCTGATTGGCGCGCTGCAATTCTGCTCCATCTCTGAGCTTACGATCTCTGCGCGCATGCAGCCACCCCGTCGCGTGCCGGCGATCCAGAGATTTGACGATCGGAATGCGTCTGACCTATCCCAGCCTGGCTGCCTATGCCGCCGGCGCCGCGACCGCCGCCGCCCCATACTGCTCAAAGAAATGCGCAACGGTCATGATGCCCTGGTAATAATTCTCCAGTTTGTACTTCTCGTTCGGCGAATGCAGGCCGTCGTCCGGCAGTCCTAAACCCATCAGCACCGTGGGGATTCCCAAGTGATTGGCGAAGTCGCCGACGATCGGAATCGACCCGCCGGAGCGTATGAAGACCGTCTTCTTACCCAGAATGTCGCTGAACGCCTTGGCGGCCACCTTGATGGCGGGATGGTCCGGATTTACCGAAAGCCCGGGCCCGGAGCTCAACACCCTAACCTCGAACTGGATCCCTTTGGGAGTGTGTTGTGTTACGAATTCTCGGAAGGCCGCCAGAACCTTGTCGGGGTCCTGGTTCGGCACCAGGCGGAAGCTCACCTTCGCGGTGGCCTTCGCGGGAATCACCGTCTTCGCACCCGCCGCGGTGAATCCGCCCGCGATGCCGTGCACTTCGAAGGTCGGCCGCGCCCAGACGCGCTCCAGCACCGAAGGCTTTTTCTCGCCGGTGAGTACGCTCGATCCGACCTCTTTCTGCCGAAATTCCTCTTCGCTGAAAGGCAGCCGCTTCCAGCTTCGCTTCTCGGCGGGTGCGGGCGCCTGCACATCGTCGTAGATGCCGGGCACCTGGATCACACCGTTGGCATTCTTCACTTTGGAAAGCAGTTCCACCAGCCCGAAGATGGGATTCGGCGCCGCGCCCCCGTACAAGCCGGAGTGCAGATCGCGCGCCGGCCCTCTGGATTCCACCTCCAGGTAAACCAATCCGCGCAGTCCGATGCACAGCGTGGGGATCCCCTCGGCGAAAAGCTCGGTATCGGACACCAGCGCGACATCGGCCTTCAGTTTTTCGGGATTCTCAGCCACGTATTTGGCAATGGATTCGCCGCCCACCTCCTCCTCGCCCTCCACCAGAAACTTGACATTGATGGGCAGCGCTCCAGTCGCGGCGCGCAGCGCTTCGATGGCCTTCACGTGCATGTACATCTGCCCTTTGTCGTCCGCGGTGCCACGTCCATAAATGTTGCCGTCGCGCACAGTCGGCTCGAACGGCGGGCTGTGCCATTCTTCCAGCGGATCGGCGGGCTGCACATCGTAGTGGCCGTAGCACAGCACGGTGGGTTTTCCGGGCGCGTGCATCCAATCGGCGTAGACCAGCGGATGCCCGGCCGTCGGGATGATCTCGACATTCTCCATGCCGACGGTGCGCAGGCTGTTGGCGACGAATTCAGCCGCGCGATCGATATCGCCGCGGTGCTCGGGAAGCGTGCTGATGCTGGGAATGCGCAGAAACTCCTTCAACTCGTCGAGAAGACGTTCGCGATTTTGTTCGACAAATGTGTCTGTATTTTTGGACATAGGTTTTCCGGTATGAATGACCATTATAAGACCGCGCGCGCCGGCTGCTGGCGTCACGAATTCTTGTCGGGCTTCATCACCGCCACGTAGCTCAGGTTGCGGTAGAGCTGGTTGTGGTCCAGACCGAAGCCGATGACGAAATGATCGGGGATCTCGAAACAGCGGAACTCCACGGGAATTTGCACCAGCCTGCGGGAATTGCGGTCCAGAAACGTACAGACGCCCAGCGAGTTGGGGCCGCGGCTGGAGAGCGTTTGCAGCAGGTAGCGCAACGTCAAGCCGGTGTCCACGATATCCTCCACCAGCAGCACGTCTTCGTTTTCGATGCCCTCGTCCAGATCCTTGGCGATCCGCACCACGCCGGGCGCGCTGGACCGGTTCGAAAAAGTGGAAATCGCCAGAAAGTCGATCTTTACCGGGATCTGAATCTGGCGGGCCAGCGCCGTAAGAAAAAAGACGGAGCCTTTCAGCACGCCGATCAGTTTGAGCGGCTTGCCGCGGTATCGCTCCGTGATCTCGGCGGCGACCTCCTGTATGCGCTGCGCAATCTGCTCCTCCGTGAACAGAATCCGCTCGATGACCGGAAGATCTCTGCTCATGCCTTCGCGGGCCGTTCCGCCAAGCCGTACTTGAAGATCAGATTTTCGAAATCCTTCTGGTAGAAGATCTGAATGTTCATGTGCGGATAGAGTTCCCGCAGCAGCCGGACCTTGCGGTTCTTGCGGGTCACCAGCGATTGTTTCATGGTCGTGAGCTCCACGTAAAGATCGAACTCCGGCAGGTAGAAATCGGGAGTGAACGATTCGGAAACGCGCCCCTCCGCATCCCACTGTACCGGAAAACTGCGCGGCTCGTACTCCCATGCGATGCGGTAGAAATCCAGCAGGTTGGCGAAGATCTGCTCGCTCTGATGCGCGAAAGCCTTATCCGGGAGGCGCACCGCGCCGGGCGGCACGATGCCATGCCGCGAGAGTCGCAGGCGGATCTGAAACTGGATCTGCGCTTCGGCCGCGGCCGACAGAAAGCCGCGCTCCTTCAGGCCCAGCGTGCGCACCGAGCTCTGAATCAGTTCCACCATCTGCTCGGAGTCTATGGATTCGGCATTCAGCAGCAGGTCGAACCAATAAGGAGGCGCGGTGGCCCTGCCGAACATGCTCTTATACTGTGCGCTTTGGGCGGCATCCAGTTCGCGGAGCAGTTGCCGGGCCGCCGGGCGCTCCAGCCGGCGGTCCAGCATCAGATTGCCGATCCTGACCGAATCCCCCGCCACCAGGTGCACGCGCAGGGTGCCGGGGAACTGGCGCGAAAGCATCTCGGCGCCGGCCGCGCAATACACCAGATGATGTTCGGTGGCCAGCCGCGCGAGGATGGACGCCACTAGGTCGGCCCGGGCCTTCTGGGGCACTTCCGCGTCCGGACCGAAGTCGCGCTCGATGAGTCCGTGAATCCGCGACTCATTGACCAGCTCGAACCCGAGGCGGTGCACGCTGATGCGCGCCACTTCTTCAAACCGGCAACCAGGCTGTCCGGAAACGGCGATCAACGCCATGTCATCAGGCCCATGATATCAAGGCGCGCGTTGCGTGCCGGAGGTGGATATCCTTCGATATCCTCGTGACCGCGTATCCAATCAAGGTACTCTGTAGATCTGCCGGCCGTTTGCCGGGAGACGCGAAAGAAATGGCGTTAAGAATCAGCGTGTTTTCTTCGGGCGCCATCCTGCTGGAGGGCCAGCCCGCAGACCTCGCAGACCTGGACGCGGCTCTCAAAAGCGCCAAGGAAACGAGCGGCTCAGTCTGGTATTACCGGGAAGGTGTTCATTCCGAACCACCGCCCATCGCCAGGACTGTTCTGGAACTGGTCGTCAAGTGGAAGCTGCCGATCAGCCTCTCGATCCAGCCGGACTTCTCCGACTACGTAGATCCCCGTACCGGCCAGAGCCATCTCCGCGCGCAAAGCGGGCCTGCAGCGGCCACCGCTCCGGATCGTCTGGAACCGCGCATGCCAGATGTGGACCGGCAGCGGAACGTGGAAGCGATCCTGGCCACGGTCCGGAGTACGGACGCGAATGAAAACGGAGCGGCGGGATCGCGATCCTGCGGCCGGATCGCTCTTTACTGCTGATGCCGCGGCTGCCCCAGTCTGCCGAGTTCGACGCGCTGGCGAAGAATATGGAGCGAGTGATTTCATCCGCTGTGAAGCGCAACATCGCGGTCATCGCGGATGCCAGCTTCGCGGAAATTGGTCAAAGCGTTGTGCCGAGCCTGGCCCACGTGAACAAGACCGTCCCGTTCTTTGGGATGCTGGCCGGCCTGTCGTACATCGGCCACTGCGTCTGGATGTTTGAGGGACACCCGTCCGCGCTCGCCGCCGGTTGCCGGGATGCGGATGTCCTGATCGTCGACAGCGCCATGGCACAGTTCCTCACGGCGGGCTGGCAGGATACTGCCGCCGGGACGATGCGCAACCCCAATATCCTGCTGCATGATCGCCAGACATTCAAACTCCGCGCCCTTCGTAAGGTGGGCGCCGGCGCCAATCTCGAGTTCCAGCATTAACCGCGCGCTCGCCACGACGCGTTGTGATCCCTCGCATGTTCCGCCATAATTGTGCGGGCCGAACGCCACCGAACATCGGACGTTGGGTTTACAATCAATATTTCCCACCCTTATGGCCCACGAAGACGCAATCGCCAGACTCGCAAAGCAGATCGACGCTGCGCGGAAGTCCGAGCGCTTCCTGGTGAATGCGGACGAGGTGGCCGCGCTACGCCGCCAAGGCGCCTGCCAGCTTCACCAGATCTGCGCGGAGTTCGTGTCGTCGCTGAACAGCAGGCTCTCGGACTCGGCGCTGGATCTGGCGCCACCCACGTATGCTCCGGAGACGTTCCGCGAGTCTGGGGTGAACCTGATCCAGATCAGCTCCCAGGGGCGCGAGATGCAGATGACGTTCCAGGCCACTCCGCAGCTTTTTTCAACGGAGAAGTTTCCCGTCCCGTACGTCCTGGACGGCGAAGTGCGCACCTACAACCAGAGGATGCTCGAACATTTCGAGATTCGGAGCTATCTGCTATTCTTCTGCCTGAATGAGGATGCCGCTGCGTGGCGCTTCTTCGACTGGAGAGGCCCGCGCACAGCACCGGTCGACGGCGATTTGCTGGCGAACCTGATGGAACGGCTGTTTTGACGGTCAGATCGCTCTGACTCCGGGCAGCGATTTGACAACAAAAAGGCCTCCGATTACTCGGAGGCTTTCGTGGTATAAACCGGGCAACTTCCTACTCTCCCACACACTCGCGCGTGCAGTACAATCGGGGCTGAGAGGCTTAACTTCCGTGTTCGGGATGGGAACGGGTGGGTCCCTCTCGCTAAGGTCACCCAGAAATCG
>Ga0187855_10004259_pt1 | contig 10350 bp, 9 predicted proteins | sample June2016WEW_8_10_2_FD_132969 | JGI IMG/M metagenome (GOLD analysis project Ga0187855, IMG submission 132969) | Peatland microbial communities from SPRUCE experiment site at the Marcell Experimental Forest, Minnesota, USA - June2016WEW_8_10 | ecosystem: Environmental > Terrestrial > Soil >... | reverse complement strand
TCGACTACCTTCCCGGCAAGACCTCCGCCGAGAAAAAGGTTTACTTGGCGCGGACCAGCTACAAAGACTTTCTCCTCCGCGACGTCAAGGTCGATCCAGACGTGATCCCATATTTCCAGGCGTCCACCTATGGGCTGTACGGTGTAGGCATCGATGCCGTTCCCGCCGGCGACTTGGCCGGCTTGAAAGGCCATCCCGGCTTTGGCGGCATGGATCTGTCGGGGCCATTGGGACCTGGGATCGGCCTGGAAGTCACCCGCCAAGACGACGAGCCATACATCTATCACTTCCCGGACGGCAACGCGTCTGTCGCGCGACTCCTGGTGCGCAGGCTCATCCCGGCTTCGGCGCCGGGCGGCACCATGGAAGACATCGTCCTCGCGAAAATGGACTATTCGAAACTCGATGCAGAATCTTCGCCCGTTCGCATCCGGCTGAACTCCACGGTGGTGAACGCCCGCAACGAAGGCCGAGCCGCGTCGGACAGGGAAGTGACGGTCACCTATGTTCGCGACGGTCAGGCCCACTCCGTCCGCGGGTCCGCCTGCGTGCTGGCCTGTTGGAACATGGTGATTCCGTTTCTGTGCCCAGAAATGACCGACGACCAGAAACAAGCATTGGCCTACGGCGTCAAGGTTCCCCTCGTCTACACCAACGTGCAGCTCCGCAATCGCACGGCGTTCGAAAAATTGAAACTTAGCGGCGCCGCTTGCCTGGGCAGTTTTTTCTCCAGCGTTGAGCTGGATTTTCCGGTAAGCCTCGGAGGTTACGAGTATTCCCGGAACGCAGCCGACCCTTGCCTCCTGCACATGCAGCATGTCCCGTGTTCTCCGGGACTTCCGGCCCGCGACCAGCAGCGAGTCGGGCGCACAAAGCTATTCACCACCACATTTGAAACCTTCGAGCGTAATATCCGCGATCAATTAAGCCGCATGCTGGGCCCCGGAGGCTTCGACCCTGCCCAAGACATTCAGGGCATTACCGTAAACCGCTGGCCCCATGGTTACGCCTACGAGTACAACTCTCTTTACGATCCCGAGTGGCCCCCCGGACAATCTCCCTGTGAAATCGGCCGCCAGCCGTTCGGCCGAATCCACATCGCCAATTCCGACGCAGGCGCATTCGCCTACACCAACGAGGCCATCGACCAGGGCTATCGCGCGGTAACCGAAATCACAAGGAGCTCCCCGCCCGCGGCAAGTCCACCACCAACCGTGTCATCCTGAGGCTATCCGGCGAGGATAGCCGAAGGATCTCAACGTTAAGTTGACTTAATCGTTTCGAACGGCAAAGGAATCGGGCGAACCACCATGAAGAAGCGCAAGAAAAAAGTTCTGGACGTAGGTCAGGTCGCCCGTCGCCGCGCTCGAGAATCCGGTTTGGCCCCGGCCGGCACCCGCGTAATCGCCGACAAACGAACGCGCCCGCCAAAGCACAAGAAAAAAGCGCTCGAAGACGACACCAGCTTGTAAAAGAGGGGGCTTGTTCACCCTGGGCGACGAAGGGCCCCTCCCGGCGTCAAAGTCGGCGCATCCTGGACCGCCAGTTTCCATCTTGAACGGAATCCATTGGAATCATCCCCAATCCCGTTCGACCCCCATTTCAGCCCGTTCGCTGTTTTACCCTTGACATATCTACACGAACGGTTATACTGGCCATAGGAAAAATCGCGCCTCGCCGGCTCCGCACTAAGACCACCTTGAGTTTTCCGGACTAGGCTGACCAATCGAAGGAAGGACGGACGCGTCCGTCCTTCCTTCAATTTCAGTGCGCCCCTCGAGATTCGCGGAGATTGTGGAGGCATGAGACGTCGAGCGACGTCGAATAGTCGCTAAGTCCCATGGAATGTTGCGCTTTGCGTGAGCAGGTCCAGACCGGACCTAGTTTTTGGAACCTCACCCGGGCTTGTGCGCCGGGACCTTCTCGTCAGCACGGAATAAAGCGGCGGGAGCCATCCGTTTTCGCTCCGCGAGCGATGCCCCAATATCCTCTAAGCCTTTCTTATCGAAGCCCATACAGACTACCTTGACCGTTCCGTCCGGATCGATCAAAAAGACGGTCGGCACGTTCGTTAGTCCGTAAGCATTCGACGCGGGATACCCTTTCTCGTCGATCGCCATCGGAAATGTGACTCCGTACTCGGCAGCAAACCCCTTGGTAGCCTTGGCGTCATCCTGCGAAATGCCCAGAAATGTCGCCCCGTCAGCGCCGTAGCGCTTGTACAGCCGTTCCAAAAAGGGAAATGTGAACTGACACACGGGACACGATATCTTGAAGAACGCCGCAACGACGGGGCCCTTCTCCAATAAAGAGGGCAGTGAGTACGTCTGGCCATTGAGGTCTTTCAACGAAAAAGCGGGTGCCGTATTGCCTTGATTGATATGGGTCATCTCACCGTCCGAATGCAGAATGCGCGAAATCCACCGCGATAGCGCCATACCTTCAGTCTAACTTGGCGGGTCTTGTCAGGAAAGCTTCGCGGCTGAAAATGTGTCCGGCTAGTGGATCTGCCGCGTCTTGCGCTGCATGTAATCCATCAGCAGGTACTGTCCTAGCGTATATGGCGTCGTGAAATAGGCTTTTCCGCGACACATCTCCGTGATTTTCTGCACGAAGTGCACCAGGCTGTAGTCGCTGGCGAGCATGAACGTATTGATCAGGATGCCCGCGCGCTTGCACTTGTTGACCTCTTCGAGCGTCTGGCCCACCACGAAGGGATCGAGGCCGAACGCATTTTTGTAGATGCGGCCGTCTTCCAGCGTCAAAGCGGACGGCTTGCCGTCGGTGATCATGATGATCTGCCGCATGTCTTTCTTCTGCCGCAGCAGAATGCGCTGGGCCAGGCGCAAACCCTCGCGCGTATTCGTGTAGTAGGGGCCAACCTGCACGCGAGCCAGTTCGCCGATGGGCACTTCCTCGGCGCTGTCGTGGAACAAAACCAGGCTCAGCGTGTCGCCCGGGTACTGGGTGCGAATCAGGTGTGACAACGCCATGGCCACGCGCTTGGCCGGCGTGAAGCGGTCCTCGCCATACAAAATCATGCTGTGGCTGCAATCGAGCAGCACGACCGTGGCGCACGAGCTGTGGTACTCGCACTGGTGCACCATCAAGTCGGAGTAGGTAATCTCGATCGGCACTTTCGCGCCATCACGCCGCACCGCGTTGAACAGCGTCTCGCTCACGTCCATGTTCAAAGTGTCGCCAAATTCGTACTGCCGCGAAACGCCGCTGGCTTCAATGCCCGTGGACAAATCGCGCGTATCGTGGCGCCCAAAACTGCTGCGCCCCAGCGAGCCGAGTAGATCCTGCAAAGTTTTGAAGCCGAGAAAATCGATGGTCTTGTCGGTGATCTCGAATCGCGCCTGGCTCTCGCGCTCTTGGGCCTGTCCTACTTGCCCGCGCGCGCTGGTTTGCGGAGGAGGCGTCACCTGCGGCGGCTGCTGCGGATTGATGTAGCCTTCTTCCGCCATGCGGTCCATCAATTTCTGGATCAACTCGCGAACCGCCTGGCTATCCTTGGCCGCTTGCGGATTGTTCAGCATCTCCCGCAGTTCATCGCTCATCGCGCCCTGCGGCAGCAAATCGCCTTCCTGCAGCGCCCGCAAAATGGCTTCCCGCAAAGCCTCCATTGACTTTTCCGGGTCCATCTCCGACACGCCGTAGAATTGCGACTCGAACCCACTCTGCAGGAAAAAATTGCCTAGCCGCTTAACCAGTTCTTCGAGGTCGACGGCATCGGCCGGCTCGCCGACATACTTTCCATAGCGAATGAATTTCATCGCAAGCCTTTCCGCATCATCTCACCGATTCGTCACTCGAACCGCTCAGTTGAACTGGCGTCGCGGCCGGTTCGGCGTTTCGCGTTCGCGAGGCTCGGGTTGTCGCGGCTTTTCGGCAAAATAACCGCGTTCTTCGGAACGGCCGATACGCCGGTGCGCCCACAAGCCCTCCAGAATCATTTCCGCGGCAGCCGCGGCAGCTCCGGCGTCCTTGCGATCGTTCACGTCCAGCTTGCCGATCTGGTCCATCAGGCCCTGGATTTTCGACAGTTGCTCGTAGCGCTCGGCCGTCGTCGCGAGTTCCGGCAGCTTCAATTCGCCGCCCAACTCAAACCACTGAATCACCGGTTGAAAGCTGACTTCACCGAAATGCTTGCTGAACACGCGGCCAACCGCCGCCCGAATCAATTCACGCGCAATCGTGTCGGCGCCCTTCAACTCGCCTTCGTATTCGAGTTCAAGCTTCCCGGTGATCGCCGGCATCGCGGCGTAAATATCCGCGACCCGCGCGATACCGCACTTCTCGCCGGTACGCGCGGCGCGCTGCTCGGCGCTGCTTACCGCGCTCTCCAGCGTGGTGATGGGAAGCCGCTGGCTCACGCCCGAGCGCCGATCGACGCGCTTGTCCTCGCGGGCCTGAAACGCGATCTCTTCCACAACCTCGCGAAGGTATTGCGGCACATCGACCTTTCGCTGCACGTCGCGTGCGACCCAGGCTTCCTGGTTCGTGACGGTCATGCCCTCCGCCACGGTAGCAGGATAGTGCGTGCGTATTTCTGCTCCGATGCGATCCTTCAGCGGAGTAATGATCTTCCCGCGCGCCGTATAGTCCTCCGGATTCGCGGTGAACACGAGGAGCACATCCAGCGGCAGCCGAAGTGGGTAGCCCTTAATCTGAATGTCGCCCTCTTGCATGATATTGAACAGGCCGACTTGAATCTTTCCGGCAAGATCGGGCAGCTCATTGATCGCAAAAATTCCGCGGTTCGCGCGCGGCAGCAAGCCGTAGTGAATGGTCAATTCGTCCGAGAGGTCGCGTCCTCCCCGCGCCGCGCGAATGGGATCGACGTCGCCAATAATATCCGCGATGGTCACGTCCGGCGTAGCCAGCTTTTCGACGTAGCGTTGATCGCGTGGCATCCAGGCGATCGGTGTGGCATCACCTTCCGCCGCGATTTTCTCCCGGCAAGCCCGGCAGATCGGGTTCAACGGGTTGTCGTTGATTTCGCATCCCGCCACCACCGGAATCTCGGCATCCAGCAATTGCGCCAACCCGCGCAAAATCCGGCTCTTGGCTTGCCCGCGCAATCCCAACAAAATGAAGTTGTGCCGCGACAGGATCGCGTTGACGATCTGCGGGATCACCGTGTCTTCGTATCCATGCACGCCGGGAAACAGCGGCTCGTTCTTCTCGATGGCGCGCAGCAAGTTACGGCGTAACTCGTTCTTTACCGAAATCGACGTGGTTCTCGCATCAAAGTCCGGTATGTTGCGCAACTCACCTAGCGTTCGCGGCTTCGGAGTTCCAGGTCGCGACTGTAACGATATGCTTGCTGTCATCAGGTCCCCGTTTTGCGAGACGATTGCTCGTCCCGCCGAAAATCTAATTCAATCCGTGTACATCTCCCTCCGCGTTCTGGCGCAACATCTCTATCTTCTGTAGATGCGGCGCCCACTCGCGAAGGTGCGTCACCAGCCGCTCTTGCCGATCCGCTTCCGATCGCAACTCCAGCACCTTCTGCTTCCACATCAGATCCATGGGCAGGGTGCCCGCCACAACGTACGACAGGGCTTGCGGCTCGGCGCCTTGCACATTCTTGGGATAGTCGCCGTACACAATCGTGTGGCAAACCTCATAGAGCTCGACGAGCTTTCGCCGCACATCGGGGTCAACAGGCCGGTCCCGATCGTCGAGATAGTCGACCGCGCCTTCCAGTAAGACATCGTCGCCGAACGCTTCGGCGTTCACCAGTTCCACGATGCGAAACGGCGCCCGGCCCACGGTGAGGATATCCATCCGTCCATCGTCGTATTGCTTTGCGACGTTCACGACTTCCGCCGTGCAGCCCACGCGCACCACGCCTTTTGGCAGCGACAGCAGCATTCCGAATTCACTCTTATTTTCGATGCATTCCTGAACCATCCGGCAGTATCGCGGCTCGAAGATATGCAGGGGAAGGTCGCCGCCGGGCAGAAGAACGACGTTCAGAGGGAAAAGCGGAATGCGTTCGGGACGCGTTGCTCCCATGAACTCATCATACCAGACGCCGCAAGAGGCAGTCGGCGCAAGCGCCGGATGCAGCAGAATGGTGGAGGCAACCTGGGTCTGACGATATTCTTGGGTGCCGCATCATTCGCCGTTAAGGGTGCGGACTTTTACGTTCCAAGCAGCGTTCGCTATCGCGCCGTAGACATGAATCGGGTCCTAGCCGATCTCCGAAAGCAAGGTCTCCATCTCCGACCGCGCGTGCGAATCGCCTTTACGGTCCGCCGCAGTAATTCCGGTGGTCAGCACCTGCCGAGCCTCCTCAGCCCGCGCCTCGCGCGAAAGCATCTGCGCGTACATCAGATACGCCGGCACGTAGTCGGCATTCCGGTGCAGCAATTCGCGAAAGTGCCCATCCGCCGCCCCTGTATCGCCGCCATTCATGCACTCCATAGCCAAACCATACCGCGAGAATGCGTCATCCGGCTTCTTCGCGACAAACTCTTCCAGCATCTGCCGCCGTGTTTTCTTTTGTTCGCTCATAAGCTGTTCCGTATTATACGTGCAGCACGGATCACACTAAAGCATGCTTTCGATCTATGGCTTGGCGGAGGTGGACTCTTGACCGACGAAGGAAAGCCGCTTGATCTATCGTCCAAGTCTTTTGATCAATTCGTGGACTTTTTTTTCCATCGAGAAGTCCTGCCCGATGAAGAACAGTTTGAGTGTTTTCTCACCGACCTCGAGGGGACTCGGTACGACGAGGCGGCTGCTTCCTCTCCCGCAGTAATTGTCAACTATATGACCAAGCTCTTCCTGGAATTCGGCCTCATCGCGCCCAGGTATTCCCTGGCCCAAATCAATCAGGGCATTTGGGGTATTTTTGGCCAGAATCTTCGACTCTACGAACTTTTGTGGGATTCGTCCGTACCGCTGGAGCAGCGCGAGCGCTGCGTTCGTTCGATGTTTTCAGTGTATTCGGATTTTGTCTCGAATTCCAAAGTCGAAGTCATGGAGAACTGCTTCTCTATGTGGTGGGACATGATTCTTCACGGTTTTTGGTTTCAGGTGAAGCTTTTTGAACGTCACATCAAAATGGGTGACGTATCCAAGCTGGATTCGGAATCGCATCGCTTGCTTGATGTAATGTTTGAGACTTTAAAGCAGATTCTCGGCCTGCCTGACGAAAGAGTTCAAGGCTATGCGCTGCACGGACTAGGGCACCTCCACCATCCCGCCGTGCGCGAAACTGTGCAGGCATTCATCGATAAGCACAAGAGCGATCTCACGCCCCAAGGCCTGCAATGGCTTGAACAGTGCCGCGACGGGACCGTCATGTAGTTCGAGAGATTTGACGCCGAGCCAAGGCTGCGAGACACGAACGTGAGCGGCGCAAATCCGGCCTCGCGCTATGTTAGGAAAGGTTCACCGTAATCCGGGCTCCGCTAGGAAGAACCGCTAGCTGACGCCGCCAACCCAGATCGGCGTGCTCGTTGGCTGCGGGCTTCCGCCGGCGGGTTCTTCGGTGATCGCCAAAGCCTTGGTTTGCGCCATCACTTCCGGTGGATCGTCCACCATCTCTGTGATTTTCCCGTTTGCGTCGGGCCAGAACGTATGGGAAGGCATCGGCTTGGCGCCGGGAGCTTTGGGTATCAGCCACAACTGCAGAACCTTGTTGCCCTTGGGCATCGGCATTTTCTGGCCGGTGATGTAAATGCCCATCTGCGGATGCCACATGGCCTCAAGCATCGGCATGGTCTTATCGTTGGGCATGATGTCGATCTTCTTGGAGTCCGGGTCCGTCAGAATCCAAGCCTCATGCTTTGCCAACGTCAGTTCCTGGTCCAATTGTTCCCGCTGCTTCAGTTCAGCAGCTTCGCGCGCCTTCATATCTTGCACGGTGCTTTGCAGTTTTCGCGCATCCCAGGTGGAGTACACCGACAAGAACAGCAGAGCGGCCACACCGGCCCAGAGCCAAAGGGGAATCGATCTATCGGAAGACTTCATTTCGGTAATCTTCGCGGGCGCCGACTCGGCTCGCACCGTCCGGAGCAGCCGGGCCTTCAGTATTTCGGGAGGCTCCGCAGGCGGAGCGAGATAGGCAAGCTGGCTGACCAGCAAGCGCGCTTCCTCGAGCGCCGTGGCGCACTCCGGGCAGCCCGTGGCAAGGTGCGCTTCCAGCGCCGCCCGCTCGCTCGGATCAAGCGCACCGAGGGCGTACGCCTCGATCAGCTCCCGGAATTGGTCCCGTTCACTCACGATGCCGTTTGTAATCCTTCCTTCAAACGCAACAGTCCGTTCCTGATCCAACTCTTCACCGTGCCCAACGGTTCCTGCAAGGCACTGGCGATCTCGCTGTGACTTAAGCCTTCAAAGTAGGCCATCTCAATGGCCTTTTTCTGCGGGGCGCTGAGCGTTCCCATCAAGGAACGAACGCGTTCGGCGCGCCGCTTCTCGTCCAGAACCTTCTCGTATTGCGGGGCCTGCGCGATGGCCGGCATGTCTTCGGTCTGATCCTCGCGCCGGCGCTGCCGTTCACTTTTGAGTCGAAGATGGTCGAGCGCACGATTGCGCGCGAGGGTCAGCAGCCAGGGGACGAAGGGGCCGCGAGCGGACTGATATTGCCCGGCGTTGCGCCACAGGTGGAGGAAAACGTCCTGGACCACTTCCTCCGCGGTGGGTGCCTGCTGCACGATGCGCACCACCAGCGCATAAACAATGCGGCAATGCCGGTCGTAGAGCTCTTCGAATGCGCTCACGTCCCTGCGAAGAAACCTGTCCAGCAGCTTCGCGTCCGCGGACGCGTCATCGCCATACTTTGAGGTCATGGCCGCCAGAAACACAGGTTAAGCTTCTTTGTCTCCTGCAGAGATATACGTCAGCGCCGTTGGGCCGGATGAGTCTACCGCCTCAGGACCGCATACGCGAGAGTATTTGATTGGTCACCTTCAGGGATTGCTGCACGCATGCGCCGACTGAGGGACCGCTGAGGTAGTTGCCGGTGAGCCAGAGATTCGGAAAGTTCGCGCGTTGGGTTTCGATGGCGGCAAGGCGCTCCGCGTGGCCCAGGTTATATTGTGGCAGCGCGCGGGGATACATCGTGACGTTGGAGAAAGCTGGTTTTTGATTGATCGCCAGCAGCGGGGCGATCTCGCGGTGGACTAGAGCGGCCAGTTCGGCGGATTGCAGGCTCATTGCCGCCGGGTCGGTGGCGCCGCCTACGAAACTCGTCAGCAGAACATGCCCATCCGGCGCGCGGCCGGGAAACAGAGAGGAATTCCAAACGGTGCCGAGGACCCGTAGTCCTGCGGAGCGCGGCACCAGGAAGCCGAAGCCGGTCAGCGGATGGCCGACGTCGGAGCGCCGGTAACCCAGCGACACAACCGCGACTGCCGCGTATTCCACGGCTCCCAGTAACGACTCGAAACTTGGCGTCAGCTCGCGAAGGAGGTTCGCGGCCGCATCGGTGGGTGTTGCGATCACCACGTCGTCCGCGAGGATCGTTTCCTCCTTTTGCGCTTGGAGCGTCACTTGGAAGGAAGCACCGGCGATATTGCGAATCGGCTCATGGGAGGTCGTGTTGACGCCTGCAGGGGCGCTTCGAGGCTCAGTGTAAACAGGAGTGCCTGTGCTACGGATGCGAGTCACGCGAGCGTTCAACCGAAGTGCATCACCAAGTCGCGCAGAAAGCGCGCGGGTGAGAGCTTCCGTGCCATCGCGAAAACTCAGCAGAGTCGGCCGCTGTCGAGGCTCTTTGCCGGACCTCGCCATCATGCCGCGGATGACGCTGCCTTTCCGCTTCTCCGCGTCATACAACATCGGAAATGAGCTCCGCAGGCTGAGCCGCTCCGGGTCGCCCGCATACACGCCCGAAACGAAGGGACCTACGAGCCGGTCGAGTAATTCCGCCGAGAATTTCCGGCGCACGAAAGCCGCTACGGATTCATCCTGTTCGGGAGTATGGCTCTTGCCGAACACGTCGCGAGCGATGGCCCATTTCGTTCGTGCGCTTACCAAATCAGAGGCGAGGAATGCAGGCGGGCTCAGCGGAACCTGGTTCAGTAAGCCACCAATGAGCACGTAGCGCGGGGCGTGCGGCGACGCCTTTACGAGTTCGCCTTCGATGCCGAGTTCGGCACACAGCGCGAGCAAAGATCCCGTGCCGCTAAAACTCTGCGGGCCGAGTTCGAGCAGGTATCCGTCACGCCGCTCGGAATGAATCGAACCACCGGGGCGAGCACACGCTTCCACAACCAGCGCGTCCACTCCCGCTTTGCGCAGCGCGTGCGCGCACACCAAGCCCGAAATTCCTGCGCCTACGATCAGCGCTGGAACGTGCAGCGTCACGCCGCAACCTCGTGGCTC
>Ga0187855_10004258_pt1 | contig 10350 bp, 10 predicted proteins | sample June2016WEW_8_10_2_FD_132969 | JGI IMG/M metagenome (GOLD analysis project Ga0187855, IMG submission 132969) | Peatland microbial communities from SPRUCE experiment site at the Marcell Experimental Forest, Minnesota, USA - June2016WEW_8_10 | ecosystem: Environmental > Terrestrial > Soil >... | reverse complement strand
GGATGAGGTGGGAACGGCCTTCGCCGTGCTTGGCGCCCTGGAGGTCTGCCGGGACGGTGTGCCTGTCTCGCTGCCGACCGGGCGGCGGCGCGCGGTGCTGGCCGCTCTGCTTGTGCGCGCGGGCCGGCCTGTCCCTGCCGACGCGCTCGTCGAAGCCGCCTGGGGGGACGAGCTGCCAGCCGACCCGAGGTCGGCGCTGCACACCGTGCTTTCCCGGCTGCGCGGCGCGCTGGGCGATGGGGTGTTGCGTGCCGGGCCAGCTGGCTACAGCATCGACCCTGGACCGGGTGGGCTCGACGCGGATCGGTTCGAAGCGCTGCGCGGACAGGCAGCGGAGGCGTCCGCCGCACGGGCCGCGGCGCTTTTCGATGAGGCGCTTGCGCTGTGGCGCGGTCCTGCTTACGCGGAGTTCGCCGACCGCGACTTCGCCCGGCCAGAGGCGGTCCGGCTCGACGAACTGCGGCTGGCGACGGTGGAGGACCGTGCCGAGCTGTCTCTGGCACTCGGCCAGGTCACAGCGGCGGTAACCACGCTGGATGCCCTCATTGCCGGACATCCGTTGCGGGAGCGGGCCCGCTGGCTGGTGATGACCGCGCTCTACCAGGCGGGCCGCCCGCCCGACGCGCTGGAGCGTTACCACGACTACCGTATGCTGCTCGCTAGCGAACTCGGCCTGGACCCGTCGCCGGCGCTGCGGGATCTGCAGGCCCGCATCCTCCGCCACGACCTGGCTGCCGTGCCGCGGCCAGCGCGCCGCCGGGTGCCCGCAGCTCCGGCCTGGCTCGTCACGTCCACGGCATTCGTCGGCCGGGAAGGCGAAACCGCCGCTCTGCTCGAGGCCGTCGGGGCTTACCGCCTGGTCACCGTGACCGGCACAGGCGGGGTGGGCAAGACCCGGCTTGTCGCCGAGGCGCTGGGCAGCCTGACCGAGCGCTACGGCCTGCCGGCCACCGTGACCGAACTGGCAGGCGCCACTACCGGACAGGCCGACGCCGCAGTGGCGGCGGCACTCGGCCTCGGCGCCACCGGTCCGGTCCGCGCGGCGATCCTGGAATACCTCAGCATCTCCGCGGGCCTGCTGGTCCTGGACAACTGCGAGCACGTACTCAGCGACACCCGCGCGCTGGCGGGAGAGATACTCCGCCGCTGCCCCGGCATCCGTGTGGTGGCAACCAGCCGGCACCGCCTCGGAATAGCCGCCGAGCAGGTGCTGCCGCTCGCGCCTCTCCCGGTGCCCGACCCGGAAGCGCCGCAGCGGGCCGCGCTCACAGCCGCAGTGCGGCTGTTCGCGGACCGGATGCGCCGGGTCCGGCCCTCGTTCGCGCTTACCCCGGACGCGCTGCCTGTAGTTGCCGACATCTGCCGCCGGCTTGACGGCCTGCCGCTGGCGGTGGAGCTGGCAGCAACCCGGGCGGCCGCGCTGGGCCTCGGGCCGCTCCGCAGCCGGCTCGACGAGAGCCTGGACCTGCTGGGCGAGGAAGGACGGCCCCGCCACTACCGGCTGCGGGCCGTGGTCGACTGGTCCTACCGGCTGCTCGGCCCCGCAGACCGCCGGCTGCTCGGCGCGCTATCAGTCTTCGGCGGCGACTTCGACCTCGAAGCGGCCGAGCACGTGGCTGACCCCGTCGCGGTCGGCTCCGTCGCGCTTGCGCTGGCCCGGCTGGTGGAGTCCTCGCTGGTCGCGGCCAGCGAAACGGGGGACGGCACGGCCTACCGGCTGCTCATGATCGTCCGGGCTTACGCGGCCGAGCGGCTAGCCGGCACCGGGCAAGAGCAGATGGCGCGGCTCGCCCACGCCCGCTGGGTCGCCTCGATAGCGGAGACCGCCGCCCGGGAGGCCACCGGTCCCGGCTGCGCAGCCGCGCTGGCCCGGGTCGCCCGTAACCGGGCCGACGTCGGCGCAGCCGCGCGCTGGGCGCTTCACTCCGGCCGTCCCGGCCTGGCCGGACGGATCACCGGTGCCCTCAAGCTGTGCCCGCACTGGCGGCCAGACCCTGAACTCATCGCCCTGATCGGGGAGGTCGCCCGTGACCCTGGGATACGGCGGTCATCCGCCGCGGCGCTGGCCCTGGCCGCTGGCGGGCTGGCCGCCTGCGACACCGGGGAACTCGCGGAGGCCGAGCGCCTGGGCACCGAAGCGCTGCAGCATGCCGCCGACCCTGCCGAGCGCTTCCTGGCCATGCTCTGCCTCGGCATCGCGACGCTCTACCGAGGTGATCATGACCGTTCGCTGTCGTGGTGGGGGCAGATCGCCGCCGACACCAGCTTCCCGCCCGCGCACCGGGCCGAAGGGCACGCCACGCTGGCGCTGCTCGCCTGCTACGGCGGGAACCTCGACGCGGCCAGGGAACATGCCGCCCGGGCGCGCATCGCCGCTGAGGCCGCGGGGGCCAGCGGATACCAGGCCTTCGCGACCTACGCGGCCGGCGAAGTCGCCCTCCTGCAGAACCCGCAGACGGGCGTCGCGCTGCTGCGCGCCGCCGCGGCCGAAGCCGGCAGCACCGGCGCCACCCAGGTGGTCCCGGTGGCACGCATCGCCCTAGCCGCCGCGCTCACCAGGCTCGGCCACCACGAAGAGGCGCTGGCGCTGTTCCCCCCACTGCTGCACCAGGCGCGGCGGGAAGGCAACTGGCCCCAGCTGTGGACGGCGCTGCGCATCCTCGCCGAACTCCTCGTCACCCTCGACCGGCACGAGACAGCAGCCGTGCTGCTCACCGCCGCCCGCCAGTCAACGTCAGCGCCCGCCGTATCCGGCGAGGATGTAGAGCGCTACCGGCAGCTCCAGGAGCAGATCAGCCAGAAGACGGGCCCCGACGTCCTCGACCAGATCACCGCGCTGGCCCGCGCGCTGCCACGCGCCCACGTCGTCGACCGCGCGCTCGCCGCGCTCGACGACCTGGCTAGCTGAGAGCGGAATCCAGATCTGGCCGATCCGCGCCGCCGTACCCGCACAGCCAGCGCAGATGTCAGCCGCACAAAATCGGCAGGGAGACTGTCTCGCCCTGACCGTAGCATCCCGCCGCGGTCACTGACCGTGACGATGGTCGGCCCACTGCCGTGGACCGAGATGCCCGGCGAGGAAGAGGGCCGCAAACCATTCACCACCGGCCTGCCTGCCGACGTAGTGTTCGGCTTCTACCGGGACCAGTGCGAGCGCGCCAATGCGATCGTGGCCGCGACGCCGTTGTCTGCGCCGTCACGCGGTAGGCATCCAGGTGACCCGGCCGGCGAGATCTGCGATCTGCGCCGGATCATCTTGCACATAATCGAGGAGACGGCGCGGCATGCCGGCCACCTCGATATCGCACGAGAGCTGACCCACAACCGCACCGGACTTGGCCAGCGCTACCAAGTCACGTGACGCTCAGGATCCTGTACCGATCCTCGTCACGGGCCGGTTTGCAGTCACGGCCCCCTCCCCGCTCGGCGGGGAGAGGGCCGTAACACCTGCGGGGAATCAGAGTTGAATCGTGGCTTCGATAGTCAGCCGCCGCGCAGGCCGGACGTTTTCGCACTTGGCATGTGGCGCTGGGGCGATGCTGGCCGGCTGTGCGGCCCTGGATGATGCCGGCGGCCTTGACAGTGCCGTACCCGGTCCCGCATGGCATGCGGGCGCCCGAAGTCTGGTTCAAGCCTGAGCCCAGCTGCCGACCTGGAAAGCTCGTCCTGGCGTACCCTAAAGGGGTGGCCTACGAGCGGATTACCATCAACCCGGACCGGATGAGTGGCCTGCCCTGTATTCGGGATACCCGGGTCACGGTGAGCGCTGTCCTGGGCCAGCTCGCGGCGGGGCGCGGCATCGAAGAGATTGTCATCGACTACCCGTACCTGGAACGGGATGACGTCCTTGCTGCCTTGGAGTCCGCAGCCGCAGCCGTGCAGGAACGCGAACTGCCGCTCGCCCGGCCCGCCTAGGTCGGCGACGTTGGCTTGCTCACCGCAGCTGACCAAGCGATCTTGGACTATGCGGCCGCGAATGAACTGGTGATAATTTCAGCCGACACAGATTTCGGCGAGCTGCTGGCCATCTCGCGCGGGGCAGTTCGTCCGTCGGTCGTCCTGCTCAGGTCAGCGGATCGTCTCACCCCTGAACAGCAGGCCGCCCTGCTGGCCGCGAATCTGCCGGCGGTGGCCGACGATCTTGGGACGGGCGCGATAGTGACAATCGCGCGTGGCCGAGTGCGGATACGTTCACTACCCATACTGGCGGCTGAGTGATCTCAGGTGGAGGGGCCTTCCCCGTAGCGTGTTGCGCTACCTCTTCAGTTTGCGGATAGCTGACCTTGGGCGCGTCTGGCCTCACCGTGGTCGGCCGTGCCTGGTTCGCGGGCCGACCATGAGTCAGATCCGCTGCAAAGGGAGCCAACGGAGACAGAAGCCGAGCGACGCCAGGCGACGTCCCGCGACAATCATGCAGGTCAGATGACCTATCAGCCGACAGTCAGCGACGCTCCGCGACGGTAAAAATCCACCTACCAGATCGTCGCCCGCCGGGGACGCCAGTGCGGGGTGGAGGTGTACCCGCACAGGTTCCGGCATCATTTCAGCCACACGTGGCTGTACCGGGGCGGGGCGGAGGGGGACCTGATGGAGCTGAACGGGTGGAGTTCCCCGCAGATGCTGACCCGGTACGGTGCCAGCGCCCGCGCGGCCCGCGCCCGCCGCACCTACGACCGCATCATGGAGGACAGTCCCTAGCCGCGGCTTGCCCTGGCCGTCGCCGGACGTCCGGACGCCATGCCCGGTGATTACTACGGCCCTGCGCGTGGAAAGCTGCCACTGGCGGGTTCCGAGAAAAAGCCTCATACTCGGAAGCGTGACCGGCGCAGAGGAGATGCCATGACCATAGCCGTTGAAGAGAGGCGTCTCCGCAGCCTGTTCGAGCGGGTCGAGGCCGTGGAGGATGTGGCCAGGACGCTCGCCGAGGACGACGAGCGCAGGGCAAAGCTCCTGGCGGTGTCGGACAGCGCGCTTGCGGAGGAAGGCACCGTGCGGCCGGTGATCGCGGCCAGGCTGCTGGGGCTGAGCGAGAAGACCGTCCGGGCCTGGGCAGCCGCGGACGTGCTGGCCGTCGCCCGCAGCTCACCGAGGCTGCTGCTGGACGTCCGCAGCGTGCATGCCGTCAGTCACCTGGTCAGCGAGCTGCGGGCCGCCGGGCAGGACCGGGACCTGCTGGACCAGGTGTGGCGGCGCCTGACCAATGCGGCACTGCTGGATCGCGATGACCTGCGGGAGAGCCTGGGCCAGATGCGCCGCGGTGAGGGACGCGTACTCCGCCCGCTTCCCCCGGATACCACCTGAGGTAGCCGCTAGAGTCCGGGGAGTGCCCACCGAAGTTGTCGCCACGCCCCGCGCGGAGCAGCAGATAGCCGGGCTGGACCGCATCCATGCGAAGGCGTTCGGCGACTGCCTGGATGACCTCGCCGCCCGGGGCTGCAAGGCGCTCGGCTACCGGCTCAGCGGCCCCGCGCCCGTTGACCACATGTGCGTCAAGCACCTGCGAGATAGCTTCAGGGTGGTCGTCGCGTTCGAGGACGCCGCCGGGCCTGGATACTGCTGGTCGGCCGCCACGACGACCAGGATCCGGTCCTGAACGTCTACGCCGAGCTGTATCGCCTGCTTGGTGCAGAGCCGCCGGACGGAGCCGGGCGGGATAAGCCGCCCTGCTGCGACGCGGACACGGACCTGCCGCCCGTCCTCGGCGCTGCTGTAGATGAGTTCGTTGAACGCGCCGCGAAAGTACGCAGATCAAGGCGCCAGCTAGCCTAGCGGCCAAAGCCAGGCACCCTGGTGGCGAGGAGCTCGCGAAGGGACCGTCGCTGCCCGGTGCGACGGATGGGAACGGGCATCCCCGCTGCGGCAAGTGAGCAGGCACGCATCGGAAGCCAGGAGAACACACGCCACGTCATGGTCCCTGGGCAATGGTCTTTGACCGTGACCGTGATCGCATTGCCGCGGGCGAGTCAGGGTCCCGCCGGACGCGCGAGGGAATGCACCCGGGCGATGCAACCGCGTATAGCCGTCATCGGGTCTTTGTCCCGGCCGCGGGCAACGCGGAGCCTGGCCAAGATGCGGCCGATGGTGTGCGCGGCCACGTCGGCCGTTCCAGCGTGTAACAGGTACCCGTGCTGGTCATGCCCTGCCTCGCTAGTGCTTTGGTGTCTCTGGCATGCGGAAACGCTTGGTAGCGGATGGTGCGCTGTATGGAAAGAGAAAGACGATGACCGCACCGCGACCGCGTTCCCGCCAGCGCAGGCAGCTGGACGCCGGGATATTCCAGGCCGGGATCAGCTCGTTCCGGCTGCACCTGGCCGCCGAGGGCAAATCGGCCAAGACGGTACGGACCTACACCGAGGCGGTGCAGTGGTTCGCCGCCGCCCACCTGCTGGCCCAGACAAGCCGGACCGGCTGGGAGGAGTTAGACAGGCAGGATGTCCAGCGCTGGATGGCGGGGCTGCTGGGCCGCTACAGCGGCGCCTATGCGAGCAACCAATACCGGGCGCTGCAGCAGTTCTTCAAATGGCTGGCCGCCGAGGAAGAACTGCCCGACCCGATGGCCGGGCTGCACCCGCCGAAAGTCACCAGCAAGCTCGTCCGGTCTTCACCAGCCAGGAGCTGTCGCGGCTGGCACGGGCCTGCGCAGGCCGCAGCTTCGCGCAGCGCCGTGACATCGCGATCGTCGCGGTGCTCACGGCGAGCGGCATCCGGCTATCTGAGCTAGCCGGGATCCGCCATGACCCCGGCGACGCGCAGCGCAGCGACGTCGACCTGTGGCAGCGGGAGATCACCGTCCGCGGCAAGGGCGGCAAGCCCCGGATCGTCAAGATCAGTTACGATGCCGCCCGCAGCCTCGACCGCTACATCCGCGTCCGCGCCCGGCACGCGCAGGCGTACCGGCCGCAGCTGTGGCTCGGGGTCAGCAACCGGGGGCCGATGACCGCCAGCGGCATCTACCAGATGATCGCCCGCCGCGGCCGGCAGTGCGGCGTCGACGTCTACCCGCACCGGTTCCGGCACCATTTCAGCCACACCTGGCTGGACCGCGGCGGTGCCGAGGGTGACCTGATGGAACTCAACGGATGGACGTCCCCGCAGATGCTCCGCCTGTACGGCGCCAGCGCCCGCAGCGTCCGCGCCCGCCGCACCTACGACCGCATCATGGAGGACCGGCCGTGACACGAGCCATGACGGGGTGACGGGGCGCCGCGCCGGGACCGCCTCGCCGGGCCGCGGCCAGAGATCGACGTGCGCCAGCGCGGCCCGTCAGCAATTTCAGCCGCGGCGCACTGCCTCACGTCTTACCCACATGCCGAGATGAGTGAGTCGTTTCCGTGGATCCTATGAAACGGCTGGTATATTGCTAGCTAGTATCCTGAGCCGTTAATTGGCGGTCATTTAATAACATTAATGAATGGTTAGTCTCGTTGCCTCGTGTAAGTCTTCGCCTTGCGCTGTCGGGATGGCATCGCCGGTGCGTATGATGAACTGATTCCGGTCCGTAGGAAGCACTGTCACGGTCAGGCGCAAAGGATTGCCCGCCTGATCGAATGCCGTTCTGGAGATTTCGTACACTCCGACCCGGCCGTCCTGCGGCAGGTTGAAGAATTCAGCCTCTACTGCGTTAGGAGTTCGCACTCTGATCCAGTCGCTATATGCGACCTGCTTGAGACCAAGGGTGCGAGCCAGGTAGGCAACAGCGCCCTCCCCGATGTCGTTCGCCTGGATAAGGCGGTCCGCACCCTTGGGCCGTGAACGCTCTCGGATAGAAGGATGCCTGCAGTGACCACGGGGTCCCGTCGATGTAGCGACGCTGGTGACGGCTGATCACATGGGTTCCCTCCGGAACCTGCAGCTGGGCAGAGACACCGCCGACCGCCATCTGATTCTCGACTTGCGGCGCCGACGAGGAGGCTTCCTGGCGGTGGTTGCACACCTCGGAACGGTAGGCGGCACCCTCGCCGCCGCCTGGCCAGGTCGTGGGATCAGCTGTAAGCGTGGTGACAAACGGTTCGATCGCCTCGACGACAAAGGTGCCCTGCCTGGCCGCGTCTCCACGAGCCCGAGGGAGGTGAGCCATTTGATCGCATCACGGATCGTGTTCCGGGAAGCACTGTAGTGTTCTCTCATTTGGCCCTCGGTTTGCAGCTGCTGGCCGGGCTGGAGCCCTCCCGACTCGATCTGCCCGCGCAGGTCCTCGGCGATCTGCCGGTAAATGGGTTGTGCCATCGATCCTCCTGCTGTAAGCATGGCGCAGGCAGTGATGATCTTAGTTCTCCAATGCCTGTCTACCAGGATATCTGGAGTCGGTGTTTCATAGCCCACTCGGTCAGACCCGTGGTTGCCTCGCATGTGTCCGGCAGCCAGCGCCACCGGAACAGGCTTTGGCCTGCCATCAGCTCAGATTTCTAGGGCGTGCCGGTCTGCTCGAAAAGAATATTGCACTACCTTCGGATTCCTGAATGGTACGCTCAGGGCCATCCTTCAATTCCATTCATCAGACTAGGAAAACCGCACCAGTTTCAGCGTCGCCAAGCCTTCATAGTGAGCTCGATTTCGCCCAGCTCGACTGATTTACCGCTCATGCTGCGATGAGGCACGTCGGGATCATCGAGTCTCCGGCAGGCAGGGGCCTATTATGAGGACTCGCCTGCCGACTATGCCGCATGACACGGCGTCGCGGACGCTCGCGCGTCTACGCATCGGCCTTGATGCCAATCACGGTGCGTGGTCGAGTCGCCGTGGCCACCCGCACACGTAGCCGCCTTATTCTGGAGTCCGATTTTCGATGTCTTCGCTGTAAACACGGCAGGTCCAGGGCTTCGGCGAGGACACGTTACCTGGAGCACTGTCAACGCCGAGAACTACCACAAAATCCCTTGTCGCTGCCGCCTTTAGAGTCTGCGGGCGCGCGCGGAACGCTCCGCGAGGACATGTAAACGCCGCAGACCACCTGGTCAGCGTTACTTTTTCGACAGGGACTCACGACTCTGACTTTACTAGCGGTCCTAACGGCGAACACGGAGGCCAGATAGGCCAGCGGCGAACCTTACAACCAACGTGGCTTAACGGCTGCATCCTGGGCGCCGGGAAGGGTACCGTAATCACGACAAGCATCTGACTGCATGCATCGGCTGGACGGCGGCCTAGCTATCTCGCCTATGAGCGGACCATTAGACGATAGTGAGGACGGAAGCCATGCCCCTGAGCGACTACTGGAACCTGTTCACCGAAGCCAGTATCAGCAATCCACCTGACATGGATAAATTCAGCCGCTACCTCGACGCCGCTATTGCGCAAGAGAGCATCAAGATTGGTGACATCATCGGGGTAGGCGAGGTAACAGGCAGTCTCTATGTAGTTACCCGTCAGGCGGTCATGAGCGTCTACGAAGCCGGTGTATTCAAGAAGCGAGTTGAAGTCAGGCTGGTGAGTCCCACCACCTCAATTGCGAAACTTACAACCAAGGACGCTCACCCGACGGCTGCATCGGTCAAGTTTACCGGACAAACCGAGACGATCTTCAGCATGACTGGCTGGGACTTGAAAGGCCAGGTCGTGTTCAATCTCGAATGGCAATCCGGCGGCGAAGGTCAGCAAATTATGCGTCAGCGCGAACACTTGTTCAAGCTGATCGAAGAGGCGACGGGAAAGACTCGTAGGGCTCAGGTCGGATTGAAGCCGCTCACCCCGCGCGGGGAAGTCCTTGTGGATCTTCTGGCAGACGGAAACAGTTATCATTTTCTCGGAGTGAGCCCCGACGGGGTCTGGATGTACCGCGGGGATTACGCGGGGGCTCTGGAGCGGTACAAGGAGAACCTCGCCGTTGTGGAGCCGCAGTGGATCGATCACTTGACAGCAAAGCTGTACGAGTGAGCCCGCAGGACGGTGACGTAATACCCTGTCCGCCGTTCCGATCTTGAAGCTGCTCCAACTTGTAGCGAAGGCATGCGCTCGCCGACGCACGGCAAACCCACGGGCCGAGCGGACCACGGCAACCTTGGTAAGAACAGCTCAACCACAGCCCAGGATGTTCCACAGCCCGCACCTCCACTGCGCTCAATTGAACGGCCGCGCCACCAGTGGGACCAGTATCCGGTCGAACTTCCACGAGTCGAGCATGGCACGAAACCATCCGCACATGCCGCGTGGAGTGTGTGCGGCACAAGCTCAGGGCAAGATCACTCCGGCGGGGCTGGCATCATAGAGGCAAATGAGCAAGTCGCCTTCCCGCCGCTTCCCTGTGACCGTTAGCCAGCTGCCCGTCACCCGTCACCCGTCACCCGTCACCCGTCACCCGTCACCCGTCACCCGTCACCCGTCACCCGTCACCCGTCACCCGTTGCCAGATCT
>Ga0187855_10004256_pt1 | contig 10353 bp, 10 predicted proteins | sample June2016WEW_8_10_2_FD_132969 | JGI IMG/M metagenome (GOLD analysis project Ga0187855, IMG submission 132969) | Peatland microbial communities from SPRUCE experiment site at the Marcell Experimental Forest, Minnesota, USA - June2016WEW_8_10 | ecosystem: Environmental > Terrestrial > Soil >... | reverse complement strand
GTGATGTCTTCGAAGATCACGGGGCCTGAGTCCACAAATCCGCCCGCTGTGATCGGCCTTCGCTGCGCGTCGTAGACGGGCGCCGCCGAGACGCCGGATGCGATGCCGCTGCTCATTCCCCCCTGTTGCGCACCCGGTTGCTGTGTCGGGGCCTGTTGTGTTCGCCCTCCCATTGGACTGAAAAGCAGGCAAATAAAGACTCCGCAAACTACACGCAAAAGAAAACACCCCTTTTGGGTGCAGTGTATCGTACAGCGCCGAGGCTTCGGTGACCCTTGGCCAGACTGCGAGAACAATGGGATGGAATAGTGTTGTGCGGATGGCATCTAAGCGGTGAGAGGTCAGGCCGATGAATCGCAAGGTCAAGATACAAGTCAGCGCACAGAATCGGAGAGGAAAAGAACAAGAGCTCAAGATCCCTTTCGATCACTTCGGACGCTTTGCGGGTGTTGCTTCTTTCTGGCTCGGTTCGAAGTGGGCGTTCCTGCTGGCCGGCTTAGTCATCCTCGTATGGGTAGTTACCGGCCCCTTCTTTCATTATTCGGATACCTGGCAACTGGTTATCAATACCGGCACGACGATTGTGACGTTTCTGATGGTTTTCCTGATTCAGAACACTCAGAATCGCGATGCGCGCGCAATCAATCTCAAACTGGACGAACTGATTCGGGCCATCGATAGCGCACGCAATCAGATGATCAATATCGAAACGCTGAGTGACATGGAACTGGATCTGCTGCACGCCCAGTATGAAAAGTTGACGGCTACGCGCCGCGCGCCATACCACACCGGCCACGCTAACGCTAGCAGCCCCGTAACCGATTAGAGACGGCAAACGCTGAGTCGATCGAGCGAGGCGGTCTGCTCTCACCCAATCTTCTCAGCGTTTGCTTATGCGCAACGCGTGACTGGTCGATTCTGCTTCAGAAGACTTTCAGCAAAAGCAGGATCAGAACAATGGTGAGGATCAGGCTTAGTCCGCCGCCGCCGTAGTAGCCCCAACCCGGGCCCACGCGGTAGCCGCCGTAGCCAAATCCGAAGATGAGCAGCACAAGAATAATGATCAACAGCATGTCGTTCCTCCTTGGCCGCGCGAGGATTCACACGGACTCGCGACCGCTCCCTGCGGACCAAACGATTCTCATTGCGACAACCGGTGTCAACGCTGGTGCCGAACGCACAAAGCAGAGCAGATTTGACTCTCGCTTGGATGCACCAACGAACGTGCATGGCTGTATTGCCGATGTTGCATTCGTCGCAGACAAGTGCAAACAGCAGCTGCGCTTGTTTTTAGGGATTGTTTCCGAACATACGCATTTCGGCGAACAACCTTACACACACAGGGCGGCGTCCAAGGTTAGGTTGTTAGAAGTTCGAGAGAGTGAACGCGGGAGGTAAGGACGATGCTTTGGACAATCTTTGTAATCCTCCTGGTCTTGTGGCTGCTGGGCGTTGTGAGCAGCTATACGCTGGGTGGGTTCATTCACATCTTGCTGGTCATTGCACTGGTTGTGCTTCTCATCCAGCTGATCTCCGGGCGACGGCCGGTGGTCTAAACACAACAGGCACGAGACGGTGAGTACGCCGTCTGGAATCATGTTTCAAAACCTAAGTGCGAGTTTCAAAAACCACCAGGAGGTGGAGTTATGGATAAGGACAGAGTGAAGGGCACAGTTGACGACACGGTAGGTCGCGCGAAGCGCCAAGTTGGCGAGTGGACCGGCGATACCGGCACGCAGGCTGAAGGCGCTGCCCAGCAGGTGAAGGGCAAGGCCGAGAAGGCGTGGGGCAACGTCAAGGATGCCGTCCGCGATGCGAAGACCGATGCTGACCGGGAGCACGAGAAGAATATCCAGGCCGAGCGGGATCGCGAGTCCGAGCGTGTAGGCAGCGGGCCGGCAAGCACGCACAACCGCCGCTAATCACAAAATCTCATTGGGGCAGTAGCTGCCCGTCGATCCAATTGCTGAATCAAAACGCTGATGTTGGCGGTACGGAGTCCCCCCTCCGCGCCGCCATTTTTTGGGTCTAGATCCCGGCCTGCTTGAACCATTGAATTGCCTTCCGAGCCAGACCACACCGCTCAAGGACTTGCCATCGAGTGCGGTCGAAAGTGGGCGTTTAGCCTCTCGATTTGGGACTAATTTGACTGGGACGGTATACTTAGGCAGCGGGTCGGTGATTCTCACCTCCTCGCGTGTGAGGTGCGTCTTCCGCAGGGACTCCGGTTCACTGACGTTCGACGTTCCGCCATCAGAGATTTCCAGATGGCGCGCGGTGGCCCGCGTGCTCCGAAGTCCTCTTAATGCTGTAGGTTGCACCGTTTTTCCTGCCTGTTGCACCCTCTGCGGCTCCCTCCTGCCGCAGCTCTCCTCCGCGCCAATTTGTTCTGCTTGCTGGATGGAAATCTCCGTCTCGAGCGAACCCGCGTGTCAACGCTGCGGCGATTCGCTTGACTCGCCTTCTGCCCAGCCGGCTCGTGCGGGGGCTCAGTTCTGCCGTGCATGTCGCCTCGCGCCGCCCCCCTTCGTCAAGGCGGTTGCGTACGGTCCTTATCAGGGCCGGATGCGCGAATTGATCCATGCCCTCAAGTACGAGCGCGTGCGACCTGTTGCTCCGAAACTGGGAGAGTTTCTGGCTCGCGCCATCGCGCAGCTTGCGCCCGAGGCTCCGGCTGAAATGCTTGTGATTCCCGTCCCGCTTCATCGGTCTAAACATACCGATCGCGGATTCAATCAGGTACGGCTGCTCGCGGAGGAGGCGGTTGCCTGTCTACGCAAACACCACACAGGATGGCGCCTGACACTCGCCCCCAGCACGCTGATGCGTCTGCGCGGGACCGGTAGCCAGGCCGGACTCACTCCGCGCCAGCGCCGCTTGAATGTGCGTGGCGCGTTTGGTGTCTCCGATCCCGCGGTGGTCTTTGGCAAGCATGTTCTTTTGATAGACGACATCCTTACTACGGGGGCTACAGCACGCGCTGCCGCACGCGCTTTGCTGCAGGCGGGCGCAGAATCGGTTTGGGTGGCCACTTTGGCCCGCGCGCGCCGGATCGGTTTTTGCTCCGAGATCTCATCCTTTTTTCGCAAAGATTCGTCAGGTAGCTTGTTGATCAACGACGGACAGGGCAACGACGCAGCATCTGTTCCGTTTCAGTACGCAATCATGAACTCACAGAACCAACCATCGATTTGACGGGAGCCAAGGATGTCGCTGGGAAAAGCTATGATTCATGCACGCAAGCAAAAATCCGCCGCAAGAGCTGCGGCGCTGGCCGCGGAGCATCCTGCTGCGCAGCCGGCGCAGATTCTTCAAATGCCGGTGCTCGTACTGAACGCTTCCTACGAGCCCATCAACATTTGCGGCGCGCGGCGAGCGCTGGTACTGGTGCTCAAAGGCATCGCCCGCACAGAGGAAGAACACGGCCTTACCCTGCACGCGCAGCGCACGCTCATTGCGATGCCGTCGGTGATTCGCCTGCTTGAGTATAGGCGTATTCCCCACCAGACCCGCGCCTTGTCACGGAAAAACATCCTGTTGCGCGATCGCAATTCCTGCCAATATTGCGGCGTCGTGCTCCCGTCCGCCGAGCTCACGCTGGACCACGTGGTGCCGCGCTCGCGCGGAGGCAACTCTACCTGGGAAAATCTGGTTGCCTGCTGCCATGCGTGCAATCGCCGCAAAGGCAATCGCCTGCTCAACGAAATCGACGACATGATTCTGCTTCGCGAACCGCGTCCGTTCTCCCTCCACACCAGCCGCCAGATCATGCGCATGCTGGGGCGTGGCGACGATCGCTGGCGGAAGTATTTGTTTTATTGAGCTGTCGGAAGACAGTGTTTCAGTCGTGGGGACCCTGCCACTGACTACTTCTGCTGCGGCTTCGGTTGCTGATTCGGAGCCTGACCCGGCGGATTCTGCCCCGGCGTGATGTCCTGCCCCTCATAAATGATCTTCGAGGTTGAGCCAAATCGCTTGTAGTCGGTGTATTTGATGACGTCCCGAATGTGCACGTCCTGCGCCATATAACCGCTGCCGCCGGCAAAGTGCAGCACGCCCTCGCCCTTGGTGTAGACCGGGAACCAATAGTGGCCGTCCACCTGTTCGCGCCACGTCATAAACGGGGGATGCAGGTCCTCTTTCCCTTTGCGCGTGTCATCGGGCACCATGCGGCCATTGGTGACCACGATCTGCAAATCTGTCGCGTCGACCCAGATGCGTCCGTCAAGATATCGCTTGCCCTTCTCAATCTGCTTGGGACTTACCTCGAAGACGTAGCAGTCGACCTCATCCACCTTCTGCTTGCCCACATATTTCACGTTGTATGCGCTGATCTCCTGCGTGGTCAGCACAAAGGGATATCCGTGCTGAATGTCCTGAAAGTCCGAGGGCGACATCATCACGCGCTGGAGTGTGTTTCCCGGGGCAAAAACGACCTTCTCTGTGCGCCGGCCTGAAGGGTCGAAGATCACATCGTCCACTTCGTAATATTCACCGTCGACCTTGTTGTCGTCGTCCATCGTTTGCACACGTGCAATACGCCTGTAGGTATAGTGGTTCAGCGCATCCTGGAATTCTGTCTCCTTCGCAGCGAACTTGCGGATAATCTCGTCGGGCGGCATGGTTGGGTCCGACGTATCGATCCGCCCGAAGCCAGAGTCCAGGGCCATCGGCGTAAAGCTGTCCTTGTCCTGCGCGGCCGCCGCCAGCGCCAAAGCGCCGCTCGCCAGAAGAATCCACCAACGTGAAACTCGCACTCTCAAGACACCCCCAACAGACTTCCGGCAATCCCTAGAATTCGTCGCCCTGAGGCCGCCTGTAAACCGTCCCATGTGCGACCTCGTTCTACCACATTAGACGCATATACAAGGGCAGCGTATGGTTGAACAATAATTGGTGGCTGCACCCCGGGGCGAGGTGCGCCAGTTGATTATCCCGTCGCTCTTTGGCCTTGCATGCCGGGGAAACCCAACGCTAGGCTTGTTTTACCGCTTTCATTCCGCGGTGCTGCTGTTTTTATTATTGCGATCCAGAGCTCTCAAACACCCACAGCGATCAAGCGATTGATCTCATACTGTGACAGAAGGTGGTTCAAGGAGACGCCCGGCTGAATGGCCTATAGCTACCAGCTACCCGCGTTCGTTTTGACGGCGCTGCTGCTTCCGGCGTTCGCCCAGCTTTACCTACGTTCGCGCGATTCCCGGACCTTGCTCTGGCTTCTTGGTTTTCTCTTCTCTTGCCTGCGCATGGTGCAGGTTTACCAGATGGGCTTATGGGATTTTTCCAGCGCCCACGAGCATCCCTGGATTGCGGCCGCCGGACAAACCTCGGCCCTCATCGGCGCCACACTCTTCCTTGCCTCCTTGTCCCCTCTTTCCTTTCGCTTCAAGGGGAGGCGCATCCTCTTTGCGGTTCCGTTCATCATTCCGCTCGCCATCTACGCTGTCCTGATCGATGGTGTTTACCACGGCGAGATGCCGATTAACCTCGCGTTCTTCATCTTTCCGGCTCTCGGCGCAGCTGCGCTTTTTGTGGGATGCTTCTGGGCTTTTTCCCGTGGTAGCATGCCCACCTCGCTGGGGCTCACCCTTTGCGTAGCGATGGGCGCCATCAGTTTCTGGATATGTATCTCGATTCGCGGCAGCTGGCCCCTGGTTTTTGTTGAAAGCGCGCTCCATCTCACCACCGCTCTTCTCATCTTCTATGTCTTCCGCCGCCTGACCCCCGGAACGGTTCTGAGCGCGCTCGGCTTCTTTGCCTGGGCATTCAACGTGGCCATCCTCGCGCCCCACTTCATCATTCATCCAGCAGTTTTGCTCGGGCTGCAGAATTTCTCTGTCCTCGGCAAAGTGGTGGCAGCCGTGGGCATGATCGTCCTCGCGCTCGAAGATCAACTCGGCAACGAACAGGCCGCCCAAGAGCGCGAACGACGTGCCCGAACCGAACTGGAGGCCTATACCAAGATCGTGCTCTCGCGACGGCGGGTTGAGGACTTCGATCGTCAAGCCAACCAGCTTTGCCAGACCATCACCGGTAACAGCCGGTTTGCGCAGGCTGCTCTGATCTTCCAGCAACCGTCGGGGCTGTACCGATTGGCAGGGGCCGCCGGTTTCGATGACGCAGCCCTGAGTGCCCTTGAATCTCTCACTGCCCGGATAGCCGCCGCCGGTTTTCTGGCGCCCGGTTCGTCTCCGCCTGCAGCCGAACACAGCCAGTCCTTTGCCCTCAGCCTCGAACCCTGGCTGCTGCCGGGAGACGATCTAGAACGGTTGCACTTGACAGAAGTCGTGGGTGTGCCACTCCATGGCCGCTCAGGAGCGGATGGCGCCCTACTCCTCACCGGCCTGCGCGATCCAGACCAACTGCTCCGAGCCGACGATCTTCTTCCTGTCGAAGTGCTTGCCGCGCGCATCCAGGCCTCGCGAAGCCAGACCCTGATGCTTGAAAAGCTGATCGACGCGGAGAAGTTTGCCGGCCTCGGCCAGTTGGCCAACAACGTCACGCGCCAGCTCAACAACCCGCTCACGGTGATCCTCGGCTATGCTTCATTGCTTGAAGTCACGCCAGCCATGAGTGCGCAGGAGCGCAAAGGCATCGAAGCCATCCTCACCGAGGCACGCAACATGCGCTCCACCCTTGAAAGCCTCTCGCGCATGTCGCGCTCGCAGAGCGACCAGTTTACCGCTGTCTCGGTTACCGAGTTGCTCAACGATATGGAGCAGCTGCATCGCTCGGAGTTTCTACATCGCTCCATCGACTTTCGCCTCCAGGTTGCGCCGGCGCTTCCGCGCGCCCTTGGCAATGCGCAGCAAGTGCGCCAGGCGGTCTTGTATTGTCTCCAGTTCGCGATCGAGGCGGTGGAGAACAGCGATTCTCCTGAAAAGTCAGTTCGCGTGGAAGCTACGGCGGAAAGCGACACCGTCAAAATTCTCATCGCTCACTCGGGTCCTGGCTTCCTCCATCCCGCGCGCGCGTTCGATCCCTTCATTCCCGCCCAGGCTGCGGGAGAAACGGCAGGCCTGGGCCTCAGCCTCTGCGCCACCATCCTCCGCGAGAACAACGGCCGCATTTCCGCTATGAACTTTGAGCCCCGCGGCGCCGGCATCATCCTCGAACTGCAGACCGCCTAAGGACGGAGGGAGCAGTGGCCTCCAGACCACTGGATATCGGTGTGTAAATGGAGGCCCTCAGCCCCGGAGGGGTATACGCGTTCAATTGCAGACCGTGGAAGCATCTAGTCTCCGACCTTTCGTGTCTGTCCCCGTTGTAGACTTGATCCTTCGTACGTATTACGCGGCCTCGGGGACCTCTATGTACAAAATCACCCTCGCCATCTTCCTTTTCTCATCCTTCGCTTTCGCCCAGAGCACTCCACAAAAACGCCCCATGACCTTCGAGGACATGATGCAGATGAAGCGGCTCGGCGAAACCGCCGTTTCGCCCGACGGCAAGTGGCTTGCCTACTCCGTCACCACCGTGAATCTGGACCAGAACACCAAAACGCCTGAGCTGTGGATGCAGGCGATCGGAGGCGGAGAGCCGCAGAAGCTCGCCGTAGGACAGCCCGGCGACGCTGGCCCGCAATTCGCGCCGGAAGGCAAGCGCATGCTATTCCTTTCGGGGCGCGAGGGAGGCACGCAGGTCTGGCTCGCCGACTTCGATGCCGCAACCGGCGCGACAAGCAATGCGATGAAGTTGACGGCCATCTCCACGGAAGCCCAGAACGCGAAGTGGTCGCCGGATTCAAAGTCCATCGTCTTCACGTCGGCCGTCTATGCGGATTGTCCCGCGATCACCGAAACTGATTTCGCGACGGGGAACAAATGCAATCGCGACCGCGATGCGGCTCTCGCTGCGGACAAAGTCAAGGCGCAGATTTTTACGCATCTTCTTTATCGCCATTGGGACCATTTCACCGGCAATAAGAGATCGCATCTATTTCTTCTTTCGGTCGATACGGGGGCGATGCGCGATCTAACGCCTAACGATCCGCATGATGTCCCGCCTTTTTCGCTGGAGGGCGGGGGCTGCGGGTGCGCTATTTCTCCCGATTCGAAGCAACTGGCCTACACCGAGAACCCCGATCCCGAACCGGCCCTCTCCATCAGCGCGCAGATCTACACGCTCGACCTGACCGATCCTGCGGCGAAGCCTGCGAAAGTCTCGACTTCGGCCGGCGGCAACTTCAATCCGGCTTACTCGCCAGACGGGAAGTATCTGGCGTGGCGTTCGCAGGCGCGGGCCGGTTACGAGAGCGATAAATTCCGGCTGGTGCTGTATGACCGCGCGACCAAAACAATCAGAGATCTGTTGCCGAAGCATGATAACTGGGTGGATGAGTTTGCGTGGGCGCCGAACTCGAAGGCGATCTTTTATGCGTCGGGACAGGAAGGCGAGTCGCCCATTTTCATGACCGGTATCGATGGTGTAACTGCCTTTATTGAGATCCAGGGCGAGTTCAGTGACCTCCATCCTCTCAACGACGGTTACACGATCATAGCGGCACGCATGGGGGTGCAGAATCCAAGTGAAGTAGCTGCCGGGCGGATGATTTCAGGCGTCCCGCTCGGTAAGAGGACCGCACTGATTACCCACCTCAACGACGCCCTCCTCGCCCAACTCGATCTACCGCCGATGGAGTCCTTCTGGTTTACCGCCGCAGACAAAACCAAAGTCGAAGGCTTCCTTATCAAGCCGCCGGGCTTGGATCCCAACAAAAAATATCCAGTCAAGTTCCTCATCCACGGCGGCCCGCAGGGCGCATGGGGCGACATGTGGAGCTACCGCTGGAACGCAGAGCTCTTCGCCGCCGACGGCTACGTCGTCATCATGATTAATCCGCGCGGGTCGACGGGCTATGGCCAGGCATTCGTCGACCGCGTCAATGGCGACTGGGGCGGCAAGCCTTTCACCGATCTGATGACGGGTCTCGACTACGCCGAGCAACACTACCCCTTCATCGACAAAGCCCGCGAGTGCGCTCTCGGCGCGAGCTATGGCGGCTACATGGCTAACTGGGTTCTCGGCCACACCGACCGCTTCAAATGCATCATTTCGCACGACGGCATGTTCAACGCGGAGTCGGCGTTTGGCACGACGGAAGAAGACTGGTTCAACATCTGGGAGTTCCGCGGCGCACCGTGGGACTACTACGGGAAGCCCGACGCAGAGAACCCATTCCGCAAGTGGTCGCCTTCCCTCTACGCCAAGAACTTCAAAACGCCAACGCTCGTGATTCACGGCCAGCTCGACTACCGCCTCGATGTGAGCGAAGGGTTCCAACTCTTCGACACGCTGCAACTGCGCAAGGTCCCAAGCAAGATGCTCTACTTTCCCGATGAAGGCCATTGGGTCCTCAAGCCGCAAAATTCGCGCCTCTGGTACAAGACCGTCAATGACTGGGTAGATCAGTGGACGAAAGAGCCAGCTTCTAGCCGCTAGCTTTCAGCTGCTAGCTTGCTGGTTGTGAAGATGAATGACCTCCGCTTCGAAGAGCTTGAGCTAGAAGCTAAAGGCCAGGAGCTAAAAGCTGCCTTTCTCGCGCAAATCCGGCAAGCCTCGCGCCTTCCTCAACGAAGGCGGGCTGTACGAGTACGCCGTCAAGGCGCTTGGCCGCCAGATGCGCACCACGGCCAATCTCCGTCGCCTCATGCAGCAGCGGGCTGAGCCTAACGAGCAAGGTGAATCCGCAATCAGCGCCGTTCTCGCACGCCTCAAGGAGAATGGTTATCTCAACGACGCCGCGTTCGCGGAGACCTATACGCGACTGCGCAAGGAAAATGAGAAGTTCGGCCAGCGCCGCGTCCAGCAGGATCTGCGCAACAAGGGCGTGCCCACAAATCTGATCGTTCCCACGGTGGATGCAGCCTACGCCCAGACAGACGAAGAGGCCCTGGCCCGCCAGCACCTCGAACGCATGCGCAAACCGCAAAACGAAAAGGAAACTGCGCGGATCATGCGCCGTCTTGTCGGCGCCGGTTTCTCGACGGGTGTCATTTACAAGATCCTCCGCCAATGGGAAGTTCCCGACGAGACCCTCGCCGCGCTGGACAATCTCGGCGACGATCCGCACGAAGAGTGAACAATTCATCTGCCGATCTCGTAGAGCTGATATAGAGTCACCTCGTAGGACTTTCCGGAGGTTTCATGGGCTCGGCCCCGGCTGTTCCGGCTCCCTCTGCAACATTGCCGCTCGCCATCGACGCGCTCGTGAAGCGTTTCGGCGCGCTGACTGCGGTCGCGGGCGTCTCTCTTGAAGTGCGCGCGGGGGAGTGCCTCGGTTTATTAGGCCCCAATGGCGCGGGCAAGAGCACAGTGATTCGTGCCATCGTGGGCCGAGTGATTCCCGATGGC
>Ga0187855_10004254_pt1 | contig 10354 bp, 14 predicted proteins | sample June2016WEW_8_10_2_FD_132969 | JGI IMG/M metagenome (GOLD analysis project Ga0187855, IMG submission 132969) | Peatland microbial communities from SPRUCE experiment site at the Marcell Experimental Forest, Minnesota, USA - June2016WEW_8_10 | ecosystem: Environmental > Terrestrial > Soil >... | reverse complement strand
GGCTGCCAGGTCGTGGTACTACGATAATAAGCCTCCGTATGCCCAGGTTAGCTATGGCAAGAACAAGCGTGTCAGTCTCATTAGCCCCAACAGTGCGCGGGATAAGACCAGCAAGGGCATCGGTGAGGGCTCCTTGGAGGCGGAGGTGCAAGCGGCTTACCCCAACGCTGGGTGTGGCCCGCAACCCGGGCCTGGCGGTACTACCGACCTAAGCTGCGAAATTACCAAGCACCTGCCGGGTGGTAAGACCATTGCTACCTCGTTCGTATTCGGCATGGCAGGCGGCAGCGGTGGTGTAAGTTCAATCTATATCAGCGAGTTTTAGGCGCTACCCGCACGAGAGTCTAAGTGCAAGATACGGTTCGGGCAGATCGAGGTCAGGCGAGAGGGTCTCGATCATTTTTCGTAATGTCTCACGAGCCGCAGCAGCGCTACCTTGGCCACTATATTCATCTGTCTCTCTGCGCCATGCCCACCAGCGTCGCACTAGGTCCCGTCCGAGAAGAACACGCTGAAGTCCCGAGGACATTACTCGCGCCTCTTGGTTGCGAATGATTTGAATGCTGTCCGGTCCCCATGCAGCACCGTAGGCGTCATATAGCCAGTGTCGCTCCGCTTCGTCATATGGCAGGGCGACACGATAGCGAAACAGTAAATCATCTACCTGTGCCGCATTTTTTTTAGAAACGTCATCGGCTGAGAAGGCGATGTCTGCTTTTTCCTCGATATTGAACCATCCTTGCAATGCACACGTATCACTGGGTAGCCATTGAGTCCATTCCTGTGTGGATCGATTCGGCACATCGCATAAGTCGTGTAAAGCATCGACCGCTCGTAGTCCGAGTAGAAAAAAAGCACGACCATAAGGCTGCTGGTGGCGTTCTGGTGGATAGGCGTCTGTCGGCCCGATCATATTACTTGTAGGTCCTCCGCGCTAGTTAGTCAATTGTGCCATTTTTGTTCTGTAATTGCAAGAGCTTGAGCTTGTTAGCCTCGGAGGAGGTAAGAGCATCTTTCATTGTTCGTATAGTATGTCGGTTGAGATAGGGAAAGCCATGCTTGACGGCGAGCCCAAAATCGGAGTGCATGTTATCCCGGCTATTGATGATTGCCCTGGAGACATCGTCCTTTGGTTCACGGGTAGATGCACACAGCATGTCATGGTGGAGCTTTGAGCACAAGCCCCGGAAGTAGTAAGGCCAAGGACTTACTGCCATATCCGCTTCGGCATGTTCCAACTCGGTGATCGCCAAATCTACCATCTCCCGCCATCCGCCCGGCCTGTGTTGGGGTGACTTCTGTCGTTGGAAGAAAGCATAAGCCCGTGCGCTGCGAACGCGGACGGCTACTGATAGACGGAGTTGAGGGCTCTCTAGCGCCTCATTGAGGTCAGCTATAGCTTCCTCGGGGTGGTTCCATTCAGCAAGTATGTGACCACGAGCAACCTGAATATCAAGACGACGATCTTTGTAGCGGAGGCCAGTTGTGAGAGCTGAGTAGGCGTTACTCAACTTCCCTTCATCCCAATGGATAATTCCCTTATGGTACCACGCGGATGCTGGGTTATAGGCGTTGGCAATCCTCAAATCCAAGAGTTTATGAGCGTGAACGTAATTTTCGTCTTGCATATAAGAAATGGCGAGCCGCTCCACAAGGAAGCATGGTTTGTTGTCATGGCCAGGCATCAACCAAGCCATCTGGATGCCTTTGGCGAGGGCCGTGCGGCTAGCATCTCGGTCATTGCGTAAGTCCTCGACCCGCCCAAGTTGCTCAAAGAGCCAAACGAAGTAGCTAATGTCGCCGTTTGTTGCTGACTTGATCTCATGTGTAAGGTGATCTCTGGCCTCGCGCAACTTTTTGGAGGTAATTAGAGCACCTATTTTTGCTTGGATAGCCTTCTGACGTGGCAAATGGCGTGGGTTGCGCGCATGGGGTTTTGCCCAACGCTGGGCGGCGGTTGTTATCTCGATCTCTCGCTCTGGAAAAACTTCATACAACCGAGTAATCAATGTTTCCGTAGGAGGCGTGCCCGTCTCTGTGACAGCTATTAGAGAACGAGAGACGGCTAGCCGACGAGCAAATATGTATTGGCTCTCGCCAAGACCATCTCGGACGCTGCCGAGGAAGATGCCAAAACCCAGGCGCTTGCTTGATGTGTTCGCCTTAGGCATGGTCGAGCTAATGATGGATTACCAGATCCCCAGCACACTGATTGTCCAGGGTCGGAATTATGACATTGATGGTCCTTCATGACAATGGCAGTCCGCGTAAGACTTCCTTCTCGGCATCAGGTACCAACCTCGGAAGGAGCACCGGAATGACCCCGTCTCCCAATCGTCGACAATATTGTAACAATTGTATCTTGCAAGAAGCCCGCGGCGGCCGGGTCTGCCCGATAGCTCGGGACACCTACGGCTTGCCGGACTTGGTTGAGGCCCGGCACCACGCTGCGGCTCTGCACGCCGCCATCCTCGCTGACGCTCAACGTCTTCCTGGCTTCGCCGAGTTGATCCGCCGCGATGCCATCACCCGCCCCACAGGAGCCTTGCCGGCCTCGCTCGGTCGCGGTCTGCTGGTGGCTCACTTGTCCGATCCTGCGACCCACGACTCTGCCAAGGAGGTTGTTGATGCCTTTCCTTCCCGCGCCGACCGATGACGACAGTGGCCTGAACCGCCGGGCCAGGAAGGCCGAAGCCTCGACGGCATTGGAGTTGCATCGCTATCGGCTCGGTGCTCGCTTCCGTGCCCAAGTAGATATCTACGAGAGCCAGGCGCTTGCCGACGCCAACCGGGCAGCCGTCTGTGAGGAAATGGACCTGGTGGACTATGGGCTGAGCCGTGCCGGCACGTCGGCCGCCAAGATCGAGATGACGGCAAGGGCCGCGCAGCGCATGGCCACCATCAACGAGCGGCGCATCATGCGGCGCTTTGGAGGCTAGCGATGCGGCGTCATGGATCGAACGAAGAGCCGGACGAGCGCGTGTGCGAGGCGTTGGTGGAACTGTCTCAGCTCCGCTGTCAGATGCAGCTTGCCGCCTTCAAGGAAGAACTGCGGCGGGATGCCGCCACGGTGCGGCGAGCGCTTGATGAGGTCTTCTGGAAGATGGACCGGGAAATAGAGCAGCGCGAGGGGAGGCAGCCGTGACCACGTCACCTACTCGCTGGCGGGACTCGACTATGAGTGTGGCGTGGGCCGTTTTCGAGGTCGGGAGCGGCAGCCGTGAACCACAGTAATCAACCGCAGTGGGAGCGCCTGCTCTGGTCGCTGATCGCTGCCGTCGTTGGCCTGGAGCTGCTTGCTGCCGTGCTTCCCCGCGTGCTGGTGTCGCTGGTGGTGCTGGCTGCCGTTGTGGCTGTGCTGCGTCTCATTTGGTGGTACACGCGGTTGTAAAAGCCGTTATGGAAACTCGCTCTTATCCGGTGGTGTGATCATAAATAAAAAAAGTTGTTGACATATGTCACATTCTGTCGCAGGATAGTCTGTGACGTCGCGTCACAAATTGTAGTAAGTGAAGGGAGGTGAGCGATGGGACGGCGTAAGCCACACAAAATTGTGATCCGTGAGGATCGGTTGAGCAAGCTCGATGGGACCAAGATGGAGCTGGCTATCTGGCTGCTCGCTCGTGGCAAAGTCGAAGATCGCACCCAGCGCTCACAACCTGCCCCGCCGACGAATGATGAGGTGAATAACCCGGTTGATGATGTGGGTAGGGGTGAACGCCCCGATACAGAGGGGGCGGCGTGATGGCGGCAGTGGTCCTGGGCGCCCTGGCGCTGGCACTCGGCGGGGGGCTCGCCGCGCTGCTCATTGATCGTGGATGGCGGGCTCCCCGCATGGAGATGGTCGAGCTGCGCTTTGGCGTGGATGTCAGCGAGAGCGCGGTGTGGGGGGTGCTCGGGTGTATCTCAGGGTTGCCGACTCGCTCGCAGGTGGTGTTGGAGCTGGTCGGTGACGCCGATGGCATTCGCCATTACCTACACGCTGAGCCTGGGACGATTGGGATACTGCGCGCTCATTTGCGGGGTCTGCTGCCGGGAGCGCGGCTGGAGCCGGTGAAACCGGGTGAGCCGCGCGTGTGGCGAGCGGCGGCGCGGGTGCGCTGGGGTGGTCGTCACCCGCTGCTGCGCTCTGATCGCAGCGGTGAGACGGCGGCGGCGCTACTCGGGGCGCTGTCCGGTCTGCATGGTGGTGAGCGGGTGATGGTGCGTTGGACGCTGCGTCCGGCGCGCGGCCCGTATCTGTCAGAGCGTCAGTCGGGGTCGCAGGCTCATAATCCGGGGCCGCTGGGGTGGCTGTGGGGTGAGCAGCCGATCAACCCGGCGCATTTGCACGCGCTGCGCTCCAAGTACAGCGGCCCGGTGCTGATGGCGCGTGCGGTGGTCGCGGTCGCTGCTGGCAGCGAGGGACGGGGCGTGAATCTTTTGACGCGAGTGGTGGCGGTGCTGCGTGCCCGGACCGGATTGCGCGGTTTGCCCGTGGTCCGGTTCTGCCGCTCGTCTGGTGTGCAGCGGTTCTTGGAGCGGGTGCCGCTTAGTGGTGGCAATCGGCTCTCGCCGGCAGAGCTGGTAGGGATGGTGGGGTGGCCGATTGATGCACCGCGAGTACCGGGCTTGGTGCTCGGTGTCGCGCCGCAGTTGATGCCCCCGCCGGGGCTACCGCGTCAGGGCGCCCGGGTGTTGGCGTACTCCACCTGGCCGGGTATGGAGCGACGGGCGCTGGCTCAGCCGCTGCTTGGCACGCTCAGCCACATGGTCGCTGCCGGCCCGTCGGGTGTCGGGAAGTCCGCGCTCCTCGCCGGCGCTGTCGCCCAGGATCTGGCGGCCGGTCGCGGTTGCCTGGTGCTCGATGGGAAGGGAGACCTCGCGGTGGAGATTCTGCGGCTGGTGCCCGAGCGTCGGTTGGGCGAGGTGATCGTGCTTGATCCCGGCCGGCAGGGTCCGGTGCCAGGGCTGCGGGTGTTCGGCGGCGGCGACCCGGAGCTCTCGGGTGATCTGGTGCTTGGCATGTTCCGTTCGATCTTCATCGACTCGTGGGGGGTGCGCTCGGATAAGTGGTTGCGGGCGGCACTCGTGACGCTGGCTTATGACGGCACAGCGACGCTCGCCGATCTGCCGTTCCTGTTTGCGTCCGACGCCTACCGTCACCGCCTTGCCGGGCGCCTGCACGATCCGCTGCTGAAGGCGGTGTGGGCGGAGTTCGAGGCGCTCAGCCCGGAGGGTCGCGCGCAGCAGCTGGGGTCGCCGTTGACGAAAGTCAACGAGCTGGTTGGCCGGCGGGTCGTCCGTTCGGTGCTGGCGCAGCCTGAGCCGAAGTGGGACATGCGCGAAGTGCTGCGCCGTGGCCAGGTGGTGATCGTCTTGCTCTCGCCGGGGGTGATCGGCTCGCCGGCCTCGAGATTGCTGGCGGCGCTGGTGATCCACGAACTCTTCCAGGCGGTGCAGGCCCGCGCGCAGGTGCCGGCTGCCAAGCGTCGGCCGTTCAACGTCTATGTCGATGAGCCGAAGGTGTTCACCGACATCCCGCTGCCGTTGGACTCGCTGTTCGAGTTGGCCCGCGGGCTCGGTGTCGGTCTGACGCTCTCCGCGCAGTCGATCACCCAGCTCCCCGCCGACCTGGCCCGCTCCGCGCTGACCAATGCGGCGACGCTGGTGGCGTTTCGCCAGAACGCTGACGATGCCAAGCTGTTGGCGCGGGAGCTGCCGGGCGTGACCCCGGAGGAGTTGCAGGCGCTCGGGCGGTTTGAGATCGCGGCGCGGATTGGGCTCGGCCTGGGTGATGTCAGTCCGCCGGTGACTGGCCGCACCGTGGCGCCGCCGGAGCCGATCAGCGACCCCGAGGCAGTGCGCCGGGAGTCGGCCGCGCGCTACGGCCGTCGTCCCGAGGAAGTCGACGCGCTGCTGCTGGAGCGCCACGGCCTGAGCGACCAGCCGACAACCGGTATCGATGAGGATGAGACGCCGCTGCGGCGTCGTCGGAGGCAGGCACCATGAGGCGCGGACTACTCCTCCAAACTGTGCCGCTCTCCCCGCCGATCGCTGCGCCGATCGCCTCGAGTCACGAGCGTCGTTTGCCCTTGTGGCATGGGACCTTTTGGCGAATAACGCCAGGGGCTCTTGCCCTCCAGTTGTGTGTGTTGTGGTCTGTGACGGGAGGTTGGTTGTGAGCCGGGTCAGTGTTCCCCGGCTGGTGGCGTTGGCTGATGGGATGCCCCTCCTTGAGAGGGAGATCGTGGAGACGGTCGCTCGCCTCACCTTGGTCAGTGGTCGGCAACTCTCTGATTTATTTTTTGATTCTTTTTCTCGTTCTTCTACCCATGCCCGCCGTGCCCGCCGGGTGCTGGCGCGGCTGGTGGAGCAGCGAGTGCTCGACCGTTTGGAGCGCCGCCGTGGCGGGGCCGGTGGCGGCTCCTCGGCGTGGGTCTATGCGCTCGGCCCGGCCGGGGTGCGGATGGTGGCCTATTGGGCTGGTGAGGGGCTGCCGCGTTCGCGCGGCGCGCACGAGCCCGGCGTGGTGTGGACGGCGCACACGCTGGCGGTCAGCGAGTTGTACGTGCGGCTGCGCGAAGCGGAGCGCGCCGGGCGGGTGGAACTGCTGGCGTTCGATGCGGAGCCGGACTGCTGGCGGCGGTATACCGGCCTGGGTGGTGCGGCCGGGGTACTGAAGCCCGACGCCTACGTGCGGCTTGGCATCGGCGAGTACGAGGATTCCTTTCTGGTCGAGGTGGACATGGGCACCGAGCGCCGGGGTCAGCTGACCCGCCAGCACCACGCCTACAGCGCGTATTTCCGCGCTGGTGTGGAGCAGGCCAAGACCGGCGTCTTCCCCTCGGTGTTGTGGATCGTGCCCGACGCGCGGCGGGTGGCGCTGCTCATGGACATTCAGCGGGGGCTGCCCGCGCAGGCGCGGCGGCTGTTCACGGTGGCAACCAACGAGCGGGTGCTCATGGTGCTGTGCGGCCTGGCACCGGAGGCCACGGCGGCGGGAGGCGCGGCATGAGCGGCGCCACGGACGGGCGGCCGGTGATGTATGGCGACCCGGCGCGCTGGCTGGTGCTGCACGCCGATTGTCTGGCGCTGCTGCCCGAACTGCCCGCAAACTCGGTCGAGGCGGTGGTCACCGACCCGCCCTATGGCATCGGCTTTGGCGGCGAGGCATGGGACGGCGGCACGCTGACCGACGCGGCAGTGTTTCAGCGGTGGACGAGCGCGTGGGCGGTGGAGGCGCTGCGGGTGCTCAAGCCGGGCGGGTGGTTGGCGGCGTTTGGTGCGCCGCGCACCGTTCACCGGCTGGTCGCTGGGGTGGAGGATGCCGGGTTCGAGGTGCGCGATCAGGTGCTGTGGCTCTACGCGCAGGGCGTCCCGAAATCCCGCGCTCGCCCCGGTGGCCTGGCGGTCTGTCTGAAACCGGCCTATGAGCCGGTGCTGCTGGCCCGCAAACCACTGGAAGGCACGCTCGACGCGAACCTGGCGGCCTACGGCACCGGGGCACTCCAGATCGATGCAGCGCGCGTGCCACGCCGCGAGGGGGGCCGGGGGTTCTGGCCGGCGAACGTGGCGCTCACGCACGGCCCGGGGTGTCAGCGCGGTGGCTGCCAGCCGGACTGTCCGGTGGCGCTGATCGATACCGAGCCGCGGCCGGGCCGGGAGGTCAGCCGGCTGTTCTTCGCCAGCAAGGCCAACCAGCGGGAGCGCGAGACCGGCTGCGAGGAGCTCGCACTACACGAGGTCCCGATCCAACTGCGCGGGGGCGCGGTGCGACTGGTGCGCAACATCCACCCGACGGTCAAACCGCTGGCCCTGATGCGCTGGTTGACCCGGCTGGTCTGCCCGCCGGGCGGCACGGTGCTCGACCCATTCACCGGCAGCGGCTCCACCGGCGCGGCCGTACTGCTCGAGGGCGGCCGGTTTGTCGGCATCGAACGCGACGGCCGGTATGTGCCAGCCGCCTGCGCCCGGATCGAGCATTGGGCCACCGTAGCGGGCCAACCGAGCGCCGTTCACCCCGAACCAACGGGTGAGAAGAAAAGGAGAAACCCCAATGTTAAGCGATCGACATAAAAGGCAATTCGATTTGATTCGGGTAACGACGCGAGCTATCGTCGGTTTACACCGAAACCAAAGGTGGTGCAGCACGGCAAAGCGGTTTTCACTGCCAGCGGCACCCCGGCTGGTGAATGGTGCCACGACGCGCACGAGGCCAAAAGCCCGTGTGCGTTGTGTGAACCCATACATTCCAACACTGGAGGTACTTGGCGATGACCAAGGCACAGGAGGTATACGAGAAGATCGAGGCGATGGTGGCCTCGGGCGAGGTGAAAAAGGCCGACGCCTTCAAGACGCTCGCCGAGGAGTACGGCCAGCCGGTCGACAGCCTGCGCGGCGCCTACTACCAGCACAAGCGAGTGCTGGACAACGGCGGCACCCCACCCGCTGGCAACGGTGGGGCTCGCCGCACGCGGCGGCGGGAGACGACCAGCGAGACAGCGGTCGAGTCCGCGATCGCCACGCTCAAGCGAGCGATCGACAGTATCGACGCCGAGATCGAGGTCGCCAAGGAACGCGCCAAAGAGGCGCAGGCCGAGTACGAGGCGATGCAGGCCAGCGCCGACGAGCGCAAGGCCAGCATCACCGAGAAGATCACGCTGCTGGAGCAGCCCGCCTAACCGGCAAGGTGACAACGTGGGTAAGGGTGGCCCGAATCCGATCGATTTGGGCCACCCGACACCTACCACCACACCAGGGTCAGAATATATAATTACGGTAATGGTTAGTTGACGTCACACTCGTATTAAGATACATAGTTAACATTCGTCACATTATGTAATACAATGGAGGTAGTAAACAGGAATGACACATGACAGGAGTACAGGCACGGGAACTCGGACGGATACTCAGGCAAGCACGCCGCGCCCATGGGTTATCGCTGCGCGCCCTGGACGAATTGACCGGCGCGTCCTACGGCTGGCTCAGCCGCCTGGAACGCGGGCAGATGATCGCCCCAGCACCGAGCAAGCTCACCAAAGTCGCCGAGGCACTCGGCATCCCACCGGAACGGATCGACCGGATCACCCGCGGAAAAGTCTCCAGCGACCTGCCAGCCATCCGCACCTACTTCCGCACCAAATACAAGCTCAACCCGCAGGAGATCACGCAGATAGAGGAGCTATTCGATCGGATTCGCCGCAATCGCCACGAACACCAAGACGGAGCGATCCACGACTGATGCGCGCCGCACGGGTGGGCACAACTGGGCCACGGACAACCCGGCCGGTACAGCGCTTGCGCGCCCTCACCCCACCGTGGTCGGTATCCCGCCGCGAGGCACACTGGATCGCTGAACAACAAGCCAAGCTCCTGATTGCTGAGGCAGGTATCACCGTCCCGCCGGTCCCCGAGACAGTCGTGACCAACCTCGATGGCGTGAGCGTCTACCCGCTGGCACCGATGCCCGTCAAAGGACTGATGGGCGTCAGCAAACCGAGCAGCCGCGGCGGTGACATCCTCATCGACAGCACCCTGCCATCAGCCGAGCGGCGCGTGACACTCCTACACGAACTGAAACACCTCATCGACGGCGGGCACACCACTCGGCCGCGCCAAGCCGGCAGCCAAGACAGCCACGAAGGACTCTGCACCGACTTCGCCCTGAGCGTCCTGATCCCCGCGTCGTGGCTGCGTGCCGACTGGCAAGCGGGACACCGAAGCATCAGTGCTCTGGCCGAGCGCTACCAAGTGCCCGCCGAGGCGATGCGACACCGCCTGCATACGCTCGGCTTACACCGACGCGCCCCGCCAGCTCGCCGTCACATCTACTGCCAGTGGCAACCACACATCAAGAACAACGCCAAGGAAAGGAGACCACACAATGACACTCACTCTCACCAAACACACCGATGACTCCTCGGCAGATGCCGTCAAGCGGGCCGTGCTCTATCTGCGTGTCAGTTCACGCGGGCAGCTGGAAACCGACTACGACGAGGACGGCCTGTCGATCGCCGCGCAGCGCGAGCGCTGCACGCAGAAGGCCGGCGACTACGACGCCGTGGTGGTCGATGAGTACATAGAGCGCGCCGAGTCCGCCAAGACCAACCAGCGCCCCGAACTGAACCGAATGCTCCGACGCATCATAGAGCAGCGCGACGTCGACTACGTCATCTGCTGGAAGGTCGATCGGTTCGCGCGTAACCGCCGCGACGACGCCAACATGCTGTTCGATATCGAGCTGTCTGGCGCCCGGCTGATCAGCGCCACGGAGAACATCGATCAGACCCCGGCGGGCCGGCTGATGCACGGTATGTTGGCGACCTTCGCCGAGTACTACAGTCGCAACCTCGCCAACGAGGTCCTCAAGGGC
>Ga0187855_10004244_pt1 | contig 10367 bp, 9 predicted proteins | sample June2016WEW_8_10_2_FD_132969 | JGI IMG/M metagenome (GOLD analysis project Ga0187855, IMG submission 132969) | Peatland microbial communities from SPRUCE experiment site at the Marcell Experimental Forest, Minnesota, USA - June2016WEW_8_10 | ecosystem: Environmental > Terrestrial > Soil >... | reverse complement strand
TCAGGTCGAAAATCTCCTTGCCGGTGATGGCCTGCCCGAGCTTGCCCAAGTTCATTGGAAGTTACCCAGTTTACTCGTTACCGCATGGCGGGCGCAAACAGGAGCCGGTCAAAGTTGCGCGAGGTGATCTCGGCGATGCGCTCCGGCGCCACGCCGCGGACTTCGGCCAGACGGCGCACGGTCTCTACTATGAAGGCCGGCTCGTTGCGTTTGCCGCGCCTGGGGACGGGGGCCAGATAGGGCGCGTCGGTCTCCACCAGCAGCCGATCCTCGGGTGCCAGGCGCGCCGCATCGCGCACCGTGTCGGCTTTCGGAAACGTTAGGACGCCGCCGAAGCTCAAGTGAAAGCCCAGGTCCAGAGCCTGGCGGGCCTGGTCGGGCGTGCCGGTGAAGCAGTGCATGATGCCGCCGCCGGTCCAATGCTGGCGCAATACGAGCAGGGTATCCTCCCAGGCTTCGCGCGTATGAATTACGACGGGCTTCCCAGCCCTGCCCGCCAGCTTCAACTGCGCGATGAAGACTTCGCGCTGCACGTCTCGCGGCGAAAAGTCGTAATGGTAGTCGAGGCCGATTTCGCCTATGGCGAGCACCTTGGCGTCGGCGGCCAGGGCTTCGATTTGCGCGAACGTCTCCGGCGTAGCTTTTGACGCATCGTGCGGATGCACTCCGACCGTCGCGTACATGAAGGCGTGCTGGCGGGCCAGGCGCAGACCGGCTTCCAGGTCCGGAGGACCGCTGCCTGTGCCGATGGCCATCATGCGTTCGACGCCGGCCTGTCGGGCGCGTTCGATCACGTCATCGCGGTCCGCGTCGAACTGTTTGTCGTCCAGATGGCAGTGGGAATCGACCAACTTCACTTGAGGCGCGCCCCGATGGGAACGTCCTCCAGAAAGCCGGCGAGCACGGGCTTGCCGCCTTCGATGGAACCGGCCACGATCATCCCGTTGGATTCGATGCCGCGCAGCTTGCGCGGTTGCAGGTTGGCGACGATCACCACTTTGCGGCCGATCAACTCTTGGGACGTGTAAGCTTCCGCGATGCCCGCCACGATGGTGCGCGGTTGTGGCTCGCCGATGTCGACTTTCAAGTGAAGCAGCTTATCGGCGCCCTTAACCGGTTCGGCGGAAAGCACCTGGCCGACGCGCATCTCGACCTTGGCGAAATCGTCGATGGAGATGCGATCGGTTTGCGGCGCGGCGGCTGCCGCCTCGGGCTTGGAGGGTTTGCCGAGCATCACATTTTGCTCTGCGGTGACGACCGCTTCGAGTTCCTGCATCTTGGCGATGGCTTCCTTCATGTCGATGCGTGGGAATACGGGCGCAACCTCGCCGATCGTTTGGCCGGGCGGCAGTTGGCCCCACGCGAGCGTATCCAGGCGTACCGATTCCAGCGGCTCGGTCATGCCCAGTTGCTTCCAGATCTTCGTAGTGGACTCCGGCAGCAGCGGAGCTAGCAGCACCGTAGCGATGCGCAGCGCTTCGGCGGCGGTGTAGAGAGTCGCATCGAGCAGCGCGGGCGCCTCGGGATTCGGGGACTTGTAGAGCTTCCAGGGCGCTTGCTCGACGATGAGTTTATCCAGGGCGGACAGGAGGCCCCAAACAGCCTCGATTCCGCGGGAGAACTCAAACGAATCAAACGCTGCGGCCACGTCTGGGATGGTCTTTCCCGCGAGCGCAGCGATTGCCTCAACGGTCCCTCCAGGAATCACGCCACCACGGTATTGCCGGATCATCGTCAGCGTGCGGCTCACCAGATTGCCGAGTCCGTTGGCCAAGTCGGAGTTATAGCGGCCAATCAGCGCGTCGTAACTAAAGCTGCCGTCCTGCCCGAACACAACCTCGCGCAGCAGGAAATAGCGCAGTGCATCAGCTCCCATCACCTGCCGAATCGGCTCCGATCGCACGATGTTGCCGCGCGACTTGCTCATCTTGCTTTCTTCGAACAGCAGCCAACCGTGCGCAAAGATTTTCTTGGGCAGGGGCAGGTCCGCGGCCATCAGGAGGGCCGGCCAATAGACGGCGTGAAACCGCACGATCTCCTTGCCGATCAGGTGCAGGTCGGCCGGCCACAGGCCCGTTCCCTCGACGGCCGTTTTGTAAGCCGTGAGCGCGTCGAACCAGACATAAAAGACGTGCGGCGACTCGCCTTCAACCGGGATGCCCCACTTGATATTTGTCCGGGTAATCGATAGATCTGTCAGGCCCTGGCGCACGAACGAGGTCACTTCATTGCGGCGGGTTTCAGGCTGGATAAAATCGGGTTGCGATTCGTAAAGCTCGAGCAATTTTTCGGTAAACGCGGAGAGCTTGAAGAAGAAGTTCTCCTCGGCCACGGTCTCGGTGGGCCGGCCACAATCCGGACATGGGTCGCCAGGCTTGGCGTCGTTGACATAAAGATTGTCATAAATGCAGTACTGCCCGATGTAGGAACCTTTGTAGATGTAGCCGTTCTTGCGCCAGCGATTAAACAGATCGTTTACCACACGGGCGTGTTTCGGGTCCGTGGTGCGCTGGAAATAATCGATCCCGAGGCCGAGCAGTTGCCATTGCCTTTGGAACTCGGCCGCAATGACGTCGCAAAATTCCTTGGGAGTCTTGCCGGCTCGCTGGGCGGCACGCTCCACGTTGATGCCGTGCTCGTCGCTACCGGTGGTTAGCACCGCTTGGTAGCCCTGCATCCGCTTGAAGCGCTTGATGAGGTCGGCAACGATGGTCGTGTAGGCGTGGCCGATGTGCGGCGCGGCGTTTACGTAGTAGATCGGAGTAGTCAGGTAGTATTTGTTCATCTCGAATTCTTCAAGTACGCGAAATTGGCGTCGGCGATCACTTGTTTCAGCGGTATGCCGGATGCCCGCGCGATCCGGCGACAGTCTTCATACTCCGGAGCGTAGGCGCCTTCGCCGGAGACCTTCATGCGGATTTTGCCGTGCGGTGTGTCGACATCCACCCAGGTGCGCGCCTGGACGCGGCGTTCGGCGGCGTAGATCCGCATGCCCAGCGTGGAGGTCTCGGCGAAAATCACCTGCGCTAGGGTCTCGCGGTCCTCCGGGCGGGCCAGCACCCGCAGCAGCGTGCCGGGCCGGCCTTTTTTCATTTCGATCGCCTGTAGCGTCACGTCCAAGGCACCTTTTTCCAGCAGCCGGTCCATGGCGTACGCCAGGATCTGCGGGCTGAGATCGTCGATGTTCGCCTCCAGCACCGAGATCGTGGTGGCCTCTGGCGCGCCGGTTTCTTCTCCGAGAATCACCCGGAGCACGTTCGCCCGATCGGGAAAATCGTGGCCACCCGCGCCGTAGCCGATGCATGCGATCTTCACAGGTGGCAGCACACCAAAGCCACTGGCCAGCGTCACGGCCAGCGCGGCGCCGGTGGGCGTAGTCAGTTCTACAGCAGGGCCATCAGCATAAATCGGCTTGCCGCTGAGCAGCGCCGCCGTTGCAGGGGCGGGCACGGGTAGCAGGCCATGCATGGTCTGGGCGGTTCCGCTGCCTACGTTGAGCGGCGAGGAGACGATCGAGGTCACGCCCAGCAGCTCGAATCCCAGACAGGCGCCTACGATATCGGCGATGGAATCGGCTGCGCCTACCTCGTGGAAATGTATCTTTTCGACAGGCACCTGATGCACGGCGGCCTCGGCCTCGCCCAAGCGCTGGAATACGGCTCTTGCGTTTGCCTTCGCGCGTTCTGGGAGAGCCGCCCGCTCAATCATATTCAGTATGTGCGCCAAGTGGCGAGCGGCATGCGTCTCCTCGACCGCCACATGAAACTTCGTAGCGGATATGCCACAGCGCTTCACCTTGTCGAAGGAGATCGCCGCACCGGTTTCGAGCGAGGCCAGCGCATCGATGATGGCAGCCTGATCCGCGCCGGCATCCGCCAGCGCGCCCACCAGCATATCGCCGCTGATCCCGGAGAAGGCGTCCAAATAACACAGCAAGGGCACGATCTCTCCATTATGGAAGATGTTGCAGGAGATTGTCCCGGTGCGCATTCCCCGAAGGGTGCGCGACCGGTGGCCGATTGACAATCGGCCGCAGCTTTCCAAGCTGCCCCACAAGAGCTCAGATTCCAGCCATTTCATTGTTGAATGGCGCCGGCCTCCGCTTTCTCGTCGGGCACCCAACCCCGAAGGTTGCGTTCATGCGGCGCGATCCTATATCGTGAGAATTCCCTATGTCCAGCAAAACCCCCATCACCGTAGCGCATGGCGACGGCATCGGCCCCGAAATCATGGCCGCGACTTTGCAGATCCTGGAGGCCGGCGGAGCCGCCCTCGATATCGAAACCATCGAGATCGGCGAGAAGGTCTACCTGCGCGGCAATACCGCGGGTATCGAGCCCAGCGCCTGGGAATCCCTGCGCCGCACCAAAGTGTTTCTGAAGGCCCCCATCACCACGCCGCAGGGAGGGGGGTTCAAGAGCCTCAACGTCACCGCGCGCAAGACGCTGGGCCTCTATGCCAACGTGCGGCCCTGCGTTTCCTATCACCCGTTTATCGACACACTGCACCCCGGCATGGACGTGGTGATCGTCCGCGAGAATGAAGAAGACTTGTACGCCGGCATCGAGTATCAGCTCGCCGCGGATACCATGCAGTGCCTGAAGCTAATCTCGCGGCCCGGCTGCGAGAAGATCGTGCTGTACGCCTTTGAATATGCCCGCCGGCACAACCGCAAGAAGGTCACCTGCTTCACCAAAGACAACATCATGAAGATGACCGACGGTCTCTTCCACAAGGTCTTTGACGAGATCGCAGCGCAATTTCCGGACATTCCAAATGAGCACTGGATCGTGGACATAGGCGCCGCCAAGCTGGCGGATACGCCCGAGGCGTTCGACGTGATCGTGATGCCCAATCTCTACGGCGACATTCTCTCGGACGTGGCCGCGCAGATCGCCGGATCGGTGGGGATCGCGGGCTCCGCCAACATTGGCGAACACTGCGCCATGTTCGAGGCCATCCACGGATCGGCCCCGCGCCGCGCGAACCAGAACCTCGCCAATCCCTCCGGACTTCTGCTGGGCGCGGTCCTGATGCTGGTGCACATCGACCAGCCCGAGGCGGCCGCCAGGGTACACAACGCCTGGCTGCGCACCATCGAGGATGGCATCCACACCTATGATATTTTCACCGAGGGCGCCAGCCGGGAGAAGGTGGGTACCAAGGAATTCGCTGGCGCGGTAGTGGCTCGAATCGGGCAAAAGCCAAACACCCTGAAGCCGGTGACGTACGCTAAGACGCCGGCACGTACTGGGGCCGTTTCGCAAGCTGCCCGCCGGCCGGAAGCCAAGGTCGATCTGATCGGCATCGACGTATATGTGAACTGGCCTTCGCTGGACAACGACAAGCTTGCGGCGGTGTTGCAACGTACCGCCGGCGATAAGATGGCCCTGACGATGATGTCCAACCGCGGCGTGAAGATCTGGCCCGGCGGACAACCCGGGATCTTCTGCACGGAGAATTATCGTTGCCGATTCGCGGCGCCGGGTGGCGTGACGCAAGCGCAAATCCTTAGCCTGGTGGGCCGCATCGCCGATACCGGGATGGAGATTGTGAAGACTGAGTACCTACGCAATTACGATGGGCGTCCGGGCTATACGCTGGCGCAGGGGGAATGATGGAGCAACTAGTCGCCGTGATTATGGGGAGCAAGTCGGACTGGGAAACCATGCGGCTTGCCGATGAGACACTCACGCAATTCGGCGTGCCGCATGAGTGCCGCGTGATCTCCGCGCACCGCACGCCCCAGCTTGCGTCGCAGTATGCCACTGAGGCGGAGTCGCGTGGGATCGAAGTGATCGTCGCGGCGGCCGGTGGCGCTGCACATCTGGCGGGCGTGATCGCGGCGCACACGGTGCTTCCGGTGCTCGGAGTTCCTATGGAAAGCCAGGCATTGAAGGGCCTGGATTCGCTACTCTCGACAGTGCAGATGCCGGGTGGCATCCCGGTGGGCACGCTGGCGATCGGCTCGCCAGGCGCGCGCAACGCCGCGCTGCTCAGCATCGCGATACTGGCCAATTCGCGCCCGGAATTGCGCGAGAAGCTGAAACGGTTCCGGGAGGAGCAGGCGGCGAAGGTGGCGCGCGAGACATTGCCGTAGGGCCGGGCCTTGTTTCGGGGAGCCGCGCGGTGTACAGTACAGGGAAAGAGGCATCCCATGACACGATATCGCCGTTTGTCCGAAGGCGCGCCCGCTTTCATCCTGGTTTTACTGGTAGCATTCGCCGGACTCCCCTCAGCATCCGCGCAGAGCACCACGCTGCCCAGACGGCTGGTGGGCGATTACGGCTACTGGAGCAGGACCCAAACTCCGCCTTATAGCTCCGCCCAAATTCCATTTGGCAAGCTCACGCACATCAACCACGCGGGAGTCAATATGAATTCCGACGGCACCCTCGACGTCCCGAGTGGATTCCTCGAGCCCGCGCTGATTGAAAAAGCGCACGCGGCGGGAGTCAAGGTGATGCTGCTGCTGGGTGGCTCCTTTACGTCGATCGATGGGAACCCGACTGTTTTGCAGACTTTGCTGCAGAACGTGTACCCGTTCATCATCAGCAACGGCTATGACGGCTTGGATATCGATTGGGAATATCCGGCCTCAACAGAGGATGCGAACGCGTTCTATAGCTTGATGCAAGGGCTGCGCGATATTTTCCCGAGTCCTCGCTACATACTCTCCGCCGACGTGCCGCCCTGGGGACAGGCTGGATATGATTACCCAAAGGTGCAGCCGCTGGTGGATTACTACAACGTTATGATGTACGATTGCGCGGGGCCGTGGACCGACGACGGACAGCTCAACTCGCCGATCTTCGTGGATCCGCGAAATCCCCAAAAGTATGAGTGCAGTCCAGGGGGCAGCGTCGCTCAAGCGGCTGGCATATTTTTGAATGATATAAACATACCAGCCTCCAAAATAAACATGGGAACGCCATTCTACGGCTATTTCTATATCACCGTGTCCCAGCTCTTCGGTCTGCGTTGTACGAGCCAGCCATGCACGAGCTACGTTCCTTCCGTGAATTATGGCACGTTTATCAAGCAACGCATCAATCAGAACGGATGGCAAACGTATCGGGATTACTACGCACTGGTGCCCTACATGTTAAGGACCGATGGGCAGCCGGGCTTTATCACCTATGACGACCCGTTGTCGACCTACACCCGGGTGTCATATTCGCTGTGGAAACGGGGCCTGGGCGGCACCTTCCTGTGGTCGCTGGACGAGGACTACGACGGGCACTCGCAGGATCTGTTAGATGCCATGTATCAGGCTACTCTGAATCAGCCGTTGAGCGTGGGGCAGGCGCTTTCGCCTGCCAACTGATTCCTCCACGGCTTCCTGAGTAACCCGGTGACAGACGAAAGCGTCTGTCCCACGCGCTGCCCTACACCCGCCCTAAGTGCAGCGCCACGATTCCGCCGGTGAGCCGCTCAAACTCCACACCACCGAATCCAGCGGCGCGCATCAACTCAGCCAATTCCTCCGGCGCAGGGAACTTCCGCACCGATTCCGGCAGATACGCGTAGGCGTCCCGCGAGCCGGATAGCGCGCCGCCGATCGCGGGCAAGATCCGCCGCGAATAGAAGCTATACAACGCTCGAAAGAGCGGGTTGGGCGGCTGCGAGAATTCGAGGATGGCTGCCACTCCCCCGCCCCGCAGCACACGCCGCATCTCCCGCAGACCAACTTCGTAGTTCGCCAGGTTGCGGAACCCGAAGGCCACCGCGATCAGGTCGAGCGAAGCGTCCGGCAGTGGCAGCAGCAGGGCGTCGGCTTCAAACAAGTTCCCGCCGCCAACCTTGGCGCGCGCGGCCACCAGCATGGGATGGCAGAAGTCCGAGCCCATCACCGCAACTCCGCCGCGCCGCCGGCGGGCGAGGGCGCGCAACAGATCCCCGGTGCCGCAGCAAACATCCAACACGCGCGCTTCGGGACGCGCCAGCGCATCCCGCACGCGCCTGACCGTGTGCGCGCGCCAGTAGCGATCGACGTTGAACGAGAGCAGATGGTTGGCCAGATCGTAGCGGTGCGCCACGCGGCCGAACATGGCGCGCACCCACGCGGCCGATTCCTGCTCGCTGCGCGCGCCCTCCGGCGTAGTGCCCTTCACGCGAGCGCGGCCTCGATGGCGGTCAGCACCAGTTTTCCATCGATCCCGGAAACCACCTTCACTTCGCCGATCCGCTCCGGCAGCACGAAATGCACCTGTCCCTGGATGGTCTTCTTGTCGCTTGCCAGGCGCGCCAGCAACCGCTCGGATGAGATCCCGGTGAGCGGTGGAATCGGTCCATAAAGCCGGATCGCTTCCAGGATGTCGAGGCTGTCTTCCGCCGACAGATGTCCGGTCAACTCCGCCAGGTAAACCGCCGCGCACATGCCGAAAGCGACCGCTTCGCCGTGCAGGAAGCGGGTGTAGCCGGTCTCGGCTTCGAGTGCGTGCCCGAAAGTATGGCCGAAATTCAGAATGCGCCGCAGACCGCCTTCGCGCTCGTCCGCCGACACTACCTCTGCCTTGATCTCGACGGATTCCGCGATGATGCGGTCCACCGCTGCCGGCAGGCGCGCCAGCACGTCCGCGCTCTGTTCCGCCAGAAACCGGAAGAGCGGCTCGCTGCGGATCACCCCCGCTTTGAGGATCTCGTATAAACCCGCGCGATATTCGCGAGCGGGCAGCGTCTCGAGCACGCCGGGATCGATCAGCACCGCCAGCGGCTGGTGAAAGCTCCCGATGAGGTTCTTCCCGGTTTCCAGGTTGACGCCGGTCTTGCCGCCGATGGCTGCATCCACCTGCGCCAACAGCGTGGTAGGGACCTGCACAACCGGAATGCCGCGCATGAAAATGGCCGCCAGAAAGCCTGCCATATCCGTTACGATGCCGCCGCCAAGAGCCACTACCACGCTGGAGCGGTCGGCACGCCGCCGCACCATTTCTTCGGCCAGCTTTTCCACCGGCGCCAGGCGCTTTTGGTCCTCGCCGCCGGGCAGATAGAGCACGTCGTGCGGGATGCCGGCCAGTCCACTCTCGATCCGCGTGCCCTGGTGGCGCCACACGTCTTCCGTCGAGATCACGAAGACCTTGCCGGCTTTCGGCGGCAGGAAGTGTGCGGCGCGCTCCAGGATGCCCCGCTCGACTATGACTTCGTAGCAGCGCTGCTGGGTCTCCACTCGGAAGGTAGGCATGCTTATTTTGTTTGCGGCGGCAGGAGTGCCGCCGCGGCAGGCATGCGTGCCTGCGCCACGGTTCCATATGCGGCGCCCACCTGCTTCTTCACGAACGCCAGATCGCGGGCGATAGAGGAGAGTTCGTCCTTGGGCTCGTACTCCAAATGCAGAGAGAGCGGGCCGCTGAAGCGCGAGGACGCAAGCAAGCTGAACACCTGCGGCCAATTCACCATGCCTTCGCCGATGGGGCACATCTGCATCATCCACTTGCCGTTCACTTTCGCCCAATAGAAATCCTTCAGAGCCACCATCTTGATGCGCGGCAGGGCCATACGCATGGCGATGTTCCAGCCGGCTTCCCCGCCCTCCGCAGTGGCGTGACACGGATCGAAATAGTAGCCGATCCATTTCGGGTCCATGTCGTCGATGATGGTGCGGGTGTCCCACACGGCTTCACCCACATAATTGCCGGAATGATTGTGGAACCCCGCGGCAATGCCGCAGGCGCGGCCCAACGCCACCAACCCTTCCACGTCGCGCCGCACTTCGGCGATGCGGGCAGCGATGTTATCGGTTGGGCGGTAGGGCCAGTAACCCAACTTGAAGTAGGGCACCTTCATGCGGCCGCAGAGGGCCAGCACATTCGGCGCGGTGGGATCTGCCGCACTCACGAAGGCGGTGGTGATCATGGGGACCTCGACGCCTTCCGCACGAATTGCCTCCACCGCGCGATACAGGTCTGCGGCTGAAAGCGCAGGCTCCACGTGCCCGCCCGGGCGCACGGTGAGATCGCATCCGGCAAAGCCCAGATCCTTGAGGACGCCGCCCAATTCCGAATAATGGATCTTCGGCAGGTGTTTGGAAAACAGGCAGATCGTCGGAGTTGCCCGAGGCGTCTGGGCGGAGACTTGTAGCGCTGCCGCGCCGCCGAGGGTGAACGCTCTTCTGGTCAGATCCATCCTTATCCCAGCTTATACGGCGCGCGATATTGATATGCCAGGAAACGGTTCGCCGCGTCGTTGTTGGTAAAGCGCTCGGCATGGCCGTCCCATTCCAGATAGCTGTGCGTGCGATGCGCGATATTGGCGATCAGCGTCGCGGCCGTGGAACGGTGGCCGGTCTCGACATCGCAGTTCGTTTGCGCGCGGCTCTTCACGCAATCCAAGAAATTCCGCGCGTGAAAGGCGGTATCCTGGCTGCC
>Ga0187855_10004238_pt1 | contig 10380 bp, 9 predicted proteins | sample June2016WEW_8_10_2_FD_132969 | JGI IMG/M metagenome (GOLD analysis project Ga0187855, IMG submission 132969) | Peatland microbial communities from SPRUCE experiment site at the Marcell Experimental Forest, Minnesota, USA - June2016WEW_8_10 | ecosystem: Environmental > Terrestrial > Soil >... | reverse complement strand
GGCGTCCGCGTCTACGCCCAGCCGGGCGGAGGGGGATGCGGGTGCGGGGGAGGCGCCAGCGCGATCAAGTTCGGCATGGCCTTCGCCAAGCCCCGGGCCGACGACGATGTCGTCCGTTCGGACGGGTTCTCGATCCTCGTCGACCCCACGAGCACCAAGTTCGTGGACGGCGCGGTGATCGACTATGTCGAGAGCCTCAGCGAATCCGGCTTCAAGATCACGAACCCGACCCTGCCCGAGCCCGACGAGGGCGGAAAGGCGGGGGGTTGCGGGTCCTGCGGAGAGAGCTCCGCGTCCGGCGGCGGCTGCGGGTGCGGATAGTCCGGCCACTCCCTTCTTCTGGGACGTCGTGCTTCCCCGGCGTGGGGCGGTCAGCCAGTAGGCCATTCCCGGCGCCGCCATGAGCGCCGAGCCGTTGTGGAGTGAGAACCTCCGCAAGACCTACACGACCAAGGGAACGCCGCCGGTCGAGGCGCTCGCCGGCGTCTCCATGTCCGTGCACCCGGGAGAACGGGTGGCGCTGCTCGGCCGAAATGGGGCCGGAAAGACGACGTTCCTCCGGATCGCCTCCACGCTCTTGCGGCCGACCTCCGGCTCGATCCGGGTCTTCGGGCACGATGTCTCCGAACATCCGGAGCGGGCCCGGCCGTACATCGCCGTCGTCCCCCAGGAGGGGAAGCCGTTCTTCCACCTCCCGCCGCGCGAGATGATCTACACCTATCTCCGCGCCCGGGGGCTCTCCCGGGAGACCTCCAAGTCCCGGACCGAGGAGGCGATCGAGCGGATGGGGCTCACCGAGTTCGCGGACCGGCTCTGCATCACGCTCTCGGGCGGCCAGCGGCAGCGCACGATGGTCGCGACCGTGATCGCGACCCAGGCCCCGCTCCTCTTCCTCGACGAGCCCACCATCGGGATGGACCCGTTCGCCCGACGGGAGGTCTGGGCCTCGCTTCGGGACCTCACGGCCAAGGGGTCCACCATCCTCCTCACGACCCACTACCTCGACGAAGCGGAGGCGCTGAGCCACCGCCTCTACATCGTCGAACGCGGCCAGGTGATCGTCAGCGGCACGTCCGACGACCTGAAGCGGTCGGTCGGGGGAACCCTGAAGGTCTCCCTTCCCGAGGGGGCGAGCCATACGGAATCGTTCCGGTCGTTCGGCGAGGTCGTGGTCGACGGGAACTCCCTCACCATCATCGTCCACCCCGAGCGCCTGGGCGAGCTCATGGACCTCGCGATCCGACGCCAGCTCACGGCGACCGTCGGTCCCGTGACGCTCGAAGAGGCGTTCCTGCGGGTGGTGGGCCGGAAGATCGATGAGGACTGACCCGCCGACCGACGTGATCCGGCCGACCCGGCCCTTCGGGGGGACCCTTGCCTTCCTCTGGACCGAGGTGCTGGTCCAGGCCCACGAGTCGCTCGCGATGGCGACCGCGATGGTGACGCAGACGGTCCTCCTGGTGTTCGTCTACATCCTGAACCCGGGGCTCCTCGGGGTCGCGCTCATCGGTTCCGTCCTCTTCTCCGCCTTCACGCTCGGCCAGCGGGTGCTGAACGAGGCGGCGTACATCCGGATCGACCACAAGGCGAACGACCTCTACCTGGCCGGCCCGATGAGCCCGGAAGGATACTTCCTCGGGATGGCGGCCGGGATCCTGGTCGTGTACGTCGCGCCGATCGCGCTTCTGGGTGGCCTCGCGGTCGCCGTGGGCCACCTCGCGATCACCACCTCCCTCGCCCTCCTCGGCCTCGCCGGTCTCGTCTGGCTGTTCGCGGCGTCCATCGGGTACATCTTCTCGACGTTCTTCCGTGACAACCGCGCCATCTGGGCGTACGCGAGCCTGTTCTTCAACGTCTTCGGGGTCCTGCCGCCCGTGTTCTACCCGTTCGGATTCTTCCCCCCTGCCCTCCAGCCGGTGGCCCTCCTCATGCCGCCCAGCGCGGCGGCCGCCCTGCTCCAGTCCCGCATCGGGGCGGCGAGCCTCTCCACGGGCCAGGTCGAGCTGGCGCTCCTCGGGCTCATCACCGAGACCGCCCTCGTGTTCCTTTTCGCCATCTACTGGGCCCGCCGGACCGTTCGGGGGCCCTAGATGGCGACCGTTGAGGAGCAGTTCCCGGACCTGCCGACCTCGGGTCGGGCGATCGCGTCGTTCGGCCTGGTCGGATGGCGATGGATCAGCCGGAACCCGGCCGTCACGATCACTCCGGTACTGATCCCGTTCATTTTCCTCTACTTCCTCTCGCTGATCTCCCCCCCCTCGCTGCTCCCCCTCGAGATCGTGGGCGCGATGCTCTTCACGATGCAGAACATCGGATCCTGGGTCCTCGGCGACAGCGCCACCTGGAGGATCGAGTGCTCGCTGCAGGACATGTTCGTCGCGAGCCCGCTCAGCCGGATCCGCTACCTGTTCGGGGTCGCCTTCTCGAACCTGATCGCGATGATCCCGGCGCTCGTGGTCCTGTTCCTCCTTCTCGAGTGGGCCGGCGGGGTCCACGGGCATCCGGTCACCTGGCTCGTGGTCGGGACGCTGTTCGTGAGCCTGTTCACGCTCTGGATCCTGTTCTCCTCGATCGGGATCGCGATCTCGAGCCGGGTCCGGACCCAGCGGGAGATCTGGCCGGTCGGGAACCTCACCTTCACCCTCCTCGGTATGCTCTCGCCGCTCTACTACCCCATCAGTGCCCTGCCTCCGGTCTGGCAGTCGGCCGCCCGCTTCCTCCCGACGACCTACGCGGCCCTGCTCGTCCAGGGCGCGCTCGGGATCACACCGGCCACCCCGTCACAGATGGTCCTCTACGCGGCCCTCCTCGGGGTCTGCGCCGTCGTGGGTCTCTTCGTTTGCCTCCGACTGTACCGATGGGGGGAAGCCTGAAGTCGCGCACAGGGGCTCTGTTGAGACCGCGTTGCAGGCATTCACCCGCCGACGTTGTTATCGCCGGTGCGCGGTGCATGACCTGTCGTCGAGTACTTAGTACGCCTCTCGAGCTTCTCGGACCCCTGTGGGCAGGCTCGGGGGGCGCTGGTATGTGGATCCATGCAAAGAGGAAGGGGCTCATTCGCACGCACCTTTAGCCGCGGGCGGATTGACGAGATTCGGTTCCTGCTCCCTCCGGCCCGAGTCGAATTCGCCCGTCAGATTGCGAAACTCAGGTCGTCAGGGTTTGCGGAAATGGCAAGGTTCGGAGGGGACGGAGTGCCCTCCCATACCGCGCCAGTGCGAGTTCGAACGCTCAAGAGGAAGGCCAAGAGCCTGGGGCCGTCGACGCTCGGACCAAAGGTCCGGTTCAGTCTTTCGACGTAGGACGCGTCGGCCAGACGAAGGTACTGGACGATTCCCCCGGAGCCCCGAACCCCCTTCGCGGTCTCTCTGAGCCAGTCCCGCTGGACCTGGCTCATACCTTTCCATGCGTTAGACCGCTGCCGGGCCTGTTCGATTACGAATCGGGCCAAACCCGGAGACTGGCTGAGAACCAGGGTCCGAACTGCCTCAACGTAGGCGATCATTCTCGATACCGGGGTCAGAGGGTCGACCGACACCGAGCTGCTCCGCGGGCCATGTTGATCGCGCTCATCGCCGGCCGACAGCCCGAGCAAGCGCAGGAGGTAACTCCAGTCGTAGGGGCGTTCGAGCAAGTCAGTGAGCAGGTACCGTCTCTTCCGGTCGTCCAGATCCCAATAACGACGGGCCGGCGCGGACCGATGGATCAAGTGGAGCCGCCTCGGGAGCACCTGGGTGTGGCCGACTACGCGTGGGAATCCGTGGCTAGGGCCGGTGTAGCTTACCGAGCGTCGTCGGAACAAGCGCATGTGGTAGGTGAAACCTCGCGCTCCCACCTCCCAGCGTGGAACCACGTAGGCTTCCGCCGTGACCAAGCGGGGGAGTTCCTCCACCAGGGCGGGAGAGGGCGACTCGTCCGAATCGAGTTGGAGCACTCTATCCGATGTACACTTCGAGAGACCAAATGGGCGCATCAGGTCGGAGTTTCCTAGGGGGGGCGTGACATACAGGCGCTCTCTAGGCGATTGAAGCACCGATTCCAACTCTGCTCGGCCGGTTGGTTCCGAGCTGTCGATCACAACGGTCTCGGCGAGAAGCGGCCGCAACGCTTCTAGATTCCGCAGGACCCCATCCACGTCGTTTCGGCTGTAGGTGAGGAGTCCGAGCGCGGAGCTCGAGGAGGAACTCTGCATTAGCGGCTCTGGCGACGTTCTGAATTCTTCACGGAAGATTACGCCCGAGTGCGGGCTCGGTGTGATATTCCTTTCCCTCGCTCAACCCTACACTCACCTCCCTCCACATTGCACTGCCGCGCCGTCAGGCGGGTTTGCCCGGGGACCGGCCTGTGGTCGCTAAGCTTCCGGTGTCGAAGGAAAGCCCGCGCCCTCCGCCTTACCTGATCGGTGCGCTCGCCCGACTTCCGACGGAACCGGACCAAGTCGGGCGAAGGAGATCGAACGATCGTTCGCGAGAAGCTCGTCAACCTGCGTGAAGGGGTCCCTGGCCGATCTACGGTCGGCGACTGGCGTTCTCCGGCACCTCCGAGAGGTAGGGGGTCCACCGACACGCGGACGGTTCTACGACCGAGTCGAGCGGAGGGGAACGTTGATACGCTGCGCCTCCATAGTGCACGCGGTGCCCCTTCGCACGAACCTCGTTCCTCGGTCCCGGCCGCACCGGCCGCTCGCTCGAGGCCTTTCTCGGACGCTCCGTTACCTCCCCGTGGGAGGCCGGTAAGAGAACCTGACGATGGGGAACAATGAGTTCGACGAGATCCTGTCCGCCCTCGACCGCGAGACCGCCCGCATCCGGGTGCGCGCAGAGCCCCGTCGGTACAACAAACCCGCGACGGTGATCTCGGGCTTCCCGCCGGGGGTCGACCTCGAGGAGACGACCCGGACGCTCAAGAACCGCCTCGCGACCGGTGGCTCGGTGGTCGACGGCGAGGTCTACCTTCAGGGGGACCACCGAACCCGCATCCGGGCCGAGCTTGCGAAGCTCGGATTCGACCCGGAGACGGTCGAGGTCTCCGACGCCGCCCTCCCCAAGCGCGGCCGGCGCGGGTAGGTCGTAAGGGACCGGGAGCGCCTCCGGCGCCCCCCGGATGGCGTTTTTCTGCGCCAATTCACCGCATATCTGCGCCAATTGTGCGGGCCGGCGAGGGTATATTCCCCTCCCACACCGAGTGGGCCGAGAACCACCATGGCCGCGTACGCACACCCCGAAGTACTGGTCGAGAACGAGTGGTTGGCCTCCCACCTCACGGACCCGAAGGTCCGGGTGGCCGAGGTCGACTACGATCCGGCGGCGAACTACGAGCTCGGGCACCTCCCGGGCGCGGTGCTGTTCGACTGGCGGAAGGACATCAACGACCCCCTCGCTCGGGACATCCTTTCGTCCGAGGCGGCCCAGTCGCTCCTTCGCCGGGCGGGCGTCAATGACGACACCACCCTCGTCCTCTACGGGGACTTCAACAACTGGTTCGCCGCGTTCGCCTTCTGGGTCTTCACCTACTACGGCGCGAAGAACATCAAGATCCTGAACGGCGGCCGGAAGAAGTGGATCGCCGAGGACCGCCCCATGGCCAAGGACGCCGCCCATCACCCCGCAGGCAGTGTCCAGGCCCACGCCGGCGACCCCAAGCTCCGCGCCTTCCTGGACGACGTGCGCTCCGGGCTCCCCAGCGTCAAGGCCGGCAAGCTCCATCTCGTGGACGTGCGCGGTCCCAAGGAGTTCTCCGGTGAGGTCACCGCACCCCCGGAATATCCTACGGAGCACGCGCAGCGCGGCGGCCACATCCCGGGCGCGAAGAACATCCCCTGGGCCCAGGCGGTCAAGGAGGACGGCACGTTCAAGCCCCGGGAGGAGCTCGAGGCGCTCTACGTCGGCAAGGGCGTGGTCCCGTCGAACCCCGTGATCACGTACTGCCGGATCGGCGAGCGCTCGAGCCACACCTGGTTCGTCCTGAAGTACCTCCTCGGATACCCCGACGTCCGGAACTACGACGGTTCCTGGACCGAGTGGGGGAACCTCGTGCGGACCCCCATCGAGAAGCCGTAGGGGCGTTTCCCGGCGGCGAACCCAACCCCTTCCCTCCGCGTCGGAGGACATCCACCCCGATCGGCCTCACCGAGAGGGTGTGACCCGGCGGCGGGGCACCGGGTTCGCTTCCTTGCGGACCAGGAACTGGTGCAGGGTCCCGTCCTTTCGGTAGCTTTGGACGGTGTGCCCGGTCTGGTCGGACCAACGGACCATCTCGATCGGGCTGGTCGCGTCGTCGGTCACCAGGAGGAGATGGATCCCGGCGGGGCGCTTGGCCAGTTCCTCGTTCAGCATGGTGAGCACGGCGGAGCATTCGAGCCCGATCTCGTACAGTTGCACGTCGGGGGTAGCGGGCCAGCAGCGGATCCGCTGCGTGCGGATCCGTTCGGCGAGGCGGGCAGCGACCTGGTCCGCCCGCTCGAGGTACTTCGGCACGTCCTCGGGGCGCACCGGACGCACCCGGACGACCCACCCTTCCCCGTACGGGGCGTCGTTGACGAGCCGGGGCCGCTCGGTCAGGGCGCGGTTCCGTTCGACGACCTCCGCATCGACCGGGAGCCGGACGGCGCCGGTGAGCCGCATGCTCTCGACCGTCGCCACGCTGCGGCCGCGGCCCACCACCCCCTCGACCGCCCGGAACGTGAACCCCGTGAACGGCCCCGCGAACGCGGCCAGGGTGCCCAGCAGCCCCAGGCGGGCGGTGGCGCCCCCCTCCTCGGTGACCCACCAGACATCGTTCTCGAGGTCGTAGAGACGGTCCTCGGGCAGCGGGCACCCCTCGATCTCCACGGCCCGCGAGAGGCCCTGGGGGGCCTAAAGCCCTCGTCGCGCACCTGCCAACCGCCTCCACTCCCGCTCGCGGTTTCCTCGGGTGCAGGAGTCTTGCATCCCTCCCTTTTCGCAAGGGTTAAACCCCCAGCCGGCTCGGCCGAACCCAAGGACCCCCTCCATGGCTCGCAACATCCAGGTCGAACCGCTCCGGACCGTCCACATCGAGGACCAGGCCATCGAGCTCGTGGAGCGCAAGGGGCTCGGGCACCCCGATTCGATCGCGGACGGAGTCTCCGAGTCGGTCAGCCGGGCCCTGTGCCGCCTCTACCTCGACGAGTACGGCCGCATCCTCCACCACAACACGGACGAGACCCAGGTGGTCGGCGGCGGCTCCGAGCCCAAGTTCGGCGGGGGGAAGGTCACCAAGCCGATCTACATCCTGCTCGTCGGACGTGCGACCACCGAGGTCAACCACGAGAAGCTCCCGATCCACGACACGGCGATCGAGGCCGCTCGCAAGTACGTCCAGTCGGTCTGCCGGCACATCGATATCGACCACGACGTGGAGTTCGACTCCAAGATCGGGGCCGGCTCGGTCGACCTGCGCGGCGTCTTCGAGCAGAAGAAGGTCCTATCCAACGACACCTCGTTCGGGGTCGGGTTCGCCCCGCTCTCCGACACCGAGCGGCTGGTGCTCGAGAGCGAGCGGTTCCTCACCCGGAAGCTCACCAAGAAGCTCGGCGCCCTCGGCGAGGACGTCAAGGTGATGGGCTACCGGCTCGACGACAAGATCCACCTGACGGTCGCCGCCGCCCTGGTCGACCGCGAGGTCAAGGACGGTAAGGAATACCAGTCCGTCTGCGACGAGATCCGGGACAAGCTCGCCGACCAGGCGACGAAGCTCACCCACCGCGAGGTCGAGATCGACGTCAACACCGCGGACGACCCCGAGCTCGGCCGGTACTACCTCACCGTGACCGGCTGCTCGATGGAAGCGGGGGACGACGGTTCGGTCGGGCGCGGCAACCGCGCCAACGGGATCATCACGCCCTGCCGCCCGATGAGCCTCGAGGCCTCCGCCGGCAAGAACCCGGTCAACCACGTGGGCAAGATCTACAACCTGCTCGGCAACCTGATCGCGAACGACATCGTCAAGGAGACGGGCGGGAACGTCAAGGAGGTCCACGTCAAGATCCTCTCCCAGATCGGGAAGCCTGTCGACGAACCCCAGGTCGCGAGCCTCCAGATCCTCCCGGCGGAGGGCGTGAAGCTCGGTGCCGTCAAGGCGAAGGCCGAGGGGGTCGCCCAGAGCTGGTTCGACCAGATCGATACGATCCCCCGGCTGCTCCTGACCGACAAGATCAACGTGTTCTGATCGGAACCCGTTTCGGGCCCTCCCGCGACCCGGGGACCGCCCGGCGCGGCGCCGGCCCGAGGGCTCGTTCTAAATAGTCGAGGAACGCCCTCTAGTTCGTACCGCGCCCCTTGCGGGGGACGCGACCTAGGCATGACCCTTCCGGGCTCGACCCTCACGCTGATCGTGATCACGGTCATCCTCGTGGTGGTCGTCCTCGCGATCTTCCTCGTCGTCCTCCGACGCCTCCGCGCGCGGCGGGATCAGCTCCTCACCGAACTCGGTTCGAAGCCCGCCCTGGTCCAGGACCGGGCGTTCAACCGGCTCGCCATGGCCCGCAAGGAGGCCGAGGTCCTCGGCCGGACCGGGACCGACGTATCGGCGGCGCTCGGGCTCATCGCGCAGTCGCAGGGGGCGTTCGATACCCACCAGTTTCCCCGTGCCTACGAGCTCGCCCAGTCGGCCCACGAAGCCCTCGTGACCGCGCGCAGCCGGCCCTCCTCCCTGCCCGCTCCGTTCGACCGCCCCTCCGCGTCCGGACACCGGGCCCCGCCCGTACCGGCGGCTCCGTCCGATCCTACCACCCCGGCCCCTCCCCCACCGGCCCCGCTCCCCCGAAACCGGGCGGAGTCCCAGTTCCAACTCCGCCTACTCGACCAGGAAGTGGCGACGGCGCGGTCCGACCGTCCGAACCAGACGGGTACCCTCGAAGCCATCAACTTGCAGACGCAAGCCCAGGCGGCTTTCGACCACGCGGAGTTCACGGATGCGTTCCGGCTCGCACTTCGGGCCCGGCGGAGCCTCGGAGGGAAGGTCGAATCATTGGCCCCGCCTCCCCGACCGGCGACCTCCGTCAGCCCGCCGGGCTCCGGCCCGGCCTCGCTGGACCCGGCGGCCGCGGCGGAGCAGGCCGCAGGGGCCAGCCGGTGCCCCAACTGCGGGTATCCGACCCTGCCGAACGACACCTTCTGCCGGGGCTGCGGGACGCAGCGCGCCACCAGCTCCTGCCCCGCGTGCGGAACGCCGCGTGCACCGGCCGATACGTACTGCGGAGTGTGCGGTGCCCAATTCACGGGCTAGACGGCCGGGACGCTCTCCTTCGCCAGCCAGTCGTCCAGCTTCCGCTGGGTCCGGGCCTCGTGGAGGACGGCGCTCTGGAGTAGCCAGCGTTGCAGCGGGATCGCGAAGGTCGAGCGGATCACCCCGGACAGCTCGGCCATCGAGTTGAGCCGGAGCGGCGGCTCGAGCAGGGCGGCCCGGACATGTTCCCGAACGTTCCAGACGCCGAGCGGTAGGATCTCCCCCGGGTGGACCTCCCGAAGGACCACCACTCCCGCCTGCCGCCCGAGCCGCAGGAGGGCCTCGCTGGTCGCGAGCCGGGCCGCGTAGTAGCAACCACCGATCGAGGCGTAGGTCGTCCGGCCATCATGGCCCTCGTGGTCGCCCATCATGATGATCTCGGTCGGGCTGGGGTTCCAGAACGTCGAGGGGTACCACGACTCGATCGACTCGTACCGCCAGATGCCGGGAAGGAGAACGATCAACCACCGATTGTCGAGGGCCGTCAGCCGGTGTACCCGGATCTCCGCCAACTCGGGCAACATCCGGACCTCCCGGACGTTCTGCTTGGAGAGGAGGTCGTCGACCGCGGTGATGCTCCACCGGGTCGGGACCAGGCGCCGCCGCCCCCGACGACCCAGGGTCCCGACGCTGAAGGCCCGCTGGATCCGGCTGACCTTCACTCCTCGCTGGTACAGCTCCTCCACCGCGATGCGGGCGGAAGCGGCGGTATCGGAAGAAAGGCGGTCGAGGTGCGGGTCGACCCGGCGCACGTCCAGACGGAGCTGGTCGATCGGTGCCGAGGGGCCGAACGGGGGCGCCGAGTCGGAGAGCGCGATGTGCCCGCGGGGAGGCCTACGGAACCGGGTCTCGCTCTCGGCCGACTCCGCCGCGATGCCCAGCAACTGCATCTCCTCGAGCAAGCGAATGGGTTTCTCGGCATCGGTCACCCGGATCGGGCTCGTTCCCCGGATGAGGCCGGTGCGGAATCCGACCACCTCGGCTACCGAGCGGCCCACCCAGTCCTCGGGAGTGTCCAGGAGTTCCGTTCGGCCGTGTTCGGGGCTCAGCAGGGGGCCGAACGACACCTTGGGGTAGCCGAACCGGCCGACGAACACCGCGGGCGGTGACGTCCCCGAGAGTTCGGTGCCTTGG
>Ga0187855_10004234_pt1 | contig 10386 bp, 3 predicted proteins | sample June2016WEW_8_10_2_FD_132969 | JGI IMG/M metagenome (GOLD analysis project Ga0187855, IMG submission 132969) | Peatland microbial communities from SPRUCE experiment site at the Marcell Experimental Forest, Minnesota, USA - June2016WEW_8_10 | ecosystem: Environmental > Terrestrial > Soil >... | reverse complement strand
TTTTCGCTTGAATTTGCTCCGTACTGTCCGTCGTCGCCACCTTGGCGCAAACCGTTGTTCTGTGTGGAATGCCGCCGGGCACTCCTGCTTTTGACCAGTCGGCGGCGCGGCTGGGAGTGATGATCCCCTTCCAGGAGCCGGGCGAATTCTGCGAGAACAATCGTGGCGCTGTTGGAAGTGAAAACATCGCCAAACCGGCCAAGGTACAACAGACCGTTCGAAGATGGCGTTTCGATACCCGCATCTCATCCACGAGACTGACTCCCATTCTTGAGTTTCCCGGCTCTCTGATTCCAGCTCACGCGGCGTCCGCCGAGGGTCTCGCTGTCATTGCCTGCGCCATCTTGCTCAATCCCCGTAGCACACTGCCGCGCATCACCATTGACTCAGCATAGGTTTTGGCCGATGCTTCTGGATAGTCGCAGAATCTCCTTCGACTTTCGCACGACCGGCGCGTTCAGCAGTTTCCCGGAACTGCTTCGACGCGAACCCGCGGAATCGTCCCGACACCAGCTGAAATCCGAGTAAGATTCTAGAAGTGGCCCCGTAGCTCAGATGGCCCGTCCGAAGGACGGAACGAGTATCGACCAGCAGCTTCTGGGTTGAAAAGAGAGTTGAAGCAGGCCGAGACGAACTTGGCGCGGTGGCTGCATTTAGCGGAGCAACTGCACAAGAAAGAGTTGGAGGGGTGGAAAGCCACAGCCATATGAATTCATTGTTTGTGACCAAGGCGGTTCGCGCGGGGCTCAGGAAGACGGATGCGCTGTTGGGCCGCTTAATTTCGATCCGTCCTGCACTCGATTCGATGGCCATGAGGCCCTATGAACTCCACCTGGAACTGACAAATATCTGCAATGCTAAATGCGTATTTTGCCCGTATCAGTATCAAGAGCGGGCTCACGCGACAATGCCCGACGACATTTTCGAAAAGGCCGTGGCCGATTTCGTCGCCTGCGGCGGCGGAGCAGTCACACTTACGCCTATCGTTGGAGACGCGCTCATCGATCCCAAATTCGTGGAGAGAGTGCGCTATCTTCGATCTTTTCCTCAAATCGACAGAATCTTGGTAACGACCAATGCAATTCTTCTTGATAAGTTTGGAATCGACGAAGTTCTTGCCTCAGGTCTAACGTCGATCACCATCAGCACTGCCGGCTTTGAAGAGTCAATGTATCGGCGTGTGTACAGGAACGCTGCATACGAGCGGATGCGCCGGAATGTATTAGCCCTTCTTGAAGCGAACTCAAGATCGGCCAGGCCGGTCGTTATCATCATTGGTCTTCGGCCAGACCGTCCACTCGAAGAGGTGATGCAGGATCCGGATTTTCAACCCATCCTTGAATTCGATCCGGTACTTGATTTCACATGGGCTTATACGCCGGCTAACGGCCGCATCAAGCGTGAGGACCTCCCCCCGCTCATGCGTCTGCGAAAAGTCACAAGCAAACCCGAAGCATGCGTTCAGACTTACAACGGACCGATCGTGCTCACAGATGGCGAGGTTCTCGCCTGCACCTGCGTCGCATCCATGGATGCTGTTGACGATCTTAGAATCGGAAATATCAAGGACGATACGCTTTTGAACCTGTGGCAAGGGGTTCACTTGAAGAAGCTTCGCGAAAGCTTCAAGGCTAAAACCCTGAATCCGACATGCTCTGGCTGCGACATGTACCGCAATCTCGATTTGTATAGAACGTCGGAAGGGAGGCGACGTGCCAAAGTCAGCCGGGCGAGAGCCCAGGGGCAGATCGTCACCAGAGCTGCAGTTAAAAAACCATTTCAGGGTGGGTGACCGATTCAGCAGAAATGAGCCACTTGAGGACTTCGTCATTCACCGCCTCGGAAAGCAGCTTTATCTCACCTTCTTCAAGTCCTAAACCGATACCCGCGCTCCTGCCGTCTGTTGGAGCGGGACTGTGCGCTTAGACATTCCCCGTCATGAACGCCAGATGTTCTCTTTGGCACGGTTGGCGCGCAGCAGGCGGGGCCCGGGCAGTAACCTTCATGTTTTGGGTGTGGCAGATAGGACCATTCAAATGATCCTGCGTCACGCGAATCTCAGCACAACGATGGGGTATTACATTAGCCCGCATCAGCCGATGCAGTTGCCGCGATGATTCGGCCTGAAACCGCCGTTCCGGGATTGGGCGACAGACGGAAACGCTCCCCACGTTTTTGCCGCAGTAAACTAGTGGGGTAGTTCGTGTTACGACAAGTGGCCCCGTAGCTCAGATGGATAGAGCAGCAGTTTCCTAAACTGCGTGTCGGCTGTTCGAATCAGCCCGGGGTCACCAGCCTTCGTCCGCCAAGCGGGCTTCGCCTCAGCGGGCCAGTTCAATGGTGAAGGCTGTTGCGCCGTGGCATAAGCGAAGGCGGACTCCAGATGAAACACGCGTCATTTTACTCATGGAGTCGGAGCGCTTCCACATGGGCATCACTGGCGACTTAAAGACTCGCCCTTCTGCACACAACGCGGGCACAGTGATTCATACCGCCAAATATCGACCTTGGCATATCAAGACCTATGTCGCCTTCACGGATGAAAGTCGTGGATTAGCCTTTGAGAGATATCTGAAGTCAGGTCGGGCCGCGCATTCGCGAAGGCGAGACTGTAAACCTGCCTCCTTTGACTTCGGGCGTCGGGCCAGATATAAAAGTTCATGACGTGGAAATCGCTTCCATGTCATCACTGCCGCGGCTTCGTGCTGCGGTGCACAGCGGTTCCAGAATTGCCGTACCGAGGAGCCTGGATGCGAAGTGGCGTTTTTCTCAAGAAAACGCCACCTTTCACCGAGCTAAGTGGAGCACGAGAATTCTGGAACCGCTCTAATTCACCATCGCGATCGCCAGGATGTTCGGGAAGGCGGTGAAACTCCGCCACTGCCCCGCAACTGTGAGCGCAACTGCTTCGGTTCTCGTCCCGTTCAACGTGCTGGAACCGGCAGGAATTCAGCCAGGGCCGTCCGCGATCCGCGGGAGTGGCCAAGATGCCACTGAGGGTGATCTCCTTCGCTTCGCCCTTGGGAAGGCGGTTGAAGAATGCGCAAGTCAGGAGACCGGTCCTACGGCGCGCAACTGCTATCCCGTTCCGAGGGGAACGAAGGAGCTCCTATGCCGATGCCCCAGAACCAACGCGCCAGGTTCACGCGCTTCATCTTCCGCGCGCTCGCCACATTCGTCCTTGCACAAGCCGTGACACTCTGCCCTGCTGCATCCATTCGCGGTGTCGTCACCGATGCCACTGGCGCCAAAGTCACCGGCGCCAGCGTCGCCCTCATGAGCAACGGCACTGTCATTGCATCAACCGTATCCAGCTCGGACGGCAGCTTCGAGCTGACCACCGGAACCAGTGGCCGCTTTTTTCTCGTGGTCTCGGCATCCAGCTTCAGGCAATTGCAGACGCCCAATTTCTACGCCGGCCAATTCGATTCCGTGGAGCGCAATCTCGTGCTTGAGCCGGCCTGGGTGCGTGAATCGATCGTGGTCACTGCCACCGGCACGCCCACTCCGCAACCTCAAACCAGCGCAGCAACCGATGTCCTCGGCCCCATCGATCTCGCCACTCGCGACGATCTCACCAGTGTCTTGCGTCTCATGCCCGGCACGTCCGTGGTGCAGGCGGGCCAGCTCGGGGCGCAAACTTCGCTCTTCGTCCGCGGCGGCGACTCCGACGACAACAAGGTCCTCGTAGACGGCGTCGATGCCGGCGACCTGGGCAACCAATTTAATTTCGGGCCGTTCTCCACTACGGCCATCGAGAACGCCGAAGTCTATCGCGGGCCCGATTCCAATCTCTTTGGCGCCGGCGTTGAATCCAGCGTAGTCAGCCTCACCACGCCCCACGGCACCACCAGCTTCCCTTCCCTGCTCTTTGAGGGCGACGCTGGCAGCTTTTACACATCGCGCGAACAGCTCGAAGTGGCCGGCGCGCACAAGCGGCTTGACTATCTCGGTGCGTTCAGTTGGCTCGAAACGTCCAACGATCTGCCCAATGACGAGTTCCATGTGGCAACCTATGCGGCAAACCTGGGCTGGGCCCTCAACAGCACCACGCAGATACGCGGCACGGCGCACTACGGCGTCTCGGCCACTGGCGTTCCCGGCGCTTGGAATTTTTACCAGGTCGCCGACGACGCAACCGAGAAAGATCAAGACCTCTTTGTCAGCGCCGCCATCGAAAACCAGACCGCGGCGAACTTCCATCAGAGCGCCACTTACGGGCTCATCCGCAAGGGCGAGCAGTACCACCATTGGGCGCCTGCCGGAGTTTGCATTCCGGCCGGCGATTGCGGCGCACCCGGCGTTCCGCCCACCTATAGCGGCGCCAACTTCTACGGTTTACCCGTCAACATCCATGGGGCCAATGGGTACAGCGCATTCGGCCAGGCGCTGCTCGATTACAGTTGGGACGATGGCGCAACCTACCCCAACGAGTCTCAGCTCGTCTCGAACCGCGATCAGCTCGTTTACCGCAGCGACATCACCATCACGCGTCACCTGATGGCATTGATTGGATTTCAGTACGAGGATGAGCGCGGCGCTGAGACCTACTATTCACCTATCGAGCGCACCAACTACGACTATCAACTAGCCGTCCACGGCGACTTTAAGAACCGGTTCTTTTACTCGCTCGGCGGCAGCCTCGAACACTACTCGCTCTTCGGGGTTCAAACTCCGCCCCGTGCCGGCGTCTCATACTATGTGCTTCGCCCGCGCAGTGGCATTTTCAGCGGCACCCGAGTTCTCTTCAATTACGGTGAATCCGATCGCGAACCCACGTTGCCTGAGCAGGCTGAGTCTCTTTATGCCTTCCTGCAACTCTATAACCCGTCGATGATCGGGCAAATAGGCATCCATCGCATTGGCGCGCCTCAGAACCGCACCTACGAGGGCGGCGTCGAACAGACATTCTTCGGCAGCCACATCCTCTTCCGCGCCAGCTACTTTCATAACGAATTCGGAAGACAAATTGAATACGTCGGGATCCAACTGATCCCTGAGTTACTGCCAAATCTCTCCCCGGCCAATCAGATCGCGTTGGAGTCTACCCTCGCCGACGACGGCGCGTTCGAGTTGACCCTCAACACTGAAGCCTTCCGCGCCCAGGGCATCGAATCGACGGTCGAAAGCGGCATCGGCAAGGATCTCTTCCTGCGCGGCGGCTACACCTATCTCGACGCGGTCGTGCAGCGTTCGTTCTCGAGCGATAACGAATCCCTCATCGACGTTCCGCCGATTGAATTCGACGGGCAGATTCCCCTCGGCGCCTATTCGCCCCTAGTCGGCGCACGCCCCTTCCGGCGCGCTCCTCAGACCGGGTTTTTCTCAGCCACCTACTCAGTACGAAAGATTACCGGCGTATTCTCCGCAGCCTTCGCCGGCCGCAGCGACGACTCCACCTATCTCGAAGGCGCGGACGAGAACTTAGGCAACAGCCTGCTCCTGCCGAATCGCAACCTGGATCATGGCTATGCCAAGCTTGATATCGGCGGCAGCTACCAGCTTTACCACTGGATGGACTTCTACGCCCAGGCCGAGAATCTGCTTGACACCGGGCATATCGCGCCGATCGGCTATCCCAGCCTGCCCTTCAATGTGCGCGCTGGACTGCGCTTGCGCTGGGGACCGGGCAGCAAACAGTAACCGGACCCGGGCCTCGGGCGACACCCGGAGTCTCCCTTCGGTGTCCGGCGTACACTTACTAGGGCCAGGCGCGTTCCTTATCGATTCTTCATTGCAAAAGTCCGAATCCAGCCCGCCCCTTCACTTTTTGCTTGGAAGAGGGCGGGTTGTTGTGCAAACTATGGGTGATAGCCCTCTTTTCGATCCGCTTTGCCTTTTAACAGTCTGTTTATGAATTTCGGTCAAATTTTTGGACTTGAGGGACCCAGGCTGCTCAACCACTCTCTGCACCAATTCGCAACTCAGGGCCCGTTTTAAAGCGGATTCGAAGCCCTATGCTTAAACTTTTCGTTGCAACTGGCCATTGGCCTGGCTGAAGTTCTCGAACCGCGGCAACCGATAAGCTTCCCCAACGGAAGAACTTACCAATATCTGAGAGGAAACCATGCATTGCTCTTTTTGGAGAAGTGTCGCAATCCCCATTCTGGTCAGCTTCTGCGCATCTATTTGTGCAATTCCTGGCCTGGCGCAGCAAACGCTCGGCTCACTCAATGGCACCGTGCTCGATCCTTCGGGGGCTGCGGTCGCTGGAGCCACCGTGAAGGTGGACGACGCCGCAATCAACGTCAGTCGTACGACCAAAACGCAGAAGGACGGCTTTTTCCAGATCTTCAACCTCCCTATCGGAGCTTACGCAATATCTGCGTCCGCCGAAGGATTCGAGACGACGACTGAAGAAGGAATTCAGGTCGTCGAGGCTTCGGCCAGGACTGTGAACATTTCTTTGAAGGTCGGCAGCGCGACGCAAACGGTGGAAGTGACTGCAAATCCGCTGATCAACGCGACCGATACCACCAACGGCTACACGCTCGACTCATCGCAGATTGACGCGACCCCGCTGGCCACGGGCAGCTTTACGCAGGTAGCTGTTCTCTCGCCAGGCGTCAGTGCAGAATTGCTCTCCAACCTCGACTCCAATGCCGGGTTGGGCAACCAGCCTATCTGGGCCAACGGCCAGCGCGATACCTCGAATACTTTCCAGGTGAACGGTGTCGACTCTACCAACCTGTTCAACGGCAAGAGCTCTTCCGGCTCCAACTCGCAGCGATACAACTTCAACATTGGCAGCGCGCCCACGGCCGGGGGATCCTATTCAGTCGGCACGTCGGTCTACGGTTCCAACGGCAACAGCCTGCCGTCTCCTCCGCCCGAGTTCGTGCAGGAGCTGCGCGTAAACACATCGATGTATGACGCCCAGCAAGGCGCCACGAGCGGCGCGCAGATCGACGTAAACACCAACAGCGGCACGAACAAGTGGCACGGCCAGTTTTATGGTGCTTATGCCAACAACCTGATGAACGCCTCGCCGTTCTTCTTCAAGCAGGCTTACGCGCTTACCCAGGATGGCATTGGCGCCTTCCCCAGCTCACTTGTCAATCCCTGGACGCGCCGCTGGACGGGCGGGGCCTCGGTTGGTGGTCCCATCAAGAATGACAAGATCTTTCTTTTCGCAGCCATCGAGCGCAGCTTTGACGAAGACAACGCGACGGGCCTGTCGGAGATGACGGTCCCCAGTGGACTGACGGACGACCGTTCCAGCGGCGGCCTGGAGAACGCCGACATTTCTGCGGGAGGCACGGGGACTGTCACCATCGATCCGGTCGCTCAAACCCTGCTCACTGCGAAGCTCCCCGGCGGGCAATACCTGATTCCTTCTGCCCAATCCAGCAACCCCTATACCTACGGAGTACCCAATGCTTACCTTATCGGCACCTCCCGCCTGATTGCCGACCGGGCCGACATCTCAATCGATTACGACGCTACCTCCACGGATCGCGTCTCGGCAAAGTACTACTTCCAGGACGCGCCGGTTACACGTCCCTTCGGCTACTCCCAAACTGCGGGCTTTCCTGTCACTGCGCACAACGGCGCGCAAGTCTTCTCGTTGGGCAATACGATCGCGATCGGTCAGAGGCTCAATTGGGAGCAGCGGCTTGGATTTGCCCGGATGGGAACTTTCAGCGGATACAAGCAGGAGTTCGCCGGCAACCTGGGTGTGAGCGGCGCGCAGGGCACTGGCCTGCTTCCCGATTTGCTGCCCGGCATAGCGATCTCAGATTTCCCCAATTACAACGCAAATGCGGCCGCCTCGCCCACCCTGGACATCGGCCCTGCTGGAGTTCCCGGCGCCTTTGTCGACATGGGCTACTACCAAAACCGGCTTAACCCTTCGACGAACCTGATTTTGATCGCAGGCAAGCACACCATCGATGTTGGAGGCGGCTATAGCTACACCCAGCTCAACATCACGAACAACCGCACCGGCCACGCGCAGATCACTGTGCACGACGGCTTCGACGGCTTTCTGCAGGGCAACGTGTACAGCTCCAGTGTCGTCGAGAGCATCGATCCTAAAACCGGGCGCAACAACGCCGATCGCTACTATCGGACCAATGAGCTGTCAGGTTACGTGCAGGACAAATGGCAGGCACGCACCAATCTCTCCATCACCGCCGGCGTGCGCTACGACGACCACGGCGGCATGACTGAGAAGTACGGCAACATGTTCAACTTCAATCCGGCCCTCTATGACGTGACCGGAACTTCGATGAGCGGTTTCACAGTGGAGAACGCCGGCATCGTCATCGCCGGCAACAACAAGCAGAACCCGACCTCGGGTGTCTCGGCGTCGACTTTGAAGGGCCGCCAGTGGGGCATCTCACCGCGAGTCGGCTTTGCCTGGTCTCCCAGGAGATTTCAAAGCAAGCTCGTGATCAGCGGCGGCGGCGGACTGTACTACGACCGCGGCGAGTTATTCACCTATCTCTCGCAGCCGGCGGGCGGCTCCATCGGCGGGCCGTTCGGCGTGACGGAGTCGTCGCCCCTGGTCAGTGTCGCCACCGGCCTCTCTTCCAGTTACACGACGTCGCACAGCGGCCTCACCCTTGAAAACCCCATGGGCGATCTGGCCTTCGATTCCCCCGCTCAGGGCGGACTCTACATCGCACCCAGTTCCAGCCCCGACGCGGAGAAGCAGGCTCTGCAGCAGCAGTTGAACCAGATGACCGGCTCGCCGACCGGCCTCTATTCAGCCTATGCGCCCTTCGGCAAGAACTGCAGCGGCTGGCAGAGCGAAGAAGGCTATACTCTCTGCACGCCGGCGCTCAATCTCGGCTACTACGACAGCAAGAATGTTCTGCCCTTCACCGTCAACTACACCCTGAACGTGCAGTGGCAGCCGGCGAACGATCTGCTGGTTTCGCTCAGCTACACGGGTAACCGCGGACAGCACGCTGTCATCCCCATTCCCTTCAACGAGCCGGGGATTGCCACTGCTCAAAATCCCATCTGGGGCGAGACCTCAAGCTACGGCATGGAAGTGATGGACCAGAACAGCCCCAATTGCGGCTACGATTATTGCCCAATCCAAGAGGAACCGTGGAATACCCTCGACGCAGGCAACACCGATTTCCGTGCGCCCTTCGTCGGCTTCAGCCCCAATGCCGCCGACTTTAAGACTGTTGGCGTTTCAGCTTACGATGCACTGGGAGCGCACGTGGAGAAGCGGCTCTCGCACCACTTCCAGGTCGGCGGCAACTATACCTGGAGCCATTCGCTCGACGAACAGTCCGACATCGGCCTGTTCTTCACGGGCGACAACCCCCAGCACCTGCACGACTCGTGGGCGTCTTCGGATTTCGACCGCACCCACGTTTTTACCGCCAACTTCCAGTTCGACATGCCCAATGCCGTTCGGGATCGCACCGCCGCATCGTACTTCGTCAATGACTGGCACCTGACAGGGATGGCAATTCTGCAGAGCGGCGAACCCTGGTCTCTTTATGAGTTCTACGGCGCGGTCGGCAGCATCAATTTCGGAAACTTCCCGACGCTGATGAACCCAGTGCTGGGTATCAAGGATCCTCAGCATCCGAAGTCGGCCCTCACCGGGAATCCCGGCAAGTTCCGGGACTCCGCCGGCGATTACATCCCGCACATCGATCCCTCGCAAATCGCCATCCACTACTTGCAGCCTGGTGAGGACGGCATCCCGATGTCCTCCGGCTCGGAGCCGTCCGACATCTACGAAACATCGTTCAATGTCGGCCAGCGCAATATCTTCCGCCAATCTCCACAGCGCCGCGTCGATCTCTCGTTGCGCAAGGGATTCAAGATCAGCGAGAAGGTCAGGCTTCAGTACGAACTCAATGTCTTCAACTTGACCAACACCACCTCGCTCGACATCCCGCAGGATCAGTCGCAGATCCGCCAGAACAACGGCTGTTCGGCAACGGCCGTTAGCGCGTATGACGGCTACAACGACTGCAACGTCTATCGTGGGTACCTTGGCTACGGCCAGATTGTCGCCTCCAATGACCCTGCCGATCAGCAGTCCGCCCTGGCCAACCTTGACCAGGTTCCCTTTACAACCGGTTCGGGAAAGAGCACAAAACTGCCGCTCACCCTCACGCTCAATCCGTCCCAGGGCACCTGCACGCTGTCGGCCTTCACCATTACCAACACAAGCACGTGTCCCAACAACGCAGCTAACTTCGGATCCGCGACAGGCACGATTGGTGGCTCAAGGGTCTTCACCATGGGACTGCACATCACTTACTAGACAATTCAAGGAGAATCCAAAACGCGGCGGCTTCGGCTGCCGCGTTTTTCTGTCGGGGATGATCCGCTCGCGCATCGCCTTCGGGCCAAAATCCCGTGCAAAGCGGCTTTCATCACATGAATACTGCTTTAACTTGGTCGAAA
>Ga0187855_10004232_pt1 | contig 10388 bp, 7 predicted proteins | sample June2016WEW_8_10_2_FD_132969 | JGI IMG/M metagenome (GOLD analysis project Ga0187855, IMG submission 132969) | Peatland microbial communities from SPRUCE experiment site at the Marcell Experimental Forest, Minnesota, USA - June2016WEW_8_10 | ecosystem: Environmental > Terrestrial > Soil >... | reverse complement strand
TGCCGCGTCGGCACTCCTGCCGGCGCCCTCCCTCGACGGCCTGTCCACACGCTTGCGGGGGTGCCGGGAAGAGTCTCCTCACGGCACGCAGGGGCGCAGGCGCCACATCATTTGGCCACAGCGAGAAATGCGGGCTAACGCAGGAATCGAGCCGCGCGGTGACCGCGGCCGCAGACCTGCGCGGGAACAGCATGCAGACACCCTGACGGAAGAAAAGACCACTGGCGAAATCGCGGCGGAGCGGCCTGGCTTCGTGCGGGTTTTCGATAAGTATGGTATCGATTATTGTTGTGGCGGCAAGATCTCGCTGACCGGAGCTTGCACAGGGCACGGCATCCCACCCGAACAACTGCTGCAGAAGCTCGATGCGGCACTGGTACCCGCCGCCGGCACAACGCGCGACTGGCAGACCGCCAGCCTGAACGAGCTCAACGACCATCTCACGAAACACCATGCCTGGCTGAAGACGGAACTGCCCCGGCTCCGTGCATGCTGCACAAGGTGACGGAAGCCATGGCGCGAGCCGTTAAAGCATTCAGCGCGTTGCCCGTTCAGCCAGCGTCTGCCACTGCGAAGTCTGGCCGCGAGTGCCTGAGCCTAACGCAAATCGCGTCTGCGGTAGCCACAGATACACGTCGACGGTCACTAGAAAAGCTCAACCGGGGCGTCCGTCATCGAACCGCGCCGTTACAATCTTCACGCGAAATGATCCGGGATCGGCGGTTTCCCGACTTCTCGTTCCTCATCCCACTCAACTCTCAACACCCGCAGATAAACGGATAATCCTGGTTGGAGATGATCGGCACAAACCCGAAGAAATCGTTCAGCACGGATTCCGAAGTGCAGTACGCCCCTTCGACCCAGGCCTGATCGTTGGAATAGGTCTCGCCCACGATGAAGATATTCGCATCCGCGCCGTCGATTAATTGGGACGGCTTGCGGATCTTCCGCTGTACGTCACCGATGTCGTAGTGCGCGGACCACGCATGATAACCCGCGTTGAAAGGCGGCAGCGACCAATCCATGTAACGGGCCTCCAATGGCGGAGGCACCGCGGTATAGTTCGCGCCAGGCCCGAAATGTATAGCGGCGAGTTGGCTCCGCAGCATTTTCACCATGCCCTCTGGCACTTTCCGCGGGCCTTCCAATGGTTGATAGTTCTCGGAAACGGCGACTTTACGCACTCCATTTGGACCGAGTTCCAGCTCTTGCCAGAACGTGGTGAACTGCTCATCGTCGTAACTCGCGAGCAGCCCGTAGACAGGCTTCCCCTTATCGTCGATGGCATTGTTGCCAAAGTAGACCACCTGGCGAACAGGCGTATCGGTTATGCTCGGGCCAATGGAATTGCGCTGAGCAAGCTGGAGCAGAAGCTTCTCTTGCGCGACGGTCAGCCTCTCGCCGGTACAGGCCTCGATGGCTTTGAAGAAATCCCCTCCCGAGGCAAACGGCTGCTCGACGATTGGCGGCTTAGCGTGCTTGATCTTCTGGATGTACTCTCCCGGGAACTTGTTTCTTGCCAGGCTCTCCAGCACCGCTTCCGTGATCTCGTAGCTAATAATCGGAGCGGGATAAACGGGAGCGGCAAGCGCGCCCTCGACCCACCATTCCTGATCGAAGAACATTCCTACCTTGTAAGAAGGTTGTATGATGGCCGCTTCCAGGTAAAGTTGCACTTTGGTATGGTTGAGCACATCCAGGCCTTTGTGCGGTTGATAGCGCGTGGCTTGCGACACCAGATCCAACGCATATCTCGGCATCGCCAGCCAGGCCGCATCGGTGGTGCGCTCAGCGATGGCTTTGTCGGGATACTCGCGCGTGGCGGTCCAGTAATGCACCGCCCCCTCGATCTCGAGAATGGAGTGCAGCCGCGTATCGGGGTGATAATCGAATTTGACGCCCTTCTTTTTTGCCAGGCTCACAATGGCGTCGAATAGCGCCGTGAACATACTGGAATAACCGGTTTTCAGGGTCTTGTACTCGGCGCCGGGCGTAAATTCATTGTTGGACTGAATGGCATCGGCGGCGTTCCAGTTGATGACGTTCGAGGTGTAGCCGTTGCCGTCGGCCGTATATTGGTAGCCTTCGGAACCCAACTGGTCGAACATCAGGTCCCAGTACCCGATGTCTTTGAGCAGGTCGCCCTTTTTGTAGATCGAGGAATCGCCAAGCTCTACCTGGATGGTCCCTTCTTTGTAAAACCTGCACCAATCCGCCCGGGTCATTTTCGCGGCTTTGTCCGGCGAAACTGCGATGTCCTGAATGAACGTAAAACCCGTGTCCGGCGAATCCGTCGCTCCATAATTATTCACGTTATAAGGCGCGGGATTGCTGGACGTGATATCGTTCAGGTACATGTTCTTAGCGCGCAGGTAATACAACGGGTTTGCGGATGTATTGAACGGCACCGAATCCTTGTCGAGGTCCAGCTTTTTGATGACCGTGGTCACCAAGCGATGCCCACCGCCCCCGGGGCTGCCGTCCCATTCGGAGTAACGCATGCCGCCCACTTCCAGGTAGGAGGCGTTCGAGTCGTCTTGATAGTGCCAGGTGCAGACGCGCGCGCCTGCCGCGCGGGTTCCCGGGTTTTCCTTGTTGAACGTGTATTTTCCCCAATCGTAGAGCTCCAGCGTATCGCCGCTATGCAAAGCTTTCGTGTTCTGTTTTTGGTCTTTGGTATCTCCGCCGCCGAGCAACCGCCACGCGGTGTAGAGCCCTGCCGCGCCGGCTCCGAATATGGAATACGTTTTACTTTTCATGTTTTCGCCTCATTCTTCGCCAAGCCGCTTCATCTGACCGGCAAGATCTTTTTCGGGAATGACTATCTCAACCAGCGCAGGCCGGTTTTTCAGGCCCTTAAGCGCATCGAGCACGGCCTTCAGATCGTCGATAGTCCGGGCGCGGAAGCCCTCCGCGCCATAGGCCTTGGCTAATGCCATGTAATCCCATTTGGGAAGGATGTCGAATGCATCGAAGGTGTGCTCGGGTCCCGGTTCAAAGGACTTAAGATTGACATACACTTGCTCGATGGCATAGACTCCGTTGCTCACGACAAAGATGACGGCGTTTAGATTGTTTCTTGCCAGCGTGGAAAGCGACTGACCGATCATCATGAATCCGCCGTCTCCCGCGATTGCCCATGCACGCTTCCTGCTTCCGAGTTGCGCGCCCGAAGCCGCTCCTGTCTCGAAGCCAATGCATTGCCACGCCGCTGACGATATGAAGCTGTTCTGCGCCAGTCCATATGCGTTGGTGGCGACATAGAGTGAACTGCTGACGCCCAGCGTGAAGACCACTTTGTCGAACATTCGGTTGTCGCCCAGGAACTTCATGGTGTGCTGGAAAAACCGGTTGTAGGTCAGCACATCGGGTTTGGCGTTCCAGTGGGGGTCTGAATTCGCGGCCCACGGATCGGGATAGGCCGGCTGGGCGGGCGCAACGGCGTTCAGGGGATAACTCTTGTTCGCACGGAAACGCCGCAGGAGCGCCTCCATGAAGTCCCGCATCGTGACATTCTGATAAATGAAATATCCCGCGCGGATCTCCTCGGTTGAGGCACGCACCATGGCAGCGTATTTGGACTCAACCAGCTTCAGATAATCGTCGGTGATAATTGTGCCCAACGCGAGAATGCAGTCCGACTTCGTTACGGCGTCGATCACGTTGGGAATCGAGGCGGCATCGGAATAAGTGCCTATGAATTTATCGCCCTTCTCATCGAGCACCGTCTTCCCCAGACTCGTGGTCGTATAGAGAAATCCGCTGGCATCGATAATCTCCTGCAGCAGCCCGGCGAGCCCGAATCGCAACAGTTCCACGCCCGCCAGAATCAAAGGAGATTTGGCCGCTGAGATCTGCGTCCACGCGTGGTTCACGGCATTGTCCAGCGCTAACGGCTCGCTGGCCGGGACGATCGGTTCCAACGGCTTTGCGGATGGCCTGGGACACGGCTCGCCCCAGACCTCCTCGTAACAGGCGATATACACGGGCCGGCGGTGCGAGATTGCGGCGACCAGCAGCTTGTCGATGCGTTCGGCAGCTCCCGCGGAGGTGCCGATTATTTCGGCGGCCACGGTCACATGCGCATACACCTCCTGGTCGGCGCTCAGATTGCCGGTCGAGTGGTGATAGAGCACGTTGTACATTTTGGTGATCTGCCGGGCATCCGCGCCGGGCGTGGCGCTGATGACGACGATGGGACTTCGCTCCACGTACGCGCCCGCGACGGCATTCAGCGCGCTGAAAGTACTCACGCCATACTGCAGGGAAATGGCTGCGAGTCCGCGCGTACGCCCGTAGGCGTCCGCGGCATAGCCGGCATCCAGTTCATTGATTGCGCCGATGGCATTTACGCCGGCAAAATGTTCCAGCGCCTGAGTGAAGTGCTTGCAATAATCCCCGGGGATTTGAAAAATGTCAGTGACGTTGAGCTGTTTCAGGCGCGTTAGCAGATAATCCGCGACCGTAAAGGGTGTATGTTTCATCCGGATTGAGCCAGTTTATCACCCAACCGCCTCTGTTGGTGCGTCTGGTTTCTTCGCCAGCGAAGCCGACATTGCAGATTGTGGTCACGGGGATCACCAGTAGCGATAGTCGACGCACCGGTCCCGACGACCAGCGGTAGCACCAGCAACTCGCTATGGGGAAGTTATGGGCCGGAAGTCGGGGAACAAGGACACCAGCCCTTCAACGAATCCACTGTTCCGTCCCGCTAGACCGCGGTCAAAACCGGACCCGGGCAGTAGATTCCGCGCGCAGCTCGCGGCCCACGCTATCGCCCGCGCCAGCTCCCACGACCGCCCGCCCGCACAGGAAGCAGAACTCCGCCCCCTTCACGTCCAGCCGCTCCACCGCGTGGCTCGACGTCATCACGCACTGCCAGTTGTCGCAATGCCGCAACCCGAAGGTATGACCCAACTCGTGCACCGCTTCCCTCACCAGGCGCGCCTGCATCAACTCTTCGTTGGGCGGGAGACCGTAGAATTCCTCGCGCAGCCGGTGCATCGATACGACCGCGCAGTTGCCGCCCAACTGCGCCTCGCCGAACACGAATGTCAGCACCGGAACGTACAGGTCGTGTGAAGTGACCGCCAGCAGGCGGGCGCCGGCTTCGGCCAGCGGCTGCATCGCTTGCAGAATGGCGGTCGAGTAATACTGGTTGCGAAAGCGGTCTCGCGCGAACGTGACGTCCAGACGCTCCGGCCGTACGCGGCACTCCATGCGGAGCAGGGCCGCCAACTCCACAGCCAGGGCGCCCAGCGCATCCACCGCGACCTGTACGCCGACCAGTTGGATCACGTTATTTCAAGCCGTACCGCCGCAGTTTGTTGTACAGCGTGGTGCGATCGATGTCCAGAATACGCGCGGCCCGCGAAAGGTTATGGGAGGCCTCCCGCAGGATGCGCTCGATATGCACGGGTTCCACGTCTTCCAGCGTGCGGCCCGTGGGTGCGCCGTTGGTTTGAAATTGGAAAGAGAAGTCCGAAGGCCTGACCTCTGGTCCGCGGCACACCACCAGCGCGCGCTCCACGCATTTGTGCCGCGGTGGTTTCTGCTTCGCCGACGGCGTATAGTAGAAGCAGCGGCTATGCCACTTACGATTCCTGACGAAATCCTCGACGCAGCTCACATTACTGAGCTGGAGTTGAAACGGGAACTCGCCCTGACGTTGTTCCAGCAGGAGCGCCTGACCCTTGGACGAGCGAGCAGCTTGGCCGGAATGCGCCAGCGAGAGTTCCAGCGTTTGCTGGCGGATCGCCACATCCCCATTCACTACGGAGTAGAGGATTTCAAGCAGGATTTGGAAACTCTTCGCCAAATGGGCCGCTTTTGATTGTCATCTCAGACACTTCACCAGTCCTAAACCTGTCGCTGATTGGCCGGCTCGACCTGCTGGTCAGCCTCTATGAGCAGGTGCTCGTCCCGCCGCCGTATACCAGGAGCTAACGCGTTCGGATGCTGGACCGCCCCTCATTGACCGTGCGTCGTGCGCGTGGCTCGTGGTGGAGCCCGTGCGAGATACGTCGCGTGTAGCGCAACTTCGCGCAGAGCTCGATCTGGGCGAAGCGGAAGCCATCGCGTTAGCCTTGGAAAAGCGGGCAGATCTGGTTCTGGTCGATGAGCGACTTGGCCGGCGGGCCGCAAGGGCGCTCGGGCTCAGGGTCACCGGCCTACTCGGCGTTTTGGCCGAGGCCAAGCGGGCCGGGCTGATCGAGCGAGTCAAGCCAGTCATCGAAGATCTGCAGGAACGTGCAGGGTTTTGGATCAGCCCTGAGCTTGTTTCACAGGTTCTCAGGGATCTCGACGAGGCGTGATCCTCGTCTGCGTCAGCACTGACGCGCGAACTCCTGCGGCCCGCCCGAACAGGAAGCAAAACTCAGCGCCCGCCACGTCCAGGCCTCTACTCCGTTGCTGGACGTTATCACGTGGCGCAGTCGCCGCAGTACCGCAGACCAAAGGTGCTGCCCGGATTGGGCCGTAGAAAATGGGCGATGGCTCAACAGCCGGAGGCGGCTCCGCGCCAACGCTCCCGCCTAATAGGCTATACTCTGCGGTGAAAGGAGAATTATGGATGGCGCGGAGGAAGTCGATTCAGCCGGCGAGTCGAGTGCGCCTAGTAGCCAAGAATGGGAACATGGTTTCAGCGTGCTCAAGGACCTCCTGGCGTCGCATGGCGGCTGCGTTAGCACCAAGTTGCTTGGACAGGAGTTGAAAGAGGAACTGGATACTGCAAGGGCGCAATCGCTGGTAGTGGGGCTGAAACTCTTTAAACCCGAAACAGACAGCGAAAGCGGCATTCCGACCGCGGGCTTCGGGTATCACCATTTAGGGCGGAGCTTCTACTCGGAAGAGAAATACGCGGAGGTTCTTAAACGGGAGGACACTGCGGCGGCGGAAGCCGAACACGCCAGCCTTGCTCGACAGGCTGCACTTTTGGGGAGACCCGACGCGCCGCATATTCACCGCAAGCAGGAGGAGCGCCGGCTCGTTGCGTACGTCCAGACGGCGCTCGTAGGGCTGTACGACAGTGAAGCTGCCCCGGAGGCTTAACCGTATGTTTTCGATGTGCATAACGCCCGGAGAGGCAACGACCTTGAAAATGTAGATTTGGTAGCGGTCCACTGGCGATCCGGAAGCCTTTGCGACTTGGTTACTGTAGAGGTCAAACTTGCGTTCACGGCTCATGCGGTTCAGCAGGCGTTGAACTACACGCGTTTTTCACACCGGGTCTGGGTCGCAGTACGGTTCAAAGCAACAAAACACCCGATCTCCCTCTAAGCTCTCCCGACCTCTTCGAATACGCCGTCTCACGCGGTTTGGGCATTTTGGCATGCTGGCGCCGCCGAGGAAGAAGGTACGACGTGTTTCCCGTCCAATGGCCCCGCCGCAACGAGATCGACCCCTTGCTGGAAGAGGGATTCCATGAACGTTATCGGGCGGAGTTCGAGAAGGCCGGCGTCATACCAAGAAGAAGCCCACCTCCCCGACGTCGTTGAGGCCTGGGGGCTGGAGGGCAAATCTGCTCTCCTCAAGCGTTGACAGCGGGCGTCTAGCGGGTGCCCGCTACACCAGTACCGGCGCACGCGTCGCGGCCACGACTCGTCCGCACAGGAAGCAGAACTCCGCCCCCTTCACGTCCAGCCGCTCCACCGCGTGGCTCGACGTCATCACGCATTGCCAGTTGTCGCAATGCCGCAGCCCGAAGGTATGACCCAACTCGTGCACCGCTTCCTTCACCAGGCGCGCCCGCAACAACTCTTCGTTGGGCGGGAGACCGTAGAATTCCTCGCGCAGCCGGTGCATCGATACGACCGCGCAGTTGCCGCCCAACTGCGCCTCGCCGAACACGAAAGTCAGCACGGGAACGTACAGGTCGTGCGAAGTCACCGCCAGCAGGCGGGCGCCGGATTCGGCCAGCGGCTGCATCGCTTGCAGAATGGCAGTCGAGTAATACTGGTTGCGAAAGCGGTCGCGCGCGAACGTCACATTCAGGCGCTCCGGCCGTACGCGGCACTCCATGCGGAGCAGGGCGGCCAACTCCACAGCCAGGGCGCCGAGCGCATCCACCGCGACCTGTATGCCGACCAGTTGGATCACGTTATTTCAAGCCGTACCGCCGCAGTTTGTTGTACAGCGTGGTGCGATCGATATCCAGAATACGCGCGGCCCGGGAAAGGTTATGGGAAGCCTCCCGCAGGATGCGCTCGATATGCACGCGTTCCACGTCTTCCAGCGTGCGCCCGGTAGGCGCGCCGTTGGTTTGAAACTGGAAGGAGAAGTCCGATGGCTTGATCTCGGGTCCGCGGCACACCACCAGCGCGCGCTCCACGGCATTCTCCAGCTCGCGCACGTTGCCGGGCCACTCCTGTTTCATCAGCACCTCGAGCGCTTCCGTAGAGATCTGCGGCACCGGCCGGCTGGTCATCATGCAGAACTTGTTCAGGAAGTGCGCCACCAGCAGCGGTATATCTTCGCGGCGGTCGCGCAGCGGCGGCAGGTCGATGCAGAAGACGTGCAGCCGGTAGTACAGATCCGGGCGGAATGTGCCCGCTTTGACCAGCGCCTCCAGGTTTTTGTTGGTGGCGGCCACGCAGCGGAAGTCCACTTTGATAGCCTGGTTCCCGCCCACCCGCACGATTTCCTTCTCCTGCAAAACGCGCAGCAGATCGGTTTGGGTTTTCAGGCTGATGTCGCCGATCTCGTCCAGGAAAACTGTGCCGCCATCGGCCACTTCGAACTTGCCCTTCTTGCGGTATTGCGCGCCGGTGAAGGCGCCCTTTTCGTGGCCGAACAATTCGCTTTCGAGCAACGTCTCGGTGAGCGCGCCGCAATGAATGGCGACCATGGGCATGAAGCGCCGCGGGCCGGCGGAGTGTATGGCGCGCGCCACCACCTCCTTGCCGGTGCCGCTTTCTCCGGTAATCAGAACGGTGGCCTCGGTAGGCGCGACCATCTCGATCAGCTCGACCACCTTTTTCATCGCCGGCGCTTTGCCGATCAGCTCGGTGCTGGGGGAGACCTCCTGCAGGTTCTCCCGTAGCCGCACCACTTCGCGCCGCACGCGGCGGTGCTCCAGGGCATTGGCTACCAGGTGCGACAGTTCGTCGGGATCGATCGGCTTGGTGATGTAATCGTACGCGCCGTGCTTGAGGGCCTGCACGGCAGTTTCCACCGACGCGTAGCCGGTCATGATGATGACGCTCAAGTCCGGATCAGCTTCCCGCAGGCGGGATTGCAGCTCCATGCCATCCATGCCCGGCATCTTGATGTCGATGAGGGCGACGTCGTACTCGGTGTCCGTAATGGATTCCAGCGCCTCGCGCGCGCTGGCCACTGGCCGGGCCTGGTAACCCTCGCTGGAAAACCATTTCCCAAGCGAATCGCGGACCACTGTTTCGTCGTCCACGATCAGGATCTTGCCCTTGGTCTTGGTTTCCACTCGTTCTTCCACTTCGCTTACCATGTGTCTCCTTCGGCAGAAGCCCTCGAGAACCGCCGGCCGGCCGGCGCTCCCGCCGAGCCGCGGCCGCCAGGAAGCGGTCCTTCCCGGGCTGCTAGCCTGATTTCGCCAATGAGCTTGGGCGGCCGGCGCCGGCAAAGACCAGCGGGCCAGCTTCCGGGTCCGCGGCCGGCGTCGAAACCGGCAGCGCCACCACAAACTCCGTTCCTTTTCCGGGCGAGGATTCGACCGTGATTTCGCCGCCATGCTGCTCGATGATGCTGCGCGCCACGGCCAATCCCAGCCCCGTGCGTTGTTGCTCCTCTTTCGTCGTGAAAAACGGCTCGAAGATCTGCGGCAGCACTTCGGGGGGAATGCCCATCCCGTTGTCGCGCACGCGGATCCGCGTTTGCCGGGCCGCGGAGTCCAGTTCCGTGGCCACCTCTAAAAGGCCGCCGTGCGGCATGGCTTCGGTGGCATTCACCAGCAGGACCAGCACCGCCTGTTGGATCTGCCCGGCATCGCAGGAAACTGGCCGCAAATCCTCCTGCAAACGGCTTTTGATCTCGATTCCCAGCAGCTCGGCCTGGTGGTGCACCAGCACCAGCGCACGGCCTACCAGCATGTTCAGATCGTTGCGTTCGCGGTGGCTGGGCGCCTGCCGCGCGAACGTCAGCAGGTTGCGCATGATGTCTCCGCAACGCTTGCTCTCCCGCTCGATAATGTGAAGCTGCTCGACCATCTCGGCGGGCGACCCGTTGGGTCCCTTTTCCACTTCCTTAAGCGTGAGCCGGGCGTAGGTCAGAATGCCGAACAGCGGATTGTTGACTTCGTGCGCCACGGTGGCGGCCAGCTTGCCGATGGAGGCCATCTTCTCGCTGGCGAGCAGGGAGCGGGTGGCCTGCGCCAGTTCTTCGGTCTTGCGCTCGACGCGCTCCTCAATTTCGGC
>Ga0187855_10004231_pt1 | contig 10390 bp, 5 predicted proteins | sample June2016WEW_8_10_2_FD_132969 | JGI IMG/M metagenome (GOLD analysis project Ga0187855, IMG submission 132969) | Peatland microbial communities from SPRUCE experiment site at the Marcell Experimental Forest, Minnesota, USA - June2016WEW_8_10 | ecosystem: Environmental > Terrestrial > Soil >... | reverse complement strand
GCGTCCAAGGCATCCCATCCTCCACGTCTATAGCGGGCAAGCCAGCCAAACAGAGTCGATCTTTGTATTCCAAGCACTTTTGCCACCAAGGTCACCCGTTGTCCATCCTGAACAGCAGATACTTGTTAGTGGCATACTAAAAGGGAGCCAGTTTTAAAAGAAAACGGCATTCGAAAAGGGTACCACCTGAAAATAATAATTCCGGTATATGCTGGAAAGAAATGGCAGATACCGGAGGGAAGGATGATTCAGGTGGAAGAAAAAGAAACAATTAGAAAGCTGTATTTCAATCAAAGGCACAGCATTAGAGAGATTGCCAAAGAGCGCGGTCACTCCCGAAAGACAGTCAAGAAAGCAATCAGTGATGCTTCTGTGCCTGATTATCATCTGACTAAAACCAGACCCAGCCCCGTCATGGACCCATTTAAGGATATTATTGGGAAGGTTGCTTTTGTTCAAATTAATTAGTGATAATCAGGCATTATTTGTTTGCTGCTAACTGTCTGTGCTGCTAGTTAATTGGGTTCTCTCGTGATCAAGTAAGAAATAGGCCCCCCGCTTGTAACTGAGCTTCTAAAGGACATTATCATATATACGAGGACATAACCGTCACCATTAGTACTTAGTTGTATTGTTGCGGAGGTTTGATTTGTTGTTATTAAATTCTCTCCCCATTTAATGTGAAAGGTATCAATATCTACACCAGGAACATTAGCAGGCTGCATGGTTGCTTGATCTATCCACGAGCTATTCCAGACATTGTAAGGTGCAGAACCATTATTACCCGTGAGAGTATTATAACCTGAGCCAGTATTATCATTACAATTAATGCCGTCCCAAAGGTAATGCAGGTTCCCACCGGAGTCAACGTAAGCTACATAGTCATTAGTGAGTCCCACATCTCCTTCGCCGACGAATGCGGTCATTTTGGCAACGTCGGAAGAACTGGTTTCATTGGGCAATTCACCGGGAACTATAAAACCACTCAGCGTTTCGTTGATTACGTAAGGAGTGCCGCCAGGACCCTGGTTAGGAACAGATTCAAATTCATCATACAGATACAACTGGTGTCCTAGAGTCGAAGAATCGGAGTACACGATGACCAATGACCATCCAGCGTAAGCTGAATCACCTAAATCCGGCCACATAGATGGATAACAATACTGTTCACTTTCAGTGTTGCCAAAAACATTAGATACCGTATAAGTGCCATTGCCGTTGCCGGTAAGTAGTGAGTTGACTTTATTGCTATTCGCCTGCACAAATCCGGTAACATCTGCCTTACAAGCATAATAGTATCCATCCTGTACATAGTACGTCGATGTGTTGGTAGTTCCGGTATATGCCGTACTTAGAGTTAATGATGTACTACTATCTACACTTGCTACCTTGTACCACGAGCTAGTATTGCCAGGATCGTCATTGGCCGACCGAATATAATTACCTTGAATAACGCTACCCGTAGTTGTTGTAGTTGGGTTAGTTGTAAAACCGCTTCCTGTGACTGTAGTTGAGCCGTTTGTAAATGTAATCGAGGTGCCTCTTGCTGATGAGACCGGAGCTGACCATGCAACAAGAGGATTTAAACCACCTGTAGGTACTGTTTCGGATTGGGTTTGGTTAGAACTATTTGTTACACTGAAAGTGACATTAGGATCATAATGTGAAGTAATACCATCATCAGTTATAAGAATATCGTCCAAGCAAATATTGTAACTCCCTGAATACTTTATAGACATGTCAAAAGAGGAGCACAGATACTGGTTCAATGAGCCGTTAGACGTAATCTGTTCTTTGACCAACGTGGGTGTACTGGTAAGCGCCGGCATCGTTATAGGATTGTTGTTCGCGGCAAGATTACTGGCACTTGTGCCGAGATATAACTTTGGCGAACTTGTTCCCCCATTACTCGACCATTGTATCCAGGAAATGGTAGCTGATGTTATTTGATTGCTGCCGCTTGTATATGGCGTCAAACCGCCTAAATTAAGGGTATTAGCCAATGTTAAACTTAATGAGGAAGAACCCGTTCCTTGAAAATAGGCGTCATATTGTTGATTCGACTGGCCATTATTGGCAACCGTCCATGTTCCTGCAGTTGTCCAGTTGCTGGTTACAGCAACACCATTGATTGTAGTATTACTTAGTACTCCGCATTGATCCCAAAACAAGCCATTGGCATAATTCTGGACCCAGCCGGACCAATATAAGTAGGCTCCATCTACCTGGGCATCAGTGGGTATCGCAGTTCCAGTGCTGGCACTGCTGCTAGTAAGTAACATGTCACGATATCCCGGATCATTACAAGTAGTGCCGCTATAATCCGTTGGGAACATTGCTGATGAGCCTGTGGCATAGTAATCACCGGATATGGCAGCGGCCTGTATAGTTTGCGCCCCCGGAATATAGGTTTGCACTTCGGTATTGCCAGCATCAGCAGTGATCAAATCGACTTTTGTGCTGAAATCCCACGTATAAGGATAGGGGAAAGACGCATTGGGGTTAACCGTTACCCAAGTAAGACAAGTTGGGTATTGTTGGGCACCTGATGTTTCTGTGTATGCAAAATTAAATGATAACGAATTGCCGCCAGTTAAAGTGGTACCCGACGGAAACGACCAGATAACCGCTTGATTGCCCGCGCAGGGCACTACTTGCTCATTATATTGCGTGCCTGTTGGCAAAACTGTTGACAAATTACTGCTTGCAGTTGTATAAGCAAATCCTTGAGCCAACCACACACCGATGGAAGTTAGTGTTATGGAACTCGTACCACTGTAAGTAATTTGGACATCATAGGTAGGAAAATTGCCTGCATTTCCAGTCACTACTTGGACGGTCTGGGCTTGTTGAATGCTTTGAGCCATAGCAATACTTGGCGGCGTAATACCAGTTGGAACCCAAACATTTTGTACATATACATTGATATTTTGGTTGTTAACTGATTGATTGTTTACGGGACTATTGTGTAAAACATACGCCCACCTGTCAGTATAATCGTAATAACTATAGGTGGGATTTGCTGTGTTGGCAATGTACGCAGGGGTTACCTTATTATCATTAGACTGAGGCAGCGTAGCCGTTTTTGTAAAAAAGGTGTTTAAATCGGTATCGCTGTCATTATGAATTCTGGTCACCGCATCCTGTATTCCTGCTTCGGCAGAATAGGTCGATATTGTATTTAGGTCATAAATATTATTTGTCTTTAGGGAGGTTACAATGAAGATTGCGGAACTCATAACCATTACGCTAACGAGAAAAAATAAGGCCAAAACTATTAAAAGCGCCTGCCCTTTCTCACCATGTCTTTTGTTCTTTCTATTTCTTTTTATTGGAAAGAATTTAAAATTCATCGTTTTCCTCCGGGATCATTGATATTCTCTCATATACGTAAGAGAGAACGTCAGGGGTAACATCTAAACTCTTAATCATAATTTCTAAACCATTTAGACGATTATTAGTTGACTGTCAGCGTAAGCGACTGGCTGCCACTAGCACCACTGCAAGTCACACTGACCGTAAAAGTATATGTTCCGGCTGTCGGCGGAGTACCTGATATCTTACCAGTACTGGTATTGAGTGATAACCAACTCGGCCATGTTCCTGATTCAGCCCAGGTATAAGGACTGCTGCCTCCTGTAGCAGTCAAAGTTTGACTAAAAGGTTGGTTATGCGTGCCGTTCATCGTAAGCGGAGTTATCGCATATAAATTACCCCTGTGTTAATGGTTTTATAGGTAACAGTATAGTTGGCCCCACCGTTGCCATCACTTACCGCAGCCGGCGTCACCGTCATCACATGGGTAGTGCCCGCATTCTTATTATCATAGGTCTCCACCCAGGATGCAGTATCGCCAGAGGCTAAACTGCCTGTGGTAATTGTGGGTGTCCCGGGGGAAGTTGTAGTGCCGTCATAAGTTTTGCTTGACGCTCCAGCCGTCACTGTAATCGCCAGCTTGCTGATCACACCGGTGCTAATGGTTTTATAGGTAACGGTATAGTTGGCCCCACCGTTGCCATCATTCACCGCAGCCGGGGTTACTGTCATCACGTGGGTGGTGCCCACATTCTTATTATCATAGGTCTCCACCCAGGCGGGTGAAGTGTCACCAGGTGCTAGAGCACCGCTGGTAATCGTCGGTGTTCCGGGGGAAGTTGTAGTGCCGTCATAGGTCTTGGATGAAGCACCAGCCGTCACTGTAATCGCCAATGCCGTTATATTAGCCGTGGCCGTAGGTTGAGTAAGGCTATAATTACTGGCACTGGACCCACTGATTGTTAGACCAGAAATATTGACGGTAACGCCATTACCCGCATTTTTACTAGCGAATACGCCAGTAGCACTGCTCGTGCTCAGAGTAACAGTATCGCCACTCACTACACCTACCAGGGCTGCTGAGGTAGTAGAAATGGTATGCTCTGTAGTCGTACCATCATAGGTTTTATTGCCGGCCGTTATTCCAGAAACCGTCAGCGCCTTAGCAGTGATAACACCGGTGTTAATAGTAGCATAAGTAACTGTATAGTTGGCCCCACCGTTGCCATCACTCACCGCAGCCGGCGTGACAGTCATCACATGAGTAATGCCCACATTCTTATTATCATATGTCTCCATCCAGGATGCAGTATCGCCAGAGGCTAAACTGCCTGTGGTGATCGTAGGTGTCCCGGGGGAAGTTGTAGTGCCGTCATAAGGCTTGCTTGACGGTCCTGCCGTCACTGTAATCGCTAGTGCATTGATAACACCCGTGTTAACAGTGGCATAAGTAACATTATAGTTGGCTCCACCGTTGCCATCACTGACCATACCAGCCGGGGTTAGAATTACACTCGTACCGACATTATCACTGCTATACTTCTCCGTCCAAGTTGCGGTATCGCCAGTGGCTAAACTGCCAGTGGTAATCGTGGGAACTGCAGCCGCCGTGGTCGTACCGTCATACGTCTTGGTGTTAGTGGTAGCTGTAACCGTAATGGCAAGAGGGTTTACATTCAAATTAGCCGTAATATTACTTGGGGAATAATTGCTATTACCAGCGAAGCTGGCTGAAATACCTCCAGTGTCAGTACCCGCATTAATCTTGGTAAGAGGATAGGAAACAGTAGCCAAGCCATTGGTATTGGTCGTGCCTTGTACTGAAGATCCTCCATTGACGGCGAAGGAAATTGTTTGACCACTCAAACCAGTGCCGCCTGAGGTTAGTGTGGCAGATAAAGTCATTGAAGTAGCACCATATGTAATGACATTGGGTATATTTATGGCGAAGGTTGGGACGGGGAGCGCTTGTTTTACTGCGTCTGCTATCATTCCCCAACTGCACGAGCCACTCCACGTGTAACCTACTGACAAGTTGGATTGGGTTGTAGATACTACTTCGTATTCATCTGAGGTTTCATAGGTTGCCCCAGAAACATTATCAGTTTGCGTCCCCACCAGTGTGAAACTACTCCCGCAATTTGGCGTGGAATTCGATTCCAATCCTGTTGCGCCTATAATGAAATCGTTAGCATTGGACGTGGTAATCGAAGTGCTCGCTGAAGTCCCAGTACCTGTACTTGAGTTTGGCGTGGTCACATCGAAGGGCGAAGTGGTGTTAGCCCCGCTGATACCAAATGCCTCAGCCACCGTATTTGTGCCACTGGTTTGAATAGTGATTGTTATTGTTCCGCTCGAAGACCAAATCGCATAGTATGTTTGTAAGTGATCGGTCCCAGTGAGTAACACACTTGCTCTAGAAGTCCAGGGCAAATTGGGGTTTGAGGTAATACTACTGACTGTGCCACTGTGTACGAATATTGAAATATATAGCACATCGTTTGTATCGGTTGTCGTCAATGATACTGCGACAGAATTATTCGAAGAAGCCTTTGAGCCCTGACCATCTAACGCCATAGGGATTGCAGTTACATAGGTGAACTGGTCGTGGGAATTGGCTATGCTGGTTCCACTCGGCGTGGCTACTGTTACATCCACCGTACCGGCAACACCCGATGGGGAAGTGGCGGTTATCTGCGTGGCGGAGTTTATTGTAAAGGCTGCGGAATTTACACCAAAGTTCACTGCTGTAGCTCCAAGGAAATTGGTACCAGTGATAGTTACAGCACTTCCACCATCCAGAAGACCGGAAGTCGGCGAAATACCGGTCACCGTCGGACCAGTTTGATACGTAAACTTGTCGGCAGAACTTGTCGAACTGGTGCCACTTGGCGAAGTGACCGTTATATCAACAGTACTGGCGCTGCCCGCCGGGGAAGTGGCGGTTATTGAGGTAGCGGAATTGACAGTATAAGTGATGGCGGCATTTGCACCAAAATTCACCGCCGTAGCCCCAGTCAAATTCGTACCAGCGATAGTTACAATAGTTCCACCTCTCAGAGGTCCGGAAATCGGCGAAATGAGCGTTACCGTCGGAGTAGCTTGATAGGTAAATTGATCCGCATAACTTGTTGGACTAGTACCACTTGGCGTGGTCACCGTTATATCCACGGTACCACTGCCCGCCGGGGAAGTGGCCGTAATCGAAGTATCGGAGATGAAGGCATAAGAAGCGATGTTACTGCCAAATTTCACCCCAGTGACGCCCGTGAATTCCATACCGGTGATAGTCACCACAGTTCCGCCAGCCAGAGGACCAGCAGTCGGCGAAATGCCCGTCACCATCAGAATCGCGGTATAGGTAAACTGGTCGGCGTTACTAGTGACACTCGTGCCGCCAGCTGTAGTGACTGTTATATCCACGCTACCGGCAATGGTAGATGAAGGGGAAGTGGCAGTAATCTTAGAAGGAGAGTTGATGGTATAAGTGGCGGTATTGGGCCCAAAATTCACTGCCGTAGCTCCACTGAAATTAGTACCGGTGATAGTTACACTCGTATTACCAGTCGTCGGACCAGAATTCGGCGAAATACTACTCACCGTTGGAGCCGCGACATAAGTGAACCTATCGGCGGGGCTGGTGACGCTGGTGCCTCCCGGTGTCGTGACTGTTATATCCACGGTGCCGGCAGCACCAGACTTCGGAGAAGTGACGGTTATCTGGGTGGCACCACCATTGGCAAAACTGGTTGCGGAAGCTGAGCCAAAATGCACCGCCGAAACCCCGAGGAGATTGGTACCGGTGATAGTGACACTATTGCCTCCGTTCGTCATACCGGAATTCGGTGAAATACCTGTCACTGTCGGCGCCCCAATCGTAGTTGTTGTCGCAATCAGCGTATTTTGAACAACCCGAGGGTAAACAACAAATGTTCTGGATACGGTAGAGACCGTTAGATTTACCTGCAGAGTGTCAGAGGTAGTAACTCCAGATTGCATGTAAGGCCAAACCAAAGATGAAGCAGTGACACTGTTGGCCACAACCCTGGTGTTTTGTAGTGCACCATCTAAGTAGTAATTCCTCGTAAGTACACCATTTGTCAGCGTATACGTCGCCTGCATTTGGTCGGTCGGCCCGCCGGTTTCTATCGATACCCAATTTAAGGTAAGAGGGAAATTACCTGTCGGACAACTCACATTGGCAGCCTCTTGGGTATCCATCGTGATATAGTTAATCGCATTCTTAAGTTGATTTACCGCATTTGCCTGATTCGTCATCTTACTATTAGAAGTATTCATAGTTTGAAACAGCATAACAATCGCGGGGATGATAATAGCCGCTATCAGCATTGCTACGATCAACTCGATCAAGGTAAACCCTTTTTGCTTATTGTGCGGCATCTTTAATATCCTAATAACTAGATCGGTAATCAGTCAGCGTAAACAATGATTTGCCATTTAATGAGATGGCTACATCTATTTCTTCCTCTTGTCCAGTACTCCAGGTAGCATCCGTATCATTTGAAGATGTAATATCCGTAACGGTGATAGTAGATACATAACCATTAGTTTGAGGCGGCTGTTGATAATTACCCGGAGCTTGACTATATGTTTGACTCATAATAAAATCCATGTCACTGATTGCAATATCTTTAGCACGCTCATAAGTACTTGTCCTTATTAATACTTTTGATGAAGTCCCCAAAGACATCAGAAGGGCTACAGCAAGTATCGCAATCATCGGTATTGCAATTAATATTTCCAGCAAAGAAAAACCTTTCTGGTCCTCGATGATTCTTAACTTGCCGAGTTTCTTCCTTATGATCTTAAACATCTTATCCTTTATTTATGGAGAGAGGAAGATTATATTTTTACTCCAGTTGAATAAACGGCAAATTTCCGTCTGTGTACTACCAAGGCGGATTTAATAAATCCCGTCCAAGTTTTTTCTTTTATGATTCGTCTCATAAATTCTCGCTGGGGCGAATCCCAAATTAACATTATTCTATTTGTGTGCTTATTTCCTTATGTATTTAGCTTTTAGTTAAGCCTCCCGGCCAAATTCCAATATCAACCGTGTAATTCTATTGCTAGAATTACACTAATGGTTCATGGAAATTCGACTTGCCCAATCAAAGTTAGTTCGTTTGTGGGTGGAACTTAGAAAATTCAGGGCACTGCATTTTTCTGAGTTTAAAAACGTATACGCGAGGTGTATACGCATTGATGCTTTTCAAGATGCCAGACTGAAGGTAAAATATTCTGAAGAAGATACAGTCCGGAAGTTCAAAACGATAAAAATGCAGTGAAGTAATCGGAAAACACAATTTGGGAATGATCGGAAGGACACCAGATAACTAACCATTTTATAACGACAAAAAATCACATACAAATGCGATGAAGATTAATAACTAATTGACTGCTGGCCTTTCCAAATTTCAAGTGCAAGTCGATGGAAGGTTAAGAAGTGATGGGAAATAAATTGGCCCCGGTTACAAAGCCGAAGCCGATTAACAACACGAACCTTGCCTGCTCCCACTCATGTAATGAACTAAAGAGGCCAAATTGCCAAGTCCTATGCACACGACTGTTATGGCCTTTTACCCGACATTATTCGAGGCCGTAAGACAAAAAACCAAAACATAAAATGGTTAAAAGTACCGGTGTATTTAAACCGATAAAATCAGAAAGGGGATCTAATTTTGCGGTAGTAGCTGTCAAAGCAAACTTGTGAGTTTCAACCCGGAGGATTCTCAATTGTTCAAGTACGCATTACGGATGAATTACATGACATCCGGTTATTAACCGAATATCGCAATAGCACTACCCCAAGCGAGAAAAACGATAGGGACAACAATGGCGGCAACATTGAAATAATGGAGAGTAACATTCTCATCGATGGAATGAATACGAATACCGAGATAATGCAACGAGGGAAAGGCAACAATTGCCACAAAATCAGTTCACCAAATGTTTTCCATTTGTTTGTCATGAGATAAATGCCGCTTTCAGCCACGAATCTTTGTCTGATTGCTAATGGAAAGATGGAAAGTATTTTCATTATCTTTTAAGCTTGAGGAGAAATCAATAGTACTTTGGGTAAAAAAGACAGTCAAAAGGTTACAAATGACAACTGGGCAAGTTGCTGGGGTGGCACGTTTTTTGGGAAGTTAATCATGGTTATTCGGGATATCGGAATGTTCAATCAGACTTCGCCTTTCAATCAACTAGAGCTGAAAGGGTGTTTTTAAGTTGATAAAGAACATCTTTAGTTTGTGACTTGATATTCGAGTCATAAATTAGGCATTTATAAAAACAGAATACCGGACGGGAAGGGATTAACCTCGCCGTTCGGTATTTGTTCTTAGATGATGTTATTCTTCTTTTTTATTAGATGATTGTAATTACGGCATGTTGCCCGTAACATCTTGGGCAGTCGTTACCGCAGAATCAGCTGTAATAACGCTTCCTACGAATTGGGCCTTGGCCTCATCAAAATAAAGACCTGAATACCAAGGATCACCAGCAGCTGTACCACTTGTAATTGTTTTGGCCGTACCACCTCCTGCCACTTCAACAACACCGGTAGTATCGATCCAATAATACCCCTGAAGTTTTCCGGTAATATAAGGTTGTAAAGCATAAGCAGGATCAGCAGCAGTAGTTAAGGTGGTCTCATCCAAAAGGAAACCCGCGGTGAATACACCGCCCGTTTGCTGGGCCGCTGCAGCTTGTGCAGCAGTTCCTACCTGGGCTAATTCGGAATTAGCCGCCGAGACAGTGCTGGTGCCAACAAACTTAGATACGTTCGGGATAATTACCGCAGCCAGGATGCCCAGGATGGCGATGACGATCAGAAGTTCGATGAGGGTGAAGCCAGATTCTCCAGCTCGGAAGGAGTTGAGGAATTTCTTTGTAAGTTTGTTCACTTGTTGGAAACCTCCATTTTATTTATTTATATTTTTACTTTCACGTTAAAAGAAATATTTGTGTTGTGACTATGCGATGAGAATAATACTTCATTCACTCTATCTAAATATTATGATTTTGGCCCCTATTAATTATTATTTTATTT
>Ga0187855_10004230_pt1 | contig 10392 bp, 7 predicted proteins | sample June2016WEW_8_10_2_FD_132969 | JGI IMG/M metagenome (GOLD analysis project Ga0187855, IMG submission 132969) | Peatland microbial communities from SPRUCE experiment site at the Marcell Experimental Forest, Minnesota, USA - June2016WEW_8_10 | ecosystem: Environmental > Terrestrial > Soil >... | reverse complement strand
TGTCCGGCGCGCGTCTCCAGCTTGTGCTCCCGAATAAAATCCCGAGCAAATTCGTAGTCCCCGCGGTTTGCAATGACGAATTTCACCTCGTCGCGATCGGTCAGGCATTCGAGATTCGACATCCGAAAGCTGCCCGCTTCGCCCGAGCCGGGGCATTTCACGTCCACGATCTTATGCACCGCGGCCGGCACCTGCTCCAGCGGGCGTTCTCCGCTGGTCTCGATCATTAGCTCGTATCCGCCGCGCAGCAGCCGCTCCATCAGGGGAACGAGCTCCCGCTCCTGCAGCATCGGTTCCCCGCCGGTGAACTCAATCAGCTTTACCGGCGCCAGCTTTTCGACTTCGGCCGTCACCTGCTCTTCACTCATTTTGTAACCGCCGGTGAACGTATACTCCGAGTCGCACCACGCGCAGCGCAGATTGCACCCGGCCAGGCGCACAAAAATGCACGGCAGCCCGGCGAAGCTCGATTCACCCTGAATGGATTTGTAAATCTCGATGAGATACAAGTGTCGCTACTCGTAATACGTCGCGGTCGTGGTATCAGTCTCGAAAATCGTGCAGTCTTTCACGCGCACGCGCCCACTCGTCATCTCGCTCAGCTGGCGATTCGTCTCGTCGTAGAAATAGCGCGCCAGGTTCTCCGCCGACGGATTGATCCTGGTGAATGGTTCCAGATCGTTCAGCATCTGGTGGTCGATGCGCTCAATCACCGGGTGCATCACGTGCTTCAGTTCGCGAAAGTCGAGCAACAGGCCGGCCGCATCCAGCGTTTCGCCGTAAAGCGTAATCCGCACCTTGTAATTATGCCCGTGTGGGTTCTCGCACTTCCCCTTGTAATTGCGGAGATAGTGCCCCGATGAAAACCCGCGCTCCACTGTCACTTCGTACATAGCTGCGGCAGCTTCCCTGAAACGAGATTACCAATCCCACTTCCATTCTATCGGTCGCGGCTTCCCGGCCGCCGTCCTCCACGTTGGCTCGTTCTCCGCTCCTCGTTGCGACGATCCACCTGTTCGAACATTGCGGTCATCACGCCCAGCAGCGCCACAATCAGCCCACCCACGGTCAGGAACAGCGCACTCGTCTTCCAAAGCGTTCCGTTGGCAGGCAGGGCGGGCTGCATCCGGCCCGACATCATCGCCATCACGAAGGAGATCGCCGCAAACAGAAGCAGCACTCCGGCCAGGATGTAGAGGTTCCGCGCCACAAACCAGTCTAGCCGAGCGCTCTTTCTGAAAGGCGTCCCCTGCTCGATGTGGTTTCCCGGTCCCGCGCTCGATTTCCCGCTCTGCGGGCGCAGCCTCTGATCTCCGGTCCCCAGGCCGTTTACTGTCCCCTGTGTGTTTTTTTCTGTACGCTGAACTCTGTACGCTGAACGCTGTTCTATGGACATTTCCATCGTCATTCTCGACGACAATCCAGGCAGCCTGGACCTCCTCTCGACCGCGCTCGCCCGCGATGGGGTCACGATTTATACCGCCTCCCGACCCAGCGAGGCGCTGGCCCTGGTCCACCAGCACCATCCCCAGCTCGTCCTGACTGACCTGGTCATGCCGGAGATGACCGGCCTCGACGTTCTCAACCGCATCATGGAAATTGCGCCGGCCACGGATGTGGTCCTGATGACCGCGCACTACACCACCGAAACGGCCGTTCAGGCGATCCGCAACGGCGCGGCGGATTATCTCGAAAAGCCCATCCGTCTGCTCGTCCTGCGCGAGCGCGTGGGACGACTGATCGAAGAGGCGCGCCAGCGCCAGGAGTCAGGCTCCGACTCGGAGTTCGAGGGCATCATCGGCGCCAGCCCGCGCATGGCCGAGATGTTTGCCCGCATCCGCCGCATCGCGCCGCATTACCGCTCGGCCCTCATCCAGGGAGCCACCGGGACCGGCAAAGACCTGGTCGCCCGCGCTCTGCATGCTCGGAGCGGAGTGAAGGGACAGTACGTTGTCCTTAACTGCTCGGCCGTCGTCGAGACGCTCTTTGAGAGCGAGCTTTTCGGGCACGTGCGCGGCGCCTTCACCGGCGCGGATCGCGACAAGCCCGGCCTCTTCGAAGCAGCCAGTGAGGGCACGATGTTCCTCGATGAGATCGGCGACATGCCGATCGCCACCCAGGCCAAGCTGCTGCGCGTGCTACAGAACCAGGAAATACAGCGCGTAGGCTCGCTCCAGACGCGCAAGGTCAACGTGCGTGTCATCGCCGCGACCAACAGGAATCTCCGCCAGGCCGTTGCCGACCGGCTCTTTCGCGAGGACCTTTACTACCGTCTCGCCATGGTCGAGATTCTCGTTCCTTCTCTGGCTGAACGCACAGAGGACCTGGCTCTCCTGACCCGCCATTTTGTCGAGAAATTCTCGCAGCAGTACGGCAAGACGATTCGTGGCGTCTCGCCTCGCGCGCGTCTAGCGCTCGAGCGCCACTCCTGGCCGGGCAACGTGCGGGAACTGGAGAACGCCATTGGCCACGCCAGCATGATGGCGGAGAGGGACGAAATTGACGTCGGCGATTTACCGGCCTCACTCCTGGGAGAGCCCTTAGACAGCTCCAGCAACGGAAGCTCCGGGCCGCCTGGCCAGCCCTCCACGCTCGGGGAGGACGCTTCGCTGGCCGAGCACGAACGCCAGCTGGTTGTCGGCGCACTCGAGAAGGCGCAGGGAAACCAGTCCCATGCGGCGCGGGCGCTGGGCATCGGCCGCGATGCGCTCCGCTACAAGATGAAAAAGTATGGCCTGCTGTAGATAACCGGGACAGATCGGCTCACTCAGTCTCTTTCGGCTGCAGAGGTGTTGCTCTCGGCTCCCGCAGCAGCCTCGCGACCGTCTCGCGCAGGATTTCGGGACCGGCGGGCTTTGCCAGATAGTCTGTAAATCCGGCCGCCATGATCTTCTCGCGATCCCCGCGCATGGCGCTGGCGGTGAGTGCAAGGATGGGCAGCCTCTGAAAGCGCGCATCGCCGCGCAGCGCAGCCAGGACGCCGTACCCGTCGAGGCCGGGCATCTGCAGATCCAGCAGGATGAGGTCTGGATTCCCTGTGCGCGCTCGATCCAAAGCCTGTTCGCCGTCCTCCGCTTCGATCACCTCGTACCCGGCCCGTTCCAGCACCAGGCGCAGCAACTCACGACTGCTGGACCGGTCGTCCGCAATCAGGATGCGAGGTTTCCCTGGAGTTGTCGACATGGTACGCACTCAGCTCCTCGGACCCGCAGGGGCGAGGTCCCGCCGAATTATTGAACGTCGCTTACACCCTGGGGAAGCGATGCAGCCATCCTACTGCCCCAGCGCGACGCTGGGAAGGGTGAAGGTAAACCGGCTGCCCTGGCCCGGTGTACTCTCCACTTCCACCCAGCCGCCGTGCATCTGCACCAGTTCCTTGGTGATGGACAGCCCCAGCCCCGTCCCTTCGCGAACTCCTCGCGTCGTATTCCCCACCTGGTAGAACTTGTCGAAGATGTTCTCCTGCTCCTCGGAAGGAATGCCGATTCCGGTATCGCCCACCGTGATGCGCACGAAGCCCGCTTCTTCCGCGGTCTCGATCCAGACCTTCCCCCCCTCGGGCGTAAATTTCACGGCGTTGCTCAGCAGGTTGTAGAGCATTTCCTTCACGCGCAGGGGATCGGCGTCGATTAGCGAATCGCGTTCGCCGCGCTCTTCGATTATGATGCCTTTCGCTGCGGCTCCAGGCCGAATGGCATCGAGAGCCTCCCCAACGCTCCGCATCAGCGGATAAATCTCGCGCTTGAGCGTGAGCTGGCCGGCTTCAACCTTGCTCAGATCGAGAACATCGTTGATCAGCTCCAGCAGATGTTCGGAGTCGCGATGGATATGATTCACGAATCTCTTTTGTGACTCGTTCAGCGCGCCTTCGTGCCCCTCCTGCAACAGCTCGGCAAATCCAATGATCGTGTGCAGCGGTGTGCGCAGCTCGTGACTCATGCTCGCCAGAAACTCGCTCTTGAGCCGGTTCGCGCGCTCCACCTCGCGATTGCGCGCCTCCAGTTCCCCGGTATATTGCACCTGCAGCCGTCGCACCTCTTTTTCCGCGCGCTTGCGATCGGTCACGTCGCGAATCACCGCAGTCACATGCATGCCGCCTTCCGTCTGGATGGGGCTGAGGCTGATTTCGACCGGGAAAAGCGATCCGTCGCGGCGCCGGGCGTGCAGTTCCAGCCCCGTGCCCATAGGCCGCGTCCGCGGGTGCTCCAGATAGCTGTCGCGATGGCGGTAGTGCTGATGACGGATTGCGTCGGGGACCAGCAGATCCACCGACTGCCCCACCAGCTCGTCGCGCATATAGCCGAACATCTCCTCCGCGATGCGGTTCACCAGCACAATCTGGCCATCCGCGGCGACTTCCACAATCGCGTCAGGCGCCGCCTCCAGTAATTGCCGGAACCGCCGCTCCAGGCGCGACTGTTCCTCGGCCACCAGCCGCTGGTCCCGCTCCGACATGTCGACGCTCGTCTCCATCACATGTGACTCAGCGACTCCCAGCTCGCGAATCCACCGGCTGAGTACCGTCACCCGATGGCCGGCCCGCGTGCGATGGAAAACCTCGCCCTCCCAGTGCCCATCGTGTTCGAGCCGTCGGTTGATGTCCTCCAATGGCTCCGAAAACGCCGTCTGCAGCAGTTCGTGGCTGATGCGCCCCATGGCCTCCGCGGCCTTCCAGCCGTACAGCCGCTCCGCGCCTTTGTTCCAGTAAACGATGCGATCCTGATGATCGCGGACCAGAATCGGCTCGTAGGCCTGATCCAGCAACTGCGCCTGCCGCTGGGCCAGCTCCTGTTGCTTCTTTTGCTCCGTGATGTCGCGCGCGATTTTGGAGATGCCGATCAGCCTGCCACTATCGTCGCGCACCGGAGAAAGGGTGAGCGAGACCACCAGGCAGCGCCCGTCCTTGTGCCGCCGCAGCGTCTCGTAACGCTCCACGATGTCCTCGGTTCCGATGCGGCGCAGCAGCTCGCGCATGTCATCTTCGTAGCCGGGCCAGGCGAGCCGCGTGATCGGCTCTCCGATCATCTCCGCGGCCATGTACCCGAAGATCATTTCGGCGCCGCGGTTCCACGTGACTACGATGCCATCCAGCGATTCGCTGATGATCGCGTCGTAGGAGAACTCAACGATCGACGCGAGGCGTTGCCGCGCCTCCTCCGCCTGCCGCCTCGCCGTAATGTCGCGGCTGATGCTGGCGAACCCCAGCAGTTGGCCATACGGGCCGAAGATGCCGAAGGCGCGCATGTCGACTGTAATCGCCTCGCCCGTGCGCGCATGCCGGAGACGAAATTCTCCATACCACGGCTCGCCGCGCAGAAGGACCGGGAGAATCTCAGAATCGAAAACCTCCCTTTGATTTTCGAAATCCGTATCGAACACGGGAAAGCGCCGCACGTCGTCGGCGTCCGTCAGGCCCAACAGCTCCCGCCCCGCTTGATTGATAAAGCTCGTTTTCAAAGTGGGATCGGTCAGGCTGACAAGATCCGGCGAGTTCTCGACGATCGCCAGCAGCCTTCGCTGGTTCTCCGCCGTTCGCTTTTCATCGGAAATATCGCGCCAGGCCAGCAGCGCGCCGTCCACTTCCCCACTGGCCGCGAAGAGCGGCCGGGCACGAACCTCGATCCAGTAACCAGCGGAGGCGCCCGGCGGACGAACATATTGCTCACCCTCAATCGCCCGGCCTTTCAGGGCGACGGCGCCGGGTAGCTCGTCGGCTGGCCACAGCGTCTGGCGGTCCGGCAAATAAATGCCGTAGGCCTCGCTCCATCCGGAGATCGGCGCCCCCTGCGGCTTGATGCCATAGAGCCGTTCGGCAGCCGCATTCGCGAATCGCACCGTCCCATCCCGGCCCAGCACCACGACCGCCTCGTCCAGGTTGTCCACCAGCGCGCGCAGGATGTCGACGCGCGGCTCAGAAGACGCTGCGTCGCCATCGTTGAGTTGAGGCGCGGCTGCTGCGCTTTGGGCGGATGCGGCGGGATCGTTCCTGGAGCGGCGGAGCTTCATCGAACAGGCTGATAGTGTACCCGCGCCCACCGGCGCGTGGCACCATCTGCGTCATTTCGCGCAGCGCCACGCTCCCTGAAGCGCCCTGGCACGCATACGGACACCGATGGAATCCGTGGATTTCGCGGGATTTCCCCGCTTTTTCACTTCCGGGCGAGTGGCCAGCAATGTGCATTCCAGACCAAGTTAAGGCAGGAGCAAGCTTTGGAGATTTCTTTGCGCCACACGGGCGGTGCGCGCTTCACCGGGGAGGCGCGCCATCATCGGGTCCTGCTCGACCAGCCCGCGGAAGACGGCGCCACCGACCAGGGCATGTCCCCGGCAGAGCTGCTGCTCGCGTCGCTGGGGGGGTGCGTCGGCCAGTACGTGGCGCAGTATTTGAGCCTGCGCGGGCTCTCGTCCGAGGGCCTGCTGATCCGGGTCGAAACCCAGCCGTCCCCGCGCACGCTGCACTTCGGCGACTTTCAGGTTAAGGTGATCGTGCCCAGCCTCAACGACCGCCAACTGCGCGCGCTCGAGAAGTCGTTCCCGGCCGGCTTGGTGCAGAACGCCATCCGCCTGGAAAACTCCCTGCGCATTACCGCGACCTCGAACCGCGAAGACGCACAACCGTAAAGGCGAAAATCGCAGCTGCTGGGTTTCTTTGGCGTTGGACGATCAACACCCGCAGCCGGAGATCCCCCCGCCGCCCCCCGCGCAGTTCACCAGAGGACCGCTCCTCGGCATCGCAGAACCTTGCTTGATGCGAACGCCCGCCGCCATGCTGGGCGGAATCGGAGTAAGACAACTGCCGCTGCCCTGCAATCCCAATTCACAGGGGAGAATGTTCGGGTCATTCCCCAGGGTGAAACACACCGTCTGGGTTGGCGGATTGACACTCGGCGGATTACCGGATGGGAAATTCAGAAGCTTCATCAGGTTGCCGAAAAACACGTGCGCATGGTCCGCGGGCATCGTCCCGTTCATCATGATCCGGAACTGGATGTGCGCAGGAGTCGTGTTGTCGTTGGTGATGACGATCGGGGACGAGAACTGCGCACTGGTGAACGTGGCAGTATTCCAGCCTCGATAGATGAACGCAAGCGCAGACGGCCACTGCGCGATGATCCCCTGAGCATTCCGGAGATCGCTGGGGGTGAAGGTGAAGTAATTGGCGTTGGTGAGCAGCGCCAGCGGCGTAATCGCCGTGGGAGTGGGGAGGGTAACACTGCGGAGCACGGGAGGCGACGAGACCGGAGTCACACCCGCGGCGTAGACCAGCCCTGTGTCGTTAGACGCCATCGGCGCGATCAGGCTGCTGATCGGAGCGGTCGGCGGGCCCGTCTGCCACGTCATGGCCAGACTGACGTCCTGCCCATTGGACATTGAGACCTGCGGGAATCGGCTCCCCGGCGGCAATTCCCCCGCCAGATAAGTGTGATACGAGTCGTCGATGGTCACCGCTCGAATCCCGGGCGGTTGCACCATGAACAGCCACGGTCCGCTCACGATCAGGTATAGATCCGGTGATCCGGTCGGTGTGCACGTGGTGGCGGCACTTTTTGCGGGAGCGAAAGCCCGGAGCGGCGAGGCGGTGAGCGCTGCGGCGGATGCGACAGAAAGATCGCGCAGCACCCGGCGGCGAGACCAGGGTGTCATGGCGTACTCCTCTGGCATCGATCGGGGGATTCGCGATCCGCAGCTTCACTCTTCGAACAGCGAAAATGATGCCCAGTAATAGGGGTGCCGGAAGGAAGTCATCCCTCGGACTACCGCCTGTGCACTCATTAACGCAACTGCGGGGGTTTTCCCTTTGAGGAGTTCGTCGTAGAACGCGATCACCAGGGACTTCGTTGCCGCCGAGTCCACATTCCACCGCGTCGCCAGAACATCGTTTGCGCCAGCGCGAAGAAAGGCAGCCGGCAGCGCGAAGGGCTCGTCCACCGGACGCTGATCCTCTCCCATCGTCGAACAGGCCGCAAGAACCACCAGGCGGCAATGGGGCAGGAATTTCCCGTCCAGAGAAGACGGCGTCAAAAGCGCCACGGCATGATCCGGCGACGAGCCGAGCAGCAGGCCGGCGGAAGAATCCTGGGAAACAGAGTGACCGACGAAGTGAAAAATATCGGAGGAGGTAAGCTGCCCGACCAGGCGCTCGGCCATCCCGTCACCCGCCGCAACCCTCGTAAGGTGCGGAAAACGGCTCGCCAGACTATCGCTTTCGTCGTAAAGCTGCGGGATCGAGGCGAGATTCGGATCATCCGCATCTCGCGGTACGTCTGCAAGCACAAGGTGATCCCTTGCAGTGACAGGTAGGGCATTCTGCGGCGGTCGCAGCGCCCAAAAGTCCGGCAACTGAACCACAGGAATGCGGCTGGCCAGATAACTGCCGTCGGGAGCGACCAGGGCGGCGAACGGCAACCGGTCGAGCGCGCCGGAAGTGTCGATGCGCAGCTCCGCGGGCAGCGGCTCCAGCGGTGCGATCAGAATTGAATAAAGCTGGCTGCCGAGCGACTCAATGTCCGCAGGCGGCGAGCGGGGGTTCGCGCAAAGAAGCGAAAAAGTACGCACCATCTGGTCCAGCGACTCGGGATTCACATGGAGAGGCGCCACCTGCACCGGTTTACCCTGCGACGCCGGACGCAGAGCTACATACCGGTCCGGCAGTCGAACATAGATCAGTACTTCGGAGATGAAAGGTGCGTGCAATCCCGGGAGAGATCCCTCTGAAGCGGTCGCGAAAGATCCCGACGCGGCAGAAGGAAGCTCAGGCGCCGCACGGTAATGGAGCCAGGCGTTCAGCGCATCGGTGGGCTTCTGCTCCGCCAGGAGCGAATCGACCAGGGCCAGCCAGGCACTCCGCATGTTCTGTTGCCAAGCACGGCGCTGATCGCCGGTTCGGAGCCCCGCGAAAGCGGCCTCTGCGTATCCAGTCGCTTTCGTTGCACTGGCAAGCGAGGAGTCCCAACGCCCCTCCGCACCTTCCAGCTGCGCTCTCCTGGTCCAGTAATTCAGTTCAATAATTAGGTCGCGACTGCCTTCGACCGCAGGGAGTGCGCTGTCGAGCTGTCGGGCCGCGACGTCGCCCTGTCCTTCCTGCAAATCCAGCTCGGCACGATCCGCCGACCAATCCGCGCGATAAAGTTGCAACGCACGACTGTCCCCCAGTTGTCCCAGGACGGAGTCTGCCCGCGCGAACGCCTGGGCCGCGTCCCTGGGCTTTCCCGCGACCGTGTCTCGTTGCCCGAGCAACTCCATCGCATAGGCAGCAATCTGCAGATTTCCGGTTGTCGTCGATACCTGGGCGCTCTCGGCCGCCAGTTGAGCAGCAACCTCGGTCAGCCCCAAAGTGCCGGCATCCAGGGTCATATCCGCAAGAAACTGGTAGCGTCCCATCGGCGAAAGCAACGGACCCGCCGCATTCAGGAGGCCCGCGGTATCGCGGTTCCAGCCCTGTTCCACCAGCCCCTGTTCTGAGAAGAAGCCTGCCAGAAAGCCCGTTGCACGCACCTCCAGGGCCGGGAAGCCGGAGGACCTTGCCAGGCTGAGTCCCGCCTGCGCATCGCTTCTGGCGTTCTCAAACTGTCCAACCATCGCCAGACAGACAGCCCTGTCCAGAAGCAGGGACGCATTCATGTACGGATATCTCAGTCCCTCGTCGGCATGAAGCAACGGCGTAAGCTTCTGCAGACAATCCTGGGGCCGCCCTGTTCTTCGCAGAGCGTAGACCTCTTCCGATGCCGCCCGGAGTTCACCCGCCGTATTTCCGGCAACTCGATAGAAGCGCTGCGCCGCAAGAGAGTCGTCCAGCCCGCGCGCGGAGTCCCCGCTCAGATTCTCCCTGATCGCAGCCGCAAGCGCTGCGTCTCCCTGGGCCGACTGCATGCGAGCGGAAGCGGCCAGCCAGTCAGCAAGCCAGTAATCATGGTGGCTTTCTCCGATGCTTGCGATGCGACGGAGCTCCGCAAGGGTCACGCCAGAGGGATGAGACAGCTGCTTTGCAAGCACGGGCGTTAGCTGCTCTTCATAATCATCGAGCTTCCCGGAGGGAAAAGGTCCCGGCTCGGCCTTCGATGCCCCGCCCGGAGGCGCCGGTTGATCCAGCGCGTGAAGCTTCTGCTCCATCGCATGCCGCCAGTCTCGATTGCGTTCCGCATCAATCGCTGCCGTCAGGTCCCTGCGCGCCAGCTCGAGAACTCCGGTCCTTTCCCAGCAAAGAGCCCGGTCATAAAGCGCCACGGGATCGCGACCGTTCACCGAATTCAGGAATCGGCTGAAGCGTTCCGCCGCATAGCCGTAGTTGCTGGTGTCGCCCGTGCTCTCGCCGAGTTCGAACCAGGCTGTTCCGAGATCGAACTGGATCCGTGCGAGATGGGGATCGCGAACTTCCGCAATCTGGAATTGCGC
>Ga0187855_10004227_pt1 | contig 10393 bp, 6 predicted proteins | sample June2016WEW_8_10_2_FD_132969 | JGI IMG/M metagenome (GOLD analysis project Ga0187855, IMG submission 132969) | Peatland microbial communities from SPRUCE experiment site at the Marcell Experimental Forest, Minnesota, USA - June2016WEW_8_10 | ecosystem: Environmental > Terrestrial > Soil >... | reverse complement strand
CGGCATCAAGGAGAAATTCCTCGCCGCGAAACGCGCCGGCGTGAAGACGATCATCCTGCCGGCGGAGAACCGGTTGAACGTGGAAGAAGACCTGACGCCGGATCAGATCGCAGAAGTGGACATTCACTACGCGAGCCGCATCGAGGATGTTTTGGCGGTGGCTCTGCCGCGATCGAGTGCGGAGGAGCGCCACGATGAGCAGGTGCGCGAAGAGGTGCTGCAGCACACGGCGTGAAAAAGCAGCCTGCAGCCTGCAGGCTGCAGCCAGGAGCTGGGAGCCGGGAGCTAAATTTCGAACGAGGGCGCGGGAGTGATTCTCGCGCCTTTTTCTTTTGCGCTGGAGCGGTGAGCGCGCGGTCTGAACTCCATCGCTTCCCTGGACGGTATCCAATATTGAACTGCTTCGTTTGTGGGAGTGGCTTCAGCAATTCCGAGTGGTAGATTGCAGTCGGACTATGCCCGGAGGCAAAGGTGACCCTGCGCGAGTTTCTGACCAAACAACTGATCGACGTCCTCCAGTGGAACGAAGCGGAAGACGGCGTGCTGGCCTGGCGCTATCCCATGCAGGACATGGAGATTCAGAATGGCGGCCAGCTGACGGTGCGCGAGTCGCAACTGGCGGTGTTTGTGGATGAGGGCAAGATCGCCGACGTGTTCGGGCCCGGCCTGCATACGCTCAACACGCGGAATCTGCCTCTGCTGACCGACCTGATGAACTGGGACAAGGGATTTGAGTCGCCGTTTAAGTCGGACGTGTACTTCTTCTCGACGCGGCTGCAGATGGCGCAGAAGTGGGGGACGGCGACGCCGATTACGATCCGCGAAAAGGAATTTGGCGCGGTGCGGCTGCGCGGCTATGGGATTTATTCGTACCGGGTCAAGGATCCGCGGACGTTTTTTGCGCAGGTGAGCGGGACGCGGGACACGTATTATGGTGCGGACCTCGAGAGCCAGCTGCGGGAGACCATCGTGGCGCGGATGACGGATGTGTTCGCCGCGAGTGATGTGCCATTTCTGGATATGACGGCGAATCAGGCGGCGCTGGCGCAGAAGATTGCCACTGCCGCCACGCCATCGTTCACCTCGCTGGGTCTGGAGCTGAATCAGTTCACGGTGGAGAATATTTCCCTGCCCGACGAATTGACGAAGGTGATGGATCAGCGGATCGGCGTGCAGATGGCCGGGAACCTGGGAAGCTATACGCAGTTCGAGACGGCGCAGGCGCTGGGTACGGCGGCGGCCAATCCTGGCGGAGCGGCAGGCGCCGGAGTGGGCGTCGGCGCAGGCGTGGCGATGGGGCAGGCGATGATGGGCTCGATGAGCGCAGGGTCGGGCGGGGCCGCGGCCGCTGGTGCAGCTGAGAAATTCTGCTCGTCGTGCGGGAAGCCGATGGCGCGCGCGGCGAAGTTCTGCCCCGAGTGCGGGCGAGCTCAGAGCGACGGGGCGCAATGAACTGTCCTTCGTGTGGCGCGCCGATGCGGCTGGAATCCGATGCAGAGAGCCTGACCTGCGATTACTGCGGGAGCATCGTCTTTCCGGAGAAGACGGACGACGGGGTGCGCGTGCTCGGGGCGCCGACCGACGAGATGTGTCCGAAGTGCGCGAGCGGACTGGTCGATGCGGCGTTCTCTGGTGTTCGGATTCTCTACTGCACGCGCTGCCGCGGGATGCTGATCGGGATGGAAGTGTTTGCGGCCCTGGTGCAGACGTTGAGGACCGGTAACGACGGTGGCATCGCGCCGAAGGCTCCGGACCGCAGAGAGCTGGACCAGCGGCTGAATTGCCCGCACTGCCATCAATCGATGGATACGCACTTCTATGCAGGACCCGGCAACGTGATTCTGTCGGACTGCGAGCGCTGCTCGCTCGACTGGCTGGATCACGGGAAGCTGATGCGGATCGCGCATGCTCCCGATGCGCTGAGAGAAGAGGCGGAGGCGTAGGGACCAGCTGTTCAGGCGGACGCGTTGAGCGGAATCCCGGGTCTCAAGTTCGAGACCCGGGCCAGCCATTGCATCAGAGTCTAGTGCTGGCTGAACATCTCCATCACGTCTTTGCGTAATGCGACGCGGCTGGCTTCGCGGGTGTAGAACATGTGGCCGCCGGGAAATTCGTGAACGGAGACGCGGGTTGGATCGCCCATGAGGGGCATCTGGTTAACGGTGAGGATGGAGCCCATGAAGGGGCAGGAGAGGTCGTTCCATCCGTGGACGATCATGACGTGGAGTTTGGGATCGGCGGCGACGGATTCGCGGAGCTGGGCCGCTGAGCCGGTGCGCATATCCTGGTCGCGGCTCCAGTGCGAGCCAACTTCATAGGAGAGCGCGTTGTAGCGGGCTTCGACTTTCCAGCCCACAACGCGGGTGTCGAAGTCGACCATGGCGGTAGTGGTGGGCGCGATGAGCGTGGCCAGAAGCGGATCGTTAGCGCGTTGCTCTGGGGCGTAGGGGAACGGATCGAACATGGTCACGTTGGAGTCGTAGACGGAGCCGAGCTTGCCCTCTTCGCGATGAACTTCGCGGAGATACGCGCCGGTTTCAAGGCGGCCGCCGGACTCCTTCACAAAGGTGGGATCGAGGCCGGTCATATCGGTGACCTTCTTGATCATGGCATCGGTCGCGGCCTGGTCGGCGGTGCCCTTGATGAGGGTGGTGGCGTATTCGCCGAGGGTGTAATCGATGACCGGCTTCATCGCTTCGGGCGTGAGCTGGTGCTCGCGCTCAAGATGCGCGGCGGTGATGGAGGGCAGCGTGACCAGCCAGGGCAGAGGCGAGAGGTCGCCGTTCTGCTCGAGGGTGGGATTGAGATACGGAGAGACGAGGACGACGCCGTTCATGGCGACGCCGAGCTGCGACTGCAGGAAGTAGGTGATGCGCGGACCGCGGAATCCGCCGTAGCTTTCGCCGACGAGATACTTCCGGGATCCGAGGCGATCGTTCTTGACCAGCCAGTCGTAGATGCAGCGCGAGAGGTACTCGATGTCGGGCTCGGTTGTCCAGAAAAGCTTGCGGGTCTGGTCCGCGTCGACGAGGGAGCGGCTGAAGCCGGTGCCGATGGGATCGAGGAAGACGAGGTCGGTGAAGTCGAGCCAGGTGCCGGGATTGTCGGTGAGCGTGGGAGGATCGGAGGGGCTGTCGCCTTCGTTCCCGGCGTTGAGGTGCTTGGGGCCGATGGCGCCGAAGTTGAGATAGACCGAAGCCGCGCCGGGTCCGCCATTGAGGGCGAAGGTGACGGGGCGATTGGGGCCGTCGACGGTGTAGGCGGTGTAGACCAACTGGCCGGCAGCCTTGCCATCGGCGTCGCGCACGAAGAGGGTGCCAACGGTGACCGTGTAGGTTAGCTTCTTGCCGTCGAGGGTGATGCTCTGCTCGACGTGCGCGTCAGGAGGCAGCGGCGGGAGCGGATGAGCTTCCGCGGTCTTGTCGGGTGCGGGCGGCTTGGCCGCCTGCGGCGCAGTGGGTGTGGGAGGCCGGGGGCCATCTTCGTCAGACTGCGCGGCGACGGGGAGACAAGGCAGCGCGGCGAAGGACAAAACGGCGAAGGTGAGGGCGAGGCGTTTGGGGGCGCTGGCGAGCGATGAAAATTTCATGAGCACTACGATATATCGGAATAGCGAATGCGGGCCATCGCCGGCGCGGCGGCGTGTTTTTTTTCGGACGGGTTACTGCTCCTTCGGTGGCTGGAGCCAGCTTTACCAGATGTGGATGCGATCGTCGGGCGCGAGGTAGAGGGTTTCGCCGGGTTTGACGTCGAAGGCCTTATACCAGGCATCGGAGTTGCGGACGGTATCGGCGCGAAACTGTGCGGGCGAGTGCCCGTCGGTGAGGACCTGGCGGCGCAGAGCGGCCTCGCGGGATTGTGAGCCCCAGTTCTGGCCGTAGGCGATGAAAAACTGCTGGTCGCCGGTGAACGCATCCTGCAGCGGCGCTTCGGCTCCGTGCAGCGAGGCGCGGTAGCCGTCGTAAGCGGCCGCGACGCCGCCGAGGTCGGCGATGTTCTCGTCGATAGTCTGCTTGCCGTTGACGTGAACGCCGGGGAAAGGCTCGTAGGCGTCGTATTGCTTCTCGAGTTTTTCCGCCTGCTGCTCGAAGTGCGCGTGATCTTCGGGGGTCCACCAGTTGCGCACGCGGCCTTTGGAATCGAAGGCGCTGCCCTCGGCGTCGAAGGTGTGGCTGATCTCGTGTCCGATGACGGAGCCGATAGCGCCGTAGTTGACGGCGGCCGGGGCCTCGGGATCGAAGAACGGCGGCTGCAGAATGGCCGCGGGGAAATTGAGGGCGTTTTGCAGCGGCAGGTTGACGGCGTTGACAGTTTGCGGGGTCATGGACCACTCATGACGGTCGACGGGCTTGCCGATGCGGGCGATTTGCATGTGGTCGTACCAGAGCGAGGCGCGCCACGAATTGCCGAAGGCGTCATCGGGTCGAACTTCGTAGGCGGAATAGTCCTTCCAGGTTTCGGGATAGCCGATGCCGACGTAAAGGGTGTTCAGTTTCGCCTGGGCTTCAGCGCGTGTCGACGGAGCGAGCCAGGTGAGCGCATCGAGCCGCTTGTGGTAGGCGGCGATGAGATTGGCGACCATGGCCTGGGCCTGCGCTTTGGCTTCAGGGGGGAAGTATTTTTGCGCGTAGATCTGGCCGACGGCGTCGCCGAGGCACGCATTCACGAGCCCCACGCCGAGCTGCCAGCGGGGGCGCTGTTGCTGGACGCCCGACAGGACCTTGCCACCGAACGAGAACTGCTCGTCGGCAACGGCGCGAGGCAGAACGGCCGCGTAATTCTCAATCAAGTGGTAGGCGAGCCAGTCTTTCCAGGTATCGATGGGGGTAGATGCGACGAGCGCGGATTCGCCTGCGAGGGCGGTGGGCGTCCAGACCATGAACTGCTGCTGCTGGGCCAGGCCCGCGCCTGCGAAGTATGCGTCCCAGTCAAGGCCTGGAGCTTTGGCGGCAAAGTCGCTGCGCTGCCAGAGATTGTTGGCTTTGGCGATGTCTTCAATGTCGGCGAGGCTGATATGGGTTTCGGCGATGGCGTGCTCGAGGGCGATGACGCGCGCGGCGCGGGTCTCGGGGCTGTCGAGGCCGGCGAGCCTGATCATGGCGGCAACGTGTACGGCATACTTCGCGCGCACGTCCCTCATGCGGTCGCTGTCGTTGAGGTAGTAGTCGCGGCTGGGCATCTCGAGCCCGCCCTGCAGCAGGTAGGGGATGTAGTGGTCGGAGTCGCTGAAGCCGGGAGCGACCCAGAGGCCGAAGAGATTAGGCGTGGAGAAAACCGCGTTGTTCAGCAGATCGACATCGGCGCGCAGGGTCTTGCCGAGGGCGAGCGCAAGGCCATGCTGGTCGTGGATGGCGGAGATTTCGGCGAGATGCGGCTCAAGCGGCTTCATGCCGCGGGCTTCGATCGCGGCCTCGTCCATATAAGCGTTGTAGAGGTCGGCGATTTTGCGGGCGTTGGAACCGGCGGGCGCGCTGGACTTCGCGGCCTCTTCGATGATGGCGGCGACGTTCTTGCTGCTGCGGTCGGCGAGGACGGAGAAGACGCCGATGCCGGCGCGATCCGCGGGAATCGGCGTGCGGGCGATCCATCCACCGTTGGCGTAGCGGTAGAAATCGTCGCCGGGCTTGACGGAGGGGTCGAGATTGGAGACCGCGATGCCGTGAGCGGCAATATTTTTAACCGCGGCGGTGCTTTGGGAGTGGACGGCGGTAGCGGCGAAAAAAGCCGTCGCAAAAAGGCAGGTAATCGCTGTATTGCGCGATGCGCGGAAGGACGGGAGATTCATCAGTGAACAGCTCCTTGGGCAGGCCTGCGACGAGCGAGCGCTGGCGGCGCAGCTTCGCAGACGAAGAGGGATAATAGCACGCGAGTGATCAGAACTGAGCGCGCTGCGCGGTCAGTTTGTCGAGCTCGCGGTAGATCTGCTCGTTGCGCAGGATGGCCTCGACGTATTCGCGGGTTTCGCTGAAAGGAATGGACTCAACAAACTCGTCGATGCCGTGATAGTTGCCGATGCTCTGCCAGTCGATGACACGGTCGTCACCGGCGTTATAAGCGGCGAAAGCGTACTCGGGCTGGCCGCCGAACTTGTCCAGGGTTCGCTTGAGGTAGAGGGTGCCGAGACGAATATTCGTGGAGGGATCGAGCAGCTCGCTGGTCTGAAAATGACGGAGGCCTTCCTCTTTTGCGAGGGAGCGGCCCACCGAAGGCAGTAGTTGCATGAGGCCGTAGGCGTTTTTGTTGGAGATGGCGACGGGGTTAAACTCCGTTTCCTGGCGGATGAGCGAGGCGACCATGTAGGGGTCGAGACCATTGCGCTCGGCGTCGGCTTTGATGTCGGTCCAGTACATCTGGGGAAAGAGGATGCGCCAGTAGGCGACGGGAATGGCTTCGAGGGGCGCGGATGTGTAGAACGGAATGGCGCGCTTGAGGAGGCGCATGGCGCGCCACGATTCGCCGTAGGATGCGTAAATCTCGGCTTCGGCGAAGGCGCCCCACTCGTCGCTGCCGTCGGAGGCGTGAATCTCCGGCTCGATGTATTCATTGAGGCCGGCGTTGGCGAGCAGGCGGGCTTTCACGACGTGAGGATCGTCTTCGGGAACGTCGTCAGTGAGCTCGGGGATGGGAACGGGCTTGAGCGCATCAAGGTCGGCGATGGAGTCCGGCGTGACGTCGCCGAGTTGCGTGAGGCGGTACTGCGCGAGCATGGCGTAGTAGTAGTGCGGAAAGACGCGCGGGATGGTGCGGTAGTATGCGGCCGCGGCTGAGGGTTTGTGCTCCTGGTCTTCGTAGATGCGCGCGCGCCAGTAGAGCGCCGAAGGAATCTCCTTGCCGCCGGCATAGACGCGAATCTGTTCGTCGAAGAGGCGAGCGGCCTCGTCGTATTGCCCGAGGCGGTAGTTGAACCAGCCGGCGCGCCAGTGGGCGCTGGGCGCATATTTGTTGGTCGGGAAACGCGTCGCGAGATCGCCATAGTACTTAACGGCGTTTGGGTAGTCCTTAAGCAGCAGGTACATGTTGCCGCTGGAGTAGAGAGCCTCGGCGAGCCAGGGACTGTCGGGGAAGCGCGTTTCCATCTGCGCGACGATGGATTGCTGGGTGGTGCTGTCGCCCTTGTCGCGGGCCAGCTCCATGAAGAGATACATGCGGCGCGCGCCGGCATCGTCGCTGGTATCGGGCAGGGCGTTGAGCTGGGTCTGCGAGAGGCGCTTGAGCTTCCAGTCGCATTCGGCAGCAGCGACGAGCATGGTCTCGCGGGCAGCCGCATCCACGTTGGCCTGGCCGGCGAGGGAGCGGTACTCGTCCTCGGCGTCGGCAAAGTGGCCTGCGTCATAGAGAGCGTCGGCGTGGCGGCGGCGCTGGTCAAAGGGCAGCGTGGCGAGGACGCCGTTGGTGGCGAGCTGGCTGCGCGCAACGCCTGCTTCGATCGAGAGCGGGTAATCGAGGTAGACATGCTCGTAGAGCTGCTGGGCTTCGGCGCCGCGGCCTGCCAGGGATTCGGCTTTGGCGAGGGCGAGCTGGAAATCGGGCTTGCCGGCGATCGGGTCCTGGCGATGCGGGTTGAGCGCGGCCAGAGCCGCCTGCGGATCACCTTCCTGCACCATGAGATTGGCGCGGAGGATGGGGGCGCTCGCGACGAAAATGCTGTCGGGATACTTCTGATCGTAGCCGTTGAGGACCGTCTCGGCCAAGGGCAGTTGATTGCTCTGCAGGAAAGCCTGAGCAGTGAGGTAGGCGGCGTAGTCGGCAAGCGCACCGTCGGGCTGCGCCTTGCTGGCCTCGGCGAGATGCGCGGAGCGGAGGGCGCTGACAGCATCGGGAAACTTGCGTTCAAGGAGGTATGCGTGGCCGAGCGCGAGGTATGCGGCGGCGGCAGCTTCTCCGGTATGGCTGTGCGCGAAGCTGGAGACGCCGGCATAAGCGGCGGGAGTGGGAGTCTGCGCGAGTTGCTGGGCCATGGGCCGCAACTGCGAGGAGGCGACGAAGGCGTGCTGCAAACGACGGCTGCGGGCGAGCTCGCGGGCAGTGAGCGGGCGCCGGTGACGGCGATGATGGACGACGGTGCGGGTGTGGGCCGCGTGCGTAGTTGCCGTGGTTGGGTGATGGGCGGTTGCGCGGTGCGGTGTGGGGTGGTGGATTGCGGTTTTGTGGGTCGCGGTGGAGGCGGCGGGCGGCGGAGTTGCGGCTGGGGTGGTTTGGGCGCGCGGCGAGGCGAGCGGAAGCGCCGCTCCGGCCAGGAGAATGGTCACTTCAAAATGTCGTTTGATCCGAGGGGGAATGCGGAGAGCCAACGTCGATGCCTCTGATTACCAGAGTATGACGAAATGGCTTCCCTTTCCGAGAGGAAAACGAGGCGCGGTTCGAAAAGGTTACCTGATCTTGTTCGGGCGACTGTGACTTGCTTTGCGGCTGGGGGAGAATCTGCGAGGGCTCTCCTTGACAGTCTGGGAGAGTCTCATTTACTCTCCCAGACGAACTAGGAGAAGGCTCCGATGGAGAAAGAAGCAGCCATCGATCTGCTGCAGGGCACGCTGGACATGCTGGTGCTGAAAGCGGTCTCGCTGGGGCCGCTGCACGGGTATGGAGTGCTGCTGCGGATTCAGCAAATCTCGCAGAACCGGCTGGAAATCCAGCAGGGGTCGCTGTATCCGGCGCTGTATCGGCTGGAGCATGAGGGCTGGATCGCGGGCGAATGGGGCCAGAGCGAGAAGAAACGGCGGGCACGCTTCTATCGGCTGACGGCTGCGGGGCGGCGACGGCTGGAGGCCGAGCAGAAGAAGTGGAATCAGTTCGCCGAGGTGATCGGAGGGATTCTCAGCACCGTGCCGGAGGAGCTATGAGCCTGCGCACCCGCATGGCCACGTGGTGGAAAGCTGTGTCACGTCCCGACTCGCTGAACCAGCAAGTGAGCGAGGAGATCGAGTTCCACATCGAGACCTACGCCGAGGATCTGATGCGCAGCGGGATCGCGCGCGAGGAAGCGCTGCGGCGAGCGCGGGCCGAGCTGGGCAGCGTGGCTGCCGTGCGGGAAAACTCGCGCCAGGCGTGGGGAACGCGGCTCGTCGACGAGCTGCGCGGCGACCTGCGCTACGCCCTGCGCATGCTGTTGAAGAGTCCCGGCTTCACGGCGATTGCGGTGGGATCGCTGGCGCTGGGCATCGGCGCGAACACGGCGATCTTCACCACGGTCAAGCATGTGCTGCTGGATCGGCTCGCGGTTCCGCACCCGGAGCAACTGCGTCTGGCGTGGTGCACCGAATCTGACGACGTGGTGAAAGGCTATTGGGGATTTTTCACCACCGATGCCGGAGGCGCGAGCGTTACGACTTCGTTTTCTTATCCGATCTATCAGCAGTTGCACAGGCAGAATCGGTCTCTGACCGACCTGTTTGCCTTTAAGCCTTTTTGGCGGATGAATGCGACCGTGGATGGGCGAGCCGAAGCGGTGAGTGCGGAGATGGTCTCGGGGAATTTCTACTCCGCGCTCGGAGTCCAGCCGGTCCTCGGCCGCGCAATTGGCGAGCCTGACGATGGCGCGCCGGGCAGCGGCGCGGTCATCGTGATCAGCGACAACTTCTGGACCCGCCGTTTCGCGCGCTCGCCCAACGTGATCGGCAAGGTGGTCAACATCAATTTCACTCCGATGACCATCGTCGGCGTGAACCCGAAGGGATTCACCGGCGCTTACGACGCGCTGGTGTCGCCGGACATTTTTCTGCCCTTCAGCATGCAGCCGATCGTCGCGCCCTCAACGCCGAAATCGCTGCTGACCGACCCCGATACCTGGTGGGTCCTGATGATGGGCCGCGCCAGGCCAGGCGTTTCCGACGCGGCAGCGGAAGCGGCGATGAACGTGGCCTTCGATGCCGCGATCCGAGCGACCGTGCCGGTGCACAAGGACGCCAAAATGCCGCACCTGATGTTGCGCGATGGGCGGCGCGGGCAGAACCAGGAAGAGGAAATGGCGAAGCCCGCCTGGGTCCTGCAGGGGCTATGCGCATTTGTGTTGCTGCTGGCCTGCGCCAATCTGGCTAACCTGCTGCTGGCGCGAGCCGGCGCGAGGCAGCGCGAAATGAGCGTGCGCCTGGCCCTGGGCGCGCGGCGGGGGCGGATCCTGCGCCAGATGCTGACCGAGAGCCTGCTGCTTTCCCTTCTCGGCGGAGCGGGCGGGCTGCTGCTGGCGTATGTGGGCAGGAATCTGATTCCCACCCTGATGTCCGACCCGTGGGGCCAACCTCCCTACAACGCCAGCATCGACTGGGGGATCTTCGCCTTTGCTGCGGCCATTTCCATCGGGACGGGCCTCCTGTTCGGCCTGGCCCCGGCGTGGCAAGCAACGCGGGTGCACATCAGTTCGACGCTGAAAGACAGTGCGCAGACCGCCACGCACCGT
>Ga0187855_10004226_pt1 | contig 10395 bp, 10 predicted proteins | sample June2016WEW_8_10_2_FD_132969 | JGI IMG/M metagenome (GOLD analysis project Ga0187855, IMG submission 132969) | Peatland microbial communities from SPRUCE experiment site at the Marcell Experimental Forest, Minnesota, USA - June2016WEW_8_10 | ecosystem: Environmental > Terrestrial > Soil >... | reverse complement strand
TCCGCGCGGATCTGCGCCGCGGCCGTATCGGCCTGGCGCAGAACAGGCTGCCGGCAAGTGCCGATATCCGCGACGTGGAAGACGGAGACGTCTGGCACGCCGAAGAACGATCGAGCGATCGCTACCGGGACGCCGGAATGGCGGCGCTTCGCCAGGGCCGGGTTGCGATGATTTCGCTGGCGGGCGGCATCGGCACACGCTGGACGCACGGCGCCGGCGTCGTGAAAGCGCTCAACCCGTTCGCCCGGTTTGCCGGCCAATACCGCAATTTCATCGAAGTGCATTTGGCGAAGAGCCGCTGCACCGCCTCGCAGTGCGGGACTCCTTTGCCGCACGTGATCACGACCAGCTACCTGACGCACGACGCCATCGCCGAGTGGCTCGATCGGGAACGCTGCCGCGGGTCCGCGGAGCCTGTGCTTCTCTCCCCAGGGCGGTCCGTCGGGCTGCGGCTGGTGCCCATGGCGCGCGATCTGAAATTCGTCTGGGAAGAAACGCCGCAGCAGCTGCTCGATGAACAGAAGGAAAAAATGCGCGAGAGCCTCCACAACGCCTTGATCGCCTGGGCGCAGCATGCCGGAGAGGGCTCCGACTACACCGACAATCTGCCGCTACAATGTTTGCATCCCACCGGTCACTGGTACGAAATTCCCAACCTGCTGCGCAATGGCGTGCTGCAGCAGCTGCTCGCGGCCCGGCCGGAATTGCAGTACCTGATGATGCACAACATCGACACGCTCGGTGCCAATGTGGATCCCGGCGTGCTCGGCTGGCACATCGAACAGGGCGGGGCCCTGAGCTTCGAAGTAATTCCGCGGCAGTTTGAGGATCGTGGTGGCGGTTTGGCGCGGGTGGATGGGAGGCCTCGCCTGGTGGAAGGGCTGGCGCTACCTTCGGACGAGGTGGAAGCCGGCCTGTCGTATTACAACAGCGCGACCGCGTGGATTCACCTGGACCGGCTGCTGGAAGTGTTCGGGCTGGCGCGCCAGGATTTATCGGACCCAGGTAAAGTCGCTGCCAGCATTCGGCCCGTAGCCGCCCGCATGCCCACCTACATCACCTTGAAGGATGTGAAGAAACGCTGGGGCAAGGGGCAGGAAGACGTCTTCCCGGTAACGCAGTTCGAGAAGCTCTGGGGCGATATGACCGGGCTGCCGGGAATCGTCTGCCGCTTCGCAGTGGTGTCGCGCCGCCGCGGCCAGCAGTTGAAAGAACCCGCGCAACTCGACGGATGGCTGCGCGACGGCTCCGCAGCGTACGTCGACTCGCTGTGCGAGTGGGGGTAGATGACAGAGAGCCCCGCTGTCAGTTTCTCTTGATTCGTCCGGGGGTATGCTGTGTATGTTGCTGCGGGCGAAGAAACGGGACGTACCATGCCTTGGCCGGGTTCGGAGAAAGTCAGTGAGCCGGAAACTCATCGAGCAGGTCGCGCAATGCCCTGGCGGCAGGCGCTGCGGATCGGCGTGCGGGAGGAGGCGCTACTCGGCTTTCCTACCGTCGGATCGATAGGATAGATCAATGGAGACTCGAGTGATCTCGATTTCGGCGTGCTTGGTACTCGCGCTGCTGAGTGCAGCGTCCGCTTCTGCGGGCGATGAGATCTACGCAAAGCCTGGACAATCCGTTACCGCATCAGATGGGCATGCGACATGCACCCGACGCAACCCTGGTGTTTCCAGTCTTCCACAAAGTTTGCCCAGGTGTGACTTCCCAGAGCTGTAGCACGCAATAGGCCCCGTCAGGGAGCTTACAGCATAATCAAAGTGGGGCGACGATCCCAGGGCGGACTCAGGAAGACGCCTTGGGGCGCATTGAACTAGACGTGTGAGAGGAACGAGGCGCGAAAATGTCTAAGAAAGTTCAGCCGCTTTCATTCCGCGAGTTCATTGAGAAGCACAAAGTTGAATTCGCGAAGGACGACACTGATCCGGCCCTGAACTCGGCCGCGTATCGTATGGGAGCTAGGGCGGAAAAGCCAGCTTCGATGCCAGAATGGATGGTTCGCATTCTCAAGGCTGCCGGGAAAGACAACTGCCCTTCAGCATATGGCTCGTTTGTGCAAGCCTGGCTTGAGGGGATTGGCGCCAAACCACCGGCGGGGATGTCGATTGAACTTCAGGCGCGCGGAGCGCCGGGCCGGCCGCGCTCCGATTACACGGAGCGGGTATTTGCCTGTTGGGTGGCCATCGGCCAGCCCTCCGTGTATAAGAGCACGCTTGCGCGCGCTTTTTACGGGAAAGAGTTCACTACCGCAGATGCTCAGCAGCGCAAGAGACTAGTGGATCGGTGCCGACGGGCGGTTGAGCGCCGTCAACCCGGTGCAGTGGCTTCGCCTGAGTAGTCCGAAGAACGCCGATTACGGGTCCAGGCATTTCCTGGCTAGGGTGCCCAGATCGATCCGCCGACGAAGTGTTTGCAGCGCGCCGACCGTCACAAATTCGACCAAAACCAGCCGAGATTTGGTCGTAAATATCTTGAAACGACCAAATCTCATGGGATTTTAGTCGTTCGCCAAGTAGGCGCACCATAGTCCTAACGCCGAAAACCGGCCGTGACACGGCTGCGCTGCGGTAGACACGGAAGGCGGACTCGCCCAACCGTACGATGCCGAGTATCGCGCGCCGCATCTGTCCAGCCGCGGGTCGGACTCGTACAACACGGCCGGCGTTGGAAAGGATGTCGATCATGCCCCGATGGACCAAGGGAGTCTCCGGCAACTTGAGAGGCAGGCCCAAACGAAACTACACGTTCACAGACGCTTTGCGTGCAAAGGGCTCACCTCATGAACTCGCAGAACTAGCCTGGAAAGCTGCGCGCGATGGCCAACCCTGGGCGATCCAGATGATCTACAACCGGCTCGATCCCAAACCCGCACAATTGAAACTCATGACGGAGGAACGCGATGAAAACCCAATCGATTACAGCCGCCTCACCGATATGGAAGTCAGAGAACTCCAAGGCCTCCTTGATAAAGCCGCAGCACGACCTGATAAAGCTGCAGCATGACTTGCCGCGATTTCAGGCGGACGTGGGTCGGCGCTTTTTTTATGAATTCGTTAAGCTGGCGTGGCATGTACTCGAACCCGGCACTCCCTTCGTCGACGGTTTCCACGTGCGAGCAATTTGCGATCACCTCCAGGCCGTCACCGAAGGGCTCATCCAGAACTTGATCATCAATATTCCGCCCGGACACGCCAAGTCGCTCATAGTGGCAGTGTTCTGGCCGGCTTGGGTGTGGATAATGCTTGCAGAAGCACGGTGGTTGTTCAGCAGTCACCGCGAGGAGCTGGCTCTGCGCGACAGTGTCCGATGTCGCCGCCTGATCGAATCGCCGTGGTATCAGACCCGTTGGGGTAACCGATTCCGTCTGAGCGATGACCAGAACCAGAAGGGCCGTTTCGAAAACACCAAGACCGGCTACCGCGTGGTGGTGCCGATGTCGGCAGGGACGGGTGAGCGCGGCGATTACGTGGTTGTCGATGACCCGCATTCCGTAGAGCAGGCGGAGTCGGATACGCAACGCGCTGCAGCGATCGACTGGTGGAACGGCTCGATGGCAACTCGCCTAAACGACCTCTCGACGGGGCACAAGGTCGTAATCATGCAAAGGCTCCATGAATCAGACCTCACCGGCGACTTGCTGAGCAAGGGCGGTTACGAGCATTTGTGCCTGCCGGCGGAATTCGACCCGGATCGGCGGTGCACTACATCCATCGGCTGGAGCGACCCGCGACAAGAGCAGGGCGAACTGCTTTGGCCGCAGAAGGTAAGCAACTTTGATCTGGACAACTTAAAGAAGACTCTGGGGTCGTACCGCTACGCGGCTCAATACCAGCAGCGACCTGCACCAGCCGAGGGCGGCATCTTTAAACGTCATTGGTGGCGGTTCTATGGTCCGGCGAACACGGTGGTGCAGGTGCGGATACCGGATGGGTCATTGCAGAGTATCCCGAACGTGCCGTTGCCCGAAGAGTTCGATGAAGTTGTGCAGTCCTGGGATCTGTCCTTCAAGGATCTGGCTACGAGCGATTACGTAGTGGGGCAGGTGTGGGGAGCGAAAGGGGCTGATCGCTATCTGCTGGACCAAACACGCGAGCGGATGGATTTGCCGCGCACATTAGACGCTATTCGAGCAATGTCCGCGAAATGGCCGAATGCCGCTGCCAAGCTCGTCGAGGATCGTGCGAACGGGCCTGCGGTGATCGCATCACTCAAGCACGAACTCCAGGGATTGATCGCGGTGAACCCGGAGGGCGGCAAGATGGTCCGGGCCTCTGCCGTGAGCCCGCAAATCGAGGCTGGAAACGTCTACCTGCCGCATCCATCGGTTGCACCCTGGGTGGAGGATCTAATTGAAGAATCCGCCTCGTTTCCTAATGCGAAATATGATGACCAGGTGGACGCCTTGACGCAGGCGTTGAATCGGCTACGTGGCGGAAGCTGCTTGGTATACACGGTTCCGGAGAGCGATTTCACGATCGATCCGCAAGATTTCCCCTCGACGTACGAGCATGTGTTTGCGATGGACGTTGGGCCCGCTGGGACGGCGGTATTATGGCTTGTTTCTGATCGAAAGGGCTATACGCTTTGCGTGCGCGACGTGTATTACGAGAAGGGCTCCGACCCGGGCATTCATGCGGCCCGAATTCGGTCGCGCGGCAGCTGGATTCCTGGGTTGTTCGACCCGACTGCCAACGGGCGCAGCCGGGAGGACGGCCTTCGCTTGATGCAGCTCTATCGAGATCTGGGGTTGGATCTCACCACGGCTGTGGACTCCGAGCAGAGCGGTGTGCTTGAAGTCACCCAGTGTTTGACGTCGGGCCGGCTCAAAGCATTTCGGGGGCTGGAGCAGCTATTCCAGCAATATCGGCTTTACCGCCGCGATGAGCACGGACTAGTCGTGAAGCAGAATGACTCGCTGATGAACTGCTTGCGGCATGTTTGCGTAGCCGGCCCTGGACGTATGCGTTCTAAGCCGAATCCTCAGCAGGACCCGGACGGATCCGGCTACCAACCAGGTATGGAGAATGCGTGGATGAGGTAACGGCAGGTCCGAATTGGTTTTAGATTAGGTCAGCCCGGCTACCAGATGAACGGGATTGAAAGGAAAAGTGGAGACGTGCGGACTTTGTGCGGTATGCCGGCCGAATTCCTGCCCGCACTGCGGTGGCACCGAGTTGCGGAACAAAGGCGGCCTCCTGCGCCGGGTGCACCGCGAGAACTGAGGCGTGCGGCGGGGCGAGTTGGTGTCCGATAATGCGGAACAACGCTGTCAACTGGGTCGGCTGTTAACCGAAGGGCTGCAGATTCGAGTACCACCTGAGGAGCCATATCCATTCCAACGAAAGCCCGCTCCTTCCGGTTGACTGCCGTCTACCCTGGAATCTGCGCGAAATGGCCAATGCTGTGCGAAAACGGGCTCTCTCCCCGGATGCACAGAGAGTTGCCGCCGTGCCTGGAGGGCGCCGTCTGGGGCCATTTCGCCCGGTTCTCTCAGACTCTCCGATAAGGCAGCACGTTCGGTTAACTGGCGGCCCAAAGGGGGGCGAGGCCGGCGCGCTTGCGACGCGAGGACTTCGGATGCACGCATTCAAAACTAGCTCCAGGCTCATCTTGCATGAGACAAGACTCGTGAGACAAGACTCGGATGAGACAAGACTCGGATGAGACAAGACTCGGGCAACCGGCAAAACACTGTCGGGGTTATAATCAGGGCGACAAATGCGGCTCGCTTCAGGAACACGGCTCGGCTCCTATGAAATCACCGCTCCGCTCGGGGTGGGCGGGATGGCGGAGGTGTACCTGGCGCGAGATGCCCGGCATGATCGGGCAGTGGCGATCAAGGTGTTCTCGCATGAGAAATCCTCGCCCAACGGCGTGGAGAGATTCTTCCGCGAAATTCGCATCGCGGCGCAGCTTACCCATCCGCACATTCTGCCACTGATCGATTCCGGTGAATCGGGTGCCGTGCTGTTCTTCGTGATGCCGTACATCGAAGGAGAAACATTGCGGCAGCGGATTAAGCGTGCAGGTGGGCTGATGAGCGCGCCGGTCTCGGCGTCAATTGTGTAACCCGAAGCCCAGCCACCATCTGAATTCCTATTTGTCACGTACGCGAACGGGCCTCTGGGGTCGACAGCCACGGCTACCAGGTTCGTTCCGGCGGGGAAGGGGGATCCGGGGATGTCGGTCAGCCGAAGCCGCGCTCGGTCATGGATCGCGCATCCCCTCAGAATGGCGGCCGGCTCCGGCACAACTGTTCCAGCGCGGACTTTTTCGTGGCCGTGAACTCCGCTCGTGCCCACACTCTTGCGATCAATGAGCGAGGTCGGACTCTCCTTGAGAGGATCAATTCGGTCCGCCTGTTGCGTCGCCCAGACAAGCCAGTCGCCAAAAGGTGTGCCGGCTTCGGTTGGCTGTCCGTCTTGTAAGGCGGCGTCACGGTGCGACGACGGCAGAGGGCTCACCTCTGAAGCAGCTTCAGTTCTCCCTGGCGGTATACGTACCGGGTTAGCCATTGTTCGCCCGTTTCCGGCTGCCAACCGTCCGCCTCACAACGATCACGGGTCGTTTGAAACACGGTGATCTCCGGTTCTCGCGATGACTTGTCAACACCCGACAGCATGTACGCCAGATGATCACCTCCGAGGGGAGCGCTGGCGACGAGGTGAAAGGCGCCCTCGGAAAGGCGATAGATCGCCAGTTCCTGCTCCGGCCGAAGCTGATATCTGTCCCGTAAACAAATAAGTTCCGCCCGTCCGTCTCCGTCTAAATCGGCGAAACCTCCAACGACCTGTATTGCAGGGCTCGAACCATCACCGGGTACTCGTGACTTTCGCGCTAGGGAGGTGTGATCGCCTGGCCCGGACCACTGCGCGGGTGGCCAGATCTTTCGGAACTGCCAACCGGAGCGTACGAACACCTCTGGATAGAATCTTGTAAAGAAAACAGGGTTCAGGCAACGAATATCGTCGGGGCGACGATTCCAAGAAATGAACTCATACTTTCCGCTGCGGTCGAGATCGGCGAATTCGTGATCGGAACCGTCGGCGATCCTCTGGATGGCGGTGCGATCCGGCGAGATGACATAAGTGGTTCCCCAGTAGGCGCCCCCGTCGACGTCAGCCAGGACCGTCGAGTCATTCCGGTCATCGGGAGATTCGAATAAAGACAGTCTCACCCCTGGCCCCCCTGACAGTTTCAATTCGTGTACGCTATTTGCCCGTCCGCCCGTTGTCCCGTCAAAGATCTCGATGTGGCTTTCAAACAAGGCATCCGGCTTGACGTGCGGAGCCGTCCAGATCAAGAAAACCTCTATGCTGGGCCCCCGTCGTAGCACTGCCGCCAATTTGGGCTTGCCAAGTCTGGCACGTGCCGGCAGGATCAATGCGACGTCTTGGGGACGCTCTGCTAGGCGTACGGATCGCGCATCGGAGTCAAGCCGATAAGGCAATGTAGTTTTGGACGCATCGCTCACTCGGCGCGAATTGGGCACCTCATCGTACATAGCGCTTTGCTGCGGTACTTTAAGTCCATATATTTCTTTCCATTGGCCGGGAAGTTGTTTTTGTATAGCCTGGGTCAGGAGCAAAACGGCGAACAGAATTCTCCAACGCATCTAAGCCTCTTCAATTGGTGCGACACGCCATCCGGTTATTCGCCTTGAGGAGCGTCGCCTTGCGGCTGGAACCATCAACGGCATCGCATTAGGCATCGTCGCGAACGACTGAGACGGCTAGAACCCCGCCCTACTGCGAGACGACGTAGGTGATGGTACGGCGGTCCGCCCTGCTTCCCAGCCAGTATCCAATGATCGGCGTGCCAATTGCCAAGGCGCCGAATGCATCGCCAGCCCGCCGGCTATTCTGGTTGCCGAAAATACCGCCGATCTTAATTGCCGCCTCTGCCCCGAAGAAGAGCCCAAGCGCCCCACCCGCCACGGTGCAGACGATCCGCCAGTGCTTGGTGGGATGACTTACATCGACCGCTTTCAAGGTGGCGCGCGGCACAAGAAACTCGCCCTGCGGATATGCCGTCTTATTCGATGTCTTGCGGATCTCGACCACAAATGCATCCAGCTCGAGAGCCTTGGCCTTCCCTTCGATCTGTGCGCCATCCGGCATCACCACCCGCACTTTCTTTCCGACGAGAGCGGACAGATCGTCCCACTTGATCTGGCGTTGTTCTTTGGCAGCGGCGTCCGCGCGCGGCATGCCCCACAGCATAACGAGCAAGGAAATCCCGATTGCGCACCTGTTCAACATATCGTTCTCCTGCCTCCTTTGCTTATTTGAATCTGCACTCCGATTCTTGAGGTGCTCTACTGCGCGATCACGTAGGTTATCGTACGCCGGTCGGCCGCATGGCCCAGTAGGTATCCAATGACCGGCGCAGCCACCGCCATGACACCGTACACTTCGGTCCGTGTCTTCCAACTGCCCACTCCCGCGGCCAACGTCCCGAAGGCGATCCCAAGCGCGGCGCCCCCCGTGGTACACGCGATTCGCCACTGCTTGGTCGGTTGTTCTACGTCGACTGCTTTCAATGTGGCGCGCGGCACCAGAAACTTTCCTTTCGGATAGGCCGCCTTGTTCGAGGTCTTGCGGATCTCGACCGCCAGCGCATCGATCTCGACCGCCGTGGCCTTCCCTTGGATCCGCGTGCCATCCGGCATCACCGCCTTCACGTTGTGACCGACGACGGCGGACAGGCCCTCCCACGCGATATGGAGTTCCTGCCCGCTGGCGGCCACCGCGCGCGGCGTGCTCCACCCGAGCATGATCAGCAACGAGATTCCGATCGCATGGTTGTTCATAATCCTGTACGGCCTCCTTGGCTACTTGCTGTCTGCACCCATTCGCGTTTCCCAGATGCGAACTGTTCCGTCCAGCGAAGCAGAATAGAGTCGGCCGCCATCAGGGCTGAACGCCAGCGACGCGATCGCCTCGTCGTGATCTCCCATTACCAACAGCGGATCGTAAGTGGCCGCGTCCCACACGCGTATCATCTTGTCGCGCGACCCAGAGACGATGCGGCTTCCATCCACGCTGAAGGCGAGCGCATCCACCGATGCGGAGTGGCCTTTGAGAACTGTCAGCAACTGGCCGGAGCCGGCATCCCAGACTCCGATATCTCCGACACCCTCGGCGCCGCCGGCGATGCGCCTGCCGTCAGGACTGTAAGCCGCAGAAAGGATGCCTCCGGATCCCGCTGGCAGATTGAGCTTCAGCGGGGCATCGCCCTTCGCGGTGTCCCAGACCAGCAGCGTTCGATCGCCGGTTCCAGCCGCAACGTGCTTGCCATCGGGGCTGGGAATAGCGACGCGCACATTGGCGGCTCCCGTTGCGTCCGACGTCGCGCTAAAGATGCGTTGCATGGGCATACTGTCCCAGAGCGACACGGCACGATCGGATGTAGCCAATGCCAGCCGTGCGCCGTCTGCGGTGAACGCCAGCGATGTAACCTGAGCTGGAAGCTTAGCGGAGGCGGCCACCGCGTGTCCGGTTGCCGCATCCCAAATGTGCACGACGTTATCGATCAATCCGGCGGCGAGGTGGCTGGAATCCGGGCTGAAGGCCAGGGCAGTTACCTGGGCGTCGTCGCCGTGCACCATCCAGGCCGATTTCCGTTGCCGTGCGTCCCACACTTGCAAGGATTGCGTCTTTGCGTTGTGCAGCGCGAGGCGGACGCCCCCCGGACTGAGGGCTATCCGATCCTCGTCGCTCCCGGTGCGTCTGAGGATGCCTCCGCCGTACGTCTGAGCATTCCACACCTTGATCTCGCCCGCCGCGCTGGCTGCCGCGATCAGCGCGCCATCCGGACTGAAGGAGACCGCCGCGATCTCGGAGGGCCAGTCCCCCGCCAGCGTTGCGGCCAACTTGCCCGATGCGGCGTCCCAAAGGCGCAACGTCGCGCAGGATGCCGACGCGATCGTTGCGCCGTCTGGGCTGATGGCGACACCCTGCACGCTGCATTCGTGCCCGGACAGTGTGTGCAGAGGCCGGCCTGTGGCCGCGTCCCAGATGCGCACCGTCCTGTCGGCGGATCCGGAAACAATTGTGCGACGATCCGGGCTGAAGGCTATCGACATGACAGGGCCTCCATGGCCTGCGATTCCGTACATCGCGTGACCCGCGTTCGCATCCCAAACGCGGACCATGCGATCTTCACCGGCGGAGACAATTCGTTCGCCATCGGAACTGAAGGTCACCGCCCACACGCCACCTTTATGTCCGACGAGTTTAGCGAGCGGTTGGCCTGACGCGGTATCCCACATCCGGATGCTTCCGTCCCTGCCGCCCGAGACAACTCGCGAGCCATTCCTTCCGAAAGCCGCGCACGTCGCTTCGCTATCATTTCCGGCAAAGGTGGACACGACCTTGCCTGAGGCCGATT